>Ga0116142_10002365_pt1 | contig 20562 bp, 16 predicted proteins | sample AD_UKC033_MetaG_FD_89785 | JGI IMG/M metagenome (GOLD analysis project Ga0116142, IMG submission 89785) | Active sludge microbial communities of municipal wastewater-treating anaerobic digesters from USA - AD_UKC033_MetaG | ecosystem: Engineered > Bioreactor > Anaerobic > Digestate | place: USA... | reverse complement strand
TTATTCAATAATCTTAGCCACAACGCCGGCGCCAACGGTACGACCACCTTCGCGGATCGCGAAACGAAGCCCTTCGTTCATCGCAATCGGAGCGATCAGCTTGACCGTCAGATTGATGTTGTCACCAGGCATCACCATTTCCGTGCCTTCAGGAAGCGTAACTTCACCGGTCACATCCGTCGTACGGAAGTAGAATTGCGGACGATAGTTCGCAAAGAACGGCGTGTGACGTCCACCTTCTTCTTTCGAAAGAATATAGGTCTCAGCCGTGAATTTGGTGTGCGGCTTGATCGAACCAGGCGCACACAAAACTTGTCCACGCTCGACTTCTTCACGCTTCGTACCACGAAGCAATGCACCGATATTGTCCCCTGCCTGACCCTGGTCCAGCAGCTTACGGAACATTTCAACGCCCGTGCAAGTCGTTTTCTGGGTCGGCTTGATACCAACAATTTCGATCTCTTCACCGACTTTGATGACCCCTTGCTCGACACGACCGGTCACAACGGTACCGCGACCCGAAATCGAGAACACGTCTTCAACAGGCATCAGGAATGGTTTGTCAATCGGACGATCAGGCTGAGGAATGTAAGCATCAACTGCGTCCATCAATTCGAGGATCTTGGCTTTGCCGATCGCATCGTCACGGCCTTCCAAAGCTGCCAATGCAGACCCTTTGATGATTGGGATATCATCGCCAGGGAAATCGTATGAAGACAACAACTCACGAACTTCCATTTCAACCAGTTCGAGCAGTTCTTCATCATCAACCTGATCAACTTTGTTCAGGAACACAACCAGTGCAGGAACGCCAACCTGACGCGCCAGCAGAATGTGCTCGCGGGTTTGTGGCATAGGACCGTCAGCGGCGTTCACAACCAAAATCGCTCCGTCCATCTGCGCAGCACCGGTGATCATGTTCTTCACATAGTCGGCGTGGCCCGGGCAATCAACGTGCGCATAGTGACGCTTGCCGGTTTCGTATTCAACGTGGCTTGTGGAAATCGTGATCCCACGCGCTTTCTCTTCAGGAGACTTGTCAATCTGGTCATAAGCCATAGCCGTCGCACCACCAGCCTCTGCCAACACTTTCGTGATAGCCGCCGTCAGCGTCGTTTTACCATGGTCAACGTGACCAATCGTTCCAATGTTACAATGCGGTTTCGACCGTTCGAACTTTTCCTTAGACATTTCTCTTTTTCCTTCTTTCTAATTCAAAAAATTAAGCTGCAACTTTTTTCTTAACTTCCTCAACCACGTTGGCCGGAACAGCTTCATAATGGTGGAATTCCATCGAGTACTGCGCGCGACCTTGCGACATGGAACGGAGTGTATTGATGTAACCGAACATGGAAGACAGCGGTACCATGGCCAGAACCACTTTTGCATTACCACGATCCGACATATTGGTGATTTGACCGCGGCGCGAGTTCAAGTCACCGATCACGTCACCCATATAATCTTCCGGTGTCACAACCTCAACCTTCATGATCGGTTCGAGCAGTTGTGGACCGGCTTTTTGCATACCTTCCTTGAAGGCAGCACGAGCAGCGATTTCGAACGCCAGAGCCGACGAGTCCACATCGTGGTACGCACCGTCCGTCAGGCGGACTTTGAAATCAACAACTGGGAAGCCAGCGATCACACCCGTGGTTTGCGAGGCCATAAGACCTTTTTCAACACCCGGGATGTATTCTTTCGGAACAGATCCACCGACGATTTCGGATTTGAATTCATAACCTGCGCCAGCTTCGTTTGGTTCAAACACCAGCGTGATGCGCGCGTACTGACCAGAACCACCCGATTGTTTTTTGTGGGTATAGTCAATCTCAGCTGTTTTAGTAATCGTTTCGCGGTAAGCAACCTGCGGCGCGCCAACGTTTGCCTCAACCTTGAATTCGCGTTTCATACGGTCAACGAGAATCTCAAGGTGAAGCTCGCCCATTCCTTTCATGATTGTCTGACCAGATTCGTGGTCAACAGAAACACGGAAGGACGGATCCTCAGCAGCCAAACGTTGCAGAGCAAGACCCATTTTTTCCTGGTCAGCTTTGGTTTTCGGCTCAACAGCGATCTCGATAACCGGCTCAGGGAATTCCATGCGCTCGAGAACGATCGGTTTGGACCCATCGCAGAGCGTGTCACCCGTCGTGGTATCTTTCAGGCCCACGAGAGCAACGATATCACCGGCAAAAGCTTCTTTGATTTCTTCGCGGTTGTTGGAGTGCATCAGAAGCATACGGCCAATACGTTCTTTTTTGTCTTTGACAGAGTTTTGAACGTAGGAACCGGATTCCAGTTTACCGGAGTAGATACGAGCGAAGGTCAGGGAACCAACGAACGGATCGTTCATGATCTTGAATGCGAGAGCCGAGAACGGCGCATCATCAGAGCACGCACGACTATCAGCTTCGTCGGAGTCAATTTTCTTACCTTGGACGTTACCTTTGTCGAGCGGGCTCGGCAGATAGTCAACTACAGCGTCCAGAAGAGTCTGAACACCTTTGTTCTTGAACGAAGAACCGCAAAGCATCGGAACAAATTTCGAAACCAATGTGCCTTTACGGATACAACGTTTCAGGGTCGGGATGTCGATTTCCTTACCTTCGAGGTAAGCTTCCATGGCTTCGTCTTCCATTTCGACGGCCATTTCGATCATCTTGGCGCGCCATTCTTCGGCTTTTTCTTTCAAATCAGCCGGGATTTCTTCTTCGCGGAAAGTTGCACCGAGGTTATCGGAATCCCACAGGATCGCTTTCATTTTCAGCAGGTCAACAACGCCGGCGAAATCGGATTCAGCGCCGATCGGCAGGTTGATAACCAGAGGGTTCGCACCCAGACGCTTGTCCACATCATCCACGCACTGATAGAAGTTCGCACCGATCTTGTCCATTTTGTTGGAGAAGACGATACGAGGAACTTTATACTTGTCACCTTGGCGCCATACGGTTTCGGTCTGCGGCTCAACACCCTGGTTGGAGTCGAGAAGGCAAACAGCGCCATCAAGAACACGCAGGGAACGCTCGACCTCAATCGTGAAGTCCACGTGGCCCGGGGTATCAATGATGTTGAAACGGATTTTCTGACCTGGGGCCGCGCCTTCTGCAGGACCGGTCCAGAAGCAGGTCGTAGCAGCAGACGTAATGGTGATCCCGCGCTCTTGTTCTTGCTCCATCCAGTCCATGGTGGCCGCACCGTCGTGTACTTCACCGATTTTGTGAGATTTACCGGTGTAGTAAAGAATACGCTCGGTAGTCGTCGTCTTACCAGCATCAATGTGCGCCATGATACCGAAGTTACGATAATGTTCGAGTGCAAATTCGCGGGCCATTTTTTAAATCCTTAAACCTGTTTCAATCCTAATAACGATAGTGAGCAAAGGCGCGGTTCGCTTCTGCCATTTTATGCGTGTCATCGCGTTTCTTGATTGCAGAACCACGATCATTTGCCGCTTCGTAAGCTTCGGCAGCTAGGCGTTCAGCCATCGTGTTCTCACCGCGTTTACGAGCAAAGTCACGCAACCAGCGCATAGCCAAAGCCATTGCGCGAGGAGCAGGAACTTCGATAGGGACCTGATAGTTGGCACCACCAACGCGGCGGGATTTTACTTCGACTTGCGGGCCGATTTTTTTGAGAGCCAACAGCATGATCGCGAGACCGGTGCTTTTCTTGGCGGCATCATTGCTCAGATCCATGTCATTCGCTGCTTTTTTATCAAGCATTTCGATCGCATCATAAACTATGCGTTCCGCGATGGATTTTTTCCCGCGGGTCATGATGATGTTGATGAATTTGGACAGCGTGACGTCCCCGAAGCGCGGATCGGGCAGAACTTCACGTTTTTTTGCACTGTGACGACGGGACATTTGTCTTCAACCTCTCAAATAATTATTTAGGCTTCTTCACGCCGTAGCAGGAGCGTGATTGTTTACGATCTTTAACGCCTTGGGTATCCAACGCACCACGAACGATACGGTAACGAACACCAGGCAAGTCCTTGACACGACCACCGTGAACCAGAACCACAGAGTGTTCCTGCAGGTTGTGACCTTCACCGCGGATGTAGCAAATCACTTCGACGCCCGTGGTCAGACGGACTTTGGCGACTTTACGAAGAGCGGAGTTCGGTTTTTTCGGGGTGGTGGTGTATACGCGGGTGCAAACGCCACGAACTTGTGGGTTCTGTTTCAGAGCGCGGTTTTTCTTGCGCTTGACCTGTTTTTCCCGCGGGTTACGGATAAGTTGCTGAATTGTTGGCATAGTCTTTTGCCCTTTAATCCTTTTCCTAAATCTTAAAAATGTTGTGGATGAGTGGCGTCGTAGCGCGACAAAACCCAAGAGTCAAGGGAATTTGCGATCCCTAACCGGATTTTTGTCTTTCCACGGATACCCCCGAGAGGGTTTTTAGTGTCGCGTTTAACCGTTCTAACCTATTGATTTTCAACAATTTGTCAGGCGGTTACGACCGACGCATCCAAAACAAGTTCGCGGACTATACTGTGCGATTCACCCTTGAGTCAAATATTATTTTCATGATTTTTTAAGTTTTTTTGAATCATTTGAATCACTTAAGTCTCTTGCCCAGTTTTCAGTATAATGAAGTGATTACTCCGCGGTTTTTAGAGAAGATGGTATCCGTCTTCATGGGCCATCTCGTTAAGGGCTTTACACCGGTACCCGATAAATACATTTTCAACACTATCCCTTATTTGTGAAAGCTGTTCAGGGGCACTCTGCTCCGGCATTAGCAATGCCAGCTCGACCGTTGCGCACGTCCCATCGCGAGGCGTCGGGTCATTATAAGCCAGCGCCTGCCGTATCCTTACGTCAAACGCTCCCAGCTCCTTCGCAAGACGGGAAAAGGCATCTTCCAAATTTTCTTTGGTGTGAGTTCCCCAGAACTTTACGACGAGCCTAGCGTGCCCATCCGTTTCGGGCACGGGCTCAATCTCTGTTCTAAAAAACCTTGAATATATTTCTGCTTCGCTGGCCTGTACCAACTCTTCTTCTTGTCCGGCGCGACCGAAACCCAACTTTAAAGAGCCGATCAGGTTTTCCAACCTGTCTGTCAAATTCATTTTATCCCTGCCTTGTTTTTTTATGAATTGGCAGGACTCTATCACGGATTCAGATTATGTCAAGATTTTGGTTGGTTTTGAAAGAAAAACACCCCCCATTGGGGGGTGTTTGAATTTCTGTCTGGTTTGACGGTTAGCTGTTCGCGGCTTCGGCGAGTTGGGCTTCGAAGTCGTCCTGTGCGGCTTGATCGTCTTGCTCGATCGCACCAGCTTGTTGCTGGGCGGCAATCGCCAGTTTGTCGCGTCCGGCAGCCAGCTTTTTGAGCTGGGCCACATACGCGCCCGTGCCGGCAGGGATCAGACGACCGACGATCACGTTTTCTTTCAGACCGTGGAGCTTATCAGATTTACCCTGACAGGCGGCCTCGGTAAGAACACGGGTCGTTTCCTGGAACGATGCGGCAGAGATGAACGATCTCGTTTGCAGCGAAGCCTTGGTGATCCCTTGCAGGATCGGACGACCTTCTGGAGGACGTTTGCCTTCGTCGAGATATTTCTGACGCTCGATTGCAAACTCGTCCCGTTCGACATGTTCGCCCACGAGGAAGGTCGTGTCGCCGACTTCGGTGATTTCAATTTTCTGCAGCATCTGGCGAACGATCACCTCGATGTGCTTGTCGTTGATCTTCACACCTTGGAGGCGGTACACGTCCTGAATCTCGTTGATGAGGTAGTCGGCCAGAGCCTCAACACCCATAACATCCAGAATATCGTGCGGGACCATTGCACCATCCAAGAGAGCATCACCCTTGCGGACATAATCGCCTTCGGCAACTGCCAAGTGACGTCCTTTCGGGATCAGGTATTCACGCGGTTCCTGTGTGGCGTCTGTGGGTTGAACAATAAGGCGACGTTTGGCCTTATAGTCCTTACCAAAAGCAACCTGACCTTCGATTTCCGAGATCACGGCAGCGTCTTTCGGACGGCGGGCTTCGAACAATTCAGCCACGCGCGGCAGACCACCGGTAATATCACGGGTTTTCGAGGTTTCGCGCGGAATACGTGCGACGATATCACCGGCCTTGACGTCCTGTCCGTTTTCAACGGAGAGAACCGCATCCACCGACATATAGTAGTTGGCGGGCATGCCGTTCGGGAGCGTAATGACCTGACCTTTTTTATCAAGGAGGGCAATGCGCGGTTTCAGTTCGCCACCTTTCGGTTGCGAGCGCCAGTCGATCACCACTTTCGAGGAGATACCAGTGGCTTCGTCCATTTTCTCGCTGATCGAAACACCTTCAACCATATCGAAATAGTGGGCGACACCGTCTTTTTCGGTGATGATTGGAATGGTGAACGGATCCCATTCGGCCATTTTATCACCCGGTTTGACTTTCGCACCGTCTTCGATCAAGAGACGCGCGCCGTATGGCAGGCGGTGAATGGCTTTCTCCGCACCTTTGGCGTCTTTCAAGACGATTTCGGTGTTACGGCCCATCACGATATTTACGCCTTCGGAGTTTTTCACGACGTTATGGTGACGGATTTCAGCGGTGGCTGCCAGAGTGGATTCCACAGATGATTTTTCTGCACCCTTCTGAGCTGCACCCCCGATGTGGAAGGTTCGCATCGTCAGCTGGGTTCCAGGTTCACCAATCGACTGGGCCGCCATGACACCGACGGCTTCGCCGATATTCACGCGTGTTCCGCGAGCCAGATCGCGACCATAACATTTGCCACAGACACCGATTTGGGTTTCACAAGTTAGAACCGAACGAACGAGAACGGAGTCTACACCGGCGGTTTCAATCGCTTCGGCACCCACTTCGTCAATCAGTTCGCCCGCTGCAACAATGGTTTGACCCGAAAGCGGATCCACAACATCATGTGCAGCCGTACGGCCCAAGATACGTTCGGACAAGGACACAACAACATCGGCACCGTTCATCACCGCGCGCAGCGTGATGCCGCGCGACGTGCCGCAATCGTCTTCGTAGACGACAGCGTCTTGCGCCACGTCCACCAGACGACGGGTCAGGTAACCGGAGTTTGCAGTTTTCAGAGCCGTATCGGCCAGACCTTTACGAGCACCGTGGGTCGAGTTGAAGTATTCGAGAACCGACAGACCTTCTTTGAAGTTCGAGATAATCGGCGTTTCGATGATTTCACCCGATGGCTTGGCCATCAGACCACGCATACCGGCCAACTGACGGATCTGGGCGGCGGAACCCCGCGCACCTGAGTGAGCCATCATGTAAACCGAGTTGGGCGTTCCGGTGGAGATGTTGGAGATTCCCTTCATCATCGCATCGGCAACTTCGTCGGTACAACGCGACCAGATATCAACGACCTTGTTGTATTTTTCACCTTTGGTGATCAGGCCGTCCATATATTGCTGTTCGTATTCCTTGACCTTGGCTTCGGCTTCGGCGACCAGTTTCTCCTTGGCTTCAGGAATAATCATGTCTTCCTTACCGAAGGAAATACCGGCGATACAGGCATAACGGAAGCCGAGTTTCATCATACGATCACAGAAAATGACGGTCTCTTTCTGACCGCAGTGGCGGTACACCACGTCGATCAGGTTCGAGATTTCTTTCTTTGTGAGCGCGGTGTTCAAAATCGTGACAGGCACGTTTTTGTTACGCGGCAGAAGATCCGCCAGCATCATGCGACCCGGAGTGGTTTCGATCAATCTGGTGACCGGTTCGCCTTCCTCATCGACCGTGTCGTAACGGCATTTGATTTTGGAATGGAGCGAGACAACCTTGGCGTTGAGCGCGTGGTTGATTTCACCCATATCGCGGAAGATCATGCCTTCACCGGGCTGGCCATCCATCGCGAGCGAGAGATAGTACAGACCCAGAACGATATCCTGAGACGGCACGATAATCGGTTTACCCGATGCCGGAGATAGAATGTTGTTGGTGGACATCATCAGAACGCGGCTTTCCAACTGCGCTTCAACAGACAGGGGCACGTGAACGGCCATCTGGTCACCGTCAAAGTCAGCGTTGAACGCGGTACAGACGAGCGGGTGCAGCTGAATGGCTTTCCCCTCGATCAGAGTCGGTTCAAACGCCTGAATCCCCAAACGGTGGAGGGTCGGCGCACGGTTCAAAAGTACCGGATGTTCGCGGATAACTTCTTCCAAGATATCCCAAACTTCGGGGCGTTCGCGTTCGACCATTTTCTTCGCGGCTTTCACCGTCGTAGCCAGACCGTAGAGTTCCAATTTGTGGTAGATGAATGGCTTGAAGAGTTCCAGAGCCATTTTCTTCGGCAGACCGCACTGGTGCAGTTTCAATTCCGGACCCACCACGATAACGGAACGACCGGAGTAGTCGACACGTTTTCCGAGGAGGTTCTGACGGAAACGACCCTGTTTCCCTTTGAGCATATCCGAGAGAGATTTCAGCGGACGTTTGTTGGCGCCGGTAATGACGCGGCCACGACGACCGTTATCGAACAGAGCGTCAACAGCTTCTTGCAACATACGTTTTTCGTTACGGACGATAATATCCGGAGCGCGCAGTTCCATTAGACGTTTCAGACGGTTGTTCCGGTTGATGACGCGGCGGTACAAATCGTTGAGGTCGGACGTTGCAAAACGGCCCCCATCAAGCGGCACCAGCGGGCGCAGTTCGGGCGGCAGAACCGGCACGACATCCAGAATCATCCATTCCGGACGGGTGCCCGAAGAAATGAAGGCGTCGATGAGTTTCAGACGTTTGACCAGTTTTTTGCGTTTGGTTTCAGACGAGCAATCGCGCAGTTCTTCTTCGGCTTTCACTTTCTCGGTTTCGAGATTGATCGCGGAGAGGATTTCCTTGATGGCTTCGGCACCGATACCGGCACGGAAGTTTTCATCGCCGTATTCGTCCTGAGCGTCCATGAATTCCTCTTCGGAGAGCAGTTGAAGAGGTTTCAGGGCGGTCAGACCCGGGTCGATGACGATGTAGTTTTCAAAATAGAGAACGCGTTCAAGATCTTTCAAGGTGATGTCGATCATCAGACCGATACGCGACGGGAGCGATTTCAGGAACCAGATGTGAGCCACAGGAGACGCCAACTGGATATGGCCCATGCGTTCACGGCGGACCTTGGTCAGCGTGACTTCGACGCCGCATTTCTCGCAGATGATCCCTTTGTACTTCATGCGTTTGTATTTGCCGCACAAGCATTCATAGTCTTTCACAGGGCCGAAAATACGGGCGCAGAACAAGCCGTCGCGTTCAGGCTTGAAGGTCCGGTAGTTGATGGTTTCCGGTTTTTTGACTTCGCCAAATGACCAGGACAGAATTTGTTCCGGCGATGCCACAGAAATGCGGATCGAGTCGAAATTCTGGAGGCCAGTCGGCTGTCCAAAGAGGTTCATCAGTTCGTTCATGTTGCTCTCTTCCTTTTTTATCCGGTATGAACCGGTATCCGATCTATTCGTATGTGTTGTGAGCCAAGTATTCTTGACCGATTTTATAGGTGGTCTGTTGGCCATTATGAGCTGTGACGGTAACTACTTGTTCTCCGTTCATAACAGCTTCGGCATATTGAACCGACGGGTCCACTTTTACCGTTTCATTAAACTCACCTTCGATATTCAATACAGTCATACGCAGCTCCTACTTTTTACCGGACCCCCGCCGGAAGCGGGGATCGCGGGATTAATTTTATTCATCCGTTTGATTCATTTCGACGCTGAGGCCCAATGCTTTCAATTCCTTGGTCAACACGTTGAAGGATTCAGGGACGCCAATTTCGAAATTGTCTTCGCCGCGAACAATCGCTTCGTAGACTTTCGAACGGCCGGCCACATCGTCCGACTTGATGGTGAGCAATTCCTGAAGCGTGTAGGCTGCGCCGTATGCTTGCAAGGCCCAGACCTCCATCTCACCGAAACGCTGACCACCGAACTGGGCTTTACCACCCAGCGGCTGTTGCGTAACGAGCGAGTATGGGCCAATCGAGCGGGCGTGGATCTTGTCGTCCACCAGGTGGTGAAGTTTCAAGACATACATGTAGCCCACGGTGACTTCACGGTGGAACGGTTCGCCCGTACGACCATCAATCAACTTGACCTGACCCGATTTCGTGAGGCCTGCCTTTTCAAGCAGTTCGGTGATGTCGGCTTCTTCCGCGCCATCAAACACGGGCGTTGCCATCGGCACACCGGTGCGCAGGTTTCCAGCCATCTCGACAACCTGATCGTCGTTGAGGAGCGTGACCTTGTCCTTATATTCGCGTTCGCCGTACACATCCTTGAGTTTGGCTTTCAGTTTTTCAACTTCGCCTGCGTTCGGGTGTTTCGGATTGTGGAAGCTGTCCACCAGCTCACCAATCTGACGACCGAGAGATGCAGACGCCCAACCCAAGTGGGTTTCAAGGATCTGACCGACGTTCATACGGGACGGCACACCGAGCGGGTTTAGAACGACGTCAACCGGCGTTCCGTCTTCGAGGTACGGCATGTCTTCGCGTTTCATGATGCGCGAAACAACCCCTTTGTTTCCGTGACGGCCAGCCATTTTGTCACCAGGCTGGATCTTGCGTTTGATGGCCACGAATACTTTGACCATTTTCATCACGCCCGGAGGCAGTTCGTCACCACGTTGGAGTTTTTCGACACGGTTTTCGAAACGTTCCTTGACGTTATCAACAGCATCATCGAAAGTTTTGCCAACGGCTTCGATTTCGGCCATGACCGATTCGTTTTCGACACCGATTTGACGCCACAGGCCGCGTTTTTCGATTGACTCGAGATCAGCCCCGTTGATGACAGCACCTTTCTTGACTTCGTTCACGCCTTTTGGCGCGGTGGCAACCGTTTGACCGACGAGCAGCTCTTTCAGACGGGAATAGAAACCGTCTTCGAGGATTTTGCGTTCGTCGTCGCGGTCTTTTGCTAGACGGTCGATTTCTTCGCGTTCAATCGAGAGCGCACGGGAATCTTTGTCAATCCCACGGCGGTTGAACACACGAACTTCAACGATCGTACCTTGCGTTCCCGGAGGTAGACGGAGAGACGAGTCTTTCACATCAGCGGCTTTTTCACCAAAGATGGCGCGGAGAAGTTTTTCTTCCGGCGTCATCGGGCTTTCGCCTTTCGGGGTTACCTTACCGACCAGAATGTCGCCCGGGCCCACTTCGGCGCCAATGTGGACCACACCGGATTCGTCGAGATGTTTCAGAGCTTCTTCCCCGACATTCGGAATATCGCGGGTGATTTCTTCAGGGCCCAATTTCGTGTCACGGGCCATCACTTCGAATTCCTCGATGTGGATGGAGGTAAAGACGTCGTCGGCCACGATCCGCTCGGAGAGGAGGATCGAGTCTTCGAAGTTGTAACCGTTCCAAGGCATGAAAGCGACGAGGACGTTTTTACCCAGAGCCAGTTCACCCAATTGAGTGGACGGACCGTCGGCAATCACGTCACCGGCTTTCACCACGTCACCAACCTTCACCAAAGGTTTCTGGTTGATACAGGTCGATTGGTTCGAGCGCTGGAATTTCATCATTTTGTAGATGTCAACGACCGGTTCGCCGGAACGGAGTTCTTCGGTCGCGCGGACCACGATACGGTTGGCGTCAACTTCGACCACTGCACCGGAACGGCGAGCCGTCACAGCAGCACCGGAGTCGCGAGCCACAGGCAATTCCATACCGGTTCCCACCAGCGGCGCATCGGAGCGCAGCAGTGGCACGGCCTGACGTTGCATGTTCGATCCCATCAGAGCGCGGTTGGCATCATCATTTTCAAGGAACGGAATAAGTGCCGCAGCCACCGAGACGATCTGTTTCGGCGACACGTCGATATATTCGATGTGTTCCGGCGTGGACATCAGGTTTTCACCGGCCTTACGGCAGGAGATCAGGTCGTGGACGAACTTGCCTTCATCACTCAGCTCGGCGTTCGCCTGAGCAATCGTGTATTTGGCTTCTTCCATGGCGGACATATAGATCACTTCGTCGGTGACTTTGCCGTCGACAACTTTGCGGTACGGGCTTTCAATGAAGCCGTACTGGTTGACGCGGGCAAAAGTCGATAGCGAGTTGATCAGACCGATATTCGGGCCTTCCGGCGTTTCAATCGGGCAGATACGGCCATAGTGGGTCGGGTGCACGTCACGGACTTCGAAGCCTGCGCGTTCACGGGTCAGACCACCTGGGCCCAAAGCAGAGAGACGACGTTTGTGCGTAATCTCGGACAGCGGGTTGGTTTGGTCCATAAACTGCGACAACTGGGAGGAGCCGAAGAATTCACGGACGGCAGCTTGCGCGGGTTTGGAGTTGATCAAATCATGCGGCATGTAATTGTCGATATCGACCGAGGACATACGTTCACGGATCGCGCGCTCCATACGCATCAGACCCAGACGCACCTGGTTTTCCATCAATTCACCGACCGAGCGGACACGACGGTTGCCGAGGTTGTCGATGTCATCGACTTCGCCACGGCCGTCTTTCAGTTCGTGCAGGTACTTCAGGATCGACAGGATGTCTTCCTTGGTCAAAACGCGCAGCTCGTCACTTGCGGACAAATCAAGACGCGCGTTCATTTTTACGCGACCAACGGCCGAGAGGTCATAGCGTTCCGGATCGAAGAACAACGAGTGGAACAGAGCTTCGGCCGATTCAACTGTCGGCGGTTCGCCCGGACGCATAACACGGTAAATGTCGATCAACGCTTCTTCGCGCGTGTCGCATTTATCGGCCATCATAGTGGTGCGGATGTATGGTCCAACGTTCAGGTGATCGATCCCCAGAAGCGGCAGATCGCTTGCTCCGGCATCGAGAAGTTTCTGGATGTCGTCGGAGGTTAGTTCATGTCCGGCTTCGAACATCACCAGACCTGTACCCATATCCATCACGTCGCTGGCCAAATATGCTCCAACCAGTTCTTCTTCCTGAACAAGAATATCTTTCAGACCATCTTCCATCAGTTTTTTGGCGAGACGCGGGGTGATTTTGGTTCCGGCATCAGCAACAACTTTGCCTGATTTCGCATCAACCATGTCATACGCGAGTTTGACGCCGCGGAAACGCGTGGTATCAAAGGCAGTTTTCCAGCCTTTTTTGTCGTGGGTGTAAACAACATTCTTATAGAAGGTGCCGAGGATTTCTTCGTTGCTCATCCCCTGGACCATCAACGGATCAATGTCGCGCCCGTTTTTCTGGCATTCAATGATGTAGCTTTCGGTCTCAAAGCCATACAGAGCACGCAGGAACGTGGTGACCGGCAGTTTGCGGCGACGGTCGATACGGACGTTCAGGATGTCTTTCGCGTCGAATTCGAAATCAAGCCAAGAGCCACGGTAAGGGATAATCCGTGCAGCAAAAAGATACTTACCCGACGCGTGGGTTTTACCGCCGTCATGATCGAAGAACACACCAGGGCTGCGGTGCATTTGCGATACAATCACGCGTTCAGTGCCATTCACGATGAATGTCCCGTTGCGGGTCATCAGCGGCATATCCACCATGTAAACATCTTGTTCTTTAATGTCGCGGATCGAACGCAGGCCGGTTTCTTCGTCCACATCGAACACGGAGAGGCGCAATGTAACACGCAACGGTGCAGCAAACGTCATGCCACGGGTGTAGCATTCTTCGGTGTCGTATTTCGGTTCTTCGAGTTCGTATTTCACGAAGTCGATTTCAGCCTTGTCCGAGAAATCCTTGATCGGGAAAACGGTGGAGAGAACTTCCTGAAGGCCTTGCATTTTGCGGTCTTCCGCAGGCACGTTCATTTGCAGGAATTGTTCGTAGGAATCTTTTTGAACCTCGATGAGGTTTGGCATCGCAGCAACTTCGCGGATTTTTCCGAACGAACGGCGAATGCGTTTGCGTCCGGTAAAATTATCAACGATGGCGGCGGGGTTAAGTACGGGGGAAGCTTTTTTCGCGTGTGCGGTCTTTTTCATGTCCGAGCCCTTAATCAATCTGAACTTTCGTTCAGGTGTTTCATCTATTCGTGGGAATTTTCTCGGCTATTCGACCCGTCATCCGGGGACAGTCATGGCTTTGCGGAGTTGCCAGATGTTCCACAGTGACAATACTTGAATAGCTCGTTTAATTTTCCCTTGGGTCCGCAAGTAAAACACAACAGAAAACACGTATTTTCTGTTGAGGTAGGCGGTTCTACCGCATCAAAACCGATGAGTCCAGTAAAATTTCAAGAAAAAGTTAAAGAATCTTAATATACATAATGCAATTAAGTGGTAATGAGCGTCTCTCTTCTGGAAACGACAAAACTATACTCCCAAAAATCGTGGGAAGATTCTATGTTGATCGACCAATTTTTGTATATTCCATCGCCGCTTTTCCATTCAAGCTGTTCCAATTCACAAGTTATTATCGCCTCAATGCGCGGACAATAATAGCGGACGATCGAATCTTTAATGCCCAATAACACGACATAATGGCCTTGTTTGCCGAATGGATTGATAATGTTGGCAATTGCCAACCCGCCGCGATAGCTATTTTCCCCATAAGATTTCACTGGCAAGTTTTTGGCGGTCCATTCCAGAAGGCTCTTATTTTCCGTGCCTCTCAGTGGTGCCGCTCCCAGCTCCGTGCTTATATTCATTTCATGATGATGCGCGCCTAGAAGCTCCAAGATGGTGCAGACCGAGGCTGGCCCGCAATTGTATGTCGTCCTTTGTGGCTGTAATGATATTCTGTTTTTTGAAAGGCCACCCATCAGATGCTCAACATGAAAAAGGTCATTCGAGCCGAGTACGTCTTTATAGCTTTTATTAAATAAATCATCCATGCTTTACAAAATTTGCTTACAAACTCGTCAAAAAGATTTGTTTTATAATAGAATCAATCTTTTAATATTCTGTAAAATATATGGCTGGTTTAGAGATTATTCCCTTTTAGCAAATTCTCCCATATTTCATGGGACTGTGCCACAACCCCCCACTCCCATTCGTCTTGGGGTGGGCAAAAAACATCACGCATCCTTTGAATGATGGTGTCTTTTAAGGGGTGATCGTCATGATATTTTTCTGAAAGCAGGGTCCGGTTCAGGATTGCCCCCAGAACGTCTATTCCGGGAATGTGGGTCTGGGTCGTGCCGAATTCGAGCGTTACGGGGTAAATTTGCACTTCGGGCGGGAATCCCAGTGTCGCCCAATAATCGCCGATGTCGCCAGTGATATTGGCGAAATATTCGTCGACATTCTGGATTTTGTCCGGTCTGGTCAGTTTATGCGCCAGATCCTTGGCGTTTCCGTCCGCCTGTCCGCACAAATAAATCTGCAACATGCCGAAGGGTCCGTCGCCCGAGTGGCAATCAAAATGGTAGATATTGCGCACGGAAGGATAACGGGCCTCTTCGTTGATGATTTTTTCCCATGTCAGGCGGGTATAGGACGGTCCGTTGCCTCCATAATAGGGCAGCAAGGGGTTACTGTACTGTCCCTGCACAAAATTGCGTTTGAAGTCGTTTCGTCCCAACTTCACAAAGGCCGCATAGAGCAACCTTCCCCACATCATGGTCTGGGACGAACCGGAGAGTTTTGCATCCGCAAACGCGGCTTCAATCGCCGGATCGGCGGGGGGGGTAACTATTTTCGGGGACGAAAAATCTATAAAGTTGCGAGCGGGGTCGATGTTGCGCTCTCCGTCGGGTCCGCAGTCCGTGCGAGCAGCGTGAAAGGCCCCATAAGGGTTGAGGGCATGCACAAAAACAAATTTCGTATCGGCAAGGTCGGCTTCCCTGATTTTTTCGAGCCCGATCCTTTGGACCATCGAACCAGCCGGAAGTTCCACGCCATGCAGGCCAGAGGTGGTAATAACGATGTTTTGGGCGTTTTCATTCCCCAGAACGGCAACATCCGTCACAAGATCCGGGGCTGACCCGTCGGCATAAGGAATATGATAAAGCTTCGCGCCGTTTTGCAAAGCTGTCTTGCAAAAGGCGTCTCTGTTGGCTGCATATCTTTGATCTATACTCATGACAGGTCATTCTAGCAAAAGAGAGGGTACCAAAAGGTTAATCTCCACTCATAAGGAAATGCTTAACTGCGCTTGTTTCAGTCCTGAACCTTTTTGACGAATTCGGATTTCAGTCCCATCGCCCCGATCCCCGGAATTTTGCAATCAATGTCATGGTCACCCGCCACCAGACGGATGTTTTTGACTTTTGTACCTACCTTGACAACCAGCGAAGACCCTTTGACCTTAAGATCCTTGATCACCGTAACTGTGTCACCGTCTGCAAGGATTTGGCCGTTGGCATCCTTGACGACCAACTGCTCTTCTTCGGGTGGCACTTGCGCGGCTCCCGACCATTCATGCCCGCATTCCAGACAGGTCCATTGGCCTTCATTTTCAAAAACATAATCCGCGCCACATTGGGGACAATTGGGGGAACTCATTTTTTCTCCTCTTAGCTTATTCGGATCGAACAAAACCTATTGACTTGCGAAAGGCAAGGAAAAATAAAACGGCCCCTTCTGGAGGAGCCGTTTTGGAATTTATCGAAAAATCCGAAATTACTTGAGAGCGACTTTTGCGCCAGCAGCTTCGAGTTTTTTCTTGATTTCTTCGGCTTCAGCTTTTGCTGCGCCTTCTTTAACGTTTTTCGGTGCGCCTTCAACGAGGTCTTTGGCTTCTTTGAGGCCCAGACCGGTGATTTCACGAACAACTTTAATCACGTTGATTTTGTTGTCGCCAGCGGCTTCCAAGACGATGTCAAAGCTGTCTTTTTCTTCTGCAGGTGCAGCAGCGACTGCGCCAGCCGCAGCCACAGGAGCCGCAGCAGAAACGCCCCATTTTTCTTCGAGCAGCTTTGCAAGATCAGCAGCTTCGATCACGGTCAGAGCCGAGAGGTCTTCAACGATTTTTTCCAAGTTAGCAGCCATAGTTTAGTCTCCTTTTAAATAAAAAATTAGCTACAAAAATTAAAATTAAGCTTCGGTCGGTTTGTCGGCATATGCCTGAGCCAAACGGGCCAACTGGGCAGCAGGAGCCTGGATAAGGCCAACCAGCTTGCCGCGGATTTCGTCGAGGGTCGGCAGTTTTGCCAATTTTTCGACAGCTGCAGCATCCAGTTTCATGTCGCCGAAATAGCCGCCCAGAATGACCAGCTTGCCATCGAATTTTTTGGCAAAGTCATAGACGGTTTTGGCAACAACCAAAGGTTCTTCGGTGGTGGTCGAAAGACCAGTCGGACCCGACAACAAGTCGTCGATTTCCGCAAACTTCGTGTCCTTGATCGCCAGTTTGGCCAAAGTGTTTTTGGTCACTTTGTAACGGGCGCCAGCGGCACGCAGACCTTTGCGGAGTTCGGTGACTTGGGCCACAGTCATACCGGTGTTGTGCGATACAATCACAATCTCGGTATTGCCCAGTGTGCCTTTCAGCTCCTCGATCTCTGTCTGTTTTTCTGCGCGATTCATCGCGTTTCTCCTTTGTTAAACCCGAAAACGGGAAAATAAAAAAAGCGACTTTTTCAAGTCGCCTGCCCAATAGTATTCCAGATAAAAACCGAACACTCTCCCTTGCGGGAGATTTCACTGATCGGCCTATCTATACAGGTGGGGACCCCCATTATTTCCCGAGATCGGGAAACCTGCAGTCTTGGACAGGACGGACGGTTTATAGGGGATGGTATCTCTCCCGTCAAGCTTTTTTAAGATATATAAATTAAAGGCCCCGCTGGGCCTTTATCTTTAACTCTTTCTAGTAGACCATCAGGACGGACGGGCCTGTCGGCAGGTTCGTATAGAGGCGGCCCCGTGGAGGCTGTTTTTCCGCTGAGTACTGGGACAATATGGATTCTACCGCCTTATCAAAAGTACCATTGAAGCTGAACGGGTTGTCGATCGGGTAATCGTAGGGACTTCTCCATTCGGTCTCGACCGAAGCGATTTTCCCCCAGTCCTCAATTGTTTGGCGCAGCGTAGTGCCCGGACGGGCTGCCCATTCACGAGTCAAAGTCGTATTCATGACCGGAACTGCAGGAGACTCAACCGCCTTCTTGGGTTGCTCGACGATTTGAATAGGGGGAACAACCTGTTCTTTCGGAGCCTTAATATCCATTACCGGTGCCGCCGAAGTGTCAGCGGATGTTTCTGCGGGAGCCGGGGTTTCCATTACAGGGACCGGAGCCGATTGGGATTGCGCCTGCTCTTCAACCGGATAAATGTAAACTGCATTGTCGACGATCGCAAAAACCAGTTTGTGAGGAGCCAGAGCATCACTCAAGACATCCTGCCAGACTTTTCCGCCACTCCATGACACTTTCAGACCTGCATCCGAAGAGTTTTTGAATGCATAAGCGTAGCCCGAAGGAACGATATCGCGCAAAGCCAAAGCCAGAGAAATATCGGAGCCAAACCCTTCCAAAACGGCAGGTTGTGGAGCTTCATTCACGACTGGCGCTACTGGAGTTGGGGCCGGAGCCGGCACAGGCTGGGCCTGCGGCTGTTCTTCAAGCTGTTTGTGAAGCGGCTCGAAAGACAAAGGAGTGGGGCTTGTTTCTGCTGGAGCAGGAGCTTCCATTACCGGAGCCGGTTGAGCTTCCACCGGAGGAATAGCCTGTGTCGTCGGAAGTGTTTGCGTTTGTACATTCTCTACCGGTACAGGCACGACCGCATCCGGATCAGGGGTCAACGGACCTGCATCAGCCGGAGCCTCGGGCGTTGCTTTCAGGCTATGCATCTCCTCTTTCTGACGGGGGGGTGGAGTCCAGTCAAAACCCGCATGAGCGTCGGGGGCGATCAGGGCAAATGCCGATACACAAAGGATTGCAGAAAAAATTCTTTTGGACAATGTCATAGATAAACTCCAGCTCGCGCGGACACCCAACCTGCCCGCCATTTTCGATTTCATACCATACGTTCGGAAAATGTAAAACTCAAGAAACAATCTGATAAACAGCGGAAATTTTACCGCAATTTTAGCGGCCAAAGTCCTTGAGCTTGCGATGCCGGAATTTTGTCAACGCCGGACGAAAATCACCAAAAATAAACAGGCGACTTCCACGCAAGGCCGCATCAAAGGTTAGCCCTTTCTTTTCCAGAATCCAAAAGAAGAGGGTGACGACGAAACACAAGACCAAGGTCGAGGCGCGGGCATAGAACAGCAAGATACAAAACGGGATAATCGCCTTCACATCGAACGAGAAAAAGCGAACGGGGCGCATTGAATTTCTCCAGTGCCAATGTACCTGTTCCTGTAAATCTGCGACCCGGTTTGCCATTTATCCAGTTTATCCTGACTTTCTAAGCAGATGGTTAATATTACCCTGCTCCGCCGCTTGCGGTGAGAAGCAGATAGAATCTCTTGTCGATCAGACCTTTTTCAAAGGCCAAAGTCGCCGATTTGTTCATCGTCTGGCCATAGAACGGGATCATCCGTTGAATTTCATTGCCCCATTGCTCGAAATCCATATCAAGCAGTTTCTCGCGAACTTCATCGGGGAAGACCATCCACTCCCTGACGCCCAGACGACCACCGCCAACTTTCGGGACCAGTGCCTGCGTTACAATCATGCGCACGGTTTCCATCAAGGCATAGGCCCGCTCAGACCGCTCTTCCTTTTCAAACGCCGAGATCATCCGGCGGATCGTGGCAGAAACACCCGTCGTGTGAGTCGTGGTATAAACAGCGTGGCCGGTTTGCGCCGCTTCGATGGCGGCAGAAATCGTTTCTCGGTCCCGCGCTTCACCCACCAGAATGATTTGCGGTTTACGACGCAGTGCGTTCCTTACCCCCGCCGCAAAATCTGGTAAGTGTCGTGGAATTTCAGTCTGTGAGACCAGCGAGCGCGGAGAGTGAATTCCGTCGTATGTGAATTCGATTGGAGATTCATAAGTCAGCATTTTGCCGCAACCGTGGGGACGCTCCAACAACATCCGGTTTCCGGCAGCAAGCAATGTGGTTTTCCCCGAACCGGTCGGACCCGTGATCACGACCATGCCCTGACGCGGCGCCCAGTTGTCGATGATTTGTTGCTCGATATTGAGATCGTCCATACGCGGCGGTTCGGCGGGCATCACCCGCATCGTAATTTGTGCCGCATCACGGCCACGCGCAAGAATGGCGGTGATGTTTACACGAAAACGGGAGCGCGAATAACGGTCCGGCCTAATCTCGTACGACACGTCCAAATCTTTTCCGGATGCCAGACGCGCCGACGCATCAGGTCCGTAAATCTTTGAGAGAAAGGCCGCCATATCCGCCGCATCAAGCGGTCTGTAGGTCGACGGGTACAAGACCCCGTGAACTTCGGAATAAACCGGACGGTCCGTCTGGATGGTGATATCCGACGCGCCCTTTTTGACGCAATACATCAAAAAAAGGTCAACGTGTTCTTCGGTAAATCTATGAGGTTCATCCGGCCAGGTTTCGACGAGGGACTGATCCCCCTTGACCAGACTTACCGGCTTGCGGGTTGCCATTCTTGAGATCCTGAAATGAGCTGAGGAGTTCCAGTGATCACAACTGCACGATCACCAATGCGCATAGCTCCGTCGTCGCCGCCCGTTACACCGCGATCAATTTGCTGTGCGAACGGCGGAGAGACCATTCCTTG
>Ga0116142_10002364_pt1 | contig 20565 bp, 13 predicted proteins | sample AD_UKC033_MetaG_FD_89785 | JGI IMG/M metagenome (GOLD analysis project Ga0116142, IMG submission 89785) | Active sludge microbial communities of municipal wastewater-treating anaerobic digesters from USA - AD_UKC033_MetaG | ecosystem: Engineered > Bioreactor > Anaerobic > Digestate | place: USA... | reverse complement strand
CTGCTGCGGTGACTCTGAGTGAATTCAACCCGGGCAAAAAAAGCCAGCGGATCAATCCCCTGAGCTGCCATGTAAAGGTTGGGAAAATAGAACCCCGAACCGGAATAACGATCGACATAGGCAAAAACTTTGCCCTTGAGATCCTGAATATCGTTAGCCGGGCTGTCGCTTCTGACAACAATCTGGCCGTCATAAAGAACACTGCCATACTGCATCGGCCGACACACGGCCTCCCAGCGGCTTTGTCGCCGCAGGCCCTCAAAAGAAGCGTGTGAGAACCAGGCAATATGAATTTTATTCAGTTCAAGAAGGCGCGCAAGGCTCTCGTAATCTGAAGCTGTAACCATTACAACTTTTCTGCCAAGTTTTTTCTGAAGATATCTGCATACAGGTTCAATCTGCTCGCGAAGCTTGTCTGGCTGGATAAAAGGGATTACCCCGAGAAAAACCGGAGCTGCCTGGTCGATTACAGGCTTAAGGCGAACCGGTTCGGGCTCTTTGATCGCAAACCATCCGGCAAACAAAAGAGAAAACATCGTCAGAGTCACAATCAATGATAATCGCATATATTATTCATCCGTTAAAAGAATTCCGAGCTGTTTCAGACGCGAACTGGCGTCGACAACCATTTCTGCAGAAATTTCAATTTCCCGTGCGGCTGCAAAAACTGAAAAAGCATCGATATCCGCAGGTATACCCGCCGCAGGATCAATAAGAGGAACGATCTTCTGTGCAAGTTTTCTTCCGGCACGGGTTTCAAGGTATTCGAGAGCCATGCCGCGTTCATGCGAGTTACTGCCCGCGATTGCGTCAAAGCTTTTCAATATGGCGGCCGGCTCAAGCGAGAAAAAAGCAAAGGCCTGAACCTGCCATCTGAGGTATTTCTGCCAGAGTTTATGCTCAACCTTACCTGCGGGAGTAGTCATCACAGCGGCAGTTTCGCTCCAGAGAGCGTTTAAAAGAGCCGAAAGCGGGCGCAACAGATTTGGCGACATTTCAGGTTTTTCGATACTGCCGCCGGCAATAGCTCCTAACAGGGAAAACCAGGCCGGAACAGTCTCCTGAACCGGCTCCTGGCGGAGTCTGGCGATCAAAGGAGCAGCAGTAAGTTCGATCTGCCCCTCAGAAACCTCGATGACACACCTGCTCATAAGCAGTTGCGTCTCTGAATCAGCTTTTTCAAGAAGAGCGATCAGGGTCCGGCGCTTTTCAATCTGCTCGATGCAGAGAATTGCCGCCAGCAGTTCCAGGTTATCCTGGCGGGCACCAGCTCTGAGTTTTGCTGACAACAGGCGGCGTTCTTCTGCTGTAATGCCTGACATCAACCGACTGACGCGACTGATATTCTCGCGCGAAACTGTTTCCAGCAGCTCCCCTGCCCTGCCGGCAATCTCTTTATTGCCATGAAGCAGCATCTTTTCGAGCACTGACATAGCAGCAGGAGTTTGAATTCTTGCCAGGGCATTGGCGGCATTGCCGGCAACCACAAGATTGTTTTCGGCGGCCAGATTTTCAAGGGCCGGCACAAAGAGTGGCAAACCCAGCTCACCCATTACTGCTGCCGCTGACGCACGCATCATTTCGACGCTGCTGACTGCCATGGCGGCGAGCCGACGCATGGCCGCCTCTATTGTTTCGCGCTGCCTTCCGAGTCTTACCAGACTTATGATCGCACTTGCCACCACGCGATGATGCTGATACTCGAGCCAGACAGTGATCTGCCCGGCAGAAATCTCACCATGTCTGACTTTTCCGAGTGCTTCGATAATATCAGCGCGCAAACGATTGTCTTCGGTAGATTCAAGAAGAGCAGAAATATGCCGGCCGGCTTCTTCAGGGGCAATCATCAGAATATTGCGGGCAACTGCTGTAAGACAGCGGCTGTCACGTTCGGACGCCAGAAGCGGCGTAAGCATTTCCAGAGCATATTTTTCGGGCAATGAGGCAGCCGCATTAATTGCCTGCAGACGCATTCCCGCATCAGAATCGCCGAGCAGCGAACGCAACTGTTCACAGCGCTCGGTAACCTGAACATACTGCAGTGAAGCCAGCTGATCGTCTGACTCCCCCTGAGACCGACTTACGATTGACCGGCGCAAAGTCTTAAGATAAGCCGTATCAAGCAATGAATGTATCCAGGCCATCAGCAGGTAGAGAATTGCTGCCAGAAAAAAAAGAACATCATAGCCGACCCGATTGCGCGCCAGCAGAAGAAAACCACCAACAACCGCACTTGAAAGCGAACAGGCAATTGACATGTCGCGACGGTAAAAAACCCGGTCCTGCTGTGGAATTACTCCCATGAATATCGTGGTTGCCGGAACGGTGAAATTCTTGCTGTTAAGCAATACCAGAAACTGCACTGCCGCAACCACAGCGAACTTGAGACTGAAAGCCGCGTAACCACAAAGAAGTGTAAGAACAAGCGGCATGAAAGTAAGCACCATGCCGATGGGAAACCGCGCAAAAACCCTGTGCATGGCAAAGGTCTGCAGCCCAATCACAGCGAAATCTGCGGTCGCGCCGAACACCCCCATGAAGGACGCCAGATCATTGCTGACCGGAAAAAAAGAGCTCAGGGATGCGGCAAAAAGAAAGTCTACAAGATATTTGTTAAAAATTATCACAAATGAAGAGATAATAAGAAGACTGGCAAGAGGATGCTTCATTGAAGGCACAGAGGCATCGATGGTCTGATTTTTATCTCCACTAAAGCCTTCGCAGCCCGCCTGTTCGCAAATCCTTCTGTCTTCAACCGGCTGCAGAAATCTCAGAAATACCAGGCCGGCAAGCACGGTAAGACCGTTAAGCACCAGCAGGCCACGAATACCGAAAAAGTCGATGGCAAACTTGAGCAGCAGGCCGCTGAGAATAAAACCAAAACTGCCGGCGGCGTAGATCATCGGCAGAACACGCTTCGACTCATTGATGCTGATAAAATGGTTCAGCATGGCCGTAAAACCCTGATTGGTAGTCAGGTCAAGCAGCATTGTCAGAACAAAAAAGCCCGTCAGAACCGGCACCATATCGGTCGGGAAAAACCAGGCTGCAACAAAGGCCATGACAGCAGCAGGCAGGCTTAGAACTTTAAGAAGCCAGTGACCTTCGCGACCGGCAAGCCGCGTCATTACCCTGAACTGAACGCCGATAAAAATAACATTAACAAGCAGATAAACCCACGGCAGGGCATTGGCGCCGGCCTTATCAAGAAGAGAAGTCAGAACCGCCAGATAGAGAAGGTTATTGGCGGCCTTCTGGCACATAAAAAAGCCGCACAGCAACTTTGGAACAGACTTAAATAACCATTCTTCCCTGTTGCTGGTATCAGAGCCTGAAGAAAACGCCGCCGAAGTATTCATTTTTCAGCCTGTGGCTTACTGCCTGACTTCTCTTTTGCCGAGTCCCACTCTCGATTCCAGATGTCGTCCATCATCCGGTGCTTTTCGAGGGTATTCAGCATTTCATTGAAAGCCTGGGTTGCCTCTGCCAGCTCGTCATCGCCGTTAACAACGACCCTCTGACTGACAACACCGCTGGCAACCCCGCGAATTGCCTCGACAAGAGCGGCAACACCTTCGGCAAGAGTTCGCGACATGAAATAACCGGCGGCCACAGCGATCACAAAGGCGACAACCAGCATCAGAAGAAGATCGAGCAGCAATTGGTTCAAAAAGGCGAGCACAAGGTTGCGTGGTCTGGCAACCAGCAGGTAGCCGGAAAATTCTGGAACGGGAGCCAGAGTTCCGAAAAAGGTAATATCTGCAAGATCGATAAGAACGCTTTCCGGCAGGTTCAGCGGTCTGTTTGCGATGTCAATACCGCGCAGACCTTCAGGAAGGTTACCCTGCGAGGAAATCAGTGACCCATCGCGGTCGAGAAGCATAAGAATATCGGTTTTTTCGATCGGAAAACCGCTGACGATTTCGTGCAGACCAGGCCCTGATACGCTTATAGAGCAGCTGATTACACCGACAACTTTGTCAGAATCAACAAAATCCGGAACAGGAACCATAACGAAGAGCATTTTCTGCTGATAATCAGAGTTTTCGTCAGTGACAAAAACCGGCTGCCGGGTGGCAATTACCTGTCTGAACCCTTCTGAAAAACTGCTTTTTGCAGCAAAATCAACCCGGCTGCCTGGCCCGTTGAGGCTTTCGTCTTTCTGATTGCGAATAAAAACAAGGCGGGCAAGCCCGTCGCAGTCGTAAACGCTGCAGCCAAAAAATATTCGATGCTGTTCAAGGAATTCATAAATTACCGGCTGCTGCTGCGAAACCTGCATTGACTGCATGGCTGGCAATCTTGCAATAGATTCAATCTGTTTGCGGTAATTGAGAAACAGCGAATCGATGCCATGCAGAAGTGTTGCTGTCAAAGTCTTTTGCGAGGCGACAGTCTGGCTTACCAGATCGTGTCTGACTTTTATGGCTATGGTACCGCCAAGAAGAATCAGCGGGATAACCGCAGCCATTATTGCAGTGAGAACTACGCGGTTGCCGATTCGCCGATGCCAGGGAATTTTGCCGGAAGATTCTTCCTGGTTACTCATAAAACTCCGTTCAATGCATATTTGACGATTATAACATCAGCATCCGGCAAAAAAAAGTTTGCCGACCCATAAATTTTTCCAGACAAATGCCGATATTTATTAAAGACAGTGTGAAAAATCACGCAGGAGGCAGAGTATGAAGTTGAACCAGGAAGAAGCCTATTTCATTCTTACGAATCTCGATACCTTTGTAAACCGCTTTGAAGCAACCACCCGCAAAAAAGTAACCCCGGGGGCCCTTCAGATTATCCACGAAATACTTACCGAAGCATCATTTCCGGGTGGTAACAGTTCACCCCACGTTCACTGACAAAAGTCGGAATACAGCCGGATTGCCTGGATAACAGGCAGAGAGCTGAAAAAGATTTCGATAATTGTAAAAGAGCCGCGGCAGAAAATCTGCCGCGGCTCTCTGTTTAAGCAACTTACCTGACGGTTATTGAAAATTCCTGATCAAAAACCTGGTAATAAACGTCAATCAGTCTGACGCTGAAAGTCTTCGTTCCTGGCGCCTGATCCTGAACGGTACCGATGAACTGACCGTTTTCATTAAGAGTCAATCCCAGAGGCAATTCCCCGGAGAGCAGGACGAACCTATGGGGGAACACCCCTCCACCGGAATTCAGAGTAATCGGGTAAAGACTTCCAATTATTGCGTCATCGAGCACCGAAGACGAGTTGATGCTGGGAAGGTTTTCATAAGTCAGACCGCCAACCTTGGCAGAGAGAAGCAGTTCCATGTAATCAGGAGAAGATTCAAATTCAGTCTGACTAATTGGAGAATATGAATAGTAGCCGACCATCCCCAGGTCTTTTACATAAAACTGCTCAGACTTGGATGTAAGGGCAAAACCGTCACCAAAGTCAATTTCGGTTATGAAGGTTATCTTCAAGACATTGGTAAACTGCTGGTATGGCGTAAAGAAATCTACCAGAGAATTTTCGACAGTCATGGTCGTTGTGGCAACATACTGGTCTACACCGTCATCGTAGTTAGAAACATAAGTATCGACGTCACCGGGGTTATACCAGGTTCTGAGCATCTTGAACGGAGCCCCACCGTTGGTATACTTCTGGTAAAACCAGATATTACCGTCACCATCAACTGCACGATAGTACGGTTCGTCCTCCGGGGCCAGCTGTGCCCGCAAAGAACTCGCTTTCGCAGAGGAACGCATGCCCGGTACAAGAGCCCGGCGAATATTAACAACCGGAACCACAGGCGAATTTGCATACGAATCCCATTCTGGATAGAACTCGAGACCGTTGATAACCAGTGGCGTAAGGCCAAGCCCCTGAATATATCTGCCTGCTGATGCCACGCCATCTTCAACAGGAACATAGGTGTATTCATCACCAGCGTGAAGAGGGCTGTAAAGGTTCATCTGGAAAGAACCCGCCTGCACAACCAGCAGGTATTCGACTGAGCCGATGCCGCCGAGAGAATCACTTGCGGTGATAAACATCGGGTAATCTCCCGGGGGCACTGATGATGACAACTCACCATAAAGAAGGCCGTCGTTCGAAAGTGAAATTCCAACAGGGTTACCGGTAATAGACCAGTTCAAATCACCAGTTGCGTTGGCCGCGGTGAACTGAACGCTATTAATAACATGGCCAACAGTAACATTCTGGCTTGCACCCGTTGGAGTAACAGTCAATTGGGGAGCCGCAACGACGCTGAGAGAATAATCAAGACTGCTCCAGCGCTCATAAACATCCTGAACACGGATGGTAAGAGGATAAGTCATGAGAGGAGCGTTCGGATCAGGAGTTCCGGAAAGATAACCAGCCTGAGTCAGAGTTACGCCTGCCGGAGCCCCCAAAAGTTTCCAGGTGATCGGCGGAGTGCCGCCGGTAGACGAGAACTGAACCGGCACCATGTTCTGACCGACAATCACTTCCTGGGAGGTCGAGGTTGAAGGGGCACTGACAACGGGATTATTGCTTTCAACAACCCCATTTACGAGACGCTCATAAAGCAGGTCAGTAGCTGTAACTGTTGTACTGTGCTGGTATCTGTCTATGCCGACCAGACCGACTCCCTCGGCAAAATAAAGCACCTCGGTGTGGGTGCCAACAGTGCCGTTGTAGGTATACGATTCCTGCTGGGTAACCGGCAGAACCATATAGGTTTTAAGGGGAGTAACCAACGGTTTCATCTGTGAACCGATGGTTATAGTGGTGGTATAGACTTCACCCTCACCATAACTTTCAACGATTACATCAGTTTCGCCAAAAGCATAGCTGGATTTCATAAGTCGATAGGGAACGCCGCCGTTAATATAAGGATCGTAGGCCCAGACTTCACCCTGGGGAGTGAAAGCCTGATAGCCGCCGCCGGCAATCTGAGCCGCCAATCGGTTCGCGCCGCCTATCGGTGCAACCGGAGGCTGATAACCAGAAGAAACAACGCGGTGATAGGTTATGCCATCTTTCTGGTATGTATCCGTATTGGAGAATTCAACTGTGTAAAGATAGCTGCTGCTGTTTACATCAGCGGCTTTGCTGTAATAAACCATGCGGTTGCCCGGCACTATTGGATAATAACTGGCAGTTACAAGCGAGCTTAAGCCGGTTTCCTGGATGGTAATACCCTGTATTCTCCATTCGCCCTCTTCTTTAAGCATTGAGAAAATCAGCCAAAGGGTATTGCCGGTCGACATGACCTTCGAGGCTTTGACAATTGCCGTATCAGGAGCGGGCTGGGTGATATCGGCCGTATTCACCCTGAATTCCCAGGTCTGGTTATCTTCAGGGTTACTCAGATCGGCACCGAAATCTTTAACATAAAGAACTTTAGTGGTTTCTGAATCGCCGGTAGTCTGGGCAAAGACGCCGGACGCAGTCGGATCGCTGGTTCTCAGCGCTTCAGCAAAACGGTTAAGAGTTGCGGTAATTCCGGCAACATCTTTTTCAACGACCGTGGTGCCGCCACCACCGCCACCACCCATACAACCGCATATAAGAGTTATAGAAAGAACCAATAAGGCCATTAACCTTGTTTTTGTCATAGTGTTCCCCTGTTTATTCCTTCACCGTCGGCTCAAAAAACGTATTCAAGACCACCGAAGAATTCGCTGATGGTCATGGGCCGGGTGAAATCCCAGAGCAGTTCCTGCGATTTGGCTTCGAACTGACGGTAATATGATTTTTCCCAGGAAGCGCGTAACCGCAATTTCAAATCGTCTGACAAGGTGCAGTTGTACTGCAACTCGGTAATCGGCTGTGATTCGCCTTCCCAGCCGGTAGCGACCGCGCCGTTGCGGAAGTTGAACTTGCGCCAGCTCTGATCGATTTTCCAGTCATATTTCTGAGCTTTGGCATAGCTGAGGGCAAGACCACTCATAAGGTAGCGATAATCCCTGAAACCGAGCCGCTCGTAGATTCTGCTGAGATATTCGTTGTTCCAGACAAGATTCATCTGGTTTTTCAAGCGCCACGTGAGCTTGACATTCTGCAGATTTTCCTTGAATTCCATGTCTTCGCCAGCGGTGACGTCGGCGGTGCGGATATGGTAATTGCTGTCCCATCTGGCGCGGAAATCATCACTGAAATTCTTCTGCCACATGCTGTGCAGCTTATGGTTTTTATGAGCCTGGTTGCGGGTATTCTCATCGTTATGAATAAAGCGATAGTCATAAACCGTTCTCGTTTTATCATCGATTTTGATGCGCGCAGCAGCGAAAAGGTTAACTTCTTTATATCCCCTCAATTCGTCAGATGCATAATTTCTGATGGTGTGCTGACCTTCGAACGAGTATGCCAGCTTGCTGTGCATCGGCAACTCGTAATTGAGGCGGAAATAATTGTCATAATAGCTTGTCACGTAGAATGCAGGCGATTCCTGATCATAAATCAGCCGATCGAAAGTATTCGAAATGGTCAGCTCAGATTTGTTGCCGGCATAACTTCTGTTGTATTCACCATAAACGTTGAATCTGTCCTGGTCACGATTCTGTATGACATCAAACCTGCGCCATTCGCCTTTAACTTCAGCGAAAATATTGCCGTCATTCATAAACCAGGTTTCCTGATCGCCCAAAAGGAACTGATGGTAATCCTGCCGGGTGTTGTTCGGATATTCGCGTTTCTGATAGCCAATGCTGGCAAGGCGTTCACGCTTTGTCCAGTGGTCGTTGAAGAAAATCTCAAAAAGATTGTCTCTCATGTTTCTGACGATGTCTTTGTCTTTTTTAAACCAGGAATGCTGGAGAGTGTTCTTGAAAGTCCAGGCACGGTCATCAGATTCTTTAAGAAGATATGAAAGAGTGAAATAGTTCTCATCAGATGGAGACACACGCCGGCGGGTCAAGAATCTGTCCTCAACAAAAAGCTGACGTTTTTCATCAAATTTATAGCTGAGGGACAGTTTGCTCTGGTTCAAGCCGTTTGGAACAGCTGATTCAAGCAAGTTTGGAGACGAGGTGTTTGTCTGAGGGCGTGTAACCTCGTTACGATTTTTGAATTCAAGCTTTAAAGTACCGCTGACTTCAACTTTGCGAAGTTTCTGTTCAGAAGCAGCTGCACTACCTTCAGTTGCCGCATCTGGTTGAGAAGTCTTCTGAGGTTCCTGAATTTTTTCCGGTTCAGTTTTTACAGGCTCTTCAACCGGCTTTTTGGGAGATTCACCCTTTTTGGAGCTGCGATTAACAAATTTATCAGAATAAAAATCACGAATCGAACGGTAGAGATCTTCAAGGCGGGAAAAGCCCGCAAGCAGTTCGGGGCGGTCATTCGGGTTATCGCCGGATACGCCGTTATAAAAGTCTTCCATCAGGTCATAGCGCTTCTGAATTCTTTCCATGGAATCTTCAGCTTCGGCAAAGATTTCCTTATAACGTTCGCTGCCTGACTCAAGGTTTAAATTTACTATTCTCCTGTCAAGTTCTTCAAGTCTTCGGAGAGTGTTGGCGAAATCCGGTTCATAGCGCCTAAACGCATCAAGAGCACCCTTTGAAGCCGGGTTCAAAGCAAACGCGGCTGTCACCGCAAATACAAAAGTTATGAGAAACAATACATTGAATGTCTTTTTCATTTTTTTTCCTCTGCCTTATCTCAACGAAGGATTTCTGACAACTGGCGTTCAAGATCTGCCATGTTGGCAAGCAGTTCCTGTGAAACCGTACCGAGCTGCTGAAACCTGTCGCTGATGTTTCTCCAGGTGTTTTCAAGCTCTTCCTGCTCGCTGGTCTTATACTTTGAACTGGCTGCAGCTCTGATCGAGTTATCATACAATCTCTGAGCCTTTGAGTAGCCTTTTTTCACACGGGCAAAGCTGTCCATGATTTTGGCAGTGGCTTTCAGCCGGCGTTCCATAACCGTCTGGCTCGGACGAATGCTTCCTGATTCGGTGATAGCGTTGTATGCGGCTATTTCATTCTGCAGAACGACCATGTTGTCAGAAATTATGTCGTCCAGCTGTGAAATTTCAACTATGGTTGCCAGAGGAATTTCTACGACGGCAAGCGACTTGATCATATTGGAAATGGATGAGCGCTGGTCGTTGATGGACTTGATAATTGCCTGGAGTTCAGCAGAAGTCGGGTTGGCAGCCAGAGTTTCATTCGCCCGCTGCAAAAGCTGGTCAAGTTCATTGAGGGCCTCAGCACAAATCTGTGAGGATTCAGTGAACCAGTCCTGGCTCTGGCCAGCCGGGTTGGCTGATAATACCGACTTTACAGAGTCCACATCGTTTATGGCCTGGGCAAGTTCGGTTCTGAGTGACTCAATCTCAGGTGCAATATCTTCGGTTAATGAAGAAAGCTTGAACTCATAACGCATTATCTTGACGACCTGGCTCTGGAACGACTGCTGTTTTGCCATAACCGCGGCGACTTCCTTCAACATTGAAGTGAGTCTGACGCGGTCTGCCGCCGGCAGGTCCGGAGACTGCATCGCGGTGTCGATTCTCTTTCTTATTGAGTTAAGAATAAGGTTGTCTTCAAGGATCACACCAACAAAGCGCTCTGCGTCTTTCTTGATTTCCATGGCTTCGGCTTCTTCAATCGAGGTCATGGCGATCAGCTTGGTGAAAGTTTCGTTAATGCGGCTGAATTCAGAAGCTTCAGAATCCATAATGCCCTTGAGGACTTCTGGAACTTCGTTCATCTGAATCGATTCACCCATGCGGGAAGTCTGGTCCTTCCATCTTTCCTGTTCGGCCGCAACGTCAATTTCGACTTTTTCAGTCTTACCGCCAGCCTTGACTACAAGTTCTTCGCCTTCGGCGACCGTCATGCGTTCCTGAGTTTCGCGAATAAGAACTTCGGCGATACCGCGCAGAACCTGAATGCGGTCTTCATCACGACTGGTCTGGCAGGTGATGTTTGTGCCCTTGATCCCGGCGACCGCCTGACTCATTTCGACTTCCATGGTGCCGTTGGTAACCATCTTCTTGACGTTAACCCAGATGTTACCGGCAACCAGGGTAACTTTGCTGTCCTGGCCGCTCGGAACGGTAAGAATGATTTCGCTTTCAGGCTTAACGACAAAAGTCGTCATATCCTGCATGCTGAGAATCGCGCCCGAATCCTGCTCGGTTTTAACATGGTCGAGCACATTGAGCTTCGAAGAAAGTTCTGCGAGTTCCCAGCCTTCTTCGTTGTCATCAGGTCTGACGGTAACTTCGCCGTGCAGATCCGAGAATTTAATACCCGAATCTTCGGCGGCAAAACAGGGCGAAAACAGCAGCAAAAAAGCAACCAGCAACAATATGGTACGTTTCATCACTGACCAAACTCCTCAAGAATCCATTTATCTCTGACTGATGGTGTACAACGGAAACATTTCTTGATAACACGCTCGATACGCGATGGTCAAGAATAGTTTTCGGTCAGCAGATTCAGGCTTCCTGAGAGATTTATGAACGGTCAGCACCAGATCGGGATCAGCTGGTTTTATCTATTGAAGCGGTATTGCCAGCCTGGTCTCTTATGGTCAGTTTTATTTTATGAGGTTTTGGAGTTGTCGGCCGGGCAACATAAACTTCGGCCTTATCCGGGTCAGAATAGACTTCGACTGCTTTGCCGTTTATATGGGCCGATGCGCTCAGGTAATCGACACCTTTGCCAATGTCTGACACCCTGAATACATAGCACCTGCCGAGATGATAATCAGTGGTCTGCCCGGAATATTTGAGTTCCGGCAGAACAAGGTCTTCAAGAATCACAAAGCGGCCGCCGGTACGGCTGGTAAAGGTAAGTGTCCTGCCTTCGACCTTTTCGCCATTGTGCCAGTAGCTGCCTGGGCCACTGACGCCGTAAACACCGAGTTTTTTGATATCGCCGGAAAAACCTTCAGGCGTGATACTCAATCTGGCTTCATCATTGAAAACCACATCATCAGGGGAAAAATGCCAGACCGGGCTGTAAGCTTTGAGATAGCCCCTTCTGGCGTTGCCGCCCGCTGCCGGTGCCAGATCGACCCGGCGCATAGTTGCAAAAACGGGAAAATTAAGACTGCCTTCAGAAAAAACCACGGTGCCGCCGTCTTCCTGTGCAACTTTGCCACCGCCGGTTGCGATGAAAGCGGTTTCAGGCAGAATTCTGCGTTCCTGCAGCCAGGCCCCCCTTTCCCATCTTTTTTCTTTCGGGAAGGCAATTTCTGCGTGGCCGCCACTTAAAATGCAATTCAGTTCGACGCTTTTGCCATCGGCGTCATTAACAGCGACTTTGCCAAACAACGGGCTGGCTGATTTTTTGCTTTGGCTGACACCGGTTGCTTCACCGACTGCAATAAGGCTGAAAGTTGTTTGAACGGTCTGCACAAATCTGAATGGCTCAAGTTCTGCAATGGTAAAAGTTCGCGAAAAATCTGCCGGTTGGTTCAAAATCTGACCTTCAAGAACAATGCTGTTGCCACCGAAATCGGTCGCCTGAACCCAGAATTCAAGTCGACGGTCGGCAAACAGTTCATCGGTAATGCAGCCACTCCATGGCGGGAACATGACAGCGAAGGGCAACGTATCGAAGGGCCATTTAAAAAGGTTATAAACGTAGCCGGTGTTCTTCTCGTTGCATTTGAAAAAGTCATAAACCCATGGGCACTGACGATTATTATCATAGCTGTACTGATGAAAAACTCTTTCAAGCCGAACCCCGCCATTACAACAGAAGGTGACTCTTTCAACCCCATACCGGTTGCCAGCGCCGTTGGTATCAGAAATGCCAAGCTGCATGCCGGTTCGGCCCGAGACGCCCGGGGTTTCCGGCAGAGTCCAGCCGCCCTTTCCCTTCGCTTTCAGAGAGTATTTCGCAGGCAGAAAGCTGCCGTTGATAACCGCGTTGTGTGCCAAGGGCTCAAGATAGAGTGAATGGAAAACAGGAAAAATACTGTCGGCCGGGCGAAAACCATATTTTGCTGGGGCAATCGGATCATCATTGAACCCTCTCATTTCAAAATGCAGGTGCGATGGTCCCATACCGCTTTCGCCGGAAAGGGCGACAATTTGCCCACGCTTGACCGGAAAGCGGTCGGCCTTGAAAAAGTCGTTGATACCATGGCGCTGCCCCATTTTTTTCAGTTTGCCATCGATATAAGTCTTCAAATCACCCGTAAAATCCTGCAGGTGTCCATAGACAACTCTTGTATTCATCTGTGGGTGATCAATGTAGAGTGCATAACCGTAGCCACGAAACTGAACACTGGCGCGGGAAACGAAGCCATCGGCAATGGCTCTGACCGGAAGACCGTTTTTCTGCTGTGTGCGCAGGTCAATGCCGGCATGAAAGCGCATGCCGCGGAATTCAGCAAAGCTTGAGCTCTGGGAAATCTCGATAGAGAGAGGCCAAAGAGGTTCTTCGGCAAAAGCGACCGAGAAGAAAACAAGCGACCAGATCGTGATCAGCAGCGGCAAAAATAGCTTTTTCAACGACAACACTCCAATTCTGAATGAAATACCGGTTATCTGACGGTGCATAAGGTAACACTGGGCCGCCCTTCTGGTCAAACCGCAAAAATGTGGCCAGATAGGGGGCACAGCCCTGAACAAACGGGCTAAAGGATGCCAGCCATTATCTGAACATCATTTCAGACCTTGCCAGTGCAGGCAAGGCTCACGAGTATCTAATTCAAATGCGCCTGCCGTGGGGCACAACAAAAATCATCCGGAAAAATAAAAAAGTACTAAACCTTCGTAAAAATTACGACGATAAGGATAGTGGATAAATATAAAAAGTTCGAAAGGAGGTGAAACGATGAATAATGACTTTTTAGCTGGTATTCTCAGCGGTCAGACCGGACCTGTCCCAGCCGTTCAGAGCGGCAGGAACAAAAACAACAATATTGAAACGGGCGATTTCGTAAGCATTCTGCGGAATCGACTGGCATTTGACGCCGACGCAATTACAGGTTCAACACAGTCAACCACCAACTTCGCTTTCAGAGCAAAAAGCAGCGCGGGTGAAATCAACCCATTGCTGATATCAGGCGCTGAAACAAGATTCCCTCAGGGGAATAAACCGACTGTCGAGATTAGATCTGAAAAAAGACTGGAAAACGATGCACGGTCAGAAGCAACCGCAAACAGGAAGGCTGAAGAAGCCCGTGGCAATAAAGACGACTCCGAACTGAAAGCTGACAGCACCAGAGAATCAGAAAAAAAAGACGAAGTCAGTGAAACTGAAGCCCAGAAAGCTGAAGAACCCTCGGAAACTGCTGAAAATGCGGCCGAAGCCGGAATGGTTTCTCAGGAACAACTGGCAGCACTGCAGGCCATGATCGAAAAATTCGATCCGGAACAGCAGCAAAAACTGGTTGAAGCACTGGAACAGATGTCGCCACAGGATCTGCTGGCAATGACCGAAGCCCCTGAAGAATTCAAGCAGGTTCTGCTTGAGCTGGCTGAAGAAATGCCTGAATCAGAAGAGAAACAGGAACTGCTTTCTCTGCTAAACAGTGAGAATTTTTCTGAAATGCTCAAAAAGCTTTCTGAAGAAATCGAACAGGCAGTTGCCGCAGACAAGACCGGTTCGGAAAAAGGTTCTGAAACCCCGGCAGCAGTAGAAATGATGCAGGCCATAAATGAAGCGGCCAAAAATGACGAAGCCGCCGAAACTTCGGAAGAACATCATGCCACAGCCGTTCAGAAACCCAGGCATTCTGAAAGTGCCGGTAAAGAAACAGCCGTAACTGATGAAGCTGAAATTCAGACCGAAGAGAATGCTTCGACTGAAGCCAAAACCGTTGCGGAGCCAGATTCTGATGTAAAGGAAAAAACCGCCAGAAATCAGGATAAGGCCGAAACTGGCGAAAAGAATGACCAGAAACAACATGCACGTCTGGAAAACAATAAACCGGGCGAACACGAATCTCTGCGTCAGGAATTCAAAAGACTGAATCAGGCACCGCAGGAATCGACTCAGAGTGTTTCTGCAAATGAAACGCCGACTTCAGGCCAGACCTCAGGGAACAGCCAGAGTCACACAAGCCAGCAACCGGCACTTCAACCTGATCTCAAGCAGGTGGTAGAAGAAGCCGCCAGAAGGTTCCTTTCTGCCATGAACGGCAAGTCGTCTGAAGGCAGTGTAAAAGCCGACAACCACAGTAATGTGTATACGGCCGACAGCGTTCGCAAAACGGTTCAGACATCAAACAGCTCCAGCAACAGCGGAACCAACAATGGCTTTGCATTTCAGTCCGGTTCAACCGGCAATCAGAACAGTATCAACAAAGCTGCTGCGCCAATCCCCGTGACCAGCACCAGCTTTGCTGAGCTGATGGAAAAAGCCGAGTTCGTCAAAACAAAAGACGGAACCAAGATTCTCAATCTTGAACTTGACCAGAAGGAGCTTGGGAAAGTTGAAATGGAGCTGACTTCCAAGGATGGAACCGTAACTGCGAGACTTTCAGCAGAAAATTCCGTGGCCAAAGCAAAACTCGATGAACTGGCTCCTCAGATCAAAGAGCAGCTTCTGAACCAGGGAGTAAATTTGTCTGAAATTACAGTGGATATTTCTTCGAGAAATCCCGATGAAGGTAATAAGAATCAGATGTCAGGTGGAAAAGGCAAATCCGGTCGTATCAACGCATTAAGAAACAGACAGGATGCGGAAGCGATCATAAAGAAAAATGTTCTGCCGAATCTGAGACGGGCAGCATTGAACATTCAGGCTGTTGACATGATGGTATAGGAGGCAGGCAATAATGGCTATCGAAACCGTAAACATTCCCGAGGGCGGGTTGAATCTGACGACAACTCGAACTCCAAAATCCGAGCTTGGAAAAGACGACTTTCTGAAGCTTCTGACTCAGCAGCTGAAAAATCAGGATCCGATGAATCCCATGAACGACATGGAATTCATCAACCAGATGTCAAGCTTCAGCTCACTCGAGCAGATGGTGAACATGAACAAGTCACTCGACAGCTTCATCAAGACGTTTTCGACGAACTCGCACACTCAGGCCATGATGTTTCTTGGCACGACTGTCACCGCACAAACCAGCGATATGGACGAATCGGTGACCGGCGTGGTCGAGATGGTCGGCTTCAAAGATGGCAAGCCATTTCTCAAGGTTGGCGACAAAGCATTCAATCTTGAAGATGTGCAGCTGGTAAGTCCGACTGTTTACAGCGCCTGAAACATCAGGGAACGAGCAAGATTTGACAACTTAATCGTATCACGAGGCAAATCATGGATCCCAGACTGATGATTGGACCGCGAGGGCCACAGCTGACAGGAATTCAGACCGCCAGGCCGGCAGCAGCTGCCACTCGGCAGAGCTCAACAAGCTTCGACAGTCTTTTCCAGCAGGCAATTCAGGCCCCTGAGAACAATCAGTTCCGCATCAGTGCCCATGCCCAGAAGCGCCTCAGCGAAAGAAACATTACGATGGATGCAGGCCTCGAAAATTCTCTTAAACGGGCATTTACCGAGCTTGAAGCCAAGGGAGCCCGCGATTCGCTGGTTCTGACCAGAGAAGGCGCCTTCGTCGTGAATGTTCCGAGCCGCACCCTGGTTACTGCTATGGGAATTGATGAAATGCGCGACGGAATTGTAACGAACATTGACAGCGTAAATATGAAGTATGGATAAGGAGCGCAATAAAAGAATGAGACCAGATGGCTGAAAAAGCGAAATAAGGAAGCAAACGGACGGGAAAACGCGAAGATCAATCGGCAAAACGAATCCAGTATAAATGGCCGGACCCCTTCCCGGGGAAGCCACAACCGCCTGAATGACAGAGGGCGGGGCATAAAAAAAATAATGATGATCTTTGCCAATCCCAGCGGATTGGCCGGGATGAAAAACCAGCATGAGGCGAGGTTTTTCACCCGGTCGGCTGCTCCACTTTTCATGGAGCTACCGGGGGCGACGACGGACCTGACCCTGCGGTGAACGGCAGGCACTGCCGATGAAAGAGGAATCTGTGCTATGATCAGATCATTATTTACGGGAGTTACGGGGCTCAAACAGCATCAGACCAAGATGGATGTTCTGAGCAACAACATCGCGAACGTCAATACCACTGCTTTCAAACGTGGTCGCGTGATGTTTCAGGACCTCTTTTCAGAAACACTCAGACACGGCCAGCAGGCTTTCGGCGACTACGGCGGACTCAACCCGATGCAGGTTGGTCTGGGCGTCAGCAAAGCCGCTATTGACACGCTGATGGACCAGGGTGCGATCGAGGGCACCGGCAAGCAGACCGACGTTGCTATCGAAGGCTCCGGCTTCTTTTCTGCCAGGGGCTACGACGGCAATCTCTACTACACCAGAGACGGAAACCTCAACATCAACCCCAACTACGACATGGTCATGACCAATACCGGTTTCAAGATGCAGGGCTGGCTGTCAACCCAGGACCCGAAAACCGGCAACCTGGAAATGAAAGAAACCGGCGTCGTGCCCTACGATATCAATATTACCAAGTATCTGAAGAAACACGCGCACCAGACCAACGAGATTACCTATTCATGTAACCTTGACAGCGGGTCGAATGAGCGCGATATCGAATTCGGCCTTGAAACGCTCACCTTCAAAGACAGTGAAGGCAACTTTCAGAACCTGCAGTTCAAGTTTTCGAAGCTGGATACTTACAACTGGAACTGGTATGCATACGGCAGCGATGGCAATACCAACACGCAAATTCCTGTAGCGACAGGTACTATCAAAACTAACGATGATGGCGAAGTTGTTGAAAGCACAATTCTGACGCCAGAAACAGACAACCCGGGCGGCCAGGCACCAAATTTCATGTATGATCCTGACGGTGACTTCAGCCTCGGCTACACCACCAATCCTCTTCCTTCAGGTAACGTTATAGGGAATGGGTCGATTCAGACGAGCATTGTTGAGCCACGAAATCAGGCTCAGGACGGAACAGTAAAAATTGTGTTTGATGGTGGCCAGCCTACTCGTGCAGGTGCTTACCGCGTAATCGGGCCAGAAGGCAATCTTATTGGACAGGGTTCTCTTGGTGGATCCAGAGCCAGGATTGTCGGGGACGAAGTTACATTTGGTGCGCAGTGGAATGTCGGCGATTACACAAGCTTTACCGTAACGGATCAACAGACAGATTATCTTGGCAATACAGTCATTGACAGATCTGCCCAGATTGATTTTTTTGCCGGCGAATCATTAACTCCCGTTCAAATCAAGGATAGAATCAATGACGCACTCAAGCTTCAGGGCGTAAGAGCCGTAGCAAGCTACGATGCAGTGTCAAATCAATTTCAGATTGTTTCAGACGCAAATGGCAGCAATAGAAGCCTGAGAATTACAGATAACGGGAATATGGGCACTCTCGGCTTCACTGATTCGGTTAATGAAGGGACGGGGGGCGCGCCTCCGGAAGTCTTTGGGGATACCGCTCCATTAACAGATACCTGGGATATGGTTGCAAACAGGTGGATCCCAAGCAGTGATGTTAACTTCACAATCACCACAAGATCACCTGCGGCTGATAATGCATTAAGAAGTGCTGCCATAAGTTTTCCCAGAGAAGTTGCCGGACAGGTCGAAGACTACACACGCGGCGAGATCCTTGCCATAATCAACTCACAGCTGGTCAAAGAAAATGTTGAAGCGGTCGCCTCATTTGTTGACAGCAATGGTGATGGTTTCGACGACCAGCTTATCATAAAAGGAAAATATCCAGGCTCTGGTGAAGAAATCTTCATTGGTGGAGATGGCTCCGAAAGTCAGCTTGGCTTAACCGCCAGAGCGGAGGCATATCGTGGAACAGCTCAAATAAGCGAATTCAACATGGGCGGCATAGGCCTCAGCATTGTTGAGGGCGATACTCCGTTTGTCCCAAATGACACGCTGGTCTTTGACGTTGTAGCAGACAAGGGCAGAGCAGAAAATGTGATAATAAATGTTCCCAGACCGAACAAAGAAGGACTGTTGTCCTTTTCAACCACCAATTCACAAACTGGCGACACCTATAAAATTGATGGAGCAATAAGCCAGGGAGCAAAGCATTCAACCAACATTATCATTCACGACTCTCTTGGCGCAAAACATGGCCTGGTAACTGAGTGGGAACATACCAACTCAGAGACCATGGAGTGGTCTTACAAAGTAAAATATTCTGATGACGATCCGGAAATTCTGGCATGGTTGAAAGACCCCATCAACAAGATACTTAATCCAGACGAACCGACAAAAGCAGATCTGGAAGCGGCTAATGACGCCCTGATCGACAACCGCGAAGGCAAGATGTACTTCTTCAAAAACGGCAAAATCGATGAAGGCAGGTCCTATATTCCTGATTTTCAGTTGAAGCCAGAGGGAAGCAACCCCTTGTCAATCAAGTTAAATCCGGCGCTTATTACACAATTCGACTCTGATTTCACAACCAAAGCCGAGTATCAGGATGGTTATGAGATGGGTCTGCTCGAACAGATCTACTTCGAAGAAGACGGCATCATCCGTGGCGTTTATTCGAACGGGCAGAAGCAGCCGATTGGCCAGGTCGCCCTGACCACCTTCAACAACCCGGCCGGTCTTGAAAAGAACGGCAAAAACCTCTACTCTTATTCGCCCAACTCCGGTCAGCCGGTTGTCGGCAAACCCGGCATGATGGACCGTGGGGTAATCGTTCCGGCCTCGCTTGAAATGAGCAACGTCGATATCTCTGAAGAATTCACCACAATGATTGTCACGCAGCGCGCCTTTCAGGCCAACTCACGTGTAATCACAACATCTGACGAACTTCTTCAGGAAGTAGTGAATCTGAAGCGCTGATATGAATAAGCACAGAACGGGGGTTGCCAAAACTGCATGATCAAGCTGTCACGGATTAATGGCATGCCATTCTTTCTGAATGCCGAGCTTATTGAGCAGATCGAGTCAACCCCCGACACTGTGATTACTCTCATAAGTGGCAAAACGGTCATGGTAGCGGAACCTATTGAAACGGTTCTCAAAAGGATCGTGACTTATCGCAGCCGACTTTTCAGAGGTATCAGGGTTCGCAGAACCAAAAAAGGAAAGGAAAAATGCTGACCTGAAAAAGCTGAGAATTTGCGCCGGGGCATTGACTCAGCTATTTTTCTCGTGGTAGGGTTACAGTCTATGTCGTCTAAAACAAAAGTTGTATTGATCATACTGGTCGTTCTGATCATTGTTCTGGCGGTTGTAGGTATTGCTTACGTCACTTCCAGAAAAGCAATGACCGGGCCGGGCGGTGCCCTCCCTCCCCCACCCACCCAGGAACAGATTTCTTCTACACCCAAAATGGGTCGTTTTGACCTCGGCGAATTCATTGCCACTTCGCGCGACGAAGAGTTGCACTACATAAAAATCCAGGTCGAAGTCGGCTATATCGGCAATCTTGAAAAAGAGCTCGAAGAACGCAAAGCTGAACTGCGCGACAAAATCATCAATATCCTGATGAAGCTTAACATCCAGAGAGCCAAAGAAGATTTCATCGACCGTTTCCTTCATAAAGATATTGAAAGAGAACTCAACAGTATTCTCGGAAAATCAACTTCTGAAAGTAGAATCATTCAGGTTGTCATTCCGACATTTCTGATCAACTGAAAGGCCATGATTTGCTGATGTCTGGAG
>Ga0116142_10002357_pt1 | contig 20628 bp, 12 predicted proteins | sample AD_UKC033_MetaG_FD_89785 | JGI IMG/M metagenome (GOLD analysis project Ga0116142, IMG submission 89785) | Active sludge microbial communities of municipal wastewater-treating anaerobic digesters from USA - AD_UKC033_MetaG | ecosystem: Engineered > Bioreactor > Anaerobic > Digestate | place: USA... | reverse complement strand
TTTCAAGCACTGTTGACGAAATTTCAGGTAGTCTTGTAGATGTTTCAAGCACTGTTGACGAAATTTCAGGTAGTCTTGTAGATGTTTCAAGCACTGTTGACGAAATTTCAGGTAGTCTTGTAGATGTTTCAAGCACTGTTGACGAAATTTCAGGTAGTCTTGTCTATATAGATGACTTTGTAATGGGTAATACAGAATTTAAATATCCTTATGTAGCCGGAAGTACAGTACCAGTAAGTGACCCGTCTTTTTCGCTGTCAACCGAGGATATTTTCGGAGACCCAACCATAAATTTTATGGGGGTAGTGTGCTCTCTATCAGGAAGCCCTGTTGCTAACCATTGTATGTCAACAGCTACTATATCTGGCAGTATTGTAACTATAAATCAATGGAGATTTGATACTGGAAGTTTCGTAGCGTCTGCTTCAGCAAGTGATTTTGCAAGCATTGCTTTCGTCGCATATGGCGTTGGTTCAGGCCGCGTACCCCCCTCCGCCTAAACTAATAATTAGAAGCCGGTTAAAACCCGGCTTCTTTTTTTAAATAAAAACAAAATAAAATGGAGATTTTAAATGCTAGAAAATAAAGTTAAGTTGCAATTACAGGTTCCCGAAATTGTCACTATCGAATATGGGGATGCAAAAATAGAAGTTTTACCATATATGGATTTGGCGCAGCAAGTTGTTCTTATCAACGCATATATAAATGATTACTTCGGGAAAATAGAGGGTGAGCCTTTTGTCCCTTATTCGGAATATCATTATATAGAAGCAGAAACAAAACTTATATATTATTTGTTCCAAACCCATACTAACATTGATGTTTTAGATAAAGATTTTGACCAAAATATTTTGGCAGATGAGCGCCTCACAAGGACAATAACTAGCATGATTGTAAACTACGATGATTTTAAATTTAAACTGAATACAATTATTAAAGAGATGAAAGAGCAAATGGTTATGGCAACAGGAGCCGGGGCTGTCTTAAAAGGCATTGCTGATAAAATATCCCAAATATTGGATAGTATACCCGAGATGAACCCGGAAGACATTGAAAGACTTCAAAAAGAAGGCTCGGAAATGTTAGAAAGATTAGAAAAGTCATCTGTTTTATCTAATAAAAAAGATATAGAGGAAGAATCTCCGGAGTAAATATGATAGGTAAACTTAAACGTTCTTTAAAAGAGCGTTGCCCTGAATGCGGCTCAATTCTACAAGTGAGGGCAAGAGAAGTTTTAAAGATTGAAAAAGGCGTTGAATTTTATGTTTATGAAGATTATATCGCTTGCTCCAATAGAAATTGTGAGTATGAAAAAGAAATAGATAAAAAATCCGGGAGGAAGCATATTAATCCTTCTTGATGAAAGGAAATATAGTATGGGAGAAAATCAAGAGGAGAACTTTAATTATGAAAATTTAAAAGCAAAGGTTAAAGCTGATTTTCAAAAAAGATATTGTGATGGTACATCATCTGACGCGGGAAAACTTGCATTACAAACAACAGCAGATATTGCTACAATAGAAAGAGATATGGCGATTAACGCGACGCCACATATATTAAATCAGCTAATTAATAACCCGTGGATTGAGTTACTTGATAGAAGACAATCTGTTACTGTCGGTGATAAAAAAACATTCAAATATGTGTCAAGTTTTGCATCTTTCAACCCGGGTGAGGGACGTAATATACCCGTGGGTAATCTTAGAGATGCCGGGAGATACGGGAAATTTTTTGAAAATATTTTCTTTGGCGGTGGAGCCGATAATCTTTCAATACCAGACTATCTAGGAATGGCAAACGATGCCCCTCCTAATAGTACAGGAGAAGGAACAGAATATCTAAGAAAAGTATGGGTAGAAGTGAAGTCAAAAGTTTTAAAAGAAGGTGAGTCATTAAGAGGAAAGAGTGTTTCTCACTCAAAACATAATACTATATTAGATACTATTAATAATCTCAATAAGCAAAGTCAAAAAGAAGGGGATGCTGCAATCTTAGAACTTCAAAATAGAATTAAATATGAAATACTGAAGGGCTATGCCGAAAAAACACCTAATCTTTTAATTGCGGGGGTTCAAAAAAGACCTTATCAAGATATTGACCCCCAAAAGGGAGGGTGGAGTTTCCTTACAAAGGATGGATGGCAAACTTTAAATAGCCCAAAATATGCCTTTTATTTTAGTGTTTTAGAATATTTTGCAAGACTTATAATTGACCAATTAATTTTGCTTATAGATGAAGAGATTGTCATAACAAAAAAGATACTCCGTTCTTTTGATAGAAATGTTATAGAGGTAAAGACCGATAAAAAAGGGCTAATAACTTCTTTTGCTGTAAGTATTAAAATGGCATCACTGCCAAGCAAATTAAGCAAAGGTAACATATCTGAAAAAGTCAGAGAAAAACGAAGAATTTTATATAAAGACCAAATTGTATTATTTGATGCAACAAAAGATATAGAAATTGCTAGAGAATATTTTAAAAAATTATTAAATATATATAACAAGCAAAACGATAAAAGAACAACCGCAGAAATATACAATCTTGATAAAGAAACCGAATTTAAAATTTAAGAATAAAATACAACCAGAAATAATGTATAAAAAAGGAGTTTTTATGGAAGGATTTTGGACAACCGCCCTTGGCGGCGCATTAGGCAATGTTTTAAGTGCACTTTTAGGAATTGTGGTAACCGGTGTTACAACAATGGGTGGTTTCTATATCAGCAAGCTTTCTAAAAAACTTAAAATGGACAGCCTAGAAAAAGAAATATTTCGTTTTGTTAGATGGGCTGAACAGGCTCCAAGATTTGCTTTATCTGATGGGCAAGCTAAATTATATACTGTTCTCGAAAACGCCAGACTATACGCAAAAGAAAACAATATCAGTATAACGGATGAGCGCCTTGATATTATGGTTGAGGCGGCAGTTAAAGTTATGAAAGAGGCTGAAAATCCAATCTGGCACTCAAAAGATGAAGTAAAAGAACAAATAAAGGAAGAAATAAAAGAAGAGGCATTAGAAGAATGCTCGGATAAACCATTGGGTGTATTGAAACCCGAAGAAAAGCAACCCGGAGTTGAGGAAAAAATCCTAGCTGTGGGATAATTTTTAATAAAAGGAGATTTATAATATGATAGTTCCTATTTGGAAAAATAAGCAGGTTTGGTTAGCCGTTTTAGCAGTTGTGCAATCTTTAGTTTTACATTATCTCGCTGTTCCATCAGAGATTTGGCAATCAATTGATGCGTTAATTGTTGTATTAATTGGTGCTCTAACTGTCGAACAGGTTGCGACTATTAAAGCAGAATCCTATAAGGATGCTGCAAGAACGTATTCTAAAGCCGCAAGAGAGACTCTTGTTGAGCTAAGAAAAATGGAAAAGTAATATTTAAGCAAAAGGAAGCCCCCAAAAGGGGCTTCCTTTTTTAGGAGTAAAATAATGAAAAAATATATATATGCATTAGATTTATCCTTAAATTCAACAGGTATTTGTATTTTTACCGATGATGGTAAGTTTGTAGAGACTTTAACCATAGACACACATAGCGAAAAAGAAACAAAGCTGAAACTAAAACAAATCGGTAGTGATTTCATAAAATTGATTAATACTTACCCGCCTAGTAAAATTATTATAGAGCAAGGATTTACAAGATTTAACGCAAGTACACAGGCAATTTTCCGTGTGCATGGACTCGTAAATTACTTGTTTTGTAACTATGAACAGATTTATTACCCCGCCACTATCGTTAAAAAAACAATTGGCGGAAAAGGTAATATGAAAAAAGAAGAACTTCAAAAGGTAATACTAGAAAAATATCCAAAGTTAAAATTTGAAAATTTTGATGAATCAGATGCTTTTGCTGTTGGCCTCACATACTTTATAAAAGAGGGAATAGTAATATAAAAGGAGAAATATAAATGCCAAGAAAAACATATCGAAAAATTATTACATCGGAAGAGCTAACAAAGCAAATTAACCCTGAAAATATCAAGTTAATGGATAAATTTCTAAAAGAAAAATCTATAAGAACAAGCGCTAAAACTATTGTTGTATACGAGAGTAATTTGATAATGTTTTTTACATGGAATTTATTAAACAACAGCAATAAACATTTTACCGAGATAAAAAAAATAGAATTTGCTGATTTTTTCTCTTATGCAACAGATGAATTGCAAATGGGTTCTTCGAGATTAAACAATATGAGAAGCACCCTTTCCTCTCTTTCTAATTTCATAGAAAAATTTTTTGATGAAGATTATCCTAATTTTCGCAACGTTATACTAAAAGTTATAGAATCTTCTCCGAAAGAGCTTAGACGAGAGAAAACTATTTTGACAGATGAGCAAATTGAAAATCTTTTGGAATATTTAAGCGACAAGAATAAGCAACAAGCTTGCTGGTTAGCACTTGCCGTAACAAGCGGGGCAAGGTTCTCAGAGCTTCTAAATTTTGAAGTAGACCTTATTGACGAAAATAAAACCGCCTTTGGAGATTTATTCCTCGAAACCGTGAGACAGATAAAAACAAAAGGAAGAGGTAAATCAGGAAAACTTTTATACAAGTATATACTAAAAGATAAATTCCTACCATTTTATAATAACTGGCTTTTAGAAAGAAAAGATATATTAGAAAAAAATAAAATAGAGCATAACTATCTTTTTATAAAAGATGATGGTAGCAGAGCTACTGATTCTACAATAAGAACTTGGGTAGCGGAATTCGAAAACTATTTAAAAGTACCCTTTTATACACACGCTGTACGCCATTATTTTGTAACTTTGCTATCTAGAAAAAACATACCCTACCATCTAATACAGGCTATTGTGGGGTGGGAAGATAGTTCAATGGTAGAAATTTATAACGACCAGACAATAGGAGAAAAAAGTTTTCCTGAATTAGAAAATTTAAGAAATTTATAGTAACATAAAGCCTCTTTGAGGGCTTTAAAGGAGGTTTTATGGCTGATTTTGATTTTAATTATACAGTTGGTTTTACTGGTGATTTTGGAGATATCCAAAAAAAGATAAAAGTATTAACCGATGGAATAAAGCCCATTGATTTAAAAGCAGAATTTCCTAATTTAGATACTGGAAATGCTCAAAAAGCTATTGACGAAATAGGTAAAAGCGGGACAATAAAATCCCTTTCTCTTGAGACGAAATCGTTTACAGACGCTATGGGAAATTTGCACGAAGAAATAGTAAAAGTAAGCGGCTCATACCAAACTCTGCAAGGGCATACAGTACGCTTTTCCCAAGCTATACCGAACGCAATTACAGGATTAGAGAAACAATCAAAAACATACGAGCATATGATAAAAAAGGCGGATGAGTGGTCTACCCGTGCTGAAACAATGGGGGAAAAAGACAAAACCGCCATACAGGGAACCTCTGCCGCATTAAAAGAAAATATAGCAAAATGGGAAGTTTTAAAAGGAAAATACGGGCAAGCAAGCCCGGAAGCTAGAAAAGTACAAGAAGAAATAGACAGGCTTAATAAAGAGCTTGATAAAAATATAGCAGCATCAAAAAGAAGTGCCGTTGCGACCCAAAGTTGGGGAGATAGAATGGCGGCCGCTATAAAGCAAACTGTCACATATACCCTCAGTATCGGGATGGTTCGTAAAGCACAGCAGGAGCTAAACAAAGCTATTCAATTTGCCATACAACTGAATACTGAAATGACTAAGATTCAGGTGCTTCAAGCCGAAGGAGCTCAAACACCGGAAGAAATTAATGAATTAGCTCAGTCATTTAACAGCTTAGCAAAAGAAATGGGTACAACTACCATTGCTATTGCAGAAGGTAGTGTTGAATGGTTGCGACAGGGTAAAACAGTACAAGAAACTCAAGAACTGCTGAGAGCTTCCACAATGCTTTCAAAGCTTGGTGCTCTTAGTGCCGCCGAAGCAACCGAATATCTTACATCAACCCTTAACTCCTATGGTATGGCGGCAGAAGAAGCGGTATCTATTGTTGATAAGCTTGTTCAGGTAGATAATATTTCAGCTACAAGTACAAAAGAGTTAGCCACCGCTTTAAGATATTCTGCGGCAACCGCTAAAGAAGCAGGGGTAGAGCTAGAACAACTCGTGTCCTATATTGCTGTCGTTTCATCTACAACCAGACAGAATGCTGAATCAATCGGTCAGGGTATGAAAACTATGTTTACCCGCATGCAGGATATTAAAGCGGGCGCGATTGACGAAGACGGGTTGGGATTAAATAATGTAGAAAGTGCTTTAGCGCGTGTTAATATTGCATTAAGAGATACCCCTACAAGCTTTAGAGACATGAGCGCGGTTCTCGAAGATGTCGCCGCTAAATGGTCTACTTTAAATGACATAGAGCAAGCTAATATTGCTAAAGCCATTGCTGGCGTAAGACAACAAAACCTCTTCATGGTTTTGATGCAAAACATGGGAAAAGCTCTGGAATATCAGAATGAGCAATTTAACGCCAACGGGGTTGCCCTTGACCGTTACGGGATTTATCTCGATAGTATTGAAGCCAAACAACAAACATTTAAAGCCACCTTGGAAGAGCTTTATATGAATTTAGATTTGCAGAATATAATAAAAGGCTTAATAGATATAGGAACAGGCTTTCTTAAAATGATAGACGGGTTAGGCGGTGTGGTAAAGGCAATAAGTACTCTTATTGGTATTTACGGAGCTCTTTTAATTATTAAAAAAAAGGATGCTCTAATAACTGCCTTTAACACACTTCTATATCATAAGCAGGTATTATCATTATCTAGAAATACACTCGAAACTCTTAACTATGTAAAAGCTTTAGTTTTAGAAACATTTGCTAAAAAGAAATCTGCTAGTGCATCTAAAGCTCTGACAGCCGCAAATGCTTTACTTGGAAACCCTCTTGCTATATTGGCTGTTACCTTGACTGCTATTATAGGACTATGGCAAGCTTTTGGGACAAGTGCTAAAAAAGCAGCCGAGGCGATGTCTCAAGGAAGGCAATCTCTCGATGATTATAATTCTTCAATATCTGGATTAAAAAATACTTATAAAAAAAATATTGAATTAGTAAAAGAATATCAGGATTTAGTAGCCAAGAAATCCTTAAAAGGATTAGATACATCAGAAGAGGAACGAGTCTTAGAAATTAATGAACAAATACTCGACTTATATCCTATTTTAAATACTTATAAGGAAGAAGAATTATCTACATTATTAAAAAATAAAGATGTACAAGAACAGCTCTTAAAAATTGAGGAAGCAAGGTATAGACTTGAACAAAAAAAATCTTTTGAGGAAAATAAAAAAAATATAAAAGCTGGTCTCGAAAGCTATGTTAAGGACTATAAAAAAGCTTTCGCAGAAATAGATTTCTATAAACAATCTAGGTTAAGGACAGAAGGAGATGATTCTCTGTCTCCTTTTGATAAAAATAAAATATTACAAGACTTTGATGATGCAATAGAAAAAGAAGAAGACAAGATTTTAGATTTCTACATTTATTATAAAGATATAGACGAATATACAAGAAGCTTGTTGGCAAAGGAATATCCTATTTTTTGGGAAGATTGGTCAAAATCGGCGGAAGCAGCTATAGATTATGTAGAAAGTAAAATGAAAGAGGTACTTCCTAGCGAACAGGGGTATCAGGTAACTGAATACAAAAAAGATGAAGACTTTGAGCAACCAATGGGCACAAAAGGTCTCCTTACAGAAACACAAAAAATAATAGATGATTTAGAAAAAATTAATAGTATAAGAGAAAAACTTGCAAATACCGGGATAATATCATATGAAGAATTAGAGTTATTAATTAAAGCCGGGGAAAAATATTCAATTCAAGCAGATAGCTTACTAGAAATAACTAACTCAACCGAAGATTATGTTGATATTCTTATAGATGCCGTTGCTGAATCTGAAAATATGAATGATGTTCAAAAAGAAATTATGAGGCAATGGGTATTAAGCGCCGAAGCAACAAGAAAGGCGGAAGAAGCTAACAGAGCTCATTCAGATTCTCTAAAACAAGCTTCAAGCCAAATAGGTGTTCTTACTAACGCATTAAAAGAGCAAGCAAGCACGGGGCATATAAGCAACCAAACATATATTGACCTTATTGCTTCGAATAATAACCTTCGGGGGGCTATAGATGGCACGTCGGGGGCATATACAATTAATATAGAAAAAGCAAGGGATGTCGCATATGCTACAATGTATGCCGCTATGGCAGCCGCGGGGCTTGGACCAGCGGCAGAAGCAGCGGGACAAGGCTTATACTCTATGGCATTAGATGCTATAATTGCCTCTTCGGCAATTGATGAAGTTAAACAAGATATGATAGACCTTCTCAAAATATTTGAGGCGTTTGACAGCCAGATAAAATTTCCCTCTTACGGAGGAGGAGGTGGTTCCAGTGGACCTTCAGCCGAAGAGCAAGCTATCAACGCGGAAATAAAAGCACTTGAGAAGAAGAAAAAAGAAATCCAAAAAGCCGCAGAAAAGCGTATAAAAGCTCTTGAAAAAGAAAAGAAAGCTATTGAAGAGGCTAGAGATGCAGAAGTTGAGCGCCTTGAAGAAATCATAGAAGGCTATGAGGAAGAGATAGATTTACTTGAAAAGAAAAAAGATGCTTTCAATGAACTCATTGATAAGCAAAAAGAATCTCTTGAAATAGCTAAAGATGCAGACGATTTTGCAAGAGACCAAGCTAAAAAAGCAACTGAACTATCTACTCTTAGAACACAAATTGCAAATATCTCCCTTGATACAAGCGAAGAAGGTATTGCGCGTAGATTAGAGCTCGAGCAAGAAGCCAGCGAACTTGAAGAAGAAATTGCAGAAGATTCTGCTGAAAGAAAATATGACCTTCAAATAGATGCTCTCGATAGAATGGCTGAAGCTTTTGAAGAAGCGACTGATAGACAAATTGAAGCAATCGAACTCCAAATCGAAGCAATTGAAAAACAAATTGAGGCAGTTGAAGACCTTGCTGAAGCTCAAATAGAAGCTATCGAAAAACAAATTGAGGCAATAAGAGAAGAGACAGACGCTTTAATTGAAGCAATAGATGAGCAAATTGAAGCTTTAAGAGAACAGCTAGATGCTCTGAGAGAAAGCGGGGAAAGCTCTGCCAAAGGTATTAGTGAAGGTTTCGGGGGTGTAGAAAAGTCCATTGCGGAACTTCGAAAAGAATTAGCAAAGTACGGTATCGATTTATCAAAAATTTCAGACAGTGAGATAAAGAGATTATCCAAGCTAACAGGGGCGTGGGGAGAGGTAAAACACGCTATAAGAGAGGCTAGAGAAGAGGCTTTAAAATTATTGGACTATAAACAAGTTCTACCCGGCGGGCTTCTTGGTCAGTATACCGATGAGCCCATCCCCGCTGAAAAACATGAAGGGGGAATTATCGAGTCCCATCATTCCGGTAATTTTGCAGGTAACCTTAAAAGTAATGAAGTCTTTGCAAAACTCCTAAAAGGGGAATATGTCGCTACTGAAAATCAGATGGACAACTTCTTGAAGCAGGTTTTCCCAAAACTTGCAACCCATCCTGATATTAGGAACATAAGCAATAGCAATCAATCTGTCGGGGATATACATGTAAACATGCCAATTACGGTTCAAGGAAACATGGATTCGAGTGTAATCCCGCAAATTGACCAAATATCAAAACGAGTTATCGACGATATTAACAAAGCTCTTGTAGCACGCGGGCATATTCGAAACTCTAATATAACAATATCATAGCAGTATGACTACTGAAAGGAAATAAAAATGACATTTTATGCCAGTTATTTTACATATAATGGGGTAGTTAGCTCCGACTATGGTTTAAGAATAAATTCTATGGACAGCCCCGGGGTAAATAGATATGCCGGGGCTAGTGTTGAATTAAAGACACAAAAAGTATATAGAAATCCAAAACCATACTTATTTGGGGTTGAAGAAACACCCGTTTTAACCATACCGATAACAATCACTGTTTCAAGCGAATTAGATTCAACACAGTCATCTTCTATTTCCAAATGGCTTTTTGGTCAAACTGGTTATAAGAAACTCCAAATACTTCAGCCGGATATGATGTATGTTTATTTCAACTGCATTTTTAATCAGCCGCAAATTATAAAAGTTGGCGGTACAATAAGGGGTTATACAGCAAATATAATTTGTGATAGTCCTTTTGCTTGGTCTTATCAAGAGATATCAGAATTTCCTTTTGGACTAGGAAAGTATTTAATAGACCAAGATATAGTACTTAACAATCTATCAGATAGTGCTGATTATTATTATCCGAATATGGAAATAAAAATGAACAAATTTACGGGGGGATTAACTTTAACAAATTACTCTGATAATAATAGAGTTTTTTCCCTTTCAGATTTGGCTGCCGGTGAATTAATAAGAATAAAAGGGGATTCAAAAATAATAACTTCCAGCTATAGGGATTATCCAATCGAAAATATGGAAGATGGTGGCTATAAGTGGTTTAGATATATACCCGGCAAAAATAATGTAAGAGTTTATGGAAACGTAGAGTATATAAGGTTTATACATAACTTTCCTAAAAAAATAATGTAAAGGAGGCTCAATGAAACAAATATTTGATTATTTTAACAAAAAAGAGACTCCTGATATAATCTTAGCAAACCCTTATTTAAAGGATATCGCCCCACTTAATGCTTGCTTTAACTTAGAAAATACTTTGAGGTATAATGCAATAAGCGAATTATCTTTTGATTTTCCAGAATCATTAGATAATGGAAAAACAATTTTACCTTCTTATGATAAAATAAAAAATAAGATGGTTGTCAAAGTTATGGGAATTGGGAACTATATCATAAATAGCTGCCCGGAAGATACAAGCGGGGGAGTGGCTGTTAAACACGTCAACTGCCAATCTTTAGAATCAGAGTTGCTTTATAGGAAAACTATAGGTATATCCGGAACATTTAATTTTTACGAAGAAGGAATGGAAGGGACGATAATAGATATACTAAAAGAGAAAATTCCCGGTTGGTTTTTTGGCTATATAGACCCTAGCCTTGAAAATATATACAGAACATTCGAGGCAAAAGATACTAACATATACAATTTTATGACAGATGATTTAAGCAAAGCCTATGGGTGTTTTTTCATATTTGATACTATAAATAAAAATATATCTGTATATGCTATAGGCAATGTCGGTCAACAAACAAACATATTTTTCAATTTTAATAATATAAGTAAGGATATAAAATTAGAAGAGTTTTCAGATGAACTTGCAACAAAATTATATTGCTACGGAGGAGGGGGCTTAGGGATATATTCTGTTAACCCGCTTGGCGGAAATGCAATCTATAACTTCAGCTATTTTAAAGGTAAGAACGAGTGGATGGATGAAGACCTAGAAGATGCCGTAAATGGATGGGAAACAAAAGTTGAGGGAAGCCAATATGATTATGCTAATTATAGCCTTCAGAGAAATGAGCTCTTAACAGAAGCCGCATCCCAAGAGATTACATTAAGTGAATCAAAAAATGTCCTAGAAGCGCTGAAGACGGTATATGTTAATATGCTTGCTGCAGAAGAAGGAACTTTTTCGGGGTCTGAAATAGGACTTTCTTATTTAGATTTTAGAAATCAACGTGTTGCAGTGGAAGAAGGGGCTAAAGTTTTAGCGATTTTGCAAGAAGATATTGACAATTTAAATGCTACTATTACAGAGATTGTTTATAGTTTGAAATTTACAGAAAAAGAAGTATGGAGTTCTTTCTTCTCTTCTTTCGGAGACCCTAGATTAGGAATAAGACACCAAATTTCAGATATATTAGCCAGTTGGAAATCAATTTATTACGAAACGGCATCTGCATTAGGCTTTGACAGAGTTCAACTAGATGCATCATCAACGCTGATATCTAGTATTTCTGAAGAAATTAAAGATAAGATGGGAGACCTCTACGTCAAGCTGTATACAATAGATTTACCACCCATTGAATCTTTTTCAATAACAGAGCAAGAAATAGATAAAGTACAGGGTATGATATACGAGCTAATAAATTCTTTGGAAAATATTTACAATATATTCTCAGGTTTGATAGCAAATACGGAAATTACAATTTCTCTTAGAACAAATATAATAAAACTAAGAAATTATATAGGAATTATAGGCTCTTATACAGAAAATTTTACAAGAAATCAATTTCTAAATTTACAAACACTCATGTATGAAAATACTTATGTTAACGAAAATATAACTATTAACACGCTTATGAGTGAAAAAGAGGTACAGGCAAGGGCACAATATTTATATGACCAATCCCTTACCGTTATGGAAAGAGTTAGCCAACCTAGATATGAGTTTAGCGGAAATTTTGTAAATTTCTTATTTTTGCCAGAATATGCTCATTTTATAGATGAATTAGAACTTGGAAAAACAATTAGAATAGAAATGGGGAACGGAGAAGTTGTATCCGCCGCATTGCTCGAAATACAATATAAATATGAAAATCCTCAAGACTCTAGTTTCGTACTGAGCAACAGAATAAAATTAAATTCAAGCAACTTTAAGTTTGCAGATATGTTTATAGCCAGCACAAAAGGAGGAGGAACTGTTTCGGGTATAACAGCCGGTGAAGCTGTATCTACTACATCTGCTACTAGTATGGGGGAACCTGTTACCCCTCAAAATATATTTAATGATGCTCATTCTATAATAAGCGCTCTAGGATATATATCATTTGGCATAACTCCCCCGGAAAGTTACGGAAATAATCAGGGTGTTTGGTTAGGATGGGATGGACAGGCGAGGGTTTCTCTCTACTCCGGGGATAATGATTATTTTCAATGGGACGGTACTAGACTGCTAGTAAAAGCAAGAAACTTTACCCTCGACCAAAATGGTAATATAACAGCGACAAGCGCAAATCTAAGCGGTAAAATAACGGCATTAACTGGCTCAATAGGCGGTTGGGAAATAGACGATGATTCTATATCTTCCGACCAAATATGGCTTAAAAGTTATGACCCTCTAAATCAAGATAGCAGCCCTTATATAAAACTTGGTAATGCCCAAGATTTTATGAGTGGATGTGGTGTATTCTTAGGAAAAAGTGACGGAGTTTACAAGCTTCATATTGGGGACCCCCTCGGGGGGGTAATTTCTTGGAGCGGTACAACTCTCGCTACAGGTGGATGGGAAACAGTAGAGACCGGCTTCACAATAGGAAGTGGAGATAATACAGTAACACTTTCGAGTGCTGGGGGTGTGATACCATCTATAAGTGCGGGTGCGGAAGATACAGCGATTGCCCCATTTAGAGTTTACCCAAACGGCGATTTATTTGCTTCTAATGCTAACATATCTGGCTCTGTGACAGCAACATCCGGCTCAATAGGGGGATGGATAATAGATGAATTAACCATTCACGACACTTCTGGGAGCACGGGATTATCAAGTAGCTCTACCCTTTCAAGAAATGTACGTTTCTGGGCAGGTGGAACAGACCCCAGTACTGCTCTATTTAGAGTATATGATGACGGCACTGTTTATGCAGAAAATGCTGAAATCTCAGGGTCTGTGACAGCGACGGATATACAGGCAACAGAAGGAACAATCGGGGGATGGATAATAGAAGATACAGAATTATTTTCATATGACCCTACTGATGGCTATTATGTTGGAATGAATAGTGATGTACAAAGTGGACCGGCTTTTTATGCAGGTGCATTGAATGCAACGTATTTAATATTTCCGGAAAATTATTTTCCGGATGATTATTGGGATGAAGATTATATAACAGCCGCTGTTGTAGCTGACTCAAACACAGCTCCCTTCAGGGTTTATGTTGATGGTTCCTTAGTAGCCAGCAGCGCAAGTATAACCGGCACTATAAACGCTCTTTCAGGTAATATCGGGGGATGGATAATTAATTCGAACACAATAGAATCCCCAAGCGGGGGAATAGCCTTAAACTCTAATACATCAGAGATAATAGTTGGAAATGAAACAAACGCAATTATAATTGATGGAACAGATATAGATATTCATTCCGCTAATTACGCAAGTGGAACAAGCGGTTTTTCTATGAGCGGTAATACGGGAAATGCTGAATTTAATAATATCGTGGCAAGAGGGGAAATACGCACATCCGTGTTCTCTTACGATGAAGTCACCTCTACAGCAGGTTCTTTGGGAGTGTTCAAATCAGCCGGAATATTAATGAATGATGTAACCATAGCCAGCACTTTTAGCATAGATATAGAAGACCCAAAGGCTATGACAGTAAAAGCACCAATTTTTGAAATTGATGATATTATAGAAATGAAGGGGGTAACAGGTCAAGCACCTGTTGTTGCCTCTGATACATGGGCTATCATAACAGGATACACATCAAATGCGGGTTATTATACATACCAATGCACCTTACAAAGTGGGTCTGTAGGCGTAGTCTATCTTGCAGGTCAATCGGTTATTGATTATGGTGATGGTGCAGAGGGATTTTTAATCATGACATCCGGATGTGGAGCGGATGGGCCACACTACTCTGTCAAAACAAGCGGTAGTGAACCTTGGGGCGAGAACGAGCTATCAACAATGCAAGAGCATGTTCGCTTAGGAAATCTCGCGGGATTTCTTGGTTTTTCTCCTGATGAAAATACGTATGGAATAGGTATAGGAACAGCATTAGGAAATCATCTTAGTTATGATACAAGTAGTAGCCAGTTAAAAATAAAGGGTTCTATAATAATAGAAGGCGGTGATGACACATCTATTCCGTGGGATTCTATAACTGATGTGCCCGATTTAGGAAGTGGACCTACAATTTTTTATGGTGAAGTAGAAGATTTTACAGAAATTAGCCCTCCTATCTCATTTGTTGTTGATATGGGCGATATATTGATAAGCGAATCTTCTGGCTTTTTTTATAAAGCTATTTTTATATCAGGGAGTGTTGTCACTTGGGAACAAATAGAAAATTCTACCGTAGTAAATAGTGCATTAGAAATAACCAATATCCTCAATAACCTTTCTATACTAGAAAGTAAAACTATATCTAAAATATCAACTAATTATTCCAATTCTATACCAAATGACTATTCAACAGGTTGGCCGGGAGATGATGACCAAATATGTATATATTCAGCAAGCTCTATTATAAATCCAAATGATGAAGGAATATATATAACAGGGTCACAGGTAGGAGACTTTTTTGAATCAGCGGAGTTAAAATTCAGATATTTTACTAGTGGATGCCCTTGGGAGATAATACCCGTTCCGGAAGGCGAAATAGTAGACCAAAAGATATATGAAGTTCCGGGGGATATAAGAAACAGAGTCGGGGATTTATGGTATGATACATCGGTTAATATATTATATATGTATAATATTGTATCTAGCGGTTCTTTCGAAATAAGCGGGTCTCAAGTTGATTCTTATACTTACGGCTTTACCCCTCTCAATGTAACTCAAAATGTTATTGACATGATATCTCTTGAGCCAAACATTTTTTATTCAAGCTACCCTTCTGAAAAACCATCTTCATGGAATGAAAATGATTTGTGGATAAACACAACTGGTTCTGGGGTATATATAGCCTCTGCTTCAAGCACGCTCAGTTCTGATTTATCTGTATGGAAAATAACAGACGTTGCCTCTGCTGAATTACTAAATAACCTATCAAATGAAGTTTTTTCAATGTCAGACGACGGTATAATAAGTTCTCTGGAAAAAATGCAAGCTCTGAAAGAATGGTGGGTTATTGTTGGCGAAGCTAATTGCGAGAATGTATATTCAGGGTCTCCGTTAGGAGCGATATATTCAGCGGCAAGTTCTCTTATGATAACTTTGGAATCAGGGGAGTTATATGATTCAGCTAGCGTTGCTACTGCTTCTTTCTGCGACAATTATACAAATTTATATACTTATTTAAACGGTCTGGATATTTTCAATCCAGACTCCGGTTCTATAGCTTGTGTGAGAGAAAATTGGGATTCAACATGGATTTCTTATTATAATTATAAATCAAATTTGTTAAATGTAATGACAGATATAACATCCAAAATATCAAATTGGGATTTAATAGATAAACCTTCCGGGCTTGATATATTTTCTCCTCCAGATGTAGTAGGGTTATATATTGATTCTACGCACATGGGATATTGTGAAATAGATGATTTGGGGATAGAGTGGAAAGTATATATTGATAATACCGGCTCTTTTATTCTCGGTAATCCGGATGATGATAGAGAACCGGGGATTATATGGGACAACACCTCGCTAACAATAAGGCAAGCTGACTTAATTATGACCGATTCTAACTCAAATAAAACTATAGAGATAAATCCCGGAGATGGGATAAATATATTTCCTTTTATATCGGTTGGTAGCCTTCAGCTGGAAAATGATATGTTCAATCTAGAACAAGAACAAGGAGGAGTATGGATGGGGCAAGCGGGGATAGGCGATTACCGATTTTTTGTTGGTAATAAAACCTCAAGTATATATTGGGATGACCCTGATTTATCTATACACGGAGTTACTATATCATTGGGAAACGAAAGAGATGACCCTCGGTTAAAAATAGGAATGGGGGGAGAAAATAATGAAAATCCCTTTATAGCCATGGGGGAAGAGGGTATCCCAACTTCTTATGATGATGATAAGCCCGGAATTTATATGGGAAGAAATATTGCAGAAATAAGCCAAGACCTTCTTACTGAATCAGGAGAAACTTTGGAAACGGAAGCAGGTGAAGCTCTTGTGACAGGTTACGCACAATATGTTTTCAGAGTTGGTGCTTACGGGGACAGATATCTAGCATGGTCTGGTAGTACTTTAGAGATAGAAGGTGCCGGAAGCATATCGGCAGATAACTTGACAATAGATGAATATTCCTCATTAGAGGATGTCGATATATCAGGAAGCTTAGTAATAACCGGAGATTCAGGAAGTGTAGTGATATACTCGGATGTTGATATATTTGGAAATCTGATAGCTAGTGGGAGCTCATATTTATCTGACGTTAATATATCTGGTAGTTTAATAGTTGGTGAAGTAACTTTGGGACATGCCCCAACTTCCGGCTCAAATCCGGCGACTAAAGCCTATGTAGATTCAAAAACAACGGATAGAAATAAGAATATATGGATTAGCGGTTGGAGACCAAATGTAAACACCAACGTTACTGCTTGCGGAGACCAAGAAAATTTTCAAGCTGGTACATATGGGTCTTATTCATATTTACCATTCAATACAGAAGAGGTTACCTATGCATTTTCTACAATACCAATGCCTTTAGATTTTGATTCATCTTCGTCAAGTATTCAAGCAACAGTATATTGGACCCAACCTACATCGTCTTCTGGAACCGTTATATGGGAAATAGGAATAATATCTTTTGCCGCTAATACTAGTCTAGGAACCAGCCCATCTTCTTTTGCAAGCATTTCCGCTTCTACCGGAGGCTCGGCTTTATATCTTTATAAAACAGAAAAAGCGAGCATCGATATATACGAAACCCCAGAGGCAGGTGAGCTTATTTCTTTTCACATTAGACGTTCTACAAGTGACACCCTTGATATAGATGCTTATCTTCTAGGTGTTATGATAGAATATGATATTATATAAAGGGTTGAAAATATGACAGTACAAGGTATTTACACAAAATCACTATTGCATTTTGATTCAAGTGCAACCACAGATGAAACAGGAAAAACTTGGACAAATTCTGGAGCAGAAATATCTAATACCTATCCATATGCAAGCAAATTTGGTTCCTACTGCTTAAAATTAGACACCATGAGCGATTACATAACTTGCAGTAGTAGCGATTTTAATTTTGGAACAGAAAATTGGACGATAGATTTTTGGGCTAAAATACCATATGGAATTCCCGAAATTGGAACACAAAATTTTTACCTTGCAAATTTAAATTACGATAGTACTAATAAGATACAATTTTGGTATAGGAGGTTTGATACGAGATATACCCCTACTCTTTGGATTCAGTATCAAGGAAATACATATGCATATATAGAAAATGAGCTTAGAATCAATATGCCAACAGACAGTTGGGTACATTTTGCAGGAGTAAGAAGCGGAAATACCCTGTATTTCTTTTTTAACGGAGAACTTCACGGAACCTCTAGTCTTGGGTCAGACTCCCTTGATTTCCCTAATGCTGTAATAGGGAATTGCATAGAAGCTGTAGATGAGTTCAGAATAAGTAAAGGAATAGCAAGATGGACATCTGACTTTACCCCACCCTCATCTGCTTATAGTAATCCTCCTTCTTCTTTTACAAAATCTTCCCCTTCAAATGGGACTACAAATACCAATATAAGTCAAACAATAGATTGGGGGGATTCTACAGGAGTAGGATATTATGAGTACGCTTACGGTACTTCGGCCTCTCCAACCAATTGGACGAGCTCCAACACGACATCCCAAGCAACACTATCCAATTTAAATTATAACACGAAATACTATTGGCATGCCCGAGCTGTCACAAGCGAGTGGTATACTTATTCTGATTCTCTAAGTAGCTACTGGAATTTTACAACAACACTTGGCGCTTTCTCTAAAGTATCCCCGGAAAACGAGTCTATAAAACTAAACCCAAAGGCTATAACTTTAGATTGGGGGAATTCTACAGGAGTAGAATATTATGAGTACGCTTACGGTACTTCAGCCTCTCCAACCAATTGGACGAGCTCTGAAACAGCATCTTTTGCAGACCTACCTGCTTTGGAATATAATACTATTTATTATTGGAGAGTCCGTGCTAGGAGTACAACAACAACCGTGTATGCTGATGCAAGCGAATCTTCTTGGAGTTTTAAAACAAAGCCGAGAGAGGGAGGATTTGATGCATGCTATTTGTCAGATTTTGGAATGATATAATTAAAATTAGCTTATTAAAAAGGAGTAAAAATGGCAAAAATAAGTAGCTTATATAATATTATTACATATGAAAGTGCAAACTTTGACGGAAGCGATTTAATACCAATTTCAGATGGTACTGAAAGCACCTATAATATAACTGTACTACAATTAATAGGCACCCAAGGGTGGGGATTAAGAGCAACAACTGCAAGTGGAATTGTGGCGGTAGACAGCTCATCTTCTGGAGTTATATTAACAGACGCAAATTACAGCGAATATATGGAAAATCCGTTAGGAGTCGCAGGAAACAAATTATACATAACATCCGCCTCTGTAGCACAAATAGGGGTATCAAAATTTTCAGGAGATGACTTCGACTGGAGTAGCGCTTCGGTTATTATAAAAGACAGCGGTATTAATCATGACAGTACGTCTGGTTATGACGCAAACAGGCATATAGACCATAATTTGGTTTCTATAAGTCCCGGTACGGGTCTTAGTGGCGGCGGAGCTATTACAGGAAATGTTACTTTAAATGTTGTCTCTGCCTCATCCCCTACTAACAATACTATTGCCAAGATGGATTCATACGGATATTTAAATAACATAGTAAAAGATTTGGTATATTTAAACGTATTTGATTATGGGGAAGGGATAGTAAATGGTGAGGCGATGATATTTAGACCACCAGCAGCTTACTTCTCTTCAAATAGAAAAGTAGATGCTATAGGAGCATCTATAAATCAATACAACTCGGGAAGTGCCACGATAACCCTCTCCGGAGGTGGTATATCTGAGAGTATTGATGTGACATCCTCCGGTAGCTTTGCGGATACAGGCATAACTCCTTTCGCCATAGATACAAGTGCCTCTTATCTTATTGAGGTTAGCAATGCAGATAATATTTCTGCCTCTGGGTTAGATTTCTGGTTTACCGTAATAGGGAGTTAAAATGGCTGTTATATTTATAAAGAAACCAATGAAAGCAAAATATAGTGGACCTTATCTCATACCAGCAGGGGGTTGCATTCTAATATCATCCACAGCCGGATTAGATACAGAAACATGGGAAGTAGTAAGCACCGCAAATAGCAAACTTATAAGAATAGGTACCTATGGCGCAACCGGTGGTACCGAAACACATTCTCACACATTTACAGCATTAAATGGTCACCCAACTCATTCACATTCTTTAAATGGCAGAAGCGGAGATACCTCTGAAGGACCGGGCGGAAGTGGGGATAGCGGATGGGGCTATGATAATACCGTTGCCGCAGGAAGCCATACTCATTATTACAGCTGCGGCTCAAGCTCTACTAGTAGTGGTGTAGCACCCGCACACGGCACAGGGACAACTGGTAGTGCAAGCAACTACCCGGCTTATGTTGGCAAGTATATTATAGAAAATAAAAGTTCAGAAGCGGCACCAATTCCTCTCGGGGGAATAGTTATGGGATTTGGAACGCTATCTTTATCAGGATTTAGCTTGCAAACAGATTTAGATGAAAAGTATGTATACGGAAACTCTAATACAAGTGGCGGCTCTAATTCTCATTATCATAGTGGGAATACTTTACCTTCTGTTGCCGCGCACGGTCACGGAAGTGTTAAACTTTCTTGTGGAGCCGCCGGGGGTGGGACAGATACCGTTAGCGGGTCCAATTACGATAATGTTTATGTATCAGAGGCAGGACATAGTCACGGAGACGCAAGTGTTACTATACCGGGCGGCGGAGGGCATGGTCATACGGTACCAAATTCTGCATATTCGAGTATGCGACC
>Ga0116142_10002351_pt1 | contig 20693 bp, 17 predicted proteins | sample AD_UKC033_MetaG_FD_89785 | JGI IMG/M metagenome (GOLD analysis project Ga0116142, IMG submission 89785) | Active sludge microbial communities of municipal wastewater-treating anaerobic digesters from USA - AD_UKC033_MetaG | ecosystem: Engineered > Bioreactor > Anaerobic > Digestate | place: USA... | reverse complement strand
TTACAATAACAGAACAAAAAAAGACCCTCCATAAGGGTCTATATGAAGAATGCGTCATAGCAATGAGACATGGGGACATGGGGACACGGGGACGTTTCCCCTGTCCCGCTGAAAGCGGGACACGCGAAACGTCCCCGTGTCCCACCCGTGTCCTCCTAATATTTAGCCAGTATCTTCTTCAAAAACTGGCCCGTGTATGAGGTTTCAACCTTGCATATCTCCTCAGGGGTGCCTTGGGCAATAACAGTGCCTCCCCTGTCTCCCCCTTCAGGCCCCAAGTCTATTATATAATCCGCCCTTTTAATTACATCCAGGTTGTGTTCAATTACGATAATGCTGTTGCCTGAATCTACAAGCCTGTCAAGTATGCCAAGCAGCTTGTGTATGTCGGCAATATGAAGCCCTGTGGTAGGCTCATCCAGTATATATACAGTCTTTCCTGTGCTTCTCTTTGACAGCTCGTAAGCCAGCTTTATCCTCTGAGCCTCACCGCCGGACAGCTCGGTAGAAGGCTGTCCCAGTTTTATATATCCCAGCCCCACATCAAATAATGTCTGCAGCTTTTTCTGCACTCTCGGTATGTTCTTGAAAAATTCAAGAGCATCCTCCACAGTCATATTAAGTACTTCAGAAATGTTTTTGCCCTTGTAGCGTACCTCCAGGGTCTCCCTGTTGTATCTCTTCCCCTTGCATACTTCACAAGGAACATACACATCCGGAAGAAACTGCATTTCAATTTTGATTATACCGTCACCCTTGCAGGCCTCACATCTTCCGCCCCTTACATTGAAGCTGAACCTGCCGTTATTGTAGCCCTTCATTTTCGCCTCCGGCGTGGCTGCAAACACTCCCCGTATAATATCGAAAGCCCCTGTATAAGTAGCCGGGTTGGACCTGGGCGTTCTTCCTATGGGTGACTGGTCAATGTCAATAACCTTGTCAATATGCTCTATCCCTTTGATCCATTTATGCTCTCCAGCCCTCAGCTTGGAACCGTACAATCTGTGTGAAAGCTCCTTATACAGTATTTCATTGATTAAGGTGCTTTTTCCTGAGCCGGAGACTCCTGTTATGCAGGTAAACACCCCGAGAGGTATATTAGCATCCAAGTCTTTAAGGTTATTCTCCCTTGCCCCTTTTATTTCAATCCATTTCCCATTGGGTTTTCTTCGCTCCTGCGGAATGGGAATCTGTTTTTTTCCGCTCAGATACTGGCCCGTAACTGATTCTTCACAAGCCAGTATGGTATCAAAGGAGCCGGCTGCAACTATCTTCCCTCCGTGGGCTCCTGCTCCCGGGCCCATATCAATGATGTAGTCCGCTGCATGCATTGTCTCCTCATCATGCTCAACAACCAGCAGCGTATTCCCTAAATCCGTGAGGTTCCGAAGGGCCTTCAGGAGCTTGCCGTTGTCCCTCTGATGCAGTCCTATGCTGGGCTCGTCAAGTATGTATAATACTCCTACAAGGCTGGAGCCTATCTGGGTAGCCAGCCTTATCCTCTGTGCTTCTCCCCCGGATAAGGTTCCTGCGGTACGGGAAAGAGTAAGGTATTCAAGGCCGACAGTAACCAGGAATTCCAATCTCTCGTGCAGCTCTTTAAGCACCAGCTTTGATATAATCCGCTGCTTTTCGGTAAGCTTCAGGCTCCCGAGAAACTCCATTATCTTATATACAGACAGGCTGCATAATTCAGCAATGGACAATCCGCCTAAAGTAACCGCAAGGCTTTCCTTCCTAAGCCTTGCCCCCTTGCACTCGGGGCATGGTACAGAGGACATGAAATTTTCTATTTCATACCTCATGTAGTTGGACTTTGTCTCCAAATAACGCCTTTCAAGGTTGTTCACAATACCCTCGAAAGCCATCATCACTTCGCCGCTGCCGTACTCTCTCTGATACTTTACCTTAATCTTCTCTCCTCCGTTGCCGTATAAAAGAATCTGTACAGCTTTTTCATCCAATTCGCATATGGGGGTATTCATACTGAAACCGTAGTGTTTTGCGGCCGCATTGACTACATTGTAATACCATGAAGTCTCATCAAGATTCTTCCACGGCTCTATTGCCCCTTCCAGGACCGACTTTGTCTTATCCGGTATAACCAAATCCGGGTCTATCCTCCGAAGTTCACCAAGGCCGTCGCAAACCGGGCATTTCCCAAAGGGGCTGTTGAAGGAGAACATCCTGGGTGCGGGATCTTCTATGCTTATTCCGCACTCCACACAGGCAAAGTTCTGGCTGAACAGACGTTCCTCCTTGCCGATTATATCGATAAGCACCGTTCCCCCGGAAAGCTTCAGCACGGTTTCCAGGGAATCCGTCAGCCTCTTGTTTACGCCTTCCTTGACTATGATTCTGTCAACGATTACTTCTATTGTATGTTTCTTGTTCTTTTCCAGCTTGATTTCCTCATTGAGGTCGGCAATCTCCCCGTCAATTCTTGCTCTGACGTAGCCGCTTTTCTTTATTTCCTCCAGGAGCTTCTGATGTTCTCCCTTTTTGCCCTGAATAACCGGGGCAAGAAGCTGTATCCTGGTTCCCGGTTCAAGGGTATTTATATAGTCAACCATCTGATCCACCGTCTGCTGGGATATTTCCTTGCCGCACACATGGCAGTGGGGTGTCCCTATTCTGGCATAAAGCAGCCTCAAATAGTCATATATCTCCGTTACAGTGCCCACCGTTGACCGGGGATTCCTGTTGGTTGTCTTCTGATCTATGGAAATTGCGGGAGAGAGGCCCTCAATATAATCCAGATCCGGCTTTTCCATCTGACCAAGGAACTGCCTTGCATAAGCAGAAAGAGACTCTACATAGCGCCTCTGCCCCTCCGCATATATGGTATCAAAAGCCAGGGAGGATTTACCGGAACCGCTTAGCCCTGTAATTACTACAAATTTATCTCTTGGTATTTCAACATCTATATTCTTAAGGTTGTGCTCCCGGGCACCCTTAATAATAATTTTATCCTTTGCCATTATACACCTCGTTATTTCTTCAGCCTATGCCTTAATTCAATTATTTTATCCCTAAGTTCCGCAGCCCGTTCATACTGCAATGCTCTCGCACAGTCCTTCATTTCTTCCTCCAAAGCGGCAATCAGTCTGAGCAAATCATCCTTCCTCATGAATTCAATATCATGCTTAATGCCGTATTTTGCGGACTCTTCTGCGGCAGTAGTGGCTTCAATGATTTCGTGTATCGCCTTTCTGATAGTCTGGGGCTTTATATCGTGCTTTTCGTTATAATCCATCTGAATCTTTCTTCTTCTGTTGGTCTCACTTATGGCCCTTCTCATGGAATCGGTAATATTGTCGGCATACATTATTACCTTTCCGTCCACATTCCTTGCAGCCCTCCCCACCGTCTGGATAAGGGATATCTCCGACCTTAGGAATCCTTCCTTATCGGCATCAAGTATGGCAACAAGGGATACTTCGGGAAGGTCCAACCCCTCCCTGAGCAGGTTTATGCCCACAAGAACGTCAAATTCACCCAGCCTGAGGCTTCTTATTATCTTCATTCTCTCTAAGGTGAGAATGTCCGAATGCAGATACCTCACCCTGATATCCAGTTCCTTCATATAAGCAGTCAGATCCTCAGCCATCTTCTTGGTGAGGGTGGTAACCAGCACTCTCTGGTTATTCGCAGCCCTCTCCCTCACCTCACCGATCAGGTGGTCTATCTGCCCCTTTACCGGCCGGATTTCTATCTCGGGGTCCACCAATCCGGTAGGCCTTATAATCTGTTCAGCCACGCAGGTGCTTCGCTCAAGCTCGAACTTCGCCGGTGTGGCACTGACATAAATCACCTGGTTAAGCCTCTGCTCAAACTCTTCAAAATTCAAGGGCCTGTTGTCAAATGCCGACGGCAGCCTGAAGCCGTAATCCACAAGGGACTCCTTCCTTGACCTGTCCCCGAAATACATGCCCCTGACCTGTGGTATTGTGACATGGGATTCATCAACTATCAACAGATAATCCTTCGGAAAGAAGTCCAGCAGGGTGAAGGGTGAGCTTCCCGGCGCCCTGCCGCTTATGTGCCTCGAATAATTCTCTATTCCCGAGCAGTAGCCTACCTCCTTCATCATCTCAATATCATAATTGGTCCTCTGCAGAAGCCTCTGGGCTTCAAGGAGCTTATCCTGCTCCTTCAGCTCCTTTACCCTCTCTATAAGCTCCGCCTCAATATTGCTTATTGCAGCCTCAAGCTTGGCCTGGGTAGTGGCGAAGTGGGAAGCAGGGTAAATATATACATGCTGCCGTTCTCCCGTAATATTTCCGGTAAGAGAGTCTATCTCCAGAATTCTTTCTATTTCATCCCCGAAATATTCAACTCTTATCGCCTTATCCGACGAGGCGGCAGGGAAAATATCAACAATATCCCCCCTTACCCTGAAGGTGCCTCTGACAAAATTTATATCATTTCTGTCATATTGGATATCAATAAGCTTTCTCAGCACCTCATCCCTGTCCCTGACCATTCCCTTTCTCAAGGACAGCACAAGAGACCTGTAGTCCTCAGGATCCCCAAGGCCGTATATGCAGGATACGCTGGCTACGATAATGACATCTTTTCTCTCAAGCAGCGCAGCTGTTGCCGAGTGTCTGAGCTTATCAATCTCATCATTTATATCAGCTTCCTTTTCTATATATGTATCGGAATGAGCAACATAAGCCTCCGGCTGGTAAAAATCGTAATAGCTGACAAAATACTCTACACAGTTGTGGGGGAAAAACTCCTTGAACTCGCTGCAGAGTTGTGCAGCCAGAGTCTTATTGTGGGCAAGAACCAGGGTCGGCTTCTGAACCTTTTCAATCACATTGGCAACTGTAAAGGTCTTTCCTGAGCCTGTTACCCCAAGCAGCGTCTGATACTTTTCTCCTGCCAGTATTCCTTTCGCCAGCTTTTCTATTGCCTCCGGCTGGTCCCCCGTGGGCTTATAGTCCGATACAAGCTTGAATCTGTCCATAATAACACCTTCTTGCAAAATATATATAAGAATTATATCACAGAAGTATTATGTTTACATAATAATACTTCTACGTACCCATTAGAACATGTGTTCGTAATAATATTAATACTAATACTACTGCATGTCAACAACAAAAAAGGCCTCCTCCGAAGCCTCTTCTATCTCTCCCTGGATACTATCCATGCGAGCCTGAAAAGCCAGCTGTCCTCAAACCTCTTAAGGTCAAACCCTGTACACTTGTATATCTTTTCAAGCCTGTAAAGCAGTGTGTTCCTGTGTATATACAGCTTGGCCGCCGTGTCTGTCAGGTTGAGATTGTTCCTGAAAAACTCCTCTATGGTAATCCCCAGTTCTCCTTTTACCATATCACTGAATTCAGCCGTAAACACTTTTCTTCTCAAAAATTCCTTAAGCCTTGGATCCAGATTGTATGCCACCCTGTACCCATACATGCCGTCATAATCAAGGACATTGTCCCCAAGTCCGTATATATGTTTGAGGGACAGCGCCTCCATGCAGTTCCTGTACAGGGGGTAAAGCTCCGAAGCTTTTGCGGCCCTTCCTCCTATGACTGCATTGCATTCAATAAGCAGTTCGCTTAATACATTTTTTATAAAGCTGCTGCATGACTCTGTGATATTTTCGGCTTCCGCCACGGCGATTATCCTGTTTTCATATATAAGTTCTGTTTTAATATCCATTGTATTTTCCAGGATCTCAATAATCTCATCCCTTGAGTTTTCAATATTGTCAATCAGCAGTACATACCCCGGGAGGCAGCTTTTCAAGTTTTCCTCAAGCATTGAAAGCCCGGCGGCATCCAGATTGCCTTCCAAAGCCCTTTTCAGATAAGCCGATGCGGAATCATCCTTTTCAAAGGCTGAATTTAGAAGCAGCATTACCAGTTTGCCGACCTCCGATTCATAGTAACTGTCCGCGCTGATGCAAAGGAAAAACCTGGTTCCCGCATCTTCCGGCATGTATATATTCCAGCCCCTGAAGTTTTTCCCCGAATTTTTGCATGCTTCTTCAAAGGTTATATCTATGTCGGAATCTTCCGGCCAGGCCAACCTTTCATTCGGTGTAATAACAGCCATACGCTTTTCAGTTATCCTTGCCGCCTGTGCAAGCAGCCTTTGCAGATCAGCCATATGCATACCTCGACTTGACTCTGATAGAACTATAAGCGAAGGGTAAAACCCTCCGCTTATAGTTTATCATATTTATATATATTTTTATATTGCCTTTTCAGTCTCTATGTCAAACAGATGTATCTTATCCCAATGCAGATGCACCTCGGCAGTATCCCCTGCCCTCATGGAGGTCTTTGCGTCAACTCTGGCAATTGCCTGTACGCCGCATTTTGTAAAATGCAGGTAGGTTTCGGAGCCCATAAGCTCCGCTACCTCTACCTTAGCGGTAATAACAGAATAATCCTTCGTCAATGGATCAACCTCTGCATCATGCAGATGCTCAGGCCTGATGCCTACATATACTTCCTTTGAAACATAGCCGGAATCTTTAAGCCTTGTTGCCGCATCATCCGTCAAACCCAGGGCAGTTCCGTCAGGAAGCTCCAAAGCGGCCTTGCCCCCCGCTTCAACAACATTGCCCCTGAAGACATTCATCTGAGGGCTGCCTATGAAGCCTGCAACAAATAGATTGGCCGGTTTGTCATATGCCTTCTGGGGACTGTCTATCTGCTGTATATCCCCGTCCTTCATTATAACAATTCTGGTTCCCATTGTCATGGCTTCTGTCTGGTCATGGGTTACATATATAAAGGTGGTGTTCAGCCTCTTATGAAGCTTTGCTATCTCAGTCCTCATCTGAACCCTCAGCTTCGCATCAAGGTTCGAAAGAGGCTCATCCATGAGGAACACTTTAGGCTCCCTGACCATCGCCCTTCCCAGGGCGACTCTTTGTCTCTGCCCACCCGATAATGCCTTGGGCCTTCTGTCCAGCAGCGGCTCTATTTCAAGTATCTTTGCAGCCTTCCTGACTCTTTCGTCTATCTCAGCCTTTGGAATCTTTTTAAGCTTCAAGCCAAAGGCCATATTATCATAAACGGTCATATGGGGATATAAGGCATAGTTCTGAAATACCATGGCTATATCCCTGTCTTTTGGCGCTACATCATTTACAAGCCTGTCGCCGATGTAAAGCTCCCCTTCCGTAATCTCCTCAAGCCCCGCTATCATCCTCAGGGTTGTTGTCTTTCCGCAGCCCGAGGGTCCTACAAGAACAATGAACTCCTTATCTTCAATGTCCAGGTTGAAATCCTTCACCGCCGTCACATTTCCTGGGTATACCTTTTTCACATGTTTCAAGGACAGATTTGCCAATTCAATTCTCTCCCTTGCTATTTGATAAATTAAGTATATTTCATCGGGAATATTAATTCCATTGGGAGAAATAATGAATGTATGGGGGTATTTTTGTAGAAATTCATAAAAAATGTCCATGGGAGGTATGGATGTGAAAGAAGAAAACAACGAATTTATAAAGGTTTTCAATTATTTTGAAAATGCAAATGCCAGAAACCGCGATGCTTTCATTGAGCTTCTGAATTATACAATTAAAAACAAAAGAGGTTCGAAAACCATGACTTCATCCGTTACATATCAATATCCCTGTTCCGGTTTGAAATAAACCTTTTAATAAACCTCTTGGCAAGGGAACTGCTCCTGTTTATCTCATAATACAATTTCGCATTATGAGGGACAATCAGTATCCCCAAATCTCCGATTCCGTTCCTGTAGTCCGAGTACTCGGCAGTAATCAATTCACCTTCGTACTTCTCAAACTCCACCCAGATAAAAACAGGGCAGGAGGCTAAAAATTCAGCCAACTGTTTTTCGCTGAGCAGAGCTGTTCCATTGATCCTTAATATTGTGTCTCCGGGCACAATTCCCATTTTGCATGCAACGGAACCCTTTTTGACATAAAGCACTCTCAGGCCTGTCTCTTTGTTTGCAAAATATGGCTTGCCCTCTTCCTCCTCCTTTACCCCGTATTGAATGAGCATTTCATGAGCAACAGGAGCGAATACTGCGGCTGCAAATGCAAAAAGCCTGAGCTTTGAAGCAATCACCGACAATGTGATAAGCACCAGGCTGTAGCCTGCAAGCCTTAAAGCAGAATTCCTGCATTTTTGTTCAGGAGTTCTCGTTAAGGCCAAATCCCCGTAGCCCAGAACTACAGGCACTACAAGGGGCAGATATGCCAATCCGTGACGGCTCCCCGCGGCGGAATGCTTTAATAAGGGCCACCATCCGGGCATGTCAATTATACCCCCAAGGCTCACTCCGCCTGTTTCAATTCCGAGTATCACAGCAAAAGCCACCAGGGGAATAGGCCAAATTCTGCTCATCATATAACCGCCGACGGTTTTCCCGTCCTTCCCTCTTAAAAATAAAGGGACGGAATAGCTGCTGCCGTCCATCCATATAAGAAGGCTTTCAACCAGGTGCAGTACTCCAATGAGTGCCATCAGGCCCGGGACATTTACCGACGGAAACCCGAACACCAGGTTCATCAGGGCAATAATTCCTCCTGCATAGGAAAAGCACAGGTATCTGGGATTGATTGCAGAAAGCAGGATAGCAACCGCCCATATATAAGTAATGCCTTCTATCAGGGAGCCTCCTCCCGACCTGGTATAATCCTCTATGCTGATACCCACAAGCGTTACAATCAGGCTTCCTATAAGGCCTGCCGTCAATCCGACGATAAAAGAGCCTGCCACCTTGTAATGCAGCTTATAACTGCTGCCAAGCATCTTCGCTTCAATATCCGAATTCTTCCTGTAAATCAATATCACTATCAGCGCTATGAGCCAGAATAATTCATTCATCAGAAAGCTGCCGAATTGTCCAAATATCAGCCCCATTATCTTAAGCACCGTAAACATAAAGCACCCCGCAAATTACTTTATTTGCTTAAGCAGTTCCGCTACAGCCCTTTCCATCTGTACATCCTTCACATCCTCAGGGTTCTGTCCCTCTTCCGGCTCCGGGGCTTTAACCTCAATATCCGGCTGTATGCCTATCTTGTTTATGCTTATGCCATTGGGTGTATAGTACTTCTGGGTCGTAAGCTTTATGCCGGAACCGTCTTTGAGCTGCTCAATGGATTGCACCAATCCTTTGCCAAAGGTTTTCACACCGATAAGAAGCCCTGCTTTCCTGTCTTTTACCGCACCTGAAACTATTTCAGAGGCACTGGCACTGCCTTCGTCTATCAACACTACAAAGGGCACTTCCAGTTTACCCTTGCCGGATTTATAATCTTCCCGTTTCTTCGCCTTATCTTCGGTATATACTACAAGCCCCTCATCCAGAAGCTCATCGGCTACATCAACGCACTGGTTTATAAAACCTCCGGGGTTTTGCCTCAAATCCAATATCAAACCCTTCATGTTTTGTGAAGTAAGCTCTTTCAAAGCTTTCTTAAACTCACTTCCTGTATCCTCATCAAACATGGTTATTCTAATATAACCTATACTATTCTCCATCATATTGCTTTTCACTGTCTTGAGGATAATTTCTTCCCTGGTTATTTCGAATATCTTGGGCTCCCGAACATTATCCCTCATAACGGTCAATGTAACCTTAGTGCCTTTTTTGCCTTTCATAAGAGCAACTGCCTCTTCCAGGTCAATGCCGACTATATCCTTATCGTCCACCTTAATAATTTTATCATTGGTTTTGAGCCCCGCTTTTTCTCCGGGGGTATCCTCTATGGGAGCCACAACCGTCACATAGCCGTCCTCGCTTCTGCTGACAATGACTCCGATGCCTCCATAGGAGCCTTTGGTCGTTTCATTGAAATTCTTGAATTCCTCCTTGGTCATATAAACAGAATAGGGGTCTCCCAAGGACTCAAACATGCCTTTTATTGCACCCTCTATAAGCTTATTGCCCTCTGCGCCTTCCACATAATTGCTCTTGATATACTCTTTAAGCCCCATGAGCTTATCCATACTCTTAATCGCTTCAAAATCCTTCTGAGCTATTACCACCTTGTTCCCCAGGCTGATAGCAATTGTGTTTGTAACGACAAAAGTGCCAAAGGCTGTGACTATTACCAGTATTATTGCCCAGAAAATTGCTGCCCTTTTATTTATCATCAATTTCACCTCATAAAAAAATCAGAATTCTTACCTCTTCTTATTATATTATTATCATCCTTCATATATTATCTCAATCATTAATTTGTACTTACTCTTAATCTTGCTCCTTTAATAACCTGCACTTGCTGCAGTAACCGTAGATTTCAAATTTGTGGCTTGTTGCCTTGAAGCCCATTGCACTCAGCTGTCCCTCATCCAGTCCTGCATATGGGCAAATATCCATCTCTCTGGTCTCTCCGCAGCCTTTGCATATTATATGATGATGGTGTGTTCTTCCGAAAAGCTCGTAATGGCTGATGCCGCTTTCATCATACAGCTTGCTGATGATTTCAAGAGTGCTCAGAAGCTCAAGATTCCTATATATGGTTGAAAAGTTTATTCCCTTCAGCTTGCTCTTTACCAGCTCAAATATCTTTTGAGCAGTGTGATGCCCGGGGTTTTCATTAAAAGCCTCAATAATGGACCTTCTCTGCTCCGTAAGCTTATAGCCCTTCTCCTTCAATTCGGTTTCCAGCTTTTCAATATCCTTCATTTTCGCACTTCCTTGGTCAGCTCCGCAGAATCACTGCATCCTGAATATTCTTTTAACAATTATTACAGCAATAAGTATAAATACTGAGGTCAGTACAATGGAACCTCCCGGCGCCAGGTCGAACCAATAGGATGAAAAAAGCCCTATAACTACAGAAATCAATGCAAAGAATACCGACAAAAAAATCGTATTCTTAAAGCTTTTTGATATCAATAAACTGCAGGCTACCGGGACTACCATCAAAGAGGATACCATCATCATGCCGACAACTCTCATGGAGACAACAATAGTCATGGCCGTCAAAACCGTAAAATACATATTAAGGCTTGATACCGGCATTCCCGCCAATTCTGCGCCCTCCTCATCAAAGGCCATGTAGAAGAATTCCTTGTAGAAAAGCCCTACCGATACCAGTATGATAATGCTTAAGCCCAGAATTATGTATATATCAAGTGCATTCACCGCTATTATGCTTCCGAACAGATAACTCATAAGATCCGCATTAAAGGAATTGGCAAGGCTGATAAGTACAACAGCCAGCCCTATACTTGCCGAAAGCACTATGGATATCGAAAGCTCCGCATATTGCGGAAAGTGCTTTCTCAATTTTTCAATTCCTATTGCAGCGGCTAAAGAAAAAATCAGTGCACTCCATAAGGGATAAAGCCCACCGAGCATGCCGGCGGCAATCCCCGCCAGGGAAGCATGGGAGAGTGTGTCACCGATCATAGACAATCTTCTCATTACAACAAAAGTACCTATAAGGGGGCAGATCACAGCCACCAGCAATCCTGCTGCAAGAGCCCTCTGCATGAATTCATAATTGAATAATTCAAACATAAGTTATACTCCTCCATTATTACCTAGTGTCTGTGTATTATCGGCAAGCTATCGCGCTTTCCGTATGCCTCCTTGAATATATCCGAAGCCCGGCTCACTGCACAGTCATGCTCGTAAAGCTTTCCGCCGGATAAGCACAATACCCTGTTTACTCTGTTGTCTATGGCACCGATATCATGGGTTACCATTACCAGTGTGATGCCCTTTTCCCTGTTCAGGAATCCCATCAATTCATAAAAGCTTTCTTCAGAATTCTGATCAATGCCTACCGTCGGCTCATCCATCAATATCACCCGGGGAGCGCTGACCAGGGCTTTGGCAATAAATACCCTCTGCTGCTGCCCTCCTGAAAGCCTGCCGACCATGCTTTTCTTTTGCTCCAGCATCCCTACAATCTGAAGTGCCTCATCAACCTTTTCACAATGAGTCTTTTTTATGCGTCCTGCCAAGCCTACAACGGGATATAGGTTTGCCGAAACCACCTCTTCCACTGTTGCAGGGAAGCCCTGGTTGAAGGAAGTGGCTTTTTGCGGTATGTATCCTATCTTGCCCCATTGGTTGAATTTTTCTATATCGGTATCAAAAACCCTGACAGTACCTTTCTGAGGTTTTATCAAACCGAGAAAAATCCTGAGCAGCGTACTTTTACCCGAGCCATTCGGGCCTACAATCCCTATAAAATCTCCGTCAATAACGCTTGTACTGACATTATCCAGCACCTTGGCTTTACCGTATCCGAAGGTTATGTTTTCAACTCTTATTATTTCTGCTCCCATTTAATCACCCAATGCCTTTTTCAGGTTTTCAAGATTTTCATACATTACAGTTATATAATCCTTCCCGGACTTTATATCCTTTTCACTGAGGCCTGCCGCATCATTAAGCACCAGGACCCCTGCTCCCACTTCTCTTGCCAGGGTCTCTGAGAGCTTTGGGCTTGTAAGCTTCTCAAAAAAAACATACTTTACTTTCTTCTCCCTGCATTTTCTGATAAGCTCAACCATTTTTGAGGGGCTTGGTTCCTCCTGAGGATTGATTCCTCTTATGGCAATCTGCTCCAATAAAAAATCATTTGCAAAGTAACCAAAGGACTCATGGGATACAACGATTGTATTGCTTTTGAAATGTTTTGAAGCATCCCATATATCTTTGCCCAAATCGGAAAGCCTTGAATCCAGTTCTATCTTCCTTTTTCCATAGTACTCCGAATTCTCAGGATCAATTTCCAAAAGCGCCTCATAAACATTCCGGGCTTGCTGCCTGAATCTTATGGGGCTTACCCATATATGGGGATCGTAGATTCCATGCTCATGGTTTTCCTCTATGTCTTCTTCTTCCTCGTCGTGCTCCGAAGACTTCAAAAGCTCTATGCCCTGACTGGCATCAACTAATCTGGTTCTTTTTTCGTTAATATTGGGCAGTATTTTATCTAACCATGGTTCCATACCCGCCCCGTTATATATCAGCATATCAGCCTTGCTGATCTCCGCTGCCGTCTTTGGAGCAGGCTCCCAGTCATGAGGTTCCGCTCCCGCAGGTACCATGGTTATGACTTCCGCCTTGTCCCCTGCTATTTCACTTGCAAGAAAATACATAGGGTAAAAGCTGACATATATTTTCAATCTTTGGTCAGCCGGCTTCTTTCCGGATTCCATACAGCCTGACAGCGCCATGGCTGACAATAGTAAAATAATTACTGCAGTTATTGCCTTTTTCATTGCCTCTGCTCCTTTTTGCAAATCATTTGCATTTACATTGTATAATATGCCCAAGGCTGTGTCAATTATGCAAATATGCAAAAAAATACACCTTTCGGTGTATTTTTGCTTCTGTCACCATGTATGGTGACCCTACTTTTTGCCTGTCAGGTATTTCATGGGATCCACATGCTGGCCGTTTTCCCTTACTTCAAAGTGCAGGTGCGGGCCTGTGGAAAGTCCGGTACTGCCGGACTTGGATATTGTCTGGCCCTTTTCGACCTTGTCTCCTACTTTTACAAGGAGCTTGCTGTTATGGGCATAAAGGGTGGATATTTTTCCCCCATGGTCTATTATTACGGTATTCCCATATCCTCCGTTGTACCCGGAGTATATGACCTTTCCTGCATTGGCGGCAATTACGGAAGTACCGCTGGGAACTGCGATATCTATCCCCGTATGCATCTTCTTTTTCTTAAGTATCGGATGAGTTCTATTCCCATATTGTGATGTAATCTTGTAATAACCCGGTGCCGGCCAGGTCAGCTCTCCTCCGATATACTTTTCCTTTGACTGCAGTTCAACTATCTTTTTTGCAATCTCTTTAGACTGCTCCAGAAGCTTATCCTCCTGGCGCTCCAGTTCCTTGAGGTCACTGAGTATCTCTTTCAGGGTCATCTCTTTGACCTGCTTTGCTGTCTCAACCTCTTCCTTTTTCTTACCTATTTCGTTCTTAAGCCTTTCTTTCTCTTCCAGCTCTGATGCCAGCTGGCTTCTTTTATCTGCAACCGAATCCCGGTAGCTTTTCATTTTGCTCAGCAGATTCATGTCGAAGCTGATGATTTTTTTCAAAAAATCCACTCTGGATATGAAATCGGAGAAGCTTGCAGAATTCAGTATTACAGACATATATCCGACATTTCCGTTTTCATACATTACCCTGACTCTCTTTTTCAGCAGTTCTTTTTGGTTTGAAGCTTCACTTGAAGCCCTTTCAAGCTCCCTTGTGGTCACTGCTATCTGGTTCTCCAACTGGGAAAGCTGGTTTTCAACACCGGTAAGCTCATCCTCAGCCTGATTAAGCTTGCTGTCCAAATCTTCTATGGCTTTTGCCACACTTACTTTCTCAGTCTTTATCTTGTTAATGCTGCTCTGCATCTGCTTTATCTGCTGATTAAGCTTGTCCTGATTTCTCTGAAGCTCATCTATTTCAGTCGGATTTTTTGCATATACATTAGCACAGGGTATTGAAAGCATAAGTGCTATCAGAGCTGCTGCTATCCTTTTATTCAATTTCACCCCTCCTAAACCTTAATGAACTTTCTTACTGAAATAAGGCTCCCCACTGCTCCGATTACAACCCCCACAATAATCAATAGTATTACCATGCTTACTATAATCTGATTAAAGGGTATGAGTGATATGGACATAAAGCCTATCATCTGGTTTTTCACAAGACCGGAGCAATAATAGTAACCTACGCCCAGTATTACAGTAGATACCACCGCTCCAATCATCCCTACTACTATACCTTCTATTATAAAGGGCATCCTGACAAACCAGTCCGTAGCCCCTACGTATTTCATAATTCCAATTTCACGCCTTCTTGCATACAGGGTAAGCTTAATGGTATTTGCAATAATAAATATTGATATGAACAGCAGTATCAGAATAATAACAACGCTGCTCATCCTCATCACATAAGTCGCATTCAGGAGTTTTGCAAGCTCCTCTTTGCCGTATACCACCTTTTCAATATTTGATATGGATGATACCGACAATGCCACACCGGATGCATCGGAAGGATCTGAAAGGGTGATTAAAAAAGCATCCGGAAGCGGATTATCTCCTTCAAGCCCCTCTAAAAGATAGGAGTTTTCGCCCCAGTTTTTCTCCAGATTGCTGAGGGCTGTGTCCTTGGATATGAACTCCACGGATTTAACACCATTGATTGATCTGATCTCGGTTTCCATAGTATCGATGATATTTTCGCTCAAACCGTCTTCCAGGTATACCATCATCTCTATTTGTGATTCCAGCTTGGTTGCAGCATAATCTATATTTATCACTATAATAAAGAATATCCCTATAACCAACAGTGCCGCAATTACCGAGGTTATCGCCGCAGCACTCATGGTGCTGTTTCTTTTAAGGCTTCTAAATCCTTCTCTGATGAAAAACTTACCTGTCCTAAGCTTCACTGCTGTACCCACCTTTCATTTCATCCCTGGTAATAATCCCATTTTCTATTTCAACAACCCGCTTCTTCATTTTGTCCACTATATCACTGGCGTGGGTGGCCATTAATACAGTCGTACCTCTTTGGTTTATTTCACTCAAGGTCTTCATAATGTCCCATGACATATCAGGATCCAGATTCCCTGTAGGCTCATCGGCAATAAGTATTGAAGGACTGTTGACCATTGCCCTGGCCAAGGATACTCTCTGCTGTTCCCCCCCCGAAAGCTGCTGAGGATAAAGGCCTGCCTTCTTGCTCAGTCCGACCATGCTCAGTATGATCGGAACCTGACGCCTTATTTCCTTCGGAGGAGCTTCAATAACTTCCATGGCAAAAGCAACATTTTCATATACCGTCTTCTCCTGCAGCAGTCTGAAATCCTGGAATACTACGCCTATATTCCTTCTGTGAAAAGGTATCTCCCTTCTTTTGTATTTTGTTATATCCTTATCTCCCACAATTATAGTGCCTGTGGTTGGCTCCATCTCCTTGAGCAGCAGTTTTATGATAGTTGACTTGCCGGCTCCGCTGGAACCTACAAGAAAAACGAATTCTCCGTTGTTTATAGTCAGGTTGATATTCCTCAATACCTTATTGCCATCTGCAAACTCCTTGCTTACACTCCTCAGCTGTATCAATCTATCACACTCCTTACCAAAACCGTCAATACAAAACAAATATAGTGCGGATTCGACTCAAACAACTTATACTTCTACAGAAATGAAGAAAAATCCTTTAAAAATGCCAATGTTTTTGTTTTGTAATAAATAATTTATTTATAAACAACAAAAAGACACGGGGACGCGGGACACGGGGACGTTTCGCCTGTCCCTCAAGAGACACGTGAAACGTCAGGCTGTGTGACAATTCACCAAATGCATAAAAATATCTATGAGAAAATCCTTTTTAAAAAGGGTAGGGCTGATGACAAAGTCACCAGCCTTTTTACATTATTTGGTTATTGCAGAATCAAAAAGGATTTTTCATGTTTATGTCGAATATAGCTATTAAGAAAGTATTTTTATGAAGGAGCTGTATTTAGATGGCATATATTAAAGGCGAAGATAGATACCAAATAACCATGTTTCCGGAAAGTATTGATGAATACATTGCTGAAGACAATCCCGTCCGCCTAATTGAGGCCTATGTCGAAGGATTAGACCTGAAAAGCTTCGGATTTATTGGAACCGATCCATCAGCAGTAGGGCATCCAAGTTATGATCCTAAAGATAAATTAAAGCTCTACCTATATGGATACCTGAATAGAATACGCTCATCCAGAAGGCTGGAAGATGAGGCTGCAAGAAACATTGAAGTAATATGGCTTCTCAAAAAGTTAAAGCCTGATTTTAAAACAATAGCTGATTTTAGAAAGGATAACAAAAAAGCTCTAAAAGCTGTATTCAGAGATTTTAACAAACTCTGTGACGAATGGGGGTTATTCGGGAAAGAACTGGTAGCCATAGATGGCTCAAAGTTTAAAGCATGCAACTCAAAGAAAAACAACTATAGTATAAAGAAGCTTAATCGTCATTTAAAATACATTGATGAAAAAATAGATAAATATTTGAGAGAACTGGATGAGAAGGACATTGCAGAATCATCGGACAGAAAACCTTCCTTAAAAGAGATTAATGAAAGAATTGAAGAGCTTAAAAATCGGAAATTAAAATATGAAGACTATAAAAAAGAGCTTGAAGAAAAAGGTGAGAATGAAATATCAACTACAGATCCGGATGCTCGTTTAATGAGCAATAGCAACAATAATGTAGATGTAAGCTATAACGTGCAGACCACAGTAGATGAAAGACATAAGCTAATAGCAGACTTCAAAGTAACACAAAACCCAAGTGACTTAGGAGAACTTGACAACATGGCTTTGAGAGCTAAGAAATTATTTGGGGGTAAGGAATTTGAAGTATTAGCAGACAAAGGCTATTACAAGGCAGAAGATCTTAAAAAATGCGTAGATAAAGGAATAATACCCTATGTAGCAAAACAAACATATTCCAATGGAACTGGGGATATAGATTTTTATGCAGATAAGTTTAAATACGACAAGGAAAGAGATATTTATATATGTCCAGCGAATAAAGAATTATATAATCGAAGAACCAGGAAAAGTAAAGGTAAAGTAACAGGCTTTGATTATAGCAACTACGAAGCTTGTAAAGATTGCAAATATAAAACCCGCTGTACAACTAGTAAGAAAGGCCGCAGCATAACACGGCATGTAGACCAAGACTTTTTAGATACTATCAATATACAAACAGAGCAAAACATTGAAAGGTATAGGCTTCGCCAAGCGGTGGTTGAGCATCCCTTTGGAACCATCAAAAGGGGTTGGGGAGCCTATTACTTCTTGACTAAAAGAAAAATCTCAGTAACATCTGAGACAGCGTTAGTATTCCTAGCCTATAACTTCAAAAGAGTAATGAATATTTTGGGAGTTAAAGAAATGCTAAAAAGGTTGGAAGAAAGAAACTGGCACTTGTATAAGGTGCCAGTTTCTTAAATCATTATATTAATCAGTGTGACAGTTCCAAGGACTGACTGTTATAGGTTATCTCACAAATGTTGTCACACAGTCTGACGTCCCCGTGTACCGCGTCCCCATGTCCCAAAACGTCCCTGTGTCTTCCCGTGTCTTATTTTGCTATTTCCGATACTTTTCCATGAACCAATTAATAAGTTTCCTTGATACGCTTATTGATCCCGGTATCTGCGGCATTTCATCCGCGCCGAACCATCCGGCGTCTGCAAGCTCACTATCGTCTATTCGTATCTCGCCTTTATCATGCTCTGCCGTAAATGCAAGCATGTACGAATGAGGAAAAGGCCAGGACTGGCTGCCGAAATACCGTATGTTTTTTACCTCTATGCCTACCTCTTCTTTTATTTCCCGCTTTATGCACTCTTCAAGAGTCTCTCCCGCTTCGACAAAGCCTGCCAGCACACTATAACGCCCCGAAGGAAAGCTTTTATTCCTGGCTAAGAGCAGCTTATCCCCCTTTGTTACGGCAACAATAACTGCGGGAGACAGCCGCGGATAGAAAATCTGTCCGCATTTATTGCATACCCTTGCATGCTCTTCGGTTCTTCTTTCTGTGGCTTCTCCGCAGGCGCCGCAGAACCTGTGGGTTTCATCCCACTCCAATATTTGAACTGCCCTGAATGCCGCCTTCAGCATACATTCATCAATCTGCCCGTAAAGCTCTCTCAGTCCCACAAACTCCATTCCCCCGGGCACCGGGGCTGCTTCCGGATAACTCGCAGTGTAGCAGGAATGGCCATCCATACTGCCGATATACAGCTTGTCCGCATCAAGCCCCGGAAGTGCCAAGTCGTCAGAGTCAGGCACCATACATCCCTTCTCCAGCTTTTTTACCAGCAGGTTTCTCTGTCGGAACAAAAATAAAAATGATGCTTTGTCTTCCTCTTCGGGAGGAACAATTCCAAGAATAAAATCCACAATCAACACCTTAACTTTCTGTATGATTACATCACTCAGTATATTATACAACAAAAAAGAACCTTCGGGTATATCAACTCCCGAGGCTCTGATTTGTTTGATTTATTTATTCTTCAATATCCCCTTTATTCTCTCAACCGTATTATTCCGCAGCTCCGTAACTGCTCCGAAATCCATGCAGCCTACATATTTTTTCTCTAAGTCATCATGGATAAGCTTTGCCATTTTTATTCTTCTGACGCCTTCCTCCAGCATCCGGAGGTACGTTTCTGCATCCTTTTGGAGAAGTTCTGCCTTATCCTTGAATTTGCCTTCATCAATAATAGTATCCAGATCTATTATTTTATACGCCTTCATCTCTGTTTTGGAATTTATGGTTATTCCCACCTTCAAACCCTCAACAACCAAGGTCTGCAGCCTATCCGGATTCAGAGGCTGATGATATAATTCAATCCCATAGCCCTTCATGATGTATTCATCAGCAAGAAAAGAGAGTATCTCGGTAGATACTGTGCCTACTCCCCCTTTCAGGTAATAGCAGATATAGTTGCTCTGTATTATGCTTTCAACATAATCCACCAAACCTTCCGGAGTTATTGAACTGTCAAAAAGATGCCTGGCAGCTGCATTTGTATTAATGGCACTGACCCCATCCACCAATTCATACCTCAGTTCCGTTTTAAGCTTATTCAGCTTCTCCCTGTCTACTCCCTCTCCGATAATTTCCTCCATATCGTCCTGCATTTCCTTTGCTGCCCTCAAATATCTGTATGCACTCTCAAACCGCATTTTTATCTGCTTATTGCAGTCAATGATATAGTATTTATCCTTCACAAGCCGCGACTCGTCCCAATACTCCCCAAGATTCAGTATTTTACCAACCGCACCCGGGTGTTTGGGATCTACTATATGAGGAGCGGTTCCATCCAACAGTGCGACATTTGCCTTTTTTATCACCACTCCGTCCAGGGATTTGTTATCTGAGGAGCAATAATGAAGTTCCACATCATATCCCAGTTTCAAAAATTCCTCTCCTATGGTCCTCATGAAGCTTGACTTTCCTGTCCCGGGGCCTCCTTTGATTACAAATATCCTCTCTGCATCCTCGGGTATGATATAGTCATAAAATGAGAAAAACCCCCTGCTTGTGTTGCCTCCCGGAAAAACCTTCTTTACCCTGCCCTTTTGTGCCATGCCCATACCTCCAAAAGAAATAATACTAATACATAATATGCAAATCCATTGCATTATGTAATTAATATATGTGCTTTTGGATGGAAGCAGTACGGCTTCTAAAAATCGATATATCGATTATTTATGTCTACCAAATATTTTTTGGAACTTCCTCCAAATCGGTTAATTATCAAATCTTCTATCCCGGCCATTGCATTGTTCAAAGACGGATCATCCCCAAAGCCTACCAACTGGAAAAAGATATCCTTGCTGTCAAGAGTGGTTTTTCCAAGCTCGCTCTGCCTCCAGATCCATTTTCTTGTCTGGACATAGTTTCCGCTTTTAAAGACCAGTTCCCCTTCCTCTACCATCTCAGGCTCTTCAGAACCAAAGGGGATAAATTTATCCCCCTCCCTGCTGAAGCAGACTTCAAGATCCTCATGGATATCCGACAGGTCATGAGCCCCCAATGAAATTATCTGCTCTATAGACACAGCATTGCACAAGTCAACCAGGGCATTAATTTTGGGCAGTGCCCCCCCTTTGAGAATTCTCTTGAACACAGCCTCAACAGAAGGCAGAAATTTATTGGGGTTTATACCGGCTTTGGCCATAACCTCCCTGTACA
>Ga0116142_10002343_pt1 | contig 20732 bp, 25 predicted proteins | sample AD_UKC033_MetaG_FD_89785 | JGI IMG/M metagenome (GOLD analysis project Ga0116142, IMG submission 89785) | Active sludge microbial communities of municipal wastewater-treating anaerobic digesters from USA - AD_UKC033_MetaG | ecosystem: Engineered > Bioreactor > Anaerobic > Digestate | place: USA... | reverse complement strand
TATAGACAAAATAAGGCGCGCGAATAAAATTCTCTGCCTCCGCCCATTGCTTGTCGAAATTAGCATCTTTGTGATGCCCGCCGTTCATGTCATTGACACGGATGATGATAAACTCCACGCCGTTGTCCAGGATGGTCTGCTCGTCAATTTCAAGCTGCCCTTCCCAAACGTCAATCCCAAGTGTGGTCTTGGAAATGTCCATAATCCCTCCTAGATTTGATAGCCCCAAATTTCGATCCAAACATCCATCGTGTCACTTCCGCTGGCTGTAAGCTGGTAATAAACATCACCGTCTATATTGCACGGTACGGGGAATTGAGTATGCCCTAACAGATCATTGGCGTACCCGTAGATCGTGGCATAAAACCCCTCGTTGTTAGTCGAGGTTGGCGACAAAATGAAATTGCAGTTAGTGGCTGCGCTGCCAGAATCCCGAATGACAATCCGCGCTAAAATCGCCTTGATTCCCCCTGGTACGCCGAAATCTTCCGACAGGTCGATAATCGTCTTGCCAGTAGTTGAGCGAGCGTCCCCATCCCATGAGGTCGAGGTCAGCGGCTTGTATGCCGTGCCTAACCAGTCAGGGTCGCTCGGATAAACCCAGCGCGGTACGGACGCCTGAATTTTTGCCATCGTCAAACCGCCGCTCAAACTGGAGGACAGTGACGATACGGGGTTGTCACCGCCTAACGGGAAAATAGTCGGGATTTTCGCGCCTTTATTCCACTCGACAGTTTCAGCAAACAGGCGGTCAATGCGAGAAACCCTAACCGGCGTGACCGAAACAGGCGAAATGTCCTTAATCGCGTACCACACCCCCGCCCTTGCTCTCCAGGGGTCAATCGGTTCGTCACTGGTAGTTAGCACCTGTCCTGAAGCTGTAAGCAGGTAAGCTGTAGCGGTTGGCTGCTCAAATATCCTGACGTTGCGGTTTTTATCCACTAACCCACAATAAGGACGCCCGTTAGTCGTGCCGGTGTTCATTAGCTCGATGACTTCTTCCAGCGCGGTTGTGTCCCCATTGCGAAATGAGCCTGAGTAGATACCGCTGTCATTCTCAATGTAAATCCCCTCGAAAAACTGCTCACAGTCGCCAATGGTGTCCCGTACCTGTTCGGAAGTTTCAACTTTGTTGTTACACGCTATTTTGAAGGGGATGTCACCTGTCAAGTCGCTCCACGCCGAACCGTTATAAACCTTTGGCGCGCCGCCCGTGTAACCGCCCGCTGCTACAAGGTTCACCTGATAATAGTTTGAGCCGTCAACCGAGCCGGAACGGGAATACACCAGCCCATACATCACATTGTTTAGACATTCGCACTCGGCGGTGAAAGCCTGCGCATGCCAGTAGAAATCCCCGTATGTGCGAGTGCCAGCGATTGACCCCGTTGCCAGTGCGCTGCCTGTCGGGTTGCCGTTAGCGTCCAGCGCATAAATCGCCACTACGAGATTGTCAGTCGGGTTGCCAACGTCTTTGACATACACCCTGACACCGAGCGCGGTAATGGACTGGTCTGGTGTAAACTGCTGCATGACCTTTGCATTGGTTGACGCGCTGCCAACGTTCTGCGTGGCGGTGCTTGTGGTTGTCCATTGCACCAGGTTTACGTCCGGTTCAAAGCGATATGTCCAATCCAGCGTGTAGAACCAGCCGCGACATTCAATCGTGATAGTGGTCAGCGCGTTATCCCCAAGCCCGAACGCGCCTAACGTTGGCATGGAAACCGGATATTTGCGCAACCCCAGTTCCGTATCCCGCCGCGCTTCGGCGGCTTCATCAGTCAGCCCCGAAGCGCTAACCAGCATTTCTTTCGTGCCGTAGGTCGCGATGCTGTCAGCGTCCTCAACCCAGGTTGTGGTTTTACGGTAGCCAGTCGTGTTATCACCAGGCGCGATGTAGCTGTACGCAACCGCGACCTTGTTTGCCATGTCGTCAAGGCTCAAACCAAGCGTCATTGCCCCGCGCTGGATTTTTACCGCGCTAACATAACCCTGCCACAAATCACCTTGACTGTCGTATATCTCCACGCCGTAGCGGAGTATCTGCTCCAGCGCGGATATATCAGCCAGCGCACCTTGAGCGGTTAGCGTGGCTTCTTTACTGCCTATCTGGTAATGCCATGACAGGCGGTCAACCTCGAAGTTAAGCCCGTCCGGTGGTAGCCATGCTTTGCCGCTGCGGTCTTTGAACCCGACCAGAGGTAGACTCATAGTGTCCGCCTTCTAGGGTAGTAGTAGAGTTTGACGGCAAAGTATTTATCTATCTCGCAATCGCCCGTGTTGGTGTCCCAATGCAGTGTCAGGCGATGATCTTTGCCAGGGGCTAGGAAAACGCCCGTGCCGTAGGCGGGATAATAATTAATTGGGTGTGCGTTGGAATCGTAGTAACAGATTGGATCGGGCATTAATGAGGTGTCATATACGAACCAACAGGCATCGCCAACCTTAGCACTACTGGCAACCACGCGGGAATAGTTGCCCATCGGGATATAGGTAAAATAGTCCACGTCTAAATTGCCACCCCAATCGTTTTTGCAACCCAAATAGATAAAACCCGGCGCTTCTGTATAGCGCGGTTGGTAAATTCCAATCAGTTGCAATTTTGTGGCGGTGTCCAGATAAAACTCCTCGCTTTTGTAGGGAGTTAGATACATTGCCGCGTATCCCCGCGTATTGGCTGGCGGTTTGGCGTTGAAGCGACACAGGATGCCGATCCTCTGTTTCCCGTAGGCGATATATACGTCCTCTGGATATTTTGCGCCGTTAATTGCACCCCAAGTAGAGGACAACTCCTTCCGGGCGAATTTGCCGCCCGATGCGGTGGCGTCTGAGGTGTCCCCAATATCGTCATAACACGAGTACTTGCCGTAATCGTTGCCGCCGATCCACAAATTGCCGACCGCGAACGCTGCCCCGCTCGAATTGAGCATCTCGATCTTCACCGCTGCCGGTAGATCACCGCCTATGAGCGAGCCGCTAACATCAAAGTAGTTGTTACGCTTAGTCGGTGCTGTGCCAGCCCCGTCATTGCAGTTGTAAACATTCAGACCGGCGGTGTTATCCGTGCCGTTGCTGTTGGAGATTTTGAGCTGTACGGCTTCGCCTTGCCAAAACGCCCGTCTTGTCGCTACCAGCCGATAACCAGCAGTGTATTTTTGCGTGAATGACCGCGATTTCAGCACATCCTCAAACGGCGTTAGCATTGCGTCCAGCACTTCGGACTTGTACGCGCTCGCATAGCCGTCCGGTTTGAGCGACAAATACACCCTGTCGCCAATTCGCTCCGAGCTGTACCGTCGCGCCTGTTCAATCGCTTTCTGTACGGTGGCTATTTTCCCTGACAGGTCGCTTGCGCTCGACCCCACTATGCGCAGTTCGATTTCTTCCGTGACCTGTTCCCCCGGCGCTCCGTTCAGGTCGTAGTTCATTACATCAATGCCGTTGGATGTCAGGTTGACGGTCGTGCTGCCATAGACGATATTCAAGACGTGCGCCATTATTAGTGCCCCCTCTGGATGATGCTGCCGACCCTATACGCCATTTGATACAGGTCGATGTCGCTGGCTACGCTGGCATTGATGGTCACGTTTATTGACCTGTCCCCTTTTTTGCCCCTGCCTGTTGGGTGCACCTCTACGGTTTCGCCAGATGATGCTACGTGTCCGCCGCCAACCGGCCAGTTTTCAAAGTAGCCCTGCGGCACGACATAGCTGCCGCCGGTTGCGTATTCGTACTCTTCCTGGTCTTGGGTGCGCTTTTGCCCGCCCGTATCCTTCCCGCCGGTTACCGTTCGCTTTATATCCACATTGCCGTGCTCATTGATGTAAATATCGATTGCCAGCGTCTTTGGCATGTTCATCAACTTGTCATACAACTGCTGCGCTTGTAGTACGGCGGCCTCCAGTTCATCTGTAACGCCCGGAAGTTCCGAGTCCCTCAGGTTTTGCAGGTTTTCCCGAAACGCCTCCTGGTCGCCTGTCCGCGCGTATTGATCTACCAGGGCCTGAACAGCGTCTTTATGTTCCCATTCCTTCTGTAGTGACGTGCCCATAACTTCGTCAATTTCATCAAGCACGTCCCTGTACCGTGCGCTGTTTGGACCTAGTTTGTTTTCCAGCAGGGTGGCGACCTCGTTGCCCGTGCCGGTTAGGTAATCTTCTGCAGTATTGGTCAGGTTTTTCATTGCGGTTTCGAGACCCTTTTGCGCGTCTTCCGCCTCTTTGGATGCCGCCGCAATGTTCCCGACCGCGCCAGTCGCGCTGCCGATACTGTCCCCGTAGGTTTGTACCTTTATCGTTCCGGCCTCTACCGCCTGTATGTAATTCCATTGTTGTTCAGTTACTAGCGGCAATTCACCTGCCAACCTGCCAAGCATCTCGTTGTATTTGTCACCCTGATACATGCCATGTAGAAGGTTTTGCGAAATGCTTGCATTCAAACCGGAGAACATACCTGCGGCATTGGCCGCCCGTACCATTTCCCTGACATAATCCTGATACCTCCCGCCCTGCGTGCGCATCGTGGTTTCGTGCTGCTTCCAGACGGCCTCTAGTTCGTTTTCGGAGGTAATGAGTAGGTTGAGCGTATCCGCAAAATCTGCCAGCGGTTTGGCTAGTTTTAATTTGATGCTATCGCCAAGATTATTAAAAGTTGACTCTAGCCGCGCAATTTTTCCAACGTTGGTTTCCGCCGCGTCCCCGACCTTGCCAATCTGCTCCTCTGCCTGTTGTAAAAAGGCTTCTTTGAAGGCTTCGTTGGCATCCATGCCGGAGTCTTTGAGCTTCTTCACCTTTTCGTCAAACCCGTCGACCGCGACTCCCAGCGTGTCAAACCGCATCGTTGTTTGGTTTGTCAGGGTAAGAACCAACTGGTTCATGTTCATATTCAACGCGCCTGCAACGCGCGTCAGCCTGACAACCTCCTCGCGGCTCTTGGCTAGTCCGAGCGACATAAAGTCACCCGCGCTTGCCATAAGCTCCATGTCCGAGCGCGTGCCTTTGACGGCTGCTCTCAGGTCGGTAAGCAGAACCTTTGAGGTGGTGCCAGCGGCAACTGCCAGCCGGTCGAATTTTCCGGCTGCGTATTCCAGCGAGGCGCCCTCTTTGCCCAGGTCGTAGGTTTTTTTGAGCGCAACGCCAAAACCTGCCAGTACAGCGGTCGCTGGCAGGATCGCGCTTTCGAGGTCTTTAAATTGAGGGCCAAGTCCCTTGACGGCCTTTGTGCCTTTGCCGCTCTTGCCGCCCATTTCCTCTAATTTTTCATTGACCTTATCGACCTTTTTTTCGAGGTCGTCGATTTTCGCTTTAATCCTGATTTCTATGTCAGTCGTCATCAGCCAACCTCATAGCTTCCATCAACAGCGCGTGGGTGTCGGGATTTTCCTCTGCAAATTTTGCCCAATCCCCTGTTTCTTCCAGCCGCCGATATGCCCGGACGATGTTTTCAGCAACGATCATCCGCCGGATTTCCCCCGCGCCCAATACCGGCCTGCCAGTTACCGCCATAGCTCCAAACCGGTCTATGGCGTGGAGTAGGAATAATTCCGCTGGCATTCGCGCGCGGCTGCCGCCCGCCGCGTATCGGTAAGCGGCAGCCTTCAGGCGTTTGGGATTTCGCCCGTTTCGTCATACAGTTTGTTGATTTCATCAATCAGCCAGACCAGCAACAGCCCGGCGGATATACGCGGCGTGGAGGGGAACGTTTCTTCCGTGACATTTTCGGGAAATCCCGCCAGTTCCCATTTTTCCACGCAGGCAATGACTCCAGGCAGCATGATCTGAGAGAGGCGCGGGCGCGTGGCAATGTCCACGTAGCGCAAGCTTTTTTCGCTGTCCTGCGCGTCCGGTTCCGGCTCGTGCGCCCTTGCCCTGTCTATGCAGTCCTCCCAGGCTATCAACTGCGGGTATGTCAATGGATCTGCCAGCGTTACCGTCCCCGCGAATCGTTTTATGGGTGACGTGATTATTTTCCCCATTGATTCCCTTTCTGTGGTACAATACCTTTGTCGAGGGTGTTTGCCACTTTTTCATATTGTTGTTTATCACGGCTCGCCATTCCGCATACCCCAGAAACAATCGAACGCATAAGCAATTCCATAAAGAGGGTGCGTAGGCAAAAGTTCTGGAGTACACGGACTAAATCAGACTAAATTTGTCACGATTCTGCGGCCGTTCCCCAAGCAGGGGCTGCGCTTCCAGCCGCCATGACAACGGTGGCCTGCCAGGTCATATCGTTTGGATTGACGGTATAGTTTTTGATCAATACACCATCCGTCGCGCTTGAGGTAATGCCGAATTGGGGTTCGCCAGCCGCGTATGTTTGACGAACGCCAAAACGAATATCAAAAGACAGCGGCGTATTGCCGCCATTGACCCCGCTTACGTACCCGTGTGTGGTAACGTCAAACGGCCCGCCAATCGTGGTCGAGAAGGTCGGGATGCCGAGCAGCACGCCCTGAATCGCGTCGCTCCATGCAGTTTTATCCTCTTCCGGAAAATCCAGCCCGATTCCGCCGATGTTGTTTACAACTAACTGGCGCAGTTGATTACCTGAGTCGTCCAGGTGTACAGTAACGTATTTGTTGAGTGTTCTTCCAGTGTTTGGAGCCATCTATTTTAATCCTCCCTGTCAGCGTCCCCGCACGAATGCGAGGGCAAATGTGACCGATGTGATCCCGCTCAAGGCGATTTGCCAGCGGGTGTACTGTTTGATCGTGGCGTCAATCGCCGCCTGTTTGACTATCGCGCCTGGTATGGCGGTGTTGGCAATCGCGCCGGTTGTCAGGCCGGTTACATCCTCGAAGCTTGCATTAAGATTGGTGCTGGCGTGTTGTATTTTGATAGTGACGTTGCCTGTGCCAGCGCAGGCGAATACCTGCGCCATCATCCATCCGCCTTTGCTGGTTTCCGCGCCGTTGTCGTGTCCGGTTGCGGTGCTAGCCGCCGTCCGCGCGGCTTTAACGTGTAGCAGGTATCCCCAGGGTATGTCGTACAGCATGGCGTTGTTTAGCGCGTCATCGTAGGACGGACTGTAATTGATTGTTCCCACTACAAGCCCGCTGTCCGCTGGCGTTACCTTGCTGGATTTCTGCTCATGCACTGCCATCCAGACCGGATCACCCATGACCGGGCTTGCGCGTATGCCAAACGGGATCATCGTATTGACGCTCTTGCCGTCCATGCCCGTGATCCAGTCGTGCGGGCTGTCGGCGGCAGTCGTGTCGAACCTGAGGATGGTATTGACCTGTCCCGTGTTGATGTGGCCGCGCTCGCAGTAGCCGCCCTGAATCGCCCAATTCAGCCCCGCGATTTCGATGAAGTCGTAGTCCCAATCCAAGTCGCCAATCCTGTGTATTTCGCCCGTCAGGTCGTAGCCGTTCTGATAGATTTGTAGATATTTTTGGTGGGTGCGCCCGTCTGCCATTGAGCCTCCTTTAGTTCCTAAATTCCGTTACGCGAAAAACAACCTGGCAGCCGATAAACTCGCGCCCCGTAGGGTCCAGAACCGCGCCCGTATTGCGGATGTCTTTCGGCAGCACGTCAACCGCGCCGCCGATTTCAGTCAAGGCGGCTTCGAAAATGGCGGCTACCGTTTTGAGCAGCCCGTCAAACAGCACTGCCAGGGTGCGCTCCGATCCGGCGGGCATGTAGTACAGCGTGTATGTCAGGTCGTACTCTATGGTGATGGCCGCCTCGTTGTTCAGCCCGAACGATTCGCGGCGCGGGTCGAAGTTGGTGACAAAATTGGCAACAGCCGGAGCCAGGACTGGACACTCCCGCGCGTCGATTGCGTCCGTTGTTTCGGATGTATCCTTGATGGTCACGCCCGAAACGCTCAACGCGGCGATACCGCTGGCTACGCTCGTAAACAGTGCCATTAGACGATCCTCCGGTATGCCCTGATGATCTGCCAGCTCTCGGCAGGGATGTCCTTCGGCGTAATCACCACTCCCGCGCCTGTGACCGTCGCAACGCCGGTAACGGTTTGTCCGTAGCGGTTTTGATAGGTCGAGAGGACAATACCCTCGCAGGCGCGGCGTATGTCAGCCGGCGTCGTTGCCGAATATCCCCAACTCCCTTCAACGGGTATGACGTATTCCGTGTTACCGCTGGAGTCGGCAGTCCAGTACACGCCGGACATTTCTTTCAGTACAATGGCGTATTTCGGACTGACATTGCGCGGCATGAGGTAATAGTCGGTGGCGAGTATTTCTGTCCCGTCCCCATTCGTGAGCTTCGTCACCGCCAACAGGTCGTCGTCAACTATGAGCTGCCGCCCGTAAGGCACGTTATAGTAGCGCGTCTCTGTTCGGGCGTAGAACGTGCGCCCCGTTTCGGTGTCGATGATCCGGCTCGCCTGTTCTATCAAGTTTTCGATCACGCCGTCATCTACGCTGTCCATAGAGACGATTGATTTCAGGTTTTTGAAGTCAGCCAGGGTCGTGTATCCGTTGGTTATCGTCATGGCGCACCGCCTCTAGCGGCAGTCATCCCAAACGATGTCAACCGTGCCTGCTTTTTTGCTCCCGCCGTCCGCTACCTCAATCTTGATCTGTCCAATGACCGCAACGTCGGTGTACGCGCCATTGATAGCCGTCCCCGTGTTATCACATGCCTGTACGCGCGGGTAATAAACCGCGTCGTTGTTGGCGTCGGTCAGGGTCAGCAATGTTTGCGCGTAGATGCTGCCTGTGATGGATATGGTTACATCGACCCCTGCCTCAAATGTACCCTTGCCGTAGGCGACTTCAATCAATCGCCCCTGAATGGTGTCGCCAATGACGGTAGCTGAACCGTCTGTGGCGGTTGTGATGGTCAATCTAGTTTGTCTCAGTGACATTTACCCCCTCCTTCGCCCTGCGGCTGCGGGTAGTAGGTTTGGGTTCGGGAGGTGGCATTTCTACCACCTCCGCCCACCCGTTTTTGATTAGCAATTGCGCGTCTGTGTCACGCATTTCAACCACCTGTCCGGTCAGGACAAGCGCCTCCTGCGTTTCGCGCCCGCGATAGTCCACGAGCAGCCTAATCTGCATTTTTCACCACCTCCGCTTTCTCTGCTCCCAGTCCGTGCGCAAGTTCGTCAAGCGTCAGCGCGTCGGGCGGAAACAGTTTTTTTTCCAGGTCGTTTATGGCGGCTATCGCCCCATCCAACCTGACAATTTCGTCGATGTATTCCTGTCGGATTGCGGCTAGTTGCTCGCGGGTGATCTCTGCCATAGTCTAGCTCCGGTTGTCTGCGGAGTCGGTGCACATAATGTAGTAGGCCGTGCCGTCCGCGTCGATAATTTTGATTGAGTGAGACATGGTTTGGGTTGTGTGCGTCGCGAAAATCGTGCCGTTGGCGGCTTTGGGAATCTGGAACAGGTTGCCGACTTTTATCGTGCCTACATCCGTGAAACGGATAAACGAGTGATGGGTCGGCATGGTGTTGTTTGCACCGATATTGCTGTCGCAGATAATGGCCGCCATTGTCCCGCCCAAAGTGCGGGTTGCGGCTGCGGCTTCCAGCGTTGCCCGAATCGCCGATCCTTGACCGGAGATGCCGGAGTTGGCGGCGATGCTCATGGAAGCGTGTATGCCGTTCAGCGTCCCGCCGGTGGCGGTGGCCGCGTTTTGCGCGAATGCATACGCCCGCACGGCTTCACCCCCGCCCTCGCCGTATTGGTGCAGGCGGGAGTAGAGAATCCTGGCATCCGATCCGCTGGCGGTGTCCGCCCGCGCGCGAATGTCCATCACGTGAGCCGCGCCCGCGCCAAGTTTAAAAAGGTCTGATAGGGATGTTCCCGACCCCTTGCCTACGCCCAAAATGCGGGCTTCCGCCGATGGGCGGATCGATACTGGGTGTCTTCCGATTAGCGCCATGTTAATTTTCTCCTGTGGCGGGGTAGGGTGTTATCCCTACCCCCCTTAACTGAATTGAGATTGACTAGATACCTACGTAGTAGGTGATACCCGCAGCGGTCGTGTCGCGGTAGATCAAGCCGCAGCGCATGTTAGCGACAACCTCATAGGCGTCCGCCAGCGCGTAGCGGGTGATCTCCATTTTCATGCGCCGCTTCCAACCGAACTTCCATTGATCGAAACGCACGGCCAGGATTGCGCCGTAGGAGTTGTTTGTGGTCACGGTTCGGTCGACCTTGCCAGCGTTGTTGGCCTTGCGAGCAGTAGATTCGCGATGCATGTGCCAGGATGAAATCACCGGTACGCCGTAGGCGCGGGTGACAAAACCATCCTGCACGGTGAAGATGTTTTGGTTCTTGTCCTTCGCCTCAGGTAACTGCGGAGTGGCGTAATGGACGTTGGCGTCGATGATGAATGCACACTCGTTAGGGTTGCTCGCGCCAATACCGTTAGTGCCAAGCAGTTTCATGGTGTTGATGAAATCCTCTGCCGCGAAACCGCCGGATGCGGAGCGATTTTGCCCGCTTGTCCCTAGAGCAACGCACCGGAAACCGTCCCAAACCAAGAACGGTTCAGTTCCTGCCGGAGTTGCGCCAATGTCGTTGATGTTGGTTTTTTCAGTGGTTGCATCGTCACCATCGATGATCATGTGCTCTAGGATTTCCGCGCCCGATTTTTGCAACTGCGCCTGTAACTGCGCGGCGAACGGAACGAGGGAATCCTCCACCATTTCGCCTGAGTATTGCACCCGCGCCCCGACTTTTGCCAGCTTCAACTGCTGCGATCCGGTCTTGAGCTTGCTGGATGTGTGGGTAGCGGCAGGCGTCTTGGTGTTGGCTTCTTCCGCTGTAGCCTCCGCGACTTTGTACCAGGTCGGGTCGGTTGACTCGATTGGGAAATATTCGCTGGAGTGGCCGTCGGGAATGGTCACTTGCGGGATGCGTCCGAGGACGGACGTGCCAGCTCGCACCGCTTCCCAAATTTGTTGAGCGTAAGCTGTGCCGACCCACTCCTTGCCATAGTTGGCCTGTGTGGTGTGATCCAGTTCGTTCGCTTTCACGCCGGACGCCTTAATTGCGGCAGTGATTTGGCGAGCCGCGCGGGATTTGTCCGCCTCCGATTCGGCTTTCATCGCCCACGCTTTAAGCAGACCGTCTGAGGGCTGCTCTTTGGCTTCGGCCAAGACCGACAACACCAGGTCGGTTTCCGCCAGTGATAAATCGTCAAACTTGCCGATTTCACCCAGGTGGGTGACGGCTGGCATGTGAAGCGGCAGCCGATTCGCTTTCGCGGCTTCCTGCTCCCATTCGCCCTTAGCCTTCGCAACTGCCTCATCGACTTTCGCCTGGATGTCGGCAGCGGCTTTGGCTTCGGCTTCGCGCTTGTCCTTGTCGGCTTTCAGCGCGGCTTCGATCAATTCCTGGACCTTGTTTTCGTCCATTTCGTTACCCCCGTTGTTAGTTTTGATAGATTGTTTGGTATCAGCATCTAACGCGCCGCGCTCCTCCGCGCCTCTGGCATCGTCCTCTGTGCTGGTTTTCACGTCTGTTATTTCGGGCATTTCTACGCCCGCTTTCTCAAAATGCGCTTTCATCACTGGCAGCGCAATTGCGTAGGAATTCGCGGGCTGGCGTTTCCCCTCGGTGTCAAATAGGGATAGTTCGGCTATTGGCCAGTTTAGGATTTCTCCATCACCCCCCACCCTGACCAGATGATTTAACGATCCGCTTGACGCCGCAGCCAGCCCCTTTTTGGCCGCATCCCATACCCGCTGCGCGTACTCGCTGGCCTTGTCCAGCACGACCCGCCACCAGTGACCCCTGTTGTCGGCTTTGAAATATTCCGCTTTGCCGATGACATCGGGTTCGCCTGACGGTTTTCCGTCCGGCTCGTACCCGTGATAATAGACCACGAGCGGGCTGCCGAAATTGTCGAGATACAGGTTGGTTTTTTGCGAAAAGTATTGGCCGTCCGAATCTTTGCCGTTTTTCGGGCCGCCATAGGGTACGCCTAAAACCTCCAGTTCCCAATCGCCAGCCGCTTTAATTGGCATAAACCACAAGAGCTTCATGCCCTTGACCGGTTCCCAAGTTTTTTCGACCTCGACCAGTTCACCAACTGTCACCGCCCCGCTTTCGTCGATTGAATAATCTACCCGGAAATACTGCTTGTCCTTTGCCGCAATAGCAAATGTTTCGTACAGTTCGGTTATCCAGTATAGAGATGGCTTGTCCAGGTCGTTGCTATTGGGGTCAAGACCCGGATTGAGCTTTTTTTCAACCGCACTGCGGATATTCCAGATTTTGTCGTCTAGTGTTTGCGCCATGTTTCCTCCCTAAAAAAGTGTCAGCCTTTCCGATTTTTCCTGTCCCTGGTTATCGCGCTTGCCGCCATGTCGTAGGTTTCCAGGAAGCCCCGGCATGTCGTGCCCATGAAGTCGGCATAGACGTGCCGCTGTAATTCGTCAGACCATTCCCTGCGGCTGACTGTCAGCGTCCAATGACCGTCTTCCCCTATGATTTCCACCTGATATTCTCCATCGTCAATGAGTGCATCCATGCTCTTGTCGATATCGTAAATTCGCATATCTCCTCTTGTATTTCTCTTTCTGAATTGCTACAATGCTGTAAGCATTTCACGGGAGGTGACTATAATGACTATGGATACTACCGGTATCATCGTTTTCGTTGCGTCTGCGATCCTGTATTTCGCGCTCCGTAAAAAGTCGGGTAAAACTGCCGCGTTTTTTCTTTTCACTTCCGGCATTGGCGCGGGTCTGCTCATTGGCGCGTTTTGGGCAATAACGGTTGTTGACAGGGTGATCAACTCGGCATTTCCCTAAAATCCTAAATCTATCAGCGTCTTGTTTACCCAGTTCTGGTAGATTTCGCGGATGGAGTCAATTTTTTCCTTCGCGACTTCCGCCATCTTCCTCCAGCCCTTTGCCGCCATGTGTCCGGCCTGCGTTTGCCCTATCACCCACTTTGCATAGCTGGCGCGGTTGCCAATGGTTGCTGTGCTGCCTTCGCGCCGGATGTAGAACTGCTTGCCTAGATTCTCGCTACGCCCGTCGTTGCGGGTCGCGTACTGCATACCGCGTCCCCTGATGTAGTACGGCGTTGGCGGCTGGTTCGCTGCGGTTTCATTGGGGTAGTCTCGCAGTCCCGTTGTGTCCAGTATTTCGTTTCCAGCCTCGTGCGCCGCCATGCTGAAGTTCCTGGCAACTTGTTTGGGAAACTGGTCAAACGCCGTCATAATCCTGTCCAGACCTACAATCTCAATTTCGATGGGGTCAGTCATTGCTGCCAATCCTGGTTCTCGTGCTAATCCAACACCTACAATTCACATGCGCGGGCGGTTCATCCATCCCGCCCGGAAACTGTTCCTCTATGCCAACCTCTACCCCGTGAAGCGGCTGGCAGATTGCGCAAACTAGCCCGTCCTTGTTTGTCCACCAGCGTTTTACTACCCGCACGTCCGGATACTCCTTCGCCATCGCCCGTCCCGCTATCAGTTGCCCCTGCGCATATGCCCGCGTGATCTCGGTCGTGGCTATCATCTGCGCCCTTACAGGGCTAAATGGGAGCGCGTTGATCACGTCACCGATGGTGTATCCTGATATGCCAACAAACTGGTTTAGCGCTTCCTGTACTACCCGCTTGCTGGTCTGCGTAATCCCCTTGATCAAGTCAAATGCGTATTTTCTTACCCACTTTGCCGCCTCCAGGTTCGGCAGGGTGTAATCGATGGACAATCCGACTGTCAGCGTGGCCGCGTCAATGCCGCCAAGCGCATCCGCAAGCAGTATCCTGATAACTTCGCCTTCGAACTCCGGGTCATCCTCCCACAACGTGTCAACGGGGATCGTTGGCGTTGCCGCCTTTTTACTCGGATACCACAACTCCAGTCGTTGGTGTATCCGCTCTCTCTGCCTGCGCCAATGGCGCATGACCGCCCGAAACAACCGCCGTTGCAGCCGGAGTTTGTACTCCACGTCCGGCTCGTTGCGGTCGCGCCGCATGTTTCGCAGCGTTTCCGCTAATGTGATTTGCGCCTTTGTGATCTGGCGCACCTGGCTAATCTGCGAGGTCAGCACTCATAATCTCCAGCAAGTCGTTGGCGCGGCGCAGTTCCGCCGCAAGGTCTGCCGCCGTTGGCAGCGTAAACGCCGCAATAATATCCTCCTCTGTTTCGGCCTTTTCGAGCAGCCCGTAGATGCGCTCGTACTCTAACGGCGGGATGTGCTCCGCCTTGAAAGGTCTGTGTTTTTTGCCCACCCGTTTCAGCTCGTACTTTTTCCACGCCTGCATCTCTGAATCAATCTCGTTGTCGGACTGCAGCGCTTCGTTTTCCGTTTCCTCAGGTAGCTGCGGCGCGATTGGATCTTCTTCCGACTCTGGCTTGCCGCTTGCCGCCACGATCTGTATGGGCAGCAGTTTGTCCCGCTCGTCACCCAGCGGGTCATCGCCGTATTTGATTTTGCGGATTTCCTCAATGGTGTGCGTCTTGCTGTATTCCTGGATTTCGGACAACGCCAGTACGCGGTCAGTAACGCGGATGTCGTCCGGCTCCGCTATCAGGTTATCCCCGTAAACGGAAAGCAGGTTGTTGGTAAGCTTGTCGGCAGTTGACACAAGAAGCGGCCATACCTCCATTTCGATCAAAGTCGCCTTGCCCGTCTTGGCGTTGGCCTCAGTGGCATTGACTGACAGGATCGATGACAGCCCGGGGGCCAATACGCTGAATATCTCTTCCCGCGTGAATGTGCGCCCGCCGATAAACTCCATCTCTCGCTGCGATACCGCGTTTTGCATCCAATTGACCGCATCCCCAGCACCGCGTAGCATGAGCATCTCTCTTTTTTCTGAGGCATCCTTAACGTCCGCCTTTATGCGCGCCCAATCTGTGTCCACCACCATGTCCTTGAACGCCAGGATTCCAGGCAGCCGCGCGTTGGATTTCCCAAAAAACTTCGTGTTCCATTTTTGCGCCTCGATGTCCCCCTGCGCGGATACCGCCAGCGATTCAATCGCGCTCATGCCGATAAACGGGTTTGTCGGGTGAAAATTCTTGAAGTGAATGACCTCCCAGGGTTCGAGTATGATTTTTTGCCCGCTGCCAGGATCGTAGGCGTAACCGCGTATGAACAGGTTTTCGTCTGGTATCGGTTGGATGCGGTGCGGTTGTATCAGCCATATTTCGGACGGCGGCGCGTTCTCGCTTGTGCGGTTGAGCCACCAGTATGAGTTTCCGTTCAACTTCCGGTAGGCGTAATGCGCGACTAGAAATTCGTGGCTGGACTGCAACGGGTTAGGCCGATCCAGCACCACCTCCAGGGGATGGTTGGCGATGTCTTTCAGCTCATCCCCCTCGCGCCGCTTGACTGATATTTTCGCCGTTGCCGCCAGTTCAGCTACACGCAATACAGCCGTGTATATCCATGACAGTTTGTGCATGTAGCCGGATTGCGCTTCGTATGTCGCGCCGTCCGGAAGATTGAACCGCTCCGCTCCCGCCGTTGCCGCCAGCCACGCGGGAGGTGTGTAAGGCTTTGCCTTCGTGTATCCCATTTTTGCGAGTATGCCGTCAATTAAGCCCATGTTCCCCCTCACACCGCGTCAACTAACCGGCTTGCATCCAGTGTCCCGACCAGTTTGTTATACGCGCCGCTTGCCCCGTCAACCTGGTCGTCGTGTGCGCCATTCGGAAAACTGCACAATTCGTCTAGAAACTCCTCGTTCCACGCGCCTACCATCAATCTGACTCTGCCTGCCTCGCATTGAGAGGCGAGTGGTTCGGCGCGGGTTGCCTTGTCGCCCGTGACCCTATCCACTGTCACGGAAAACCCATCTAACAGACGCACAAATGCCCTGGCTGCATCTACCCCTGACGATCCTGGCTCTTGCTCTCCAACGATCCTGACATTGCCATATTTCTGATAGTCGATTTCGGCGGTCTGCCTGATTTTCTTATCCCGCTCGTAGGTTGACCATTGACCCCTAACCACATCTACAACCACGTAAAAGTCGGGTGTTTTCGCCACGAGCACGCCGGCGGTAAAGTCACCGCCGTCCGCCGTTGCCGCCCTGTCCCAATAGCGCACATACCGGCAGCCCGTAGGCAGCTCTCGCTCATACCCAAACCATGACCGTTTGAATATGTCGCCTTCCTGCTCTTGCGGCTCTTGCTGGTAGAGGGCTGAAAATGACCGACCGCCCTGCACCGTGCGAATTTTTAGCAGTTCTTCGCGCGGGTATCGATCTGGACACAATGCATCTCCTACCGACCGCCCTAGCGGATCGTCTTTTTCAGCCAGCGCGGGAAACCTGATTACCGTCCAGTTGGGCGCGTCCTCGCTCCTGAGTATCCGCCCCGCTAAATCGTCTTCATGCCAGCGCGTCATAATTAGTATGACCGCCCCGCCCGGCTCAAGCCGCGTGTAAAGATCATCTGTGTACCAGTCCCAGGTCTTGTCTCGGTAGGTGACGCTGTTGGCCTCCTCGCGGCTCTTTACAGGGTCGTCTATGACGATCAGATCACCGCCAACGCCCGTGATACCGCCGCCCACGCCCACCGCCCTGACACCGCCGCCCGCCGTTGTTTCCCAATCCTGCACCGCCGTCCTGTCGTCCGAGAGCGCCAGCCTGCCAGTTGACAGCCGCCTGATTTTGCGGCTAAATTTTTCAGCCAGCGTTTGGTTGTAGGCTCCGATAATGACACGGGTTTGAGGATCACGTATCAGCCGCCATAGCGAGTAGCGTATGGTGACAAGCTCGCTCTTTCCGTGTCGCGGCGGGATGAACAACATCAGCTTGCGCCTATTGCCGTCTGTTAGATTGTTAAGGTGCTGATATATATCATGCTGGTAATGCCAGTTCCAGTTCCAGGCGGGTGTCACGTCCCATAGCCACTCGTGAAACGGCCTCAGGGATTGGCTAATTGGAATCGCCAGCCCGCGCCGCTTCGCTTCCGCTACCGCCGCCGCCGCCAATTCCAATTGTCGCCTGGATAAATTTTCTAAGCTCATCATCAGTCATGTTGCCAAAGTTGATGTTGTGACTTTCCGGCACCTTGCCGAACGCGACCTCAATAAACGCCCGCTGTAGTTGCGGATTCTTACTGGCAGCCCATTGACGTAAAATCATCTCTGCCACCGTTGCCTTGTGTCCGCCGACAACAACGGGAGCGCCGCCCGATTTCGCTTCCTCGTGCGCTATCTGCTGCGCCAGTTCTCGGAGCGCGTCAAACGACTTCGGGCGTCCCTTGCGATTGATGCGCGGGTCGCCTTTAGTGAATGGTTTAAGGTTGTCGGCAGCATTCGGGTTATTCATCACAGTTCCATCACAGTACAATCAAAAATCCTAAATTTCACCACCACCTGATTTAGCCATGCCGTCACCCCTTAATAACGCCCCAGCGCGAATAATAAATCGCGTCCCCGGCAGAGAATTTGTTGCCATAAATATCTTTGCCAGGATATTTTGACGACATTAATTTACCCTTCTCTCTAATATATGACTCGGCCTTCACCCAAGACTTTCCGAACTTCTCGAAGTTTTTTCCAATAATCTTGGTAGCGTATTTTTTAGCAGCACCCTCGGTCTTAAAATAGGCCTTCTGTGATCCCGCGATGGCTCCGCCCGATCTTATTACCGCGTACATGCCCTCCTGCTCTCCGCCCAGTTGTTTGGCAATTTTTGTCTGAACTTCTGTTATGGCAGACGAACCGCTATCCTGCGGATTTAAAAACATTGCCTTTTCACCAACCAGGTGACCGGCCTCGTCCCTTGTCCAAGACACACCGCCCCCGCCTCTTCCTCCGCCGCCGCCACCTTTAGCCATTGTCAGTCTCCTTTCGCGTCTTGCTGTTGTTCGTCAAACCACAACCAGCCCCTATCCATGCAAAGTTGTTTCACCGCCTTGCCACCGCCGTAAACCACAAACAGGATACTTGTCGTTCCGGCATGGTCGCAAGCAATTTGATACTCTCGCTCCGTCAAATTCACCCGTTCTGTATAACCACGCGTAGCCCACGCCGACCAGCCCTTGGGAACGCCCAACAAGTTAAGGTCATAAAACCTCTCCGCTACATTCAGGTCAACAAATACCCGTATCCCCAAAGACTGCCACCAGCGAGCGAGCCAACGCTTGCGATAAATCTGGAACAATGCGAACGCCCGCGCCATCTGGTCATAACAACTGTAATTCGGCTCTACCACGTTTAGACATCGTGTGTTCGCAACGGGTGACGGATCGCGCCATAATGCCTCATACCGGTAATCCTCTGTGTAAAAGTGCCACGTGCCAGACATGCGCGACTTGCGGCTTATCGAACCCCACGCCTTGAACGGAAGATCACAGGCCAATGCCTGCAAGTTTGCGTCAAGCAGTGGAACGCCCCAATCGTTATCGCTTGCCCAAACAGCGTCTGGGACATCGTAGCGCGTCACTTCCGGTTCGGTTTCTTCTTCGCTTTCTTCTTCCCTTTTTGGCAACTCAAATCCAAAATCCTTTTGCTCGAAGCCAAAGTCAAGCAGTTCGCCTAGTTCAAAATTGTTTGCCAGAAGATCAAAATCCCATTTACCTTGATTGCGGTTTAGCCGGATTGCCAGCTCTCGCATTTCTTCAGGTGACAACAATCGGGAAGGTACGCGGCAATCTACCTCGTGATCCACGCCGTATTTTTCGATCAATTTCCGCCGCCGCTGGTGTCCGCCGATTATGGTATTGTCAAGGTTGACGATTAGTGGATCGGCAAGGTTGAATTTTGTCAGCGACTTGTCAAGCTCGTTTGCATCATGCTCTAGCAATATGCGCGGGTTTTCTTCCCATTCGCGCAAGTCGCCAAGCCGCCGCAGTTCTGTTGTCCAAGTTATTCCCTTCGCCAAATCTCCCTCGTTCGCTCTAGCATCCTTCTCCAGGTCCACAAAACCGGCGTGTCAGGTCGTGGATCGGGATCGATCCGCCCGGCCAGGTCGCTGCGCGCATCCGATTTACGCTTGCGCCCCGTTCCGCGCCCCTCACAGCGGGCAGATAAATTCGGGCGCAGTGCCGCCGCGCCGGCCCGCGCCCTAAATGACCCGATTGATACACGGTCAACCTGCTTTTCATCGCAACCCTGGTGCGCTTGCATAGCAGAGGCGTGGTGGGTACTGTTAGAAAATAAAGGCGCGCCGCGCATATTAGTCCGACCTCTGTCGGACGCCCACCGAGAACCCTGCCCGGTAATGCGCTAGGGGGAGGATGTCGCCGGTCGGGCAACCGGCACCGCAGGGGCTTTTCCACCATCTAAGGGACGCGCCTACCCGACTGGTCTCCGTGCAAAATCTTAGGTATTTGCTAGGGTTTTGCACACTATTCATGCTGCCTCCAACAACGACGGCTGCATTTGCGCTTCACGGATGCGCCGTTCTGCTATTGCGTAATAGGTCGGGTCAATCTCAATGCCGATGAAGTTGCGTCCGGTCTGGACACAGGCCACGCCCGTAGTGCCAGAACCCATGAATGGGTCGAGGACGGTATCGCCTTCGTGGGTGTAATTGACGATTAGCCACTTCATGATTTTTAGCGGTTTCTGTGTTGCGTGTTCTCGCGATTCTTCCTTGCCTAACAAACCATTCCACTCGCGGGTTATCCACTTTACAGAATTGCGCTTGACGTTTGTCCAAACCAACTCGCAATCACCAAAGGCAGGCATGGTCTGCTTTTTGTCCCAAACCACCCAGTGATTACCGACTGGCAAAAGGTCTGCAAAGTAATTGCCGCCAAAAATCAGGGCAATTTCTCCGAGTCGCAAAACCTCATCAAAATAACGTTTATCTGGACGCGCCCCGTCCCAATCCCCGTGATACTGAGTACGCGCAATAGGTTTCCCGAAGCCCCCGAAGCCCTCGAAGCCCTTATCTCTGCCTATCCCATACGGCGGATCGGTAATCACCGCGCCCACGCTCTTGTCGGGCATGGTTCGCATCACTTCCAGGCAGTCGCCCAAATGGAGTTCAACCGTCATTGTCACCTAACCGTCTTTTCGCCAACGTGATCCTTCAGTTGGCGAACCCGCTGGTCAAGGTCGTAAACGATGTACAGCAGCGGGCGAATCAGTTCCTGCGCCCGCTTGTCCTTGACCTTTTCGCAATCGTCTTGGAGTTCCCAAAACTGCTTGTCCGAAATCGCGTATTTCGGAACCCACTTTAGCCGTTGAATTTTCATTGACCGCCCCTAAAAAATGCCGTGATGTACGCTCCGATTACCGCAAGGGTGTTGAGCAGATTCCAGGTCTTGTCGCTTTGTGTTTCCAGCTTGTCAACGTCCTTGCGCAGTTCCCCAATGCGCTCCCCGTGCTGCTCCCGCGCTCGTTCCAGGTCGCCAACACGCGATAGGAGCGCGTCCCATCGTTTACCCTGCTCGTCAAGTTTTTCGTCTATGCGCTCTAGTTTGCTGAAAATCTTGACGTTCGTCACCCTTTGGTTATCGTTGCGGGCATCGGCGGCTTCCATCGGACTAGTCCACCGACTTCACGAAAAACTGTTTTATCAGGTCGTGGATGAAGTTGCTGCCGCGCCCTATCGCCATGCCAGTCAGCACGATCCCAAATGGGTGCGACTGTATCGGCGCGTCCAGCCATTGCGCTATCAGGTAGATCAGATCGAAGCGGTAGATAAACGCTCCGGCAATGCCAACCACCATCGCAACGTAGATAAGCAGCCAGGAGTATTTTTGCGCCTGTGGCACGTGCTCAACCACCGCGCCTAGAAAATACTCGATCATTGCCTCCAGTACGAAGGCAAGCAATAAGATGACACCAAGTGTGGCAAATATGGTCATGGTTACTCC
>Ga0116142_10002336_pt1 | contig 20767 bp, 18 predicted proteins | sample AD_UKC033_MetaG_FD_89785 | JGI IMG/M metagenome (GOLD analysis project Ga0116142, IMG submission 89785) | Active sludge microbial communities of municipal wastewater-treating anaerobic digesters from USA - AD_UKC033_MetaG | ecosystem: Engineered > Bioreactor > Anaerobic > Digestate | place: USA... | reverse complement strand
TCCGGTGCTTCGCGCAGGATGAGCGTCGTCACGAGCGGGAACTGCAGGGCAAGGAACGCCGCGACAGCGACCGGCGCCGCGGGCCACAGCAGTTTCAGGGGGTGGTGGCGGCCGGCCAGGCAGGCGAGGCCGACGGTCGCCGTGAGCAGGCCCACCGTGACGAAGGTCGTCTCGAGCGAGAGGGCCTGCAGCAGGATGAGGCCGGTGACCAGCGGCCCCATCGTCGAGCCGAGGATATTGGCGAAGTACACGCGCGACACGGACACGCCCACCTTGTCCCCGGACGTCACCGTTCCGAGATGGTGTGCGATCGGGAACAGAATGCTCTTCAGGAATGCGCTCGCCGCGATCAGGGCGGCAAGGCCCGCCAGGTGGCTTGGCGCCGGCAGCGCAAGCGACTGCACGGCGAGCCATGGAATGGCGAGGTCGATGAGGCCCGCGACCACCAGCACGATGCCACCGACGTGGATCAGGTCATTACTGCGCTCGCAGAAGCGCTTGCCCGCCACGGCGCCGAAGGCGACGCCGATCAGGAATGAGCCGAGCACGAAGCCGAATGCCTGGGGCAGGCCACCGGTGGCAAAGCTCACGAGACGCACCCAGAGGATTTCCTGGCTGAGGCTCAGGAAGCCGACGGAAAACGACAGGATGCGCGCGAACCAGATCATCGCGGCCGCCGTGCCGCAATCAGCGCCGCGGCTGCGACGGTGAAGTTGATGATCACCGCGGCACGGATACTGCCGCCAATCGTCAGGTAGTTGAACACCAGCAGGCCGGTGGCGTAGGCGCCCGCCGCCGCGCCGAGTGTATTGACGAAGTAGAGCGTGCCGACCGTGACGCCGACCGAGCGATAGCGGTTGTAGAAGTGTGCGATGAGCAGTGGCAGTGTCGTCCCCATCAGCAGTGTCGGCAGCAGCAGGATTGCGAAGTTCGACGTGGCGAGTGTCACGGGCCCGGTATGTGAGAACATCTCGCCGATCGCGTGGATCACCCAGGGGCTCGCAAGCCCGAACAGGCCGATCGAGCACTCGACGAGTCCGAAGACGCGCAGTTGACGGGCCGGGAATCGATCGGCCAGCCACCCGCCCAGCAGCGAGCCGAGCCCAAGGCCCAGCATGAAGCAGGAAACGATGATCGTGATCGCCTCGAGGTCGACGCCGAACTCGGCATAGAGCAGCCGCTGCCACGCGACCTGGTAGGTGAGCGCCGAGACGCCGGAAAGAAAGAACGCCGCGAGCACCAGCCATTCGGCGTGCGGCGCCGAATGTGCCTGCAGTCGTGAGCCGGCGCTGTCCGCCGTGTTCTCGTGAGCCGCTTGCATGTGGCCCCCCAGTAGCCACGTCAGGCGGGGATTTTAAAGGAAAATCAGGGATGTCTAGGGCAAATCTGACTTAATTCCGACCTCCTGCGCCCGGTCCAGGGCGTCGTCCCGGATCAGCTCCGCCACGCGGTACAGGGGGTCGAGGAGGGCGATCTCGTGGCCGTTGCGATCCCCGGCCCGCGTATTCGAGAGCAGGTGCAACTCGGTGCATCCGAGCAGCCAGTGGTCGACCTCGTGGGCGGCAAGAATACGCGCCAGCCTCGCCTGCGCCTCGACGGGGTCGCAGTTCTCCTTGAGCGCGTAGATCGTGTCGTGCACCGCCTGCTGCTCGTCGTCGTTCGGGAAGCGTACCCGGCCGGCGAGTTGCGGCCAGTGCCGGGCGCTCTCGAAGAGCTTCAGCTTGCGTGTGCCATTGGTGCAGAGGAGAAGGATGTCGCCCTCGCACGCGAGCGCCGCATCGACTGCCACGTCGAGCAGCGAGACCAGCCGCTCGCGCACAGCTACCGGCAGGCGTGGCGCGATGCGGTGAATCGTGTAACAGCAGAAGAGGATGTGGTCGGCGCCAAGCGCGAGCAGCCCCTCGGTGGCCCGGGTGGCTCGCGCCAGGATTTCGTCTTCCTCGCCGCGCAGGAACGATTCGGTGCGGTCGGGAAAGGTAGGGTCCGAGAGCAGCAGGATCCGCGGGGTCTGCTGCTCGGGGATGTCGCGGAACGATCGGTAGATCGTCGCGAGGAATCGCGTCGAGGCGAGCGGACCGAGGCCGCCGACGATGCCGATGAGTTTGCGCATCAGACGACGATCTCGAGCGGGGCAGGGTGGCTCAGAAAGCCGAGCGGGCTGGCCGTGAAGCCGTAGGCGCCGCTCTGGAATACGACGACGAGGTCGCCTACGTCGGCGCGTGCGAGATCGACACGATCGCCCAGCAGGTCGAGCGGCGTGCAGAGCGGTCCGACGACCGACGCAATCTCCCGCTCCGTGCCCTGCATGCGATTGCCGATGGCGACCGGGTAATTCTTGCGCAGCACCTGGCCGAAATTGCCCGAGGCGGCGAGATGGTGGTGCAGGCCGCCGTCGGTCACCAGGAACACCTGGCCGCGCGAGACCTTGCGGTCGATCACCTTGCAGACATAAAGGCCTGCCTCGCCGACGAGATAGCGCCCGAGTTCGAGCACGATTTCGGCGCCCGGCATCTCGCGTCGTATGTCCGGGACGAGCGCGCGCAGGTTGGCGGCGATCGGCTCGAGATCGAGTGCCTGCTCGCCGGGAAAATACGGGATGCCGAAGCCGCCGCCGATGTTGAGCAGCGCGACCGGTGCCGGGGCGTCCAGCGCAAGGCGCGCGGCGAGCGCCACGGTTTTCTGCTGCGCCTCGACGATCGCCTCGGCGCGCAGGTTCTGCGAGCCGCTGAAGATGTGGAAGCCGCGAAACTCGAGTGGCAGGGTGCCGATGTGGCGCAGGACTTCGGGCACGCGCTCGGCATCGATGCCGAACTGTTTCGGGCCGCCGCCCATTTTCATGCCCGATGTCTTGAGCTCGAAGTCCGGGTTGACGCGCACGGCCACTTTCGGCCGACGCCCGGTGCGCTGCGCGATGGCCGCCAGCACCCCGATCTCGCGCTCCGATTCGACATTGAGCGTGATGCCGCTCGCAGCCGCGTACTCGAGCTCCTCGTCGGTCTTTCCCGGGCCCGCAAAGCTGACATTGGCGGGGTCGGCGCCCGCGCCGAGCGCGGTCTTCAGTTCGCCGGCCGAGGCGACATCCAGGCCGTCTACGAGGCCGAGCATGTGCCGCACCACCTCCGGCATCGGGTTCGCCTTGATCGCGTAGTGCAGGTGCACTTCGGGCGGCAGGACGCCTCGCAGGGCCGCCACCTTGCGATCCATGACCGCGCGGTCATACACATAAAAGGGCGTGCGGCCCGCCCTGGCGGCAAGCTCGGGGAGCGCCTGCCCGCCGACCTGCAGACAGTCGTTGGCGATTTCGAACCAGGGTTGGGCAGTGTGTTTCAAGCGGTGAAGGTCGCTTTCAGTTCCGCGGCGAGCCGCGAGCGGTCGTACTTGCCATTCGGGTTACGCGGCAGGCTCTCGCGCCAGTCGATTTTCGCCGGGACCATGAACGCCGGCAGGTCACGGCGGCAGATGTCGAGCAGGGCGGCATCGTCGGCGGGCTTGCCTTGCGCAGGTGCGGCAACCAGCACGACCGCCTGACCGAGGGTCGGGTGGGGCACGCCCACCGCCGCCGCGTCGGCGACGAGGCCGGAGGCAAACACGATTTCCTCGATTTCCGACGGGCTCACGCGATAGCCCGAGGTCTTGATCATCTCGTCGCGGCGGCCGATGAAGTAGAGGAAGCCGTCCTCATCCGCACGCACCGTGTCGCCGGACCAGACCGCGAGTTCCGGCGTCATCAGGCCCGAGGGGCGTCCGGGCGCGGGTTTGTAGCGCTCGGCGGTCTTCTCCGGGTCGTTCCAGTAACCGAGTGCGACGAGCGAGCCCCGATGCACCAGCTCGCCCGGCTCGTTCGGAGCGCAGCGGGACCCATCGGGTCGCACGACCATGATTTCGGCATTGGGGATGGCCTTGCCCATCGATCCGGGTCGCCTGTCGAGCTCCGAGGGCGGCAGGTAGGTCGAGCGGAACGCTTCGGTGAGGCCATACATCAGGTAAACGTCTGTCTTCGGCATCGCCTGGCGCAGCTTGGCGAGCGTGGCGCCCGGCATCGCGCCGCCGGAATTGGTGATGTACCGCAGGTGCTCGACCGACGCCGGCGGCCACTCGAGATCCGCAAGCTGCGACCACAGAGGCGGCACCGCCGCCAAGCCGGTGATCCGCTCGCGCGCCATCATCGCGACGATGTCGCGCGCGAACAGGTGATCCATCAGCACCGCGCTCGCGCCGACGCAGAACGCCGTCGAGAGCTGGCTGAAGCCGTAGTCGAAGCTGAACGGCAGCACTGCGAGCAGGCGGTCGGAGGCGCGGTTCCCGAGGTACTGCACGACGCTCTCGGCGCCGGTCACCATGTTCGCGTGCGACAGAACCACGCCCTTGGGACGGCCGGTGCTGCCCGAGGTGTAGAGGATCGCGGCCATGTCCTGGTCGATGACACGGTGGAAGCTCGCAGGGTGGCCGGCCGAGATCCAGTCGCGCCACGCGACCCCCGTCAGGGTGGGAGGCAGGGCCGGCACGGGCCCATCACCCACGATGATGACGTGCTGCAGGTCCGGGCAGGCGCCGAGCACCTCACGCAGCGCCGTGGCACGTTCCGCCGAAGTCACGAGCGCGCGCACGTTGCAGTCGCGCAGGATGTGCTGGACCTGGGGCCCCTTCAGTACCGGATTGACCGGCACGAATACGCAGCCGGCGCGCACGGCGCCGAACATCGCGATCACGTTCTCGAACTGCTTCGGCAGGTAGATCGCGACGCGGTCGAGACGCTCGCAGCCAAGTGCGCACAGGGCCGCCGCGCAGGAATCGACCTGCGCGGCGAGCGCGCCATAGGTGAGGCTCTCGCCCTTGAAGCGCAGCGCGACAGCCGCGTCGGTGCGCGCTGCGGATTCGAGCGCGAGATCGTGCAGCAGGCGCGTCATCAAGTCGTGGACGGTGTCTCGGTCGGCGTTTCGACCGGCGCCGGTCGCTGCCTTACCGCCTGCGCGAGCGCGTGCAGGAAGTCGGCGGCGAAGTAGCGCTTGGCCGGATCGTTCAGGTGACCACCGTCGTAGGTATGCTCGGGTGCCAGCACTTCGACCTGGCGGCCATTCGCCTTGAAGGTCGCGATCGTGCCGTCGAGGTGTGTGGCCTCGAGGCGCGCGACATCGAACAGATCTGCCGGGGAGGACTCGCTGCGCAGCAACTCGTTGTATTCGCCGCGCATGATGTTGCCGCGGTCGGAAATGACCTCCTTGCCGATCAGCCGCTTGACCCGGGTTTTCCAGCCCGGCGGTTCGGCCCGCAGCGGCATCGTCGTGTGCAGCAAGGTGAGGTTCGGCTGCTGCGCGCGCAGGCCGGCGACCGTGCTCTCGTAACGCTCGAGCAGCGCCCGCGGGTCCTGGTCTTCAGCCTCGGGGCTGAGGTCCGTATAGCAGAACTTCAGCAGCGCCACGTCGTACGCGGCCGGTCCCGGTGCCGTCACGTCGGCAACGAAGGCCGAAATCTTGCTGTCCGCGACGCCGTTTTCGCCGACGTTGGCGTGGTACAGGCCCGGACCGGGGGAGGCCGGGATGCCGTCCTTGACCTCCTCGATGTGCAGGGCAACGCCTGTCTCGGCCACCAGCATCTCGATGCCCTTCAGCATGTTGCGGCCGACAGACTGGTGCGCGAAGTAGACGCGCGCCTGCGAGAGCGTTTCGAGATCGGACTTAACCTGGTTCAGATCTACCGACACGTCGGCGGGCTCCTGTGAAGCCTGCTGGCAGCCCGCGAGCAGGCTGGCGAGCAGCAGGGGTGCGATGAATGTGGCACGGGTCATCGGGGTGTCACTCCTCGTTGGCGGCAACTTGGGTTGGCTGCGAATCCGGTGCCCTGGCTTCGGGGCGCTTGCGCCAGCCGACCACCCGCCCCGGATTGCCGGCGCAGATCGCATACGGCGGCACCGACTTCATCATGATGGTACCAGCGGAGAGTATGGCGCCGCGCCCTATCGTGATGCCGGGCATCACGAAGCAGTTGGCGCCAAGCCACACGTCGTCCTCGATGACGACCGGCAGCTTGTCCCAGCCCTGCTTGAGCCAGGGGGTGTCGGGGTCCTCGAACCGGTGGTTGACCGACCAGATCTTGACGTCCGGACCCAGTCCGACGTAGTCGCCGATCGTGACACCGCCGCCGCCGGTGATGAATACGCCCTGGGCGAAGTTGCAGTGTGACCCGATCGACACTTTCTCCGGATTGGTGACCCAGAAGTGCTCCTGCACGACCGTCCCCTCGCCCAGTCTGGCCAAGAAGCTGGGTAGCAGGCGGCGACGCGCATAGATGCCGATGCCGCGGGGAATACGGCAAATGTACCAGAGAAGCAGTTCGCGGCATTCGTTGCGTGCGTTCCAGTAAAACTCTCGAATCGTCATAGACGAAATGATAAGGGTTCCGGTCGAATAGGGTATGTTTACCAGTTCCGCTTTGGGGGCATCAGGGATGAATGAGCCTGCGGCTTCGGGATCCGCGATCGGGGGGCTGCGCGCGAGGCTCGCGGCGCTGCGGGCCGAGGGCATCGTGCTGCTGGCAGCGATGTTCATGGTCGTGGGCGCCGTCGGTGTCTGGGTCAAGCTGGCCCAGCTCTCGCAGTCCACCGGCTACCTGGCGATTTCGCGCTTCCTCGGCTATTCGCACGAGTCCCAGTTCGCCTGGTGGCAGAAGCTGAGCTTCCTGCGCCTCGATCTGATGATCCAGGGCTTCGCCCTGCCGGTCGGTCTTGCCCTGCTGCTGCGCGCATTGCCGCGTGCGCTGCGCGTACCGAGCGCTGCAGTCGTTGCGATTCTGCTATGCACGTTCTATTACTTTCAGCTGCAGTCCCTCGGCAGTATCGGGCGCTACCTGACGCCCGATCTGATCCAGGACGCGATCTTCTGGGCCATCGATTTCCCGGAGGCGATCGGGGAATATGCGAGTCCGCGGGGTGCGCTGAAGCTCCTCGCGGCGGTGACGGTCATCGTCGTGCTCGCAGTGGCGGCGGCGCGCCGTTCGCGCGGCGTCGGTGCGGGGGGCCTCGTGCGTACCATCGAGATCGGAACGCTCGCAGTGCTGGCCGGCAGCCTCGTGCTCGCGTTGATCGCCGCCGCGGCGCCCGTGCCCAGTCTCGCACCGCATCGCAGTGCGCTGCGCACCATGGTGCAGGCGATGCTGCCGCAGGGAGGCGCCTACGATATCCCTCGGCATGCATCGCGCGAGGAATTGCTGGCGCTCTTCCGGCGCGCCGCGCGGCAGTCGGAGGGCTCGTCGCCGGCGGTGACCGCCGGGCTCGATGCGGGTCACGACGTGATCCTGTTCATCATGGAGACCGGGCCGGCGCGCAGCTACGACCCGATCGGCGACCGCGACTCGCTGCCCGGCGTGTCAATGCTGCTCGATCGCGCGTTTGTCGGGCGCCATCACCTCACCACCTATCCATACACGAGCGATGCGATCTTCTCGATACTAACCGGGATGTATCCGATCGGGCGCGGCCCATTCCTGCGCAAGGCGCAGTCGCTAAGCGGGGCGGGCCTCGTGCCGCCCCTGGCGGCCCGCGGATACTCGGGCGCCGTGTACCTGCCCTACCCGGATTCGTTCGAGAACGACACGGCCATGTACGCCATCAGTGGAGTATCGAAGACTTATGTGGCCGATCCGAAGGAGGCACAGCGCTTCGCGCAGGCTGCGCAGCGCGCGCAGCGCACGATCGAGGCACTGCCGGCTGACTCGCCGGCGCGGCGCGAGCGCGCTGCATTGCTCGCGGACAGACTGACCCACGATCTGATGGCACTCGACGCGATGCTCACCGACATCGTCGCGAGCAAGCAGGCCGGCGAGCGCTTCGTCACGCTGTTCGTGCCGCAGATCGGTCACGCCCCGTGGTTCGATCTCTACGGGCGCGAGAGCGTCGTCGAGCGCGGGCGCGATGTCATGATCCTGCAGGATGCGTGGCTCGCGGAGATCGTTACGCGGCTGGCGGAGGGCGACTGGCTCGACGACACGGTGATCGTCGTGACCGCCGACCACGGCGTCCGCACGCGCGTCGAGGATCCCGGCCTGCCGTCGGGCACGATCACGGATTATTCCTTCGAGGTGCCGCTCGTCATCTTCGCGCCCGGCACGCTGACTGCGATGCGCGAAGTCACCGCGCGCACCTCGCATGTCGATATCGCGCCCACCGTGCACGCCCTGCTCGGAGCCGGAGGCGACGGCACCCTGAGCCAGGGGGTGCCGATCTGGGACGAGGCGGCACTGGCCGAGCGGCGGGTGTTCATGTTTGCCGCCGGCTACCTGGGTGCCGACGCTTATGCCGAGGACGGTCGTTATGTGGTGCGGCGCTGGCTCAACGGCTTCGTCCACGAAAGCACGACGCTGCCGGTCGGCGCGGGCACGATGGTGACGCAGCCCGAAGCGGCGTCGCGCCTCGCGGAGCCGATCGACCTGATGTACGCGCTGCAGCCTGCATTGCTCGAAGTGCTGCACAGCGACGCGCCGCCGTAGCAGGTAACATTCCGCGCCATGTGTGGTATCGCTGGCATCCTCAATCTCGCACCTGGCGCGCCGGTCACCGGCACCGAGCTCGCCGGCATGCTCCAGCCGCTGTACAGCCGCGGGCCGGACGGGCAGGGCACTTACCTCGATGAGCCTCAGCTCGTCGGCCTCGCCCACGCGCGCCTGTCGATCATCGACCTCGCGGGCGGTGCGCAGCCGATCCACAATGAAGATCGCACGGTTTGGGTGACCTTCAACGGTGAGATCTTCAACTACGTGGAGCTGCGCGCCGAGCTCGAGCAGGCCGGCCACCGCTTCTACACCCATACCGACACCGAGGTCATCATCCATCTCTACGAAGAGCATGGCCTGCGCTTCGCGGAGCGGTTGAACGGCCAGTTCGCGATCGGGCTGTGGGACGTGCGGGCGCGCCGCCTGGTGCTCGCGCGCGATCGCGCGGGCATTCTGCCGCTGTTCTATTCGCGCGACGGCGGGCGGTTGGTGTTCGCTTCGGAGATCAAGTCGCTCCTGCGAGGCCTGTCGCACCGGCCGCAGATGAATCGCGTTGCGCTCGATCAGGTGTTCACATTCTGGTCGCCCGTCGGCGCCACCACGCTGTTCGAGGGCATTGAGCAGCTGCAGCCGGGACACATGCTGGTCGCCGAGAACGGTCGCGTGTCGATCTCGCAATACTGGAACTGGATTTTCCGCGAGCCGGGCGATTACCTGAAGGGCAGCGTCGAGGATCTCGCGCGCGAACTGCACGGGCTGCTCGCCGATGCGACCCGCATCCGGCTGCGTGCCGACGTGCCGGTCGGCGCCTACCTTTCGGGCGGGCTGGATTCGACGGCGCTGGTCGCGTTGATGTGCGAAGGGGGCGTGAAGCCGAACACTTTCTCGCTCGCCTTCGAGGATCCGGGTCTCGACGAAAGCGAGCACCAACTGGCGGCCGCGGGGCATTTCGGCGTCAACCATCGGACGATCCGCGTCGGCGACGAACATATCCGCGACGGCTTCGTGCGCACGGTGTGGCGTGCCGAGACGCCGTTCCTGCGCTGCGCCCCGATTCCGCTGATGGCGCTTTCGGAGCTCGCGCACCGCAGCGACTGCAAGGTGGTAATGACGGGCGAGGGCGCCGATGAGGTCTTCGGCGGTTACGACCTGTTCAAGGAGGCGAAGATCCGTCGCTTCTGGGCGCGCCGACCAGATTCGAAGTGGCGCGCGCGCCTGCTGCAGCGGCTCTATCCCTATCTCGACATCACCTCGGCTCGTGGACAGGCGTACAGCGAGGCGTTCTTCGGTTCGGGTCTCGCCGGAAAGGAGAGTGCATTCTTTGCGCACGGGCCGCGCTGGAAGACAACCGCGCAGGGCAAGGTGCTGTTCTCGGAAGAAACGCGCGAGCGAATCGACGGGGCGGCTGCGGTCGCCGAGTTCGCGCACGCGTTGCCGGCCGGTTTCGGCGCCTGGGATCCGTTCAACCAGTCGCAGTACGTCGAGGCGAAAACCTTGCTTGCGGGCTACCTGCTGTCGACCCAGGGGGACCGCATGCTGATGGCAAACAGCGTGGAGGGGCGCTTTCCCTATCTGGACCATCGTGTGATCGAGTTCGCAAACGCGCTTGATCCGCGGTTGAAGATGCGTGTACTGAACGAGAAGTACCTGTTGAAGAAGGCGCTTGGCCCGCAGCTGCCACCCGGGATCGCCGCGCGCAAGAAGCAGCCCTACCGGAGCCCCGACAGCAAGGCGTTCGAGGCCGGCAGAGTCGAATTCGTCGAAGACGCACTGTCCGAGGCGAGCCTGAAACGCACGGGCTACTTCGACGCCGGCCGCGTGCAGCTGCTGTGGCGAAAAGTAAAGAGCGGTCGTGCGGTAAGCTACAAGGACAGCATGACCTTCATTGGTGTGCTGTCGACCCAGGTGTGGCACGGTCTTTTTGTGGATGGCGTCACTCCCCCGGGCGGTCGTCTATAGTCAAATTCCCGGTCCCAAACAGTGGAGCGCCCGATGTCGGTAGCCGAACAGGTCAGGCAGTACATTCTCGAGAATTTCCTCTTCAGCACCGATGTGTCGCTGCTGGGCCTGGACGAGTCTTTCCTCGAGCGCGGGCTGATCGACTCGACCGGCATGCTCGAGGTGATCCTCTTCCTGGAGGAGACCTTCGGCGTCAAGGTGGCCGACGACGAGATGGTTCCCGAGAATCTCGATTCGGTTAACAGGATCGCCGCGTTCGTCGAACGCAAGAAGGCCTGAGGAAATGCCGGCGGGTCCAACCAGCCTGGTGGACCTGCTGCGCGCGTCGGCGCAGCGCCACCCGGGCCGGCAGGCGATCCGGCATCGCGGCGCCGAAATCCATTACGGCGACCTGTGGCGCGAGGTGCGGCGCGCGGCCAATGCATTGCGCGCCGGCGGGCTGCAGCCGGGCGACCGTGTGGCGCTGTTGATCGAGAACTCCATCGACTACGTCATCGCCTACTACGCCGCGCTGCAGGCGGGCGGCGTCGCGGTCGGCCTCAATACCGCGATGCGCGGACCCGAACTCGCGCGTAATGTCGCGCATTGCGCGGCGACGGCGCTGATCGCCATGCCGGGCCATCCGGAGCTGCCGGGCGTGATCGCCGCCTGCGGCACGCTTCGCCAGGTGGTGACGACGCCCGCGACGGGTCCCGCACGCAAGGCGCCGGACGGCGCGGTGGCCTGGCACGAGTGGATGGCGGCAGCGGACGACGCCGATGTCCCCGAAACCATCGAGCCGCAGGCGCCGGCATCGATCATCTACACCTCGGGTACGACCGGCGATCCTCGTGGCGTCACGCTGAGCCATCGCAACCTCGTTGCCAACACGCTGTCCATCCTCGAATACCTCGGGCTCACCGAGGCCGACCGCATCGTCAATGTGCTGCCCTTCTACTATTCGTACGGCAACTCGGTGCTGCACACCCATCTCGCGGCGGGCGGCTCGCTGGTGCTCGAGAACTCGCTGACCTACCCGCATCTCGTCGTGCAGGCGATGGCGGAGCAGCGTGCGACCGGCTTCTCCGGCGTGCCTTCGACTTTCGCGCTGTTGCTGCAGCGGGTGAAATTCGCCGACTACGACCTGTCGTCGCTGCGCTATCTGACGCAGGCGGGCGGGGCGATGGCCCCGGTGCTCACCGAGCGCCTGCTGGCAGCGCTGCCCGGCGCACGTCTGTTCGTCATGTACGGCCAGACCGAGGCGACCGCGCGCATCAGCTACCTGCCGCCGGAGCGGCTCGCCTCGAAGCTCGGTACTGTCGGCATCGGCATCCCGGGCGTCACGATCGAGGTGCAGGACGAGGCTGGCCGCGCCGTGCCCGCGGGCACCGCGGGCGAGGTCTGCGTGCGCGGCGACAATGTGATGCTCGGCTATTGGGAGAATCCGGCGGCCACGGCGAAGGTGCTGCACGATGGCTGGCTGCACACCGGCGACATCGGCCAGCTCGATGCCGACGGTTACCTGACGCTCGTCGGGCGCTCGTCGGACATGATCAAGACCGGCGCCCACCGGGTGAGCCCGCTCGAGATCGAGGAAGTCGTGCTCGAACTCGCGGGGGTGGCCGAGTGTGCCGCGGTTGGTGTCGCCGACCCGATCCTCGGCGAGGTCGTGCGCGTGTGCGTCGTCGCGGCCGACGGCGCCGCGCCCGAAGCGCGTGCCGTGCAGGCCCACTGTCGCGACCGGCTCGCCGCATACAAGGTACCGAAGGAAGTGGTTTTCGTGGCAACCTTGCCGAAGACCGCCTCGGGAAAAGTCAAACGTTTCATGCTGAAGGAAGCAGGATGATGAAGTCACAGCCGTTGTCGGCCGATCGGGCCTTCGCCCTCGACCATGCCACCGAGATCGAACGCATCGCCGGCAAGCTGCGCCACGCGCTCACGCACGACCTGAACCGCCGCGGTCTCGTGGTCGCGATCTCGGGCGGCATCGACAGCTCGGTGAGCGCGGCGCTCGCGGTGCGAGCGGTCGGGCCGAAGCGGGTCTACGGCCTGCTGCTGCCGGAGCGCGTGTCCTCGCCGCAGAGCACGCATCGCGGCCGCCTGCTCGCCGAGCACCTCGGCATCGAGTACGAAATATTCGACATCGCGCCGGCGCTCGAGGCGCTCGGCTGCTATGCGCGCATCGATGAGGTGTGCAAGGCGGTGCACCCGGGCTACGGCGCGGGCTGGAAGAACAAGATCGTGCTCGTGGGCGGCCTCGAGGGCCGCTACAACCACTTCAAGCTCGTCGCACAGGACCCGTCGGGGCAGATCCACGAGGCGCGGCTCGAGTACAAGCAGTACCTGCAGATCGTGGCTGCGACCAACTTCAAGCAGCGCGTCAGGAAGACGATGGAGTACTTCCACGCCGACCGCCTGAACTACGCGGTCGTCGGTACGCCGAACCGGCTCGAGTACGACCAGGGCTTTTTCGTCAAGAACGGCGACGGCTCGGCCGACGTGAAGCCGATCGCGCACCTCTACAAGTCGCAGGTCTATGCGCTGGCACGCTTCATGAAGCTGCCGGACGAGATCTGCAATGCGATTCCGACCACCGATACCTACAGCCTTGCGCAGGGCCAGGACGAGTTCTACTTCGGCCTGCCGTACGCGCAGATGGACCTGGCATTGTGGGCCTACGAGCATGGAGCGGAGCCGGCGGCACTCGGGACGGCCCTCGGCATTTCCACCACGGCGGCCGAGGCCGTCTATGCTGACATCGAGGCAAAGCGCCGGGCGACCAGGTACCTCGGCGGTGCGCCGATCCTGATGGGAGATCCTGTGGGCGCTGGCTAGCGGGCGGAGGGAAAAGTGAGAATCACATTCATCGGTCACGCCTCGATCCTGGTCGAAGTGGGTGGCATCACGATCCTTTCGGATCCATGGTGGCGCGCCCCCTGCTTCGGTGCGCAGTGGTGGAACTATCCGCCGGCGAATATCGAGGCTGTTTCAGGTCGCCACATCGATTACATCTATATCTCCCACGGGCACCATGATCATTTTCATTCCGGTACCCTGAACACCCTGAATCGCGACGCCCGAATCCTGGTGTCACGGAAGACTGAGCTCGCTCCGGCGGTGAAGGAACTGGGTTTCGAGGTTGTCGAACTCGACGACGACCAGGAGTATCCATTAGCCGCTGGCGTCACGTGCCGCGTGATGGAGACTCACGCCCGGGACACCTTGATGGCGCTGAGCGACGGGCAGGAGGTCTGCATCAACATCAACGATGCACTGCACTCGGCGCCGCAGGATGTGCAGTCACGCTTCATCGAACGGCTGAATTCCCTCTATCCGGCAATCGATTATGTGTTCTGCGGCTATGGCGTAGCCTCCCATTTCCCCAACTGCTATGTGATTCCCGGCAAGAATCCGGCAGCCACCGCGATGCATCGCCAGGCCTATTTCAACCGGCAATGGGCGCGGCTCGTCGCCGGGCTGAATCCACGCTACGCCTTCCCGTTCGCGGCGGACGTGGTATTCCTCGAAGATGACTTGTTCTGGGTAAATGAACCCACCCACAACGGCGAGCGCCCGACAGCAGCGTTCAAGTCCCTCTATCCGCAATCGACGATCAAAGTGGTCGATATCGCCCCGGGATTCGTGATCGAGGATCGCGAGATCGTCCGGGTAGTGCATCGCCAGCCGGTGCGCAGCGAGGACCTTCGGGCGCACTGCCCTGATGAAATCGAGCGCGCCAACCGATACGGCAGTGTCAGGGAGGAAGACGTCAATTCGATAGCCGAGTTGCTCAAGGAGAATCTGGCTATCTGCGCGGATTATCTCCGCAGCTACGACGGCGACTACCGGTTTCTGATCAAGTTCCGCAACAGCCAATGGGGTATTCGGGTCGAAAAGCGGGGGCGTGAGGTGAGCTTGGCTCCCGTCGAAGAGGATGCGGCCACACCAGCGGGCTACGACGTGATCTTCACGACGCGCGCGCCGTACCTCAGACGCAGCCTGGTCAGACCCTTTGGCGACGAGGTGCTGTTCGTCGGCTCCGGCGGCGTGTTCAAGTACAGCGATCAGGCCAAGGCGAGGCGGAACCTCCACCGGGAGCTCATGCCGCTGCTGCGGAAGAACGAAGCACCCCCTCGCTCGCGCTACGGGAAATCCTCGAAGCACGTGTACAAGGCAAAGCAGCTCGTGAAGCGCCTGCTGGGCAGGACTGAACCGGATCTGTACGACCTGGGAAGCTGGTCCGTGTTCAGTAGCGAAGCCCCGCGATAAGTCGGCCAGGCCCGACGATAGGGCGAGCGTCTCGCGTCAGCGCTGCTTGAAATCCTCCGGCGTCAGCTGGTGCCGGGCGAGCAGCTTGTAGAAATCGGTGCGATTGCGTTTCGCGAGGCGGGCCGCCTGCGAGACGTTGCCCCCCGTGATCTGCAGGATCTGCGACAGGTAGCTGCGCGTGAATTCGTCGCGCGCCTCGTCGAACGACACCATGCGTCCCGGTGAGCCGCCGAGCGACTGCTGCACGAGTTCGACCGGGATGATGGGAGTCTGTGACAGCGCCACGTTCTGGCGCACGACATTGGCGAGCTGGCGCACGTTGCCGGGCCACTCGGCGGTCGCGAGCAGCTCGACGGCTTCGGGCGCGTAGATCTTGCGGTTGCCGGTCTCGGCGGACAGGCGCGCGAGAAAGTGCGCGACGAGCAGCGGGATGTCCTCGCGGCGGCGCGCGAGCGGTGGCATCTCGATGTGCACCACATTCAGGCGGTAGAAGAGGTCTTCGCGAAAGCTTCCGGCGGCGACCAGCGCCTGCAGGTCGCGTGCGGTGGTCGCGATGACCCGCACGTTGGGGGAGTCGCTGCCACCGTTCTGCGTCGGGCTGTCCGGCAGGAAGCGCAGCAGCTTCACCTGCAGCGCCGCGGGCAGTTCGGCGATCTCGTCGAGCAGCAGCGTGCCGCCTTCGGCGGCGCGCAGCGCGCCGCCCTCGCCGAAGAGCTCCCCGTCGAGCGCGGCTTCGTCGGTGCCGCTGCAACCCACGGCCACGAAGGGCTTGTTCCGTCTCGGGCTCGCCTTGTGGATCGCACCCGCGAGCAATTCCTTGCCGGTGCCACTCTCGCCGGAGATCAGCACCCGGGCATCGGTGCCGGCCACCATGTGGGCCTGGGCGAGCTTCTCCTCCATCAGCGCGCTGCGGGTCACGATCTCGGTGCGCCAGTCCTCGTCCGAACTCGCGAACCCCGAAATGCGCAGCGCCTTCTGCACGTGATCGAGCAGCTCCTGCTTGTCGACGGGCTTGGTGAGGAAGCCGAACGCGCCCATCTGTGTCGCCTGCACGGCATCGGGAATCGTGCCGTGGGCGGTGAGCAGGATCACCTTGAGGCCGGGCCAGCGGCTCTGCAGTTCCTTCAGCAGGCCGATGCCGTCCATCTGGTCCATGCGCAGGTCGGTGATCACGAGATCCGGGCGGAAGCGGCTGGCCGCCGCGACCGCGGCGACGCCATTCTCGACGGCCTCGACGTCGTAGTTTTCGGCGCGTAGGCGGATAGTCAGCAGGCGCAGCAGGCCCGGATCGTCGTCGACGACGAGAATGCGGGCCTTGCGCTTCCCGGATGTGGCGTCGTGGCGTGCGGGCTGGCTCATGGCGTGCGTCCTTCGGTCTGGGGCTTGCGTTCGGTGATGCTGCGTTCGATGTCGGCGATGGCATCGAGCTTCTTGTTCGCGTCCTCGAGCTCGCGGCGCAGGCGCGCGTTCTCGTCGATCTCGGCCTGCAGTCGCCGGCTCGTCGTGGTGTTGCGCTCGCGACGCGCGCGGTCCACTTCAGCCTGCAGTCGACGGTTCTCGGCAGCGAGCAGCGACTGGCGCTCGAGCTGCGAGAGTTCGAGCCGGGCGAGCGAGCGCTCGGCCGGGACCAGCGATTCGGGAGTTGCGGTCAGCTCGCGCAGGAGCCGTTCGGCCTCGGCGGTGTCGGTCGAGGCGTGTCCGGGCGTCGCGAGCACGAGGGCGTAGCGCAGCTGATGGCTCGGAGTGGGCGCTTCCTCGAAGTCGCGGCGGGCGGCGGCGACGATTTCGGCCTGCTCGGCGGGCCGGCTTGCGAGCAGCCGCTGCAGGACTTCGAGGTGCGCGCCCACCATCATGGCCTGTGTCTGGGCGCGATCGACCACCGGCTCGGGCGGGGCGCTGGTACCCATGCCACCCATGACGCCGCAGCCCGCGAGGACGAGCGCGCCCATGCTGCAAGCCAATGCTGCGCTACGCCGCATGGGCCTGCTCCGCGTGTTCCGCGGCGATCGCGCGCTTCGGCAGGCGCACACAGAAATGCGCGCCCGGGTATTCGCCGTCGACGATCTCGATCGTGCCGCCATGCGCGTTGACGAACTCGAGCACGACGGAAAGCCCGATGCCTGTGCCCTTCACATGTCCGCCAGGAGCGACCCGGCCCGTGTAGAAGGCGTCGAATATGCGCGCGCGCTCATCGGGCGTGATGCCGACGCCGCTGTCCGCGACATCGAGCTGCCAGTTGTCGTCGTGGTCCCTCGCGTGCAGGTGGATCGCGCCACCCTTGGGCGAGTACTTGATCGCATTGGAGAGCAGGTTCTCGAGGATCAGGCGCAGCTTGCCGCGATCGGCGAGCAGGACCAGGTCGTCGATCTTCACGTCGAGCCGCACGCGCTGTGACAGCAGGGTCAGCTGCTGGTTCTCGAGCACCTGCTTGACGAGCGGGCGCAAGCGGAATTCGCTGACGTCGAGCGTCGCGCTCTGGCTCTGCCAGGCGCTGAAGGACAACAGGTTCTCGATCAGCCGCTGCAGCTTGATGCCGTTGTCCCGCAATATCGCCGTAACCTCGCGTTGTCCGCTGTCGAGTTCACCGACCGCGCCGTCCATCAGGAGTTCCGTGCCCTCGCGGATATTGGCGAGCGGCGTCTTGAGCTCATGGGACATGTGGCGCAGGAACCGGTTGCGCTCCTGCGCGAGATCGAGCAGACGCTGGCGCAGCCATTCGAGCTGGTGCCCGAGGCGCTCGAGGTCGCGCGGACCGGAAACGGCGATCGGGTTGGTGAACGCGCCGCGGCCGAGCTCGCTGATCGCGCGGTCGATCTGCCGCAGCGGTCGGCCGATCGACAGCGTGAGCGCCAGGATCGCGATCAGCGACAGTGGCACGAGCAGCGAGCTCTGCACCAGCAGTCGACGCTGGGCGCGAACCGTCTGCTCGCGCAACTGCGTCAGTTCGGCGTCGATCTGCGCGTTGCCGTTCTCGGCGATGCGGGCGGCGGCGACCTGCATGCCCTCGAGCAGGGCGAGCAGCGCCGCGAAATCGGTCTCGGCCGGCGAGGGCGCTGCGAGCACGGTGCGCAGCTGCGCCTGCGAGGCGCCGAGGTCGCCCAGCGCGGCGAGCGCCTCGGGGCTGTGCAGGTGGCGCTCGAGTTCGCCGCGGATGGCGGTCAATCGCGCCTCGCCGCGGGCGATCGATTCGATCACGGTCGGGTCGCGCAGCACCTGGTAGATGCGCGTGCTGCGCTCGACCGCCGCGATCTCGGCGAACAGTTCCTGGCTCGCGCGGGTGGCGCGCACGCCCTCGACCACGAGCTTTTCGCTGGTGGCGGCGATCTGGCGCATCTGCAGGGCCGCGTTCAGCACGGCCACGAGGAGCGGCACCGCGATGAGGGCGAGGCCGAGCAGCATGAGTCCGGACAGGGATTGGGGGCGCGCCCAACGCATCCGGACATTCTAGAGCATGGGCTCAGGCCCAGGGTGTCCGCGCGAGGCGACGCTCCCATTCGAGGGTCGTGCGCACGATGGTGTCGAGGTCGTCGAGTGCCGGGCGCCAGCCGAGCAGATCGTGGATGCGATCCGCGCGGGCGATCAGCTGCGGCGGGTCACCGGCGCGGCGGGGTTCCTCGCGTATGACCAGCGCGGTGCCGGCAACCCGCGCGACGCTCGCCAGCACTTCCCGCACGCTGAAGCCGTGGCCGTAACCGCAGTTCAGAGTCGCCGAGGCGCCCCCGGCGCGCAGGTAGTCGAGCGCATCGAGGTGGGCCTGCGCGAGGTCCTGGACATGGATGTAGTCGCGGATGCCGGTGCCATCGGGAGTGGGGTAGTCGGTGCCGTAGATCGACACGTGCGGACGCTTGCCGACCGCGGCCTCGCAGGCCACCTTGACGAGCAGCGTGGCCTTGCGGGTCGACTGGCCGATGCGTCCGCGTGGATCGGAGCCCGCCACGTTGAAATAGCGCAGCGCCACATGCCGCAGCGGCGTCGCCGCGGACAGGTCGCGCAGCATCCATTCGGACATCAGCTTGGAGGTGCCGTAGGGGTTGATCGGCACGGTGGGGGTGGACTCGTCCGCATAGACGCCGGCGGGCATGCCATACACCGCCGCGGTCGAGGAGAACACGAACTGCCCGATACCGGCGTGCGAGCAGGTCTCGAGCAGCGCACGCGTCGCGCAGGTGTTGTTGCGGTAGTACTTGAGCGGGTCGTCGACCGATTCCGGCACGATGGTATGGGCAGCGAAGTGCATCACCGTGTCGACTTCGTGCTCACGCAGCACCCGCTCGACGAGTGCGGCATCGCCGACATCGCCGACGACGAGCGGCGCATCGAGGACCGCTTCGCGAAATCCCGTCGACAGGTCGTCGAGCACCACGACGCGCTCGCCGCGCTCGCGCAGCAGCAGCGTGGTGTGGCTACCGATGTATCCGGCGCCGCCTGTGACTAGAATCCCTCGATGTCCCATGATGTGCTCACTCCGTTCGCCGGCCTGACACCCGACCTCGTGCTCGATGCGGTGAGCGCGCTGGGCGTCGAAGTCGATGGCCGGCTGTTCGCGCTCAACAGCTACGAGAACCGCGTGTACCGCGTGGGCACCTCGCAGGGTGCTCCGCAGGTGGCGAAATTCTACCGGGCACGGCGCTGGAGCGACGAGCAGATTGTCGAGGAACATGAATTCGCGCACGAACTGGCTGCGCGCGACCTCGCCGTGGCGGTGCCGCTCGAGTTTGCGGGGCGCACACTGCTGTTCCATGAAGGTTTCAGGTTCGCGCTCTTCCCGTGGCTCGGCGGTCGCGGTGCCGAACTCGACAGCGACAGCGACTTCGCGCTGCTTGGGCGCACGCTCGCGCGGTTGCACGCGGTCGGCGCGGTCCGCCGCTTCCATTCGCGGCCGGCGCTGACCCTCGAGCGGCTCGGCTATGCGGCGCAGGAGCAGGTCCTCTCGAGCGGTTTCGTGCCCGACGAGCTCGTGAACCGCTATGCCGAAGTGTCCGACGAACTGCTGGGTGCGATCGAGCGCGAGTGGGACTCGGTCGGCGAGACGAACATCATCCGCCTGCATGGCGATTGCCATCTCGGCAACCTGCTGTGGGGCGAGCGCGGGCCGGTATTCGTCGACCTCGATGACTGCATGTCGGGCCCGGCCGTGCAGGACCTGTGGATGCTGCTGCCGGGCGGGTCCGACATGCGCCGGGCCTGGGAGGCCATGGCCGCGGGTTATGCCGAATTCGCGGACTTCGATTATCGCGAACTGCGTCTCGTCGAACCGCTCCGTGCCCTGCGCATGATCCACCACACGGGATGGCTCGCGCAGCGCTGGGATGACCCGGCCTTTCCGCGGGCCTTCCCATGGTTCGGCGAGCGGCGCTACTGGGAGCAGCACATCCTCGACCTGCTCGAGCAGCGGGCGGCAATCGACGAGCCGCCGCTGCTGGCCTTGTGATAACGTTCGCGCAGTCTTTGGGGGCGTTGGATGACCTATAGATGGCTGGTTTCGCTGCTGGCGGTCGCCTGCGTCGCCGGGTGCGACTCTGCGCCCGAGAACAGCACCGAATCGGCACCGGCTGCCCGGGCGAGCGCCCCGGCGCCGGCACTGCCGCCGCATATGGTTTCGGCGGTCGCCGGCGGCAAAGGCAATAGCAGCGTCGACCTCAAGTTCGCACTGGTCTCACGGCCCGAGCCCGGCCGGCCGCTCGCCATCGACCTGGCCGTGATACCGCGTGAGGCGGACGTGACCGTGCGGGTCATCGTGCAGAACACCGACGGCATTGCCATCACGGCGGGCCAGGAAGTGACGATCCCGAAGGGGGCGGAACCGGGCGAGCCGGTGATCCATCGCCTGACAGTGCTGCCAGCCCGGGACGGGATCTTCTCGCTGTCGGCCGTCGCACTGGTCGATTCGGACAAGACTTCGGTGACGCGCACCTTCGCGATCCCGATCATCGTGGGCGAGGGGATCACCCCCGCCGAACTCACATCGGGCGGCGAGCCGTCCGGCGATTCCGACGCCTCGTAACGCCGGGTATCCATTGCATTAATGTGAAATCGCGAGGCAGGTCACGGGCCCCGCGAGCCTGAGTCCCTATGC
>Ga0116142_10002335_pt1 | contig 20776 bp, 23 predicted proteins | sample AD_UKC033_MetaG_FD_89785 | JGI IMG/M metagenome (GOLD analysis project Ga0116142, IMG submission 89785) | Active sludge microbial communities of municipal wastewater-treating anaerobic digesters from USA - AD_UKC033_MetaG | ecosystem: Engineered > Bioreactor > Anaerobic > Digestate | place: USA... | reverse complement strand
GATCCCGTTCCAGCGGTAGGGCTGGGCAGGGTGTTCGATCCCCCCGTGGTCCCGGAATAAACCCCTACCGCTGGAACGGGATCACTCCCAGGATCCCAGACAGCCCCCGTAGTTCACCGTACATAGTCCACATAGGCTTCACCCATCCCCGTTGCTCCCTCGAATCCAAATTTCATCCCGTTCGAGGAACAGGTGGCGGTAGCGTTCGCCGTAGACAGAATCCCGTTTATGTAGTAGCACCCTTCAGTATCTTTAAGGGTGAGCATCAATTGTTTGTACCCGTTCGTAGGAGAGGTCAGAACCACCGTGGTCTTTCGGGTTCCGTCCGCAATCTGGAAATAGAACGGATTGTCGGCATCGGCATCTATTACGTTCACCCTCATTTCAACCGTGTTACCCGTTGCGTTGGAAGCCATCGCTGCCGTCTCGTTGGGTGTGTAGTAATAATCTGGAGCCCTGAGATCGATATACCCAGCGGTGGCTATCGTCCCCGGAGAAGGATTGTACTCAATTATTGATATATGTGGTCTAGGTCCATATACACTTTCCCAGTAATTATTCGCTGGTCCATTAGGATACAAGAAAGGCCTTCCCGGATTGAGACCGTTCCAGACCATATCCACTTTGTACTTAATATGAGCCGTTAGGGTAGCCAGCGTGACACTACAATTCGTGGTGAAATACTTTTTGAACCAGTTCTGGACGCAATCTCCCCAATAAGAGAAGTGCTCAACTACTCTCCCGGCTGTCCACATCTTGTCTGTATAAAACTGCTCACGGGAGATAGGCCACCCTAAAGTCAAATCAATAAGATACCCGTGGGAGCAGAGGAGAACCTTTGCCGGGGTGGTCCTGAGTAATGCGTAGGTTTCGTCATACTCGTACACCGTAAATATCAGGAGAGACTGGACCATGTCCGGAGTATAAGGGGTGGTGGATATACTATACCTTTGGATTGAGGAGTCGAAAGAAATCTCATCATTGGAAGGAGAGGGTTCCACTTTTGTGGTTGATTGGAGGTTGGTCAGTCTGCGTTCCCCCTCGTGTGTGTACACTGTAGGGTAATAAGCCAAGAACGACATAGCCCCATCGATGGTAAAAGACACCACATCCTTAGATCGGCAGGACATAAAGTCAGACGTATAAGGACAGAGGGAAAAATGGTGAGAGTACAAACTTGGGTTGGCCGCATAGTTGGCCACGTCCCAATCATGGGTATAGTCTCTCCAATCCCAACTTTCTCCCTCAATCGTTCCGTATCCCGGATTGATCCTTGCGAATGGCCATGTAACCCAATTTAACAGAGACGGTCCCACGTCAGACGATGCCTTGTGCCAACCCTGGGAGGTATATAAAGGATCAACGTCCATGGGGGTGACGTTCTCCCACATCCACCCGGTGGCCTCAATAGAGTAATCCCGGCCCTTGATCTTTATCTTTCCCCCTACAATATCCTTGCTAACGTTAACAACCCGGAAACCAGCTGCCGCTAGACTGTAGAAGGGCTCCGTGACCTGAATGATATTTCCGGCCTTGATAATCGATCCTCCAAGAGGGACAGTGATGTCTACGGTTTGCCGGGGATTCTTGTAAACGTCTACGATTGCCTGGGCCTGGTTCTCTGCGGAGATAGCTGTCGAGTGGAACACCGCATCGTCCTGCTCTACCTCACTGTGTAACCCGTAAAGAGCAATAGAAGCGTCATCCACCTTGTTAGTGCTTCCCGTCCAAGTATCGGTATCAGGATCATATCCATACCACATCGTGTACGAGTTGATCAAGGGCTCGTCCTCTACCCCCATGTTAACGTCCACCAGCTCACTTGCCGTATAGATTCCTGATACAGTAACCTCGTCAGTGGTCAGGTATCGGTAGAACTCAAGCTTGCCCCAGTTGTTCCCAAATATCACTGATCCAGTGATTTCGGCTATCTTCTTGATAATGTCGTGGATGGACATCCCCTTGATACAGAGCCCCAAGGAGTATTGGAGAGTGGTACAGGCTTCCTTCCAAGCCAACCAGGATGTGTAATCAATATAAGGATTCCCGTCATCTGGGTCGTTGTAAAAGTCCCCGTAGTACACCAACAGAGCCCATACTAGGTCTGCCGGATTCGAAAGATTGTACACCCAGCTGGGGATAGTATTGTTCTCATCCACAAACTCACTATCTGTTCGAATAGGTTGTTCATCTGAGCCTATCTCTTTTTCAAGGAGTATCCCCAACCGATCTCGAAGAGACAAAGACACAGAAGCACCTTTGACTCGGAAGTCATACCCAAACCCAATGAATATGCTTTCCTCATAGTCTCCTGCTTCCAATGTCACATGTCCTATCTGCTTGATGTTATCCGGGTTGGTGAATGGGGTTGCTAGACTTCCGGCATGGACAAGATCAATAGAAGCATTCCCAACGATCAGATCATCGATATCGTGGGACACTCCCCGAACCTTCTCCAAATAATTGTCATAGGAAGTCCCGTTGCCAGGGTATGATCTGTACCCGCAAAGTCGTATTAACTCCCGGTTGTAGTCGTTGCTTACAATTACATTGTTGGCTGCCAATGCCATTTGGGTTCTCCTTTAATAAGGCACCTCAAATATGTATATTGCCGACCCTGGGGTTGGCTCCTGGGCTGACACAGAACCGGAAGAAGCAAGGGTGGCTCCGTTGCATAACAGTTTGAGTATAGGATCGTTCATATTCCACGCCAGTTCCAAGAATCTCCAATCTGGGGTAGCCCATGAGGAAGGAGAGACAGATATCAAGGTGCTGCTCTCGTCCTGTACTACCTTGAGGACTCCGGAATCGAAAGACAGAACAATAGTCCCCCCATCATCGTTTGTTAACGTTATCAATTCTTTACTCGTAGAATGAACATCTGCAGAAGACAAGGAGAACCAACAGCCCACCCGGCCCTGACCAGTGGCTCCCGTATTACACAACGTCCCATTTGCGTTAGATATGAATACATAACCTGAATCAATCAGACCTGGAATAGCTTCTTGATTTGTTATGTTATCATCTTGGAACTTTCCCCCAGAAGGAGTAATAAAAGTGGAACTTGAGATAAGGGTTCCTGTATTACCCGCCACAGAGAATCCGTAAGTAGACAGAGTTGCGGTGTCTAAACGAAACCAGAAAGTTATATCAGGTACACGCAACCCCTTGTAGGTAAAGTGAAGAATAGGGGAAACCTGCTGAGCTGATATTTCATCGTAGAATCCCATTATACAGCCTCCAATATAAGGTTCCCTGAATAGTAAGCATCCCAATCTGGCCCCACCATCTCTTTCAAGGGATACTCGTTGTTCTTGAGTTTCACTGTGTAGTAAGTGGATGGAGCGGTGGAATAAAATGGGTAGAAGTAAAGAGTGGTGTTGTTTGCTCTCCAAACGTTGATAAGGGCTGCGTCAGCCTTGGGCATTCTCTTGACAGGCACTTCCCATCTCCGGTACGAACCCCAAAGATAACGATACTCCTTCCCACTTATTGACCGGATGACCTTCTCCACCATCTTATTTGGGATCTCGTAATCATACCCCGGTGCGAACAATACTGCGTCCCCTCCCCCTCCTCCCCCTCCTCCCCCAGAAGTTGGAGTCACGGTTGAGTCCCGGTATGTGTAGATGTCTGAGTCTTCGTTGGAAAACACGAATATATTGTCAAACATCATAGTATATACAGTGGTGCTGCTTCCGAAGGCTATCAAATCCCAAGAAGACGGAAAATTGAGACTCTCCACTTCTCCTTCAGATGCCCCATTTATGAACACCTCTCCCGTTCCGGCCCCATCGTTCCAAGCGAACTCGATAAAGTACCAAGTATTCAAAGCCAAAGCAGTAGAACCAGCGAACTCTCCCCCGTAAGAACATTCAAAGTTAAGTCTCCGGCTTCCATCAAGGAACAACATGGCGTACCCGTCGCTGTCCTCAAGAACAAATAACTGCCCCCAAGCCGGAGTCCCGGTACACTTGAACCAAAAGCCCATCCGGCCCTCTCCAGCATTTAGCATTCCTGAACTTGGAGTAAACCCGCCCCAGTTCCCGGCTCCATGATCGAACAAGAGGCCATAACTTCCTATCTTCGCAGCACTCGCATCGATAGCATTTTCCGTAGACCATGTTACAGAATCATCTCCCGCAGTATAGTCGTTGGTAGGGCTGTCCAAAGTCTCTGACTCGCAACGCCAGAAGAAAAGAAGGTCGTCAACAACACTCCCTCCACCCCCACCCCCACCCCCAATAGTATCAGTAAGCATCATCATAGGTCTGCTCATCGTCTATACCTCTTGGAGAGTGATCTCTCCGTAGAAATACCTGTTGTAGATAGGCACTTCCATATCCTTGAGTGGGTATTCCTTGTTTTGGATAGTCACACTGTAGTAGGTTGTGGGATCATTTACCAAGTCAGGGTAAAACCGGACAGGTGTATTTCCAGCCCTCCAAGCGTTGATGTATGCTGCGTTGGCTGATAGAACCTTCTTGACCTTGAGTTCCCACTTCCTTTTCGATCCTGTTTGGTAAACATAATCCACTCCGGTTATTGATTTGCCGGAACGTTCATACAAAACGTTGGGCACCTCGATCTGGGTGGCATTGAAATCGATGGTGTTGACCGTGTCTGTTATCCGGAAACGGTATATCATACAGATACCTCAACCCCTTTGATTATCCCGCGCCTCACCCCTTGACTGATAGCCTCTGCTACCGCATTTTGTAAGGCATCCCGATCCATATTCAAGAAGCTGTGAACATCAGTTATATCCGGGAAGGACACTTCCACCGTAATAGACTCGATGGTCACTGATTTCCCGCTTCCTCCCTTCTCCGTCTGAGCTTCCAAGAACTTTGTCAAGGCAACGTTCTGTTCCGGCTGAACAACCCTTTCTCCCTTGTGCAGAATATAGGTTCCTGTCTCCGGTACATCCTCCAACCCTCCAGCCGCCGCCCCTATTGCTCCTGTACTAGCCCCGAATGCTGCCCCCATCGCTGCGGCTCCTCCGGCTCCGGCTAACATGGTGGCGGTAGAAGCCGCTGCTACTGCTGGAGCTATTTCTGGGCCGATTATAGGGATGGCTGCAGTGGACGCAAAGGCAGCGGCAAAAGTTTCAGCGGTCAGTTGTCCCATTCTCATCATACTTTTTTGTATTCCAAGAACCCGTTCCAACCCCCACAGTACCATATGTTGAAGTCCCACTTTGATCAACATCTGGATTATCTGCTGTCCCAAGGCTGTCCAGAATCCTTTGAAATAGGCTCCCAGGCCTTTTGTGGACTCGCTGATGGCCCCCATCTTCTCTTCATAGTTGGATCTCAAGTCCTCCAATCGGGCAAGACTCTCATCATGTGCCCTGACTTCATCCTCTGTCATGGTCGATAAATTCTCACTCTTCAATTCCATAATCTGCTGAGTGAGAGCATTTTCCAACTCCTGTCCGCTCATCTGCCGCAATTCCCGATAGTCCATGTAGTTATCCAACTCTTGTACCATGCTGTCCCAATAATCCTTGTTTATTGCGGCCATCTCAGCGTTGTGGTTCTTCTGAGTCTCGAAGAGCCCAACGAAGAAGTCCGCAAAGTTGGAAGCAATAGTATCAGTCATGCTCTCGAAGATATCCACGGTGGAGTTGGCCAACTCAGAAGCCAGTGTCTGATGTTCGAGAATGTAATTGGTCCATGTTGCTTTCAAGGCTTGAGTTAAGTCCCCCGTGTTCTTCAAGATAACATTATTGGCTTCGATCCAATCTTTCTTTCTTTGCTCATTCACCCAAGCGTCAATAACCGCTTCAGAAACCCCGGCTTCACGGAGTTTAGAGACGGAACGGGTGATGTTATCTTCTTTCACATCGGCATACCCTTCCCAAGCATATCGCATATCACCCAACGTGGATACTACATCCTCATGGGCTTTCCTTTCTGCCGCTGCTCTCTTGATAGCTCCGGCCTCATCTATCTTTGTCAATTGCTCTTGAAGCTCCTCTTCTAACTGAATGCGGAAATTGGCTTGATGTTCCAAGGAAGCCCCCACTGCCTCCATTCGATTCATCTCATCATACATGTACTCCTCGGTAGCCTTGGTGATAGCCTTTTTCTTCTCGTCCATCCACCTGCTCACTTCTACCAGATCGGCCTGATAAGTGAGGCCTTGATCACGCATAGCCTCCGTTTGTATCCTTACTATCTCAGTTGAGGTGCTCTCATAAACCTTGATCCGATTTTCCGCTGACTTCGCAAGCTCTTGCCCTATCTTCTCCGTGGCTTCCTGTTCTACCTTAAGTTGTGCGGCTGCGGCCTTGGCTGCTTCCTTGGCTGCTTTCTCCTGAGCCTTTCTTGCTTCTTCGATTTGTTCCGCAGTAAGCCAACCCGCATTCAAAGGAGCAGTAGAAGGTGGGGTGAGTGGAACTTTAGGCCCCATTGGAGCCCCCGGTGCTGCCCCCTTGCCTGCAAATTCTTCTGCGGCTGATCCAATAAGCTCATCTTTTATAGTTCTCAAGTCTTCAACGTCCTGTCTCCTCTTAGCTATACGATCATCCCAGAGTTTGTCCAACTTGGCTCCTCCGAGACCAGCATCCACATCCACCCGGAGTTTATCAGCCAATTTATCAAATCCTGCGGCCTCTGCCCCTTTTGCTAAAAGATTCATCAGGCCCCCAAAAGCCTTGGTCACTGTGTCTCCCAAAAATACAATAGCCTTGGCCATCCCAAGACCCATCATGTCCCACAAATATCCTATTTCAAGCGTTGTTCGTTTGAAAACGTATATCAGCTGATATCCAAAGGCCTGAACCTCTCCAAAATTGTTCCAAAGCATCTTTCCAATCTGCCATCCCACAAATAAGGAAGTCACAAGACTCACCGCCCCGGAGAGAGTGAGGACAGCCGCCATTGTGGCTTTAATCCCTGCGGTGGTGGCTGCCCAACTCCCGGCCATTATTCCAAGATTGCGATTCATAATAACCAGCTCACCGTTGACAACAGCTATATCCACTGCCAACTTTCCCACACTGGTGTATATAATATCAAGAAGGAGAGTTTTCATAACACCCAAGGCAGGGATAACATAGTTGATACCTATCCAACCTGCTACGAACACTGCCCCCGCCTTGGCCATCCCTTCCATTATACCCAAGATTCTGTCCATATGGGGGAGCATCTTCTCCGTTGCTGTAGTTATAGATCCAAGGACAGATAGTATCCCCGGCCCCATCTTCTCTCCGATCTCTACCGCCAGCTTGCCAAATACGTTGGCCATCCTCGCACGTTGGGCTTCCATTCCCTTCTGCCAGTCGGTGAACACCTTCTCCATGACACCCGTCTTGGCCATATCAGGGACCATGTCCTCAACACGCCAGTTTCCGGCCTGAAGAGCCCGGAAGCCCAACCCACCTTCGATCCTTGGAATGACGCTCTCCAAAGATTCACCTACATCATAAGCAGCTTTCTCGATCATCTTCAAAGTGGTAAACAAACCCTTTTCCTTGATGATCTCGGACATAGTCTTATACGTCCCACCCAACTCCTGATTCATCTGCTTGAATACCCTCAGCATTGCCTCGTTGGGTTTCCCGGAAATAGCCCTCATCATACCCTTCAACTGAGTAGCCGCTTCAGCAGTACTCGGAGCAAGGTTAGTTATCTGGGCCAATGCCGCTGCCATCTCATACTGAGAGGCTCCGGCAATCCTCGATATAGTAGCAACTTCACCGATGACCGGGATGAGGTCACGGAATTCTGCTTTACCTTTCGACTCAATCTGGAACAAGAGGTCAGCTGCTTCGGTAGCCGATTTGATAGCCCCGTCATATCCGAAGATCAAAGCCGTTAATCCCTTGATGATCTCTTCCTGATCCACGTGGGCTGACTGAGAGGTCTTGGCCGCAGCGGTCATTATCTCCATGGCGTTGGCTGCGTCCGTAATACCTGCGGACATCGTCTGATAAAAACCTCCGACCAACTCTGAGGGCTTGCCCAACTCCACAGGCTGAGCCATTATTTCGTCCCGTATTTCCTGCATTGATTTCTCAGTTACTCGCTGAGTATCAATCAACCGGGTTTCGAACTTCTCAAACTCCCCCATTATGTTCTTGAAGGTCATTCCTACCCCAAGACCCACGATGGCCGCTTTCAAGGAGAATACCCGGCTGATCAGGCTATTTATCCCCTGACCCATAGTCACAAAGGCTCCTCCAACATTCCCGGACTGGATTTGAAGCTTCATCAACTCGGCATGGGTCAACTTGCAACTACTCTGAAGACCCTGAAGACCCTGGACTGCGTAAGAGGTTCCCAATCCCTGAGCCATCCGCTGCTCCAACAGCTTCATATCCTTCTCAGTTAAGATTGCGGACACCCCCGTCTTTTCAAGGTTGTCCCGAAGTTTGATCAAAGCTCGTTCCGCATCAGCGGTATTTATCGCCACCTTCACGCCCGGCATCGTGTCCTCCTTGAATGCTCTCTCTTACCTTCTCTCGATACTGCTGGGCCAATAACGGGAAAACCTTTTTTTCAATGAGTAGTATCTTTTCAAAGTCTTCGATAGTCGCGTCATACAAGTCGCAAACTTCCAGAACAGCCCGGACATCCACAGGTCGGAAGCCTTCCCCACCCTGTCGTCCGTATTCATCAACGGTATTCCAAATGAGCCAAGACAAAACGTTCTCTTCAAGTAAGGGCTCAGGCTTGCTGCACTCGGTGGCACATGGAGGATTGCCGTCATATAGTTCCCGGCAATCCTCGCATGATACCTTTCCATTTCTATTCTCCCACTGAGCCCATTCTATCAGTTTTTTATTATGCCCTCTACTGCGGCCTGAAGACTAGAAGCTATCAATTCAGCCTTGACCAGAACCTTGTCGATGATATCCGGGTTGAGCAGGTAGACCAACTCACGGTTTTTCTCGGTGCACTCGATAGGATTGCCCTCCTCGTCCTCTATTCCTTCCCAGTCGATAATGACGTCATGGATCTTGTTCATCTTGAACTTGTAGGCATCGAGTTCCTGAAACCGCTGGTTGCGTTCCCACTCCGTCTTGGTAGCCTTTTTCAGATACGTGAAATCATCCTTCGGTGTTGCGGGGTTGATGTAGAAACGAGCCTTGTCTCCATCCACCTCGACTTCTACCCACACGGGCTCTTTCTTCGTCCTTAATTTCATCTCAAATCTCCCTTCTGCGTTATTTTCTCATCAACGAGGTTGACGAGGTTCAATTCTTTTACCCCAGCCTGTGGGGTAGTTCATCCCCGATTTTATGGGAGGAGCCGGAGGCATGGGCAAACCGGGGAAAAACCCATACAGACTGAGGAGGATCTCAAACTGACCTCCGGCTCCAGTCCCTTTACAAGAAGTACAACTCGCAGGAGTCCTCACCGCTGGTGCCCAACGCTTTCAGAGGAATCGAAAGCGCAAGGGCAGGGGCAGCAATCTCAATAGTGGGGACTTCCAACTTGCTCTTCTTCAGATAGACCTCAAACTTCTTTCCTGCGGTCTGACCAAAGGTAAGGTCCACCGGAACTTCACTTCCAGATCGGTACCCATCGGTGAAGTATTTGGCGTCAGCCTGACGGAAGTACAGACCCATAGTTGAGGTGATCTCTCGCACGTTCTCCATATAGCCCTGGGGATACTCGGTGCCGATCTCGTCTGTGATGTAGTCTGCGGGTGCGTTGATATTGAGTTCTCCGGAACGGAACGTTGCGGAAACCCCGTTGATGAGCACTGCTGACCGTCTGGACTCGATAGGATCACCGATGACCGTGGCGGTGGGGAGGTATCCCTTGATCACATCGTCTGTGGCCCAGGTTCCCGCGTGAGCGTTGGCGAGAGTGAGAGTGTTCGAGGTCACGTTCACCGCAGTGATCTTGTACCCCTGCCCGGTGCGAGTATCCAACTGGGAGTAGTTCTGGATGTAGGCCCCGGCCTTGTACAGCTTGGCATCGTCTACTACAACGTTGGTTGTTGCAGTAGAACCCGCCGCCAGCGCACTCGTCCCGGCCCATACCATCTGCATCCCACCACCTGACCACTCGATCTTGACTGCCCCTTCGTTAGTAACCGAGAGTTTGGCCGCGCTGACGGTGGCTCCGGAAAGGCCCTGAGTGAAGTGGTCAGATTCGATCCATATGGACACGGAGGGCTTGGTTGTAGTCTGCTTGTAGAAGGTACTCGAAAGATCAACGCTGTCTCCTGTTGCGTGAGTAGCCGCTGTCCCGGAGTATGCGCGCTGGCACCCGGTCAGGTTCCCCTGAGTCGCGTTCGTTGCGCTCTTGGCTGTGTAACGGATATACTCAGTGCCGATCAGAACAACACCCCTCTCCGGCAGTGAGCCTCCACTCAATCCCCGGTAGGGGATGGTGGTCCCTGCTGCGGTGATATTCGAAGAGAGGGAAGCCATTGTTGCGGCGTTGATAGAACCCTGAAGGCTCTGGAACAACGCACTCCCCTGATGTCCAGACGATCCGAGTGTCCCATGCGGTCTCACATACATGGGGATAGTCCACTCAGCCGCAGGCATCGCGTTCTGGAAACGGTCCAGAACGTCTAACGTGTCCTGAAGCTCCTCGGAGTCACTGAAATCCGGATTCTGATTCATCACAGCATTCCCTGCTGGACGGATGAAATCGCTTGCCGAAGGGAATTTCAGTGTCCCAGTAGTATCTTCAAGGACAACAAAAACCCTCTGCCGCCTTGAAAGTCCAATTTCCGAAATAGCCATTTGCTGTCCTCCTTCCTTACTTGTTATTTGCTTTTCTTCTTCTTGGGACGCCGGCCGTGTTTGTAGGCTTGGGCTACCCGTTCGAAGTTGTCCCGCGCCCTCTTTGATCGGAAGGTGCGGATTTTACCACTGCTCATCTTGAGCTTTCGTTTTCCGATCTTCACATCACTCTCCCACAAACGTCTGGAAACCAACGGTCATCAGGTGGTGATAGAATCCGTTGGGATCCTTCCCCACCTCGGTGGTGTTCGGTTCTCCAAACATTATTCCTTCTGAGGTGATATGCCTTCGGAAAGCCGTTTCCAACCGCCCTGCAAGATCATAACCCGTCTTGGTCCCGGAATCGAGTGGGGTGAAAACGGAGATCATCAAAACCCCGTTTCTCACCCCCACTCCCGTTTCCCCCAATTCTCCTTCGTAGGTGTTGCCCATCTTTATGATGGGCCTGATCCAACTTGAGCCCTCCTCCGGAGTAAACACAACGTTGGGCCAGGATATATCAGTACACGTTGCCCAGCTTGCGCTGAGATAGCTCGCCATTGATGATCGTATATTTTCCGGTGTCATCACTCCTCCAGAGCCTGTTCCAACTTGGTCGCCAGTTCCTGAAGAGCCAATGCATAAACTCCTTCAGGAGCCTGACCACTATGACCCCGCTCAAGAGCTTCCGCATAAGGAACGTTATTGTACAGCCAGATCGTCCCCTTGCCAATAGTCCACTTGAAGCTCATTCTCACTTCATCATTGTATGATCTAGCAATACCAGCCCCGCCCTCAATTTGGTGTATTCCTTCCCCGTCTGAAGGCTCCGGACCAACAGCTATACCATGGGATGCCCGATACGTCCCGGTGTCCACTGGACTCCGAAGGGTGATGTTATTATACACATCCAAAATAGTTCTTCGGTAAACTTGAGAGATATCAGCGTTCAACGTCTCTGCAAGTTTAGATAGTGCTCCCGCAAAAGCCCGTGCGCTGTTAAACATCCTCTCTTGAGTTTGCCCACTGGTAAACTTTAGAGCCATATCATCCTCTCACCTGAAGCTTGAACAGGATAGCTGTACCACCCGGTTCAACCGTTTTGACGTTAATAGTCTGCCAAGTCCTTCCCCCCTGATAAACCCTTATGTGAATCTTTCCCGGCTGGGTATCGAGACGAGGAAGCCCATATGCCGGGATGATCATTTCTTTATCTCCCGCCTTGATCAAATCCGTTCTGTTCACTTCGTTCTCTGTGTAATTCCTTATAAGTGCGAACGTGGGGTAATTCGTTGAGGCTGAAGCGTGAGCGTCCGTTGATGGGTTATAGGTTGCTTTGGTACTCACCTGAATAGTCGCAGCTGACCCGTAGTCCTTAATGGAGTTGTAGGCTGAGAGAACTATTGAGGTGTAATCCATCGTTATGTCCTCACCACAGATACGGTTCCACTGTTTGGATCCATCCCACCCTCAATGAACCCCTCGATATAAAAATTAACCTTCCTGACTATCTTCTCCGGAACAACCCGGCCATACGAGAATTCCAGAACATCGATCTTCTTGCGGGTGATATAGTCTTCCTGAGTACCCGTAGCAAGGAATGTTCCCGGTGTTACACTTTCCTCGTAGGATCCACGAGCCAACGCATACTTGAGCTTGTTAGGGATCGTGTTCCACGGGACCAAGTACCCGTCCTGATCGTAGACTTCATCCCTTGGCCAACAGAGTGAATTGTCGTAGTGGGTCTTGTACCCTTTCCAATTCTGACTCTCCAACCAATCCATGACAGTAAATATTGCTGACTCTTTCTGGGTTGTAGTCAAGGAAGCCCAAGAGGTAAGATTCCTCTCAGCCAGCCACGAATCAATAGATGCCAGGGACCAGTAGATGTTAGCCCCTGTTACACCTGTTCCCGTTTCTACTATGAAGGTTGCCATCTCTCCCCCTTATGCGTAAGATACCCTGAAGCGAGTGGTATCTGTGGCCCGATTCCCGGCATCAGCCGTGATAACCCTTCTAAACCATACCCGCACCTGCTCCCCAACAGCAATGTCCGGAAGAGATATCATGGAGCCCGGAGTTGCTAAGCTGAAGGAGATAGACGGGGTGGACGGGCTCGTGTACTCATCCCCTACCGTCTCCAACGCAGAGTCAGAGGCACAAGAGCCATGGCTCGTATCGTATCCAATCTGGATATCCGAGTCAGAAGACGGGGAAGCCCATACCAGATGGAATTTTACAGTAGTTGCGGAGGCATCCCCTACATTAAGGAAGCTCAAAGCCCGGTACTGGGTTACCCCAGACGATCTCTGAGTTGAGGTTACATCCCGGAAGAGGTTGTTGATGGCGTTGGAAGTAATCAGTGACCCGGAGGACATCAACCCCCCAAGGCTGATATTTGGATCAGTATTGCTTGAACCGCCAGTCAGACGGATAACGAGTACAGCTGCCATTTACACCTCCAACGTCCCTGATTCAAAACGTTCACGAACGTCCCGAATACTCAACCCCAACTTGATCTGATAGTGGGGCATGTCCTTCCAACTCTTCCAAAAAGCCCCGGCCTCTAAACCCCGTAGGTCCAACACCGATTCGCACCTCAGCAAGAACCTATCAGCCAGATCGGAATACTCAGGACGATCTCGCTCAACATACTTCCCTTCCCCATCAAATATACTGACGTCAAAAGCCAGCCCGAAGTTATGGAAGCTCTGACCTGCTTTTGCCTTTGTTACTATTGGGCCCGGATTCTTTCGGCCCTGATCATATAATAGGTTCTGTTCTCGGTACGTCCTCAATCCGGAAGTTATCCGCAAGTTGTCGCCCATGTCCATCTCGTTCAAAAAACGGACAGCCATTCGTTGAGTCTGAGGAAGAAGCCACCGAATGTTTTTCTTGCTACGGTAGTGGAAAGTCTCTCCCTCGATCCTCAAAGATATCTCCAAGAACTCGTTGTAAGCATCTCTTGACTTCTGACCCCAGATGTTATCGATCTCACCGTGGTACAATCCTGCGGCCCGGAGATATCGCTGCAGAAATAAGGAATCCTTTTTGAACGTTCGCTCGTCCATCTCTACCTCTTGCTGATTATCTTGGTGATCCGGTTCTCATCGAATATACCAAGGTTGGGCATCTCGCTGGGATTGGGTGCCTTCCCGGTAAAACCGTAACATACAAAACAAAGCTCTGAACAGAAGAGCCTCCGGGAAGATGAACTCACCTTCACAAGGAGTTGCTTGAACAAAGACGGGAAGTCATACTTGACGCCTGCAAAGAAGGCCGCATTTTCCCCGATCCTCTGGCGATTCTCATTCCACTCCGATTTCAAAGGGAACCACCACACCTCACCATCATACCCCTCCAGATATCGAGACAAGGGAAAAAGCATCACCCCACCCGGCTCCGCACTCATAGTGAACCTTCGTCTTTCCAAGCCCTCATATTCTGATAACCGGAGGACAAGAGAAGAGTGACTGTACTTTCCCGTTCTCCACTCGATAAGACGGGATATGAGGGAGTGGCCCCGGAACTGGAGCAAATCTCCCGTCTTCATCTCGTCCCTTACCTTGAGGTATGTGGAAAGATCGTTCTTCATAAGTCCTCCAGAGTTTCCCGTTTCAATCTATCAGAATGAACTTTTATAGGGCAGCGTTCCGGATCACACTCAATCCCTCGGAATTTAACCTTGCAGATCTCCCCATTAAGTTCTCTCATAAGTCTATCGCTGGACGCCATAACATTAGCCGACAAAGCCGAAAAGATATTGAGAATCACCACCAGTTTATCCTCCAAATCAGGAAGGAGAGTATTGGTCATAATCTCCTGAATAGTAGTCACTGTCAAGTCGATTCGTACCTTGTTGGCTTCCCGGAATTTCTCCACTACAAACAGAGGCACTCCCTCATTTGCTACCTTCTGACGATAGTCCAAGAGAAAATGATCAAACCCGGTCATAACCCTCTTCTGGAACTCATCGTCTGTCATGCTCTCTATATCCAGATGGACCATATCATTGATGAAAGATCGCCATTCCTTGAACATCACCAGCAGGTACGTCTTGAACAATTCCCTTCTCAGCAAACATTCCGATTCCATAGCTGGGAGCCGAAAGTATATCCAAGTGTCCAACTGACTGAGAAGAGAATGGGACTTGGCCCCGTACTTATCCCGGCTGACAAACTCCGGAAACTGAAAAATGCGTTTCCGGAACATCCAAACCATAGATAAACTAATCAGGGTGACCAAGCCCATCCCTCCATAGTCAAGGAATCTCATCACCAGCTTGAGCAATCCGAGAGGCAATTCCATCACCCCTCCATCGTCACTGTTCTATGTTAATAATAATCTGGACCGGAGCCTGAGGTGGCCTCTGTATCACGGGCACCTCGATCTGGACCGGGGGATTTGGAACGAGAATCGATTTGATTTCACTCAGCTGACTCTCATTTCCCACAGTGTCCAATGCAATAACCCCTACCGCATAAGGTCCAGGAGCCACATCCGGTAAAATCAAACTGGTCCCCGATATTTTCTCAGTTACTCTCGGCAAGCTCCCAAGAGTATAGGTGATAGAATCCCCGGTGGAAGCCCAACCTGGATCAGAAGGAGTGGCATAGAACACCTTGTACCCGTCCAGGTCACTTTCCGTGTTTGCATCCCACGACACCCGAAGACTTGCCGCAAAACCCGTCCCGCAGAAAATCAACACCAGAACGAAGACAAAAGCGGCCCAAAGTATTCTTCTTGTTCTTTTCCTCATCACTCACTCTCCTTTCCCATATTCGCATAAACGTCTGCGAGGGTAGCCTCTTCAACAATATTCCCCGTCATCCCTTTCATCTCAGCAAATTTCTTTGAGCAGCCCTTGAAGGTGTTGGCCATCTCTTCCAAAAAGTGAATAACTGCTGAGTGAGATACATTGCCCCCTTCCTTGATCAGCCTTTCCTCCTCCAAAAGAAATCGGAGAACATAAGCCTGAGCCACTCCCCCGTTAATCCCAATCTGATAAAAGTATATCATGTTGCCTTCGTCTACTATCCCGTGACGAGCCCTGGCAGCGTTGAGGCCCTGCTCAAAGGCTTTCATGATATGATATCTTTCTTCCTCACCCTCAAAGTCAATCTCTGTCCAATTCTTAACTCCAAGAGTATTCAGGATAGATTGATACTGCTCCATGTAATTCCTGAGCTTGCGAATAGCTCCACCCCAATAAGCCTCCTGGACTTCCTTCTTCGATTGGTCATCCGCCAGATCAATTCCAATCTCTTCTCTATCGAACTCATCAAGGAAAGGATCGTTTTCAAGCTTGTGCTTGCTCTTTTTAATCTTGAGTTCCAACCTGAGCCTGTTGAAATAGTTTTCCCGGATAGCCTCCATTGTCCGGTTCATCTCCGCAAGAATCTGTCGGAGATTCCTCAAAGGAGTCGGATGAGACACCGTCAGCATGTTGTCCATGAACTGACTCTGAGTCTTGAAAAAGGCCTGAGAAGCCCTCCTGATCTCCGGAAGTCCCGCCTGAATCTCTTTCAGCATTGGAACATACTTGTCCGGCATGGAGCTTACCATATCCCCGATCTTTTCCAGTAATGCTAAATCATTCATCTTTTTCCTCCTCGGTTTTGGTTTTTCTCGTTCCCGGTTTTTTGTACCAAAATCATACACTCCTCGTTGATGCCTTCATATCTATTCATACAAGGCTGTACGGTAGTACATTCTGTAGTACCCCACACACCCTGAGCGTTTTACGCTGTTATCAAGATACATAAAGTCCACCGTGATAAGAGCCCACCGTTGCAATCCCCGTCCTCGCTGCCGTAAGATCACCGAAGTCGGTTGCATTTGTCACAGAAGCAATAGTAACATAATCAATAACATTAGAAGCAGCAGCCACCCATCCTCCAACGAACAAGCCCCGGTGTTTTCCAGAAGTCCCACTGCTCTGTTGTCGGGCCACAGTAAGATTGGCATAATCAGCTGCATTCCCCTCTGTAGCAATAGTAACATATTCTATTGTATCTACAAGGGCAGCTTCATACCCTCCTCCAAACAAACCTCCTTGAGGATCATGATGTTTCATAATCACTCCACCTTTGTCAAAGCTATCTTTTTTGTATCCGATAAACTAGCCACCAAAAGATCCCCGCCCGATCTGAAAATAGTAGCAAAGGGACAGACCTGAAAAATTACGAAAAGTTGAGAGCAATAAACGTACCCTGTACTATTGGCACTTTTCATTTGGAGTTCAACATTCAAATTATTAACCTCGTCAATAGTCCAAGGTGCGGAAGTGGCTGGATTGACCGTTGACAAAGAGCTATAATAAGTGGTGTAACTTGTAAGTTTCAAATTTGTTACGATAGCTGATAGATAAGAAGTCTCCCCTATTTTGTAACCAACATTGACATATGCATTGTAGCTTGGAGAATATACTCTAGCCCCAATCTGTAGAGAGATCAAGGAAGTATTGGGAAACAAAGTTGCTGGTTTGGTCATCCCATAAATATCAGATTGGTAGGTTGTATTTTGTTTTCTCACATATGAGGTAGCATCGTCTGGAGTCGGATATTCATTGATGCAATCAAAGTTTGTATCAGCTCCTGATCTTGTAAAGTTCACAGTTACGTCAGAAGCTGGTACCAAAATATTGTAACCCTTCGGGTGTATGAATCTATCTTCCCCAATTCCTACAACTGATTCAAATTTAGAATTTTCAAACCTCATATCAATCCCCCGTGTGCCCCAGAGAAAGCCCCAGCATCCATAATCAGCCCGGTGGCTCCAAAATCATTACATTGCCCTTTTGTAGCAAAGTGACAATAGAGGTTAGTTCCAACCGGAGAGTCAACATCTGCAGAATAGTTGGTCACAAATCTCGTTAGAGAACAGAGAGCAGTGCGCATAGCATTGGTTGGCAAAGTTCCGAAATCGGACTGTTGAGAAAAGGCGATCAAATTCCAATATTTCATATTCTTGCCGACTGCCACCCCTATCACTCCATTGGACACCGATCCATAACCATAGACGTTGTCGGTCAACTCCCCCCAAAGTGAGTATGCCCCAGGAGCATAGAAAGGAAAAACACAAGACCAATTTACATTTTGGTATCCCGAAAAATACAAGCCATAAGAGGGAGTGGAAAACGTTTCCCCATCATAGACGACTGAGGCGTTGTTTGGCTCATAAGTTCCACCATCTGTAGCATTACCAGCAGTTGCTATTGTAATGTAGTCTATGCCCTTGTCAGACAGCCCAGATATAAAAATACCTGTGATCTTATTACACACAGAGCAAAGATAACTTCTTGTTGCAGTGAGATCACCGAAGTCGGTTGCGTTGCCGATAGTTGCTATGGTAATGTAGTCTATGGAATCGGTGTAGGTTGTGCTGCTTGTTTTTCCTCCCGCCATAATACCTCTAGTGAGGGAGGCTATACCAGAATTCAACACATTATGTCTTACTACAGACATGTCTCCAAAAGTACCCGATACACCTAGAACAGAGATGGTGATATATTCTATACCATTTTTGTAAGCGGGTGTCTGCAGTGGATTATAGCCACCGAAGAAACAACCCCTGTCAGACATATGCTCATTGATATCTATTGTGAACAAAACTGCGTCTGGATCCTCGTAATACAAAACCCCGCCTTGGAAGTATATTTGGCCATATCCAGACGGCAGGGTGGGCTTTGATAAAACATCCGTTAGAGATAAACCGCAGATAGACAAACCGTCAATTTTCATCAAGCCTCCTCTGTTACATCGACCGTGTAAATTGTCCCTACAGGGAATTGATAGTACAAAACCTTGTTCACAATGTAAAAACCTTCTTTCTCAGGATGTCCACTCAGGTTGGCCATGATTAAAGAATTAACCTCAACTCCTTGGGCTTGAGTTGTCCCCTCCCCTTCTTTCCAAGTAAGACGGAGGAGCCCGTTGCCCCCGTTGCCCCCATTGTTTGAAGAAGTGATTCTATAACCACCAGCACCACCACCACCAAAAGAAAGTCCCCAATTTCCCTTCACAACATTATCTTTAGCTGAAAAATAAAGTCCGAAACCCCCGTTGCCTGCGAAACCTCCTCCCCCTATACCTCCGGTGGCATACGTTGAATAGGGGATGCCCGTTGCTCCTGCAGTTCCTGCTCCTGAAGACCCCCCGGCTCCACCTCCACCTCCACCGCTGCAAAAACTGATATCTTGGGCGTTCCCTCCAGCCCCTCCGGAGAATCCGCTGTCCCCATCACCTTCAACGAAGCTGGCCCCGGCTGTGGCTGCGTAAGAACCTATGGCCGGACTGGAAGCCCCTCTTCCCCGGCATACTGATTCATCATCGTCCGTAAAAGTGGAGTCTTGCCCGTTTGTTACTTCCGAGGTTGAAATAAAATAACCTCCTAATCCAACCCAAATATCATAGGTCACTCCCGGAGTCACGGTCATGATAGCTTTAGAATAAGCCCCACCTCCACCTCCACCTCCACCTCTGTAAGCGGTGGTGCCTGTTCTGGCTCCGGCTCCACCTCCCCCATAACATTCTACGAGCACCGAGTTGTCTAACAAGTTGAGGGGAGCAGTCCAAGTTCCAGTTACTCCTCCAGCGTATATATTAATGGATCTCAATATGCTCATATCCGATCCTTTACAAACTATCCTATGACCACGGCATTACCTGTAACAGCACTGGCCCAAGTGATAGTGACCACTGAATCGCTAGTGAACTCAACCTCACTAGGGATCACCTGTACTCCAGCAACCGCGCAAACTACAATAACGTATTTCTGACTCAGACTATGGGTTATCGTCCAGGTTGTATCAGCGGTAGCCGGAGACGCATAGTGATAGGCTGAAGAGCCTGATCCCCCGGAAGGAGTTGCCCAACTCCCGGCTCCGTTTAAGAAATGGCCGGATTCCCCATCCAATTTGGGAAGGAGACCATGCTTGTCTGTGCTCGCGTTGGCTGTTGTATTATCCGATAGGGAAAGGGCAGCTTCTGTGTGGGTGTGAGTAGGAGTCGCAAAGGAAGAAGGACCATATCCACTGTCAGCTACCAGCTTCCCAGTCTCGTCTGCAAAGGAGGTAAAGTTGTTGGTTACCGAAGAAGCAGGACCAACTACATCCCCTGATCCTGATGGGGCTGTCCATGTACCGTCTCCCCGGAGATAGTTTGCGGATGATGGGGTTCCCGTTGCGTTGATATCTCCTACATCATGGGTGTGACCCGGAGTTGCGAAGGAGCTTGCTCCATACCCGCTGTCCTGAACTGATTTGCCGTCAGAGGAAGCGAACGAGGCAAAGTTATTTAGAACAGCACTCCCCGGCCCCGAAACATCCCCGGTTCCTCCGGAAGGAGTCGCCCATGTACCTGTACCTGTCAGATACTGCCCCACCATCCCGCTCAATTTTACGAGGAAACCATGGCGGCCTGTTGAAGCATTCCCCGTAGTATTGTCAGCCAACACCAGAGCAGCTTCTGTGTGGGTGTGGCCCGGAGTTGCGAAGGATGCGGGATTGTACCCGCTGTCCGCAAGCAGCTTTCCGGTAGCATCACCGAAAGATGCAAAGTTGGGAGTGGTTGCCGATGCTGGGCCAACTACATCTCCCGCCCCAGAAGGAGAAGACCAAACCCCGTCTCCCCGGAGATAGGTTGAGACACCGGGAGTCCCGGTGGCATCGATAGCCGCAATGGCCACCGATCTTGCAGGTAAGGTTATTGAGCCCTCAAACACCCGGTTCCCCGTCACTGTTATATTGGTGGCGCGGTAGGTATCCCGAATCAAGTTGAAAACAAGCTCCAGGGTAGCTGACCGCCCGGAAGCAGCTGCCAAGCTCCAAACAGGTATCTTATCCCCTGTAACAAGAGATGAAGCTGCTGCTCTCGCATTTATGGTTTCGCTCATCGCTTTTTACCTCCAATCACTGCCAGTCAATCTCCACCCCGGCCTCCCAGAGTATTCCCACCCCGGTTTCCCACAACATGTAGTAGACGGTTGTGGTTGCTGTGCTCCCCCAAGCGTTTATGGGGGACATTACTCCTCCGGGAATAGGCTGGTGTACTGTCTCCGGGATGATCCCGCTCACAGGAGCAT
>Ga0116142_10002334_pt1 | contig 20776 bp, 23 predicted proteins | sample AD_UKC033_MetaG_FD_89785 | JGI IMG/M metagenome (GOLD analysis project Ga0116142, IMG submission 89785) | Active sludge microbial communities of municipal wastewater-treating anaerobic digesters from USA - AD_UKC033_MetaG | ecosystem: Engineered > Bioreactor > Anaerobic > Digestate | place: USA... | reverse complement strand
CGCCAGCACGACGCTGGCCGGCGTTGTGCCCCCGCGCACCGCCAGGCGACCCTCCTGCGGCACGCCCTTGGGTCCGCACAGCGCCGTGCGGTCCTCCTCCATCAACTGCTCCAAGACGGCCAGCCCGGCTTGGGCACACAGGCCTTCGAAGGCGTGTCGCACGTCGTGCAGCACACCCAGCAGACCCAGCGAACGCTGCTCCATCTCGAGGTGCCGGCTGGAAGCGCCAAACGAGTGAACATTCGACGGCTTGGCTTTGATGCGAGACTTCATGTTGGCGGTTTCCTTTCTTTGCTTGCAAGGCATCCGCATGTTCACATGCGGGCGAAAGGAGCCGCCGCCTTCAGCTCAGCCGTTCAACAGATCCTGGGACATCGCCCAGCGGCAGCGCTGCGGGGTCGGTGCCGAGCAGTCCGTGCGTGCCGATCGTCGCGCTCTCTGGGCTCTCGGTGCTGTCGCACTCGGTCATGCAGGGCACGCCCATCATCGTGGTTTCCTTGATGATGCTGCCGGAGTCGGTGAGCACGCCACGTTCCTGGCGCACCAGGTAGTTGAACTCCTGATAGCGCTGTGGGTCGACGATCCGCCGGCAGGCATCGACGGCAGGGTGGCGAAGGTTTTGGCCGTACGCGGATGCATTGGCAACACCACGGGCAGGCCGCGCACCGCCGCGTTGAACGCCTGCTGCAATGCCGCCAGCCCCTTGGGCTCGTCAACGTTGGCCGGCCCGTCCAGCGTCATCGCGAAGTATTCGCCCGGCTGCAGGCCGCTCTGCCGGCAGAACGGCGGCGGGCGCAGCTTGTCAGAATTCGCGAGCAGCGTGTTGGTCATCGTGTTTCCGACGAAGAAAATCCGTTCGTCGCCGACCCCGGTCCGGCGCAGGTTGTCGTTGGCGACATCGCTGGTCGTGAAGAATCAGTTCGTGATCGAGCTGGTGACCAGCCGGTTGATCTCCTCGGGCATTGTCCAGTCGCCGGCGCGGATCCGACTCTCGACGTGGGCGACCGGCACGCACCGCGTCTGCGCGGCGACTGCGCAGGCCATCGTCGACCTCACGTCCCCGACGACCAGACATAGCCGGCTGCGCTTGCGCAGCGGCGACTCCTCGTAGTGGGCCATGATGGCCGCGGTCTGCACGGCCGCTGTGCCGGAGCCGATTTTGAGCTTCACGTCTGGATCGCGAATGCCAAGCTGCGCGAAGAAATTGCCGGACATGCGCTTGTCGTAGTGCTGCCCGGTGTGCACCAGCCGTGCGCGCAGCTGGATGCTGGCGGCTGGGTGACCACCGTTACTCCACCGCGATTCCGGCGGTGCGGGTTGGGAGGCGCCGCGGAGCCCGCGCCTACAGCCCGGCGGCGACGAAGTGCGGATTCTCGAAGCCGGGCTTGCCGTAGCGCAGCGGCTGGTCATCGTCCAGTCGGCGCACCGAGCCGCCGGCGGCGGACAGCACCGCGTGGCCGGCGGCGATGTCCCACTCCATCGTGCGGCCCTGGCGCGGGTACAGGTCGGCCTGGCCTTCGGCGACGAGACACAGTTTCAACGATGAGCCGGCGTTGATCAGCTGCGCAACGCGCCGCCCGGCCAGCAGCCGCTCGAGCGCGGCGGGATCACCGTGCGAACGACTGGCGAGCACGGTCAGCCCAGCCGCGGGGACCGAGCGGCAATGGATCGGGCGGCGTCCGTGGCCGTCCTCGACCCAGGCGCCGTGTCCGCTCGCGCCCGCGTACAGGCGCCCGGCGCCGTCGTCGAGGGCCGGCGCCAGCACGACGCCGGCCACCGGCTCGCCGTGCTCGATCAGCGCGATGTTGACCGTGAACTCGCCATTGCGGCTGACGAACTCCTTGGTGCCGTCCAGCGGATCGACCAGCCAGAAGCGTCCGCCCGACACGTCCGGAATGCGGCCGCCGGCCACGAGCTCCTCGGCGACGATCGGGGTTGCCGGGTCCAGCCGGGACAGTGCTTCGACGATCAATTCCTCAGCCTGCTGGTCGGCCAGCGTCACCGGCGAGCCGTCCCGCTTGCCGGAAACCTCGAAGTCGCCTGCGTACACGGCCATGATCCGCTCGCCGGCACGACGCGCGATCGCGGCGACTGCGGTGAGCAATTCCTCACTTTTTACGATGGTTCCCCCATGTTCGGGGCTGGCGCTGTGCTTGTTCAGCATGTATCGTTCATTAAAGTTTTAGTGACGTCGAATTTGGCAACTCCAGGATCTCAGTCGATGTCGGCTGCTGCCACCGCCGCCCAGACCCGCCACGAGGCCCAAGTATCGCGGCGCCGACGGGCGGTCGAGTTGCGGCTGCAGGGACTCACGTTGCAGCAGGTCACGGAACTGACCGGGTTGAGTGCTCCGACCGTGATCAGCGCCTGCCGCCTGTTTCGGGAGCACGGCTGGGCTGGCCTGGGCGAGCGGCCGCGCGGGCGTCAACTTGGGCAGGGGCGCAAGCTGGATCCCGGCCAGGAGCGCGCGCTCATCGCCAACCTGCTCGAGAGTACGCCGGAAGATTGTGGGGTTTCGGCGCGGTTGTGGAGCTTGCCTGCAGTCGAGCAGCTGTGCGAGCGGCGTTTCGGTCAGGTGCCGGGCGCGCGGGCCCTCGAGCGGGCACTGGCGCGTGCCGGCCTTCGCGTTGCGCGCATGGCCGATCTCGCGACGCAGGCGCCGAGGCTCGCGAGCTGGCGCCAGAATAGGTTGAGCGTGATCACGCGCGAGGCCCGGCGGTCGGGCAGCGCTGCGGTCTGGGTCGGCCAGTTCAACGTCGCAACACCTGGCGGGGCGGTGCGCCTGCTCGCCGCGCAGACCCTGCGCGGCAGCTTCGCATGGCTGCCGCTGCCCGGCGAGCGCGCCCATCAGATCGACGCTTACATCGATTTTCTGGTGCGCCTTGCCTCGACCTGGCCGACCCATCGTCACGTGCTGCTGCATGGCATCGACAGCACGCATCCGGCGCTGCGGCGCTGGTTGGAGGAAGGCCGAGCTGACTGGCGCATCCTTGCCTGTCCGGCAGCCTTGCAGCCGGTGCGCATCGATGCCCTCGCTTGTCCCGCCGGGCGTGTGCCCGCTGACGCGCAGCTCGCGCCTTCCGATGATCACAGCAAAGCGAAGAAGACCCCCATCATGAAACTGACCCATCTGCAGCGGCTGGAGGCGGAGAGCATCCACATCCTGCGCGAGGTGGTCGCCGAATGCGAGCGGCCGGTGATGCTGTATTCGATCGGCAAGGACTCGGCCACGATGCTGCACCTGGCGCGCAAGGCTTTCCATCCGTCGACGCCGCCTTTTCCGCTGCTCCACGTGGATACGATGTGGAAGTTTCGCGACATGTACGCGCTGCGCGAACGCATGGTGCGTGAATCGGGCATGGAGCTGCTGGTCTGGCGCAATCCCGAGGCGGTGAAGCTCGGCATCAACCCCTTCGATCACGGGTCGCAGATCCACACCGACATGTGGAAGACGCAGGGCCTGAAGCAGGCGCTCGACCACTACGGCTTCGATGCGGCCTTCGGCGGCGCGCGCCGCGACGAGGAGAAGAGCCGTGCGAAGGAGCGCATCTTCAGCTTCCGCAGCGCGCACCACCACTGGGACCCGAAGAACCAGCGGCCGGAGCTTTGGGACCTGTACAACGCGCGCAAGCAGCCGGGCGAGTCGATCCGCGTGTTTCCGCTGTCGAACTGGACCGAGCTCGATATCTGGCAGTACATCTATCTTGAGAACATTCCGATCGTGCCGCTGTACCTCGCCCGCGAGCGGCCGGTGGTCGAGCGTGCCGGCACCTTGCTGATGGTGGACGACGAGCGTTTCCGGCTGGAGCCGGGCGAGGTGCCGGTGATGCGCAAGGTGCGTTTCCGCACGCTGGGCTGCTATCCGCTATCCGGCGCGATCGAGAGCGACGCCGAGACCCTGCCCGCGGTGATTCAGGAGATGCTGCTGGCCCGCACCAGCGAGCGGCAAGGCCGGATGATCGACTACGACCAGGCCGGCTCGATGGAGAAGAAGAAACAAGAGGGGTACTTCTGATGGCCCATCGCTCCGACCTGATCGCCACCGACATCGAAGCCTATCTGCGCCAACACGAGCACAAGAGCCTGCTGCGCTTCATCACCTGCGGCAGTGTCGACGACGGAAAGAGCACGCTGATCGGTCGGCTGCTCTACGACGCCAAGATGGTTTTCGAGGACCAGCTGGCCGCAGTGCAGAACGACAGCCGCAAGTGGGGCACGCAGGGTGGCGAGATGGACCTGGCGCTGCTGGTCGACGGTCTGGCTGCCGAGCGCGAGCAGGGCATCACCATCGACGTCGCCTACCGTTTCTTCAGCACCGACCGGCGCAAGTTCATCGTCGCCGACACCCCCGGCCACGGGCAGTACACGCGCAACATGATCACCGGGGCCTCCACGGCCGACCTCGCGGTGATCCTCGTCGACGCGCGCAAGGGCGTGCTCACGCAGACGCGCCGGCACAGCTACCTGGTCAACCTGATCGGCATCCGCAAGGTGGTGCTGGCGGTGAACAAGATGGACCTGGTCGACTACGGTCAAAGCGTGTTCGAGCGGATCGTCGACGATTACCTCGGCTTTGCGCGCCAGCTGGGTCTGGAGGACGTGACTGCGATTCCGCTGTCGGCGCTCAAGGGCGACAACATGCTGCAGCCGAGCGGCCGCACGCCCTGGTACCACGGGCCCACGCTGATGGGGCTGCTGGAGACCTGCGAGGTCGAGGATTCACGGCGGCAGGCGGCGCCGCTGCGACTGCCGGTGCAGTGGGTGAACCGGCCGAACCTGGATTTCCGCGGCTTCTGCGGGCTGATTGCCAGCGGCAGCATCCAGCCGGGCGATCGGATACGCGTGCTTCCCTCAGGGCGCGAAAGTCGGGTTCGGCGCATCGTCGGCTACGACGCTGACCTGCCGCAGGCGGTAGCCGGGCAGTCGGTCACCATCACGCTCGAGGACGAGATCGATGTTTCGCGCGGCGACGTGCTCGTGCGCGCCCAGACGCCTGCGGAGGTCGCCGACCAGTTCGAGAGCACGATCGTCTGGATGGACGACGAGCCGATGCTGCCCGGTCGTGCTTATCTGCTGAAGATCGGCACTCGCACCGTCGGCGCCAGCGTGACTGAGTTGAAGTATCGCGTCGACGTCAACACGACCGAGCATCTCGCCGCGAAGCAGCTCGAGTTGAACGAGATCGGTGTATGCAACATCGCGCTGGACCGGCCCGTGGTCTTCGATTCCTACCGCGACAACCACACGACCGGCGCCTTCATCCTGATCGATCGGCTGAGCAGCCGCACCGTCGGCGCCGGCATGTTGCACTTCGCGCTGCGACGGGCGCAGAACATCCACCTGCAGCCGCTCGATCTGGACAAGCAGGCACGCGCGGCGCTCAAGCAGCAGAAGCCGGCCGTGCTCTGGTTCACCGGGCTGTCCGGTTCCGGCAAGAGCACGATCGCCAACCTGGTGGAGAAGAAGCTGCATGCGCTCGGGCACCACAGCTATCTGCTCGACGGCGACAACGTGCGTCACGGGCTGAACAAGGATCTCGGCTTCACCGAAGCCGATCGCGTCGAGAACATTCGCCGCGTCGCCGAGGTGGCAAAGCTGATGGTCGACGCTGGCCTGATCGTGCTGACCGCCTTCATTTCACCCTTTCGCGCGGAGCGGCGGATGGCGCGCGGGCTGCTCGAGGAGGGTGAGTTCATCGAGATCCACGTCGACACGCCGCTGGCAGTGGCGGAGAAGCGCGACGTCAAGGGCCTGTACGCCAAGGCGCGCCGCGGTGAACTGAAGAACTTCACCGGAATCGACTCGCCCTACGAAGAGCCGGAGGCGCCGGAGCTGAAGGTCAATACGGTTGAACTCAGCGCCGAGGCTGCGGCCGACCGGGTGATCGAGCATCTGCGTGCGCAGGGCCTGATCGGCTGAGGGCCGGAGACGGATCCGCACAGAGCAGCCCACCGTGCACGCTGCCGCCCTCGCATTGCCTGACGTCGCGTTCGAAGACACAACCGGCCGACGCTGATGACGCTCGCTCAGCTCGCCGTATTGGCTGGTCTGGCGTTTCTGCTGGCCGAACTGGTCCGCGGCAAGCGCTCGGCGGCGATGCTCTTCGCAACGCTCGCGTTCGTGTTCATCCTGCTCGATCTGGTGCCGCTGGATCAGGGCATCGCGCAGCTCACCAACCAGGGGCTGCTGACGGTGGTCGTGCTGCTGCTGCTGTCGATCGTGCTGGACAAGTCGCGCCTGCTCGAAGAGCTGGCCGACCGACTCGTCCGTGGCCGTTACCGCGTGGCCCTGGCGCGGCTTTTCACCGGTACGGCGCTGTATTCCGCCTTTCTGAACAACACGGCGGTGGTGGCGTCGCTGATCGGGCCGTTGAAGCGATCGCGGCACCATCCGGCCTCGCGGCTGCTGCTGCCGATGTGCTATGCGGCCTCGCTCGGTGGCGTTCTGACCCTGGTGGGCTCCTCGACGAACCTGCTGGTCAACAGTCTGATGATCGGCCAAGGCCTCCCGGCGCTGCACATCTTCGATCTGTTTCCAGTCGGTATCTGCATCGTGCTGGCGAGCGCGCTGATGATGATCGCCACCTATCCTCGCCTGCTGCCGATGCAGCCGCCGGTGGACGAGCCGTTGTCGGACTACTTCATCGAGGCCAAGGTCCGTGCCGACTCGCGCATGGTCGGGCGCACCGTCGAGGAGAACGGGCTGCGCCAGCTCAGTCATCTGTTCCTCGCCGAAATGGTGCGCGACGGGCGGGTGATCGCACCGGTCGAGCCCGATCGCATGATCCGGCCCGACGACATCCTGGTGTTCACCGGTGACGTCACGCGGCTGGATCTGCTCGCCCGCTTCGACGGGCTGATCACGCACGGCGAGCACTACGACCTGCCGGTGGACAACCTGGTCGAGGTCGTCGTGGCGGCGAACTCCGTGCTCGCCCGACGCACGATCAAGCAGGCAGAGTTCCGCGCGCAGTTCGACGCGGCAGTCGTCGCGGTGCGGCGCGGGAGCGAACGGCTGCGTGGTCCACTCGCCGACGTGCAGCTGGAGGTTGGCGACACCCTGGTGCTGGCGGTCGGCGCCGACTTCGACAAGCGCAACAACCTGAACCGCAACTTCGTCATCGTCAGCCGCAAGCAGCTGCAGAAGTTCAGCGATCCGCGCAAGAGTGCCGTCGCGATCACTGGTTTCCTCGCGGCGATCGTCCTGTCGGCGCTGGGCGTGGTCGAACTGCTCAAGGCTCTGCTGGCGCTGCTGGCGCTCTTTTTGGCGCTGGGCTACGTGCGCACGGCCGATCTGCGCCGCAACATGCCCTACGCGATCATTGTCATCATCGCCGCGGCGCTGGTGATCGCGCAGGCGGTGGTGGCCACCGGCGCAGCCGGGCTGCTGGCCAGCGCGCTGCTGCACGGGGCCGGCGACTTCGGACCCCACGGCGCACTCGCGCTGGTCCTCGGGCTCACCTGGCTGCTGACCGAGTTGATGACCAACAACGCCGCCGCGGCGCTGGCGTTCCCGGTGGCCTTCGGGGTCGCGCAGCAGCTCGGCGTCGATCCGATGCCCTTCCTGATGGCGGTGATCTACGGCGCGAGCTGCAGTTTCCTGACGCCCTACGGCTACCAGACGAACCTGATGGTGATGTCGCCCGGCCGCTACCAGTTCAGCGATTACCTGCGGGCCGGAGCGCCGATCGCGCTCGTGTTCCTGCTAGTCGCCTTTGTGGCGATACCGGTGGTGTTTCCGTTCTAGCCAAAAACATCGTGCTGCGGCGCCTGCTCCGGGCCGTGCGCTGTCGATAATCCGCGCTCCCTTTGAAGTTGCCCCGGTTTCACGGGCACCTTACCCTGCCAACGGGCAGAGGAGTCCGAGATGCCCAAGACCCGACCGCCGTACCCGGCGGAGTTCAGACGACAGATGGTTGAGCTTGTGGCTGCAGGCCGCACGCCGGCGGAGCTCTCACGCGAGGTTTGGTTGCTCCGCGCAGAGCATCGCCAACTGGGCCGCAAGCAGCGGCATGAAGAGCGGCGTACGGCCTTCGACGCCGTCCTTGCCGCTGAGTGGCGCCGAAGCTAGCTGATACTGGATGGGCAGGTCCGCCCGAAAGTCGCCAATGCGCGCTGAAACCGAATGCAAAAGTCACATCGGTGGTCTGAATCGACTCGCCAGACCGTATCGACCACCCCGAAATCGCCGATGGAGGTTGTTTGCGAGGGAGCTCATGCTGTACGGGGCCACTTGGTGATAGCTTGCCTAGAATGGTGTAATCGATCTAGATGAGCAGCTATGGGCAGTATCTTGTACCATGAATAATTTCTAAATTCTATGTCCAGATCGATTCGTCAGAAAGGTGTGCTGCTGAAAGCGAGCGCACCCAGGTCAACGTATCCAAATGGGCGTGCATTGCCTGCCGCATCGACCCTCGACGAATCACTGAATCCTGTTCCTACGCCGATCGCAGGGCTTCCAGTCTGAAGCTGCCAGTCAGCGTCTTTCGCCGAGACGAACAGAGGGTCCGCATTGATAGGAGCGATCCCGGGATACTCATCGTTGGTCCGATTGCTAGGTGGTGGCCACTGCAAATTCGTTCGAACGTAGGTAGTGAGCTGGGCGCTCTGATGCACACGAATGGGAGATGTCTTGCTGCCAAAGACAATATTATCCAGAATCTGAACATCGCCGACTCGCGCACTCGCGATGCGAATGCCGCTGCCGTAATCGCTAGCCGGATTGGTACTGGCGGATGGTGAGAAATAGCTCAATTTTGCTTCTCTGACCCCCGCGTCCGCGATGGTGTTGTTGAAGATGTGGATCCGCTCGCGGATGCCTTCGCCCTCGGCCCGACTTTTCGATGCGTAATTCGAAATGAGAATGCCGTCGGTGCCAACGGAATGGATCAGATTGTCGTGTATCCGGATGTCGCTTGCCGTGCCACCGGCTTCCGCGCTGACGACGATCCCGGCGTTCGTACGCCGCACCTGGTTGCCGTAGACGTCGATGTTGCTTACACCGTCCGAGTAGGCATCGACGTAGATCCCGAGTTGGACCAGGTTCCAGACGGTGTTGAAGGCAATGATGCCGTTGCGCGACCCCTGCTTGGCGTCGATGCCCTCGCCGCCACCCGAGGTCACACCCGGTGACTGCATCGCGTCATGAACCCGGTTACCGTAGACGGCAAAACCATCGACGCGCGTGAGTGAAATGCCCTCCTGGCAACCGGTGCGGCCATCGGCGCCGAACTGGTTCTTGTCGCAGAAGCGGGAGACGTCGTTGCCGATGATGACGACGTCCCGGCTGTTCTCGGCGTAGATGGCCGAGCCGAGAGAAATCCTGCTGCGGTTGCCCTCCAGTTCGATGTTCTGGCTGTTGCGGATCCGGAAACCGAAGAAGCTCGAGTTCTCGACGGCGATGTTGCGCACGATGACGTGTGCTGCCCGCTCAATCTCGATGAGTCCGCGCCAGACCCCAGGGACTGCCGAATGGCTTGCGCGCAGAATGGCGCCGGTCTCGCCGGAAAGGGTGATCGGCGCCGTAGCCAGCCCGCTCTTGCCGACGATTCGGACGGACTGTGCAACCCGATGGACGCCGGCGCGCAGGACCACGGTGTCGCCAGGCAGGGCGACGTCGACTGCGCGTTGCAGCGACGCAAAAGGCTGCTGGCTCGAGCCGCTCCACGCATCGCTGCCGCTCGTCGCGACATAGAAGGTACGACCGGACGGGGTCTGGGGCGATCGTGGTGTGCAGAGGGCAGTGCTGACGAGAACGCCCGTCCCGGCGCTGCAGACCCCCTGCTGCGTCCATGGTCGATGATTCGCGCTCGGCTCACCGCTGCTCGCTATCTTTCCTGCGGCAGAGCGTAGGCCCTCTTCGACGGACGGGGCGTCGCCGGTCTCCGTGGTGTTCGAGTCGCTCGATGCAGTCGCGATGCTGAACTCGCCACCGTCGTACGCGTTCAAGGCAGCCTGGGTGGCGCGATCGGCGATGACGCTCGAAGCTGCATCGCTGATGCCTCTTGGTGCTTCGGGGTCGCCACCGCCGCCACAGCCCGGCAGTGCGAACAGTAGGGTGAATGCTGCGAGGTGAAGGGAGAGAGGCTTGGAACAAGCGCGGAGGGGCATGGGGCGGAAGGCCATCGAGACGGTTCGAGGGTCTTTCGGCGGATGGTTTGCGACCTGAAGCCTTCCTGGGCAAGGGGTCGGCTTCCACGATGGCAGGATGTCGCACCATGTCTACCGCATCACGAATTGCCGCCGTGAGCCGGCTGCTTCGCCGCGGGAAAAGGGCGGCGCAGTGAGGGGTTGTCGCGACCTGCGCTGACTCTCCAGGACCGCGCCGTCTGGGGCAGAAGAAAGATCGCGAGTTCGCGCAGAGTGACGCGTCGTATCAGAAGGAGGCCCCATGAGCGATTCCCAAAAGGACCGCACACTCGACACCGCGATCTTCGACGCCCTGTGGACCGCCGCGCGCCTGCCGGCCGACGCCGCGCAGCAGGCGCGGGTGCTGCCCCTGTGGCGCGAGACTTGCGCCCTGATCGACCGCCTGGACGAGGTCGAGCTCGGCGAGAGCTTCCCGGCGACGGCCTTCGATGCGCGCCGCCGGGGCTGAGCGATGGAGCCCTTCGATCTCGACTTCGGCGCGGCGTCGGCGGCGATCCGGGAGGGCAGGCTCTCGCCGCTGGAGCTGACTGATTCCTGCCTGCGCCGGCTGCAGGCAGTGGAGCCGCGCATCGGCGCGTTCGCGCATGTCAGCGCCGAGCGCGCGCGTGAGGCTGCGCGGCAGGCGGAGCATGAGATCGCCGCGGGCCGTTGGCGCGGCCCGCTGCACGGCATTCCGATCGGCGTCAAGGACTTGTTCGACACCGCCGGCGTGCCGTCGACCTCGAGCTCGCGCGTGCGCAGCGGGCGGGTGCCGCAGGAGGATTCGGCGGTGGTCGAGCGCCTGCGCGCGGCCGGGGCGATCCTGCTCGGGCAGACGCAGACGCACGAGTTCGCCTACGGCGGCGTCACGCCGACGACGCGCAACCCCTGGGGGCTGGACCGGATCCCCGGCGGCTCGAGCGGCGGCTCGGGGTCAGGTCTTGCCTTTTGCCTCCACCCCGCGAATGCGGGGGTATTCGAGATGCCGTGCGCCGCCGTGCGCTAAGATCAACAGCAACCGACAACCGGTGCGAGGAGCGTGCGATGGAGGTTTCGAGAATGCAGCGGAGTGCGCAACGCGCCCTCCTGGCGCTTTCACTGGCGCTTGCGCCGGCGTTGTCGACTGCAGCTCTCGCGGTCGATCCGCCTGTGCGCTATGACTTCACCGCCCTGTCATCCATCGAGTCCGGTGGCGAGCAGTTCGCCGGCAGTTTCAGCGTCGTCTCGTCGGGGGGCTTCATCACGTCGAATACGACTTTCGACGTCGGCGACCTGCTATCTTGCACGGTCACGGTGACGCCAGCGGCGCCGGCGAGTTGTCGCAGCCAGGAGTTCCTCTTCGGCATTTCTGACGATCTGACCACGATCTCATTCGGCGTTTCAACTGACGCCAATCCCGGCACAGGGATTTATTACTACTTCCCGGCGAACGCGTTTTCGACGCCTGGCTTGCACTCCAGCACGCTGTTGGGCACCTATCAGGCGGGAACACTCCTCGTCACTGTGGTGCCGGAGCCCGCAGCTGCCTTGTCGATGACCATGGGTCTGGCGGTGCTCGGCCTGTACGCCCGCCGTCGGCGCGCGCATCAGGCGGAGGCAAAAGGCAAGACCTGACCCCGTCGTTACGCGTACGCCGCCGATCTGGCACGCGAGCGTGTCGTGGCGGTTCCCGTCTGAGCGGCGCTTGAAGTTCAAGCTCGACGAGAACCTGCCCAGGCTCGTGTCGACGACGCCGGGTCGTCTCGGGCACGATGCACAACCGTTGCGCAGCAGGGTCTCGCGGGCGCACCCGATGATGCCGTTCTGCTGGCGTGCCAGGCAGAAGAGTGTGTGCTCATCACGCTGGATCTAGACTTCGCCGACATTCACGCCTATCCGTCGGGGAGCCACGCGGAAGTGCACGTCCGGGGTCAGGTCTTGCCTTTTGCCTCCACTGTGCGCTTCGCACTTCACGTCTCGCCCTGGTCGGCCTTGTCGCTCGCGCGCGAGGCGCGAGCGAACGGCAAGCGGCCGAACATGAAGGATGGCCTTCCGACGAGTGCCCTCGGGGACGGCCAGCACGAGTACACCGAGGAGGAGGCAAAAGGCAAGACCTGACCCTACCGAACTACCGAAAGAATCAGCGCTGCCCCGAGCGCAGCAGTTCTGCGCGCAGCGCACGCAGCGCGGTCTTCACGCGTGCCTGGTTGGCATTGCCGATGCGCAGCATGATCTTGTGCCCGGCGCTTGCGGTCTGCAGCTTGGGGTCAGCGAACTCGTAGCGCACCCAGGGTCGCGTCGACGGGATCTCGCCTTTCACTTCGACGAGATGCAGGGCCAGCGGCTCGGGCGCTTTCGGTGCACCGAGCAGGTGATCGATGACCGCGATCACGCGGTCGTGAAAGCGCTGGCCCGGATAGCCCAGTTCCTCGTATTCGCGCTGCATCAGCGGCAGCATGCGCGCATAAAGCGCCACCGCCGCGCGCGGGTCGAGGTGTTCGATCAGCGCGACGAAGGGCGTGTAGCGCTCGCTGTTGCCGGCTTCGGCGAGGAGGGCGCCGTCACGCTCTGCTGCCTGGAAGCGTCCCGCGGTTGGCTGCACCGGCCACAGGCGCGAGGCCGCGTGTTCGCGCGGGAGGTTGTCGACGGTGACGACGAAGCGGCGCACGAAGTCGTCGCCGATCACGAGCGTGCGCAGCGCCGAATCGCCGACGAGCGCGGCCAGCGCCGAGGGCACGCCGGCCTCGGTGAGCGCCGGTTGATCGACGGGAGCTCGAGGTGGCGGTACGACCTCCGATGCCGCTGCATCGCCGGCATCGGCCACCGACGCCGCGGGTGCCGGCACCGGCGCGGCGGGTTCCACGGCTGCCGGTTGCACCGCCGGCGGCTCGGTCGACACGACCGGCGCTGGACTCTGGCGCAGGAACCACCAGGCGATCGCCGCCGCAACCAGCAGCAGCACGATCACGATCAGCCAGCGCCCGCCCGTGCCGCGCCCTTGCGGCAACGGCGCGCGTGCGTCCGTATCGGCGCGCAGGTTCTCTTCACTGGCCATCGGTTCGGGCATCTCCTGGTCTGGGCATCGGCACGTCGGGTGCACCCATGCCGAACCTCACCCTACACCCTGCGCCGGCGATGTCAACCTCGAGCTTGCATGGGGTCAGGTCTAGCTTGCAAGGGGTCAGGTCTTGCCTTTTGCCTGCCCTGATCGCAGACTCGCCGCATGTCGCGTCCGCTGCGCATCGAGTTCGAAGGCGCCGTCTACCACGTGACCTCACGCGGGGATCGGCGCGAGCCGATCTTCGTCGACGACACGGATCGCCAGCGGCTGCTCGCGATCGTCGGCCAGGCGATGGAGCGCTTCGAGGCTCGCGTCTACGCCTACTGTCTGATGGGCAATCACTACCACTTCGTGCTCTGCACGGCGCAGCCCAATCTCTCGCGGCTGATGCGCCATGTGAACGGCGTCTACACGCAGGACTTCAACCGCCGCCACGACAAGGTCGGGCACCTGTTCCAGGGGCGTTTCAAGGCGGTGCTGGTCGATCGCGACGCCTACCTGCTCGAGGTCTGCCGCTACGTCGAGCTCAATCCGGTGCGCGCCGGGCTCGTCGACGAGCCGCGCGCGTGGCGCTGGTCGAGCCACGCTGCCAACGCGGGGCTCGCGCCGGCGCCGGAGTGGCTGGATACGGCGACCCTTCACGGCCACTGGCTCGGCCGCGATCCGCGCAACGCGGCCGACCGGCGCCGTGCGGCCGCACGCCATGCGCGGTTCGTCGCCGAGGGGCGCGATCAGCCGCTGTGGAGCCAGGCGCTGCAGCAGCAGATCTTCCTCGGCGACGACGATTTCGTCGCACGCATGCAGCAGCGCATGGGGGCCCCGCAGCGGACGGCAAGCGAGGTGCCTGCGGCCCAGCGCCGCGGACGCGGCAAAAGCCTCGATCAGCTGCTGCGCGAAGCGCCTTCGCGCGAGGAGGCGCTGCGGCTGGCGCATGCCGATGCCGGTCTGACGATGACCGAGATCGCGCGACAGATGGGGCTCTCGGTCTCGCGCGTCAGCCGCCTGATCGCGAAGGCCGAGGAAGGGCGGAGAAGCTGAAAATCATCGGGGTCAGGTCTTGCCTTTTGCTACCTATCTGGGTATTCGTTGCGGCATACGAAGGGAGATCCTGTTTCGCGCCGCGTATCGGCACGGGCTCGATACCGCCATGGGTAGCAAAAGGCAAGACCTGACCCCGACACTTTATTGCGTCAGCGCCTGCCGCAGTCGCGCTTCGTCGAAGCCGACGACGATGTGGCGGCCCTTGACGACGAAGGTGGGGGTGCCGGGCGTGCCGGCGCGCTCGTAGTCGGCGCGGCAGGCGGGGTCGCGTTCGATCGAGCATTCGCTGAAGGGCACCTGGTGTTCGCCGAGCCAGCGGCGTGCAGCGGCGCAATAGGGGCAGGTGTCGGAGGCGATCATGCGCAGGTCGCCCGGCGCGGTGACGGCGGCGAGCCCGCGCCCGCGTTCGGCGTCGACGTGGCGTTGCCACAGCATCTGCGCGACGAAGACGACGGCAACGAGCACCAGCAGGCTGCGGATGCCGCGGTGCCGCTTGTCGACGGGAGCGGGCGTGGTCATGACGCCCGCATTGGATCACGGGTGCGTCGGGGCTGCAGGGAAGCTGGGCAATTCGGCCTGCGCATCGGTGATTCGCGGCGCCGCGGCGTCCTTGGCGGCGACGATCGGCGCGGCGGCGATGCGCGCGAGCGGCCACTCGATGCCGATGCCGGGGTCGTCCCAGCGCAGCGCGCGTTCGCAGTCGCGCGCGTAGACGTCGGTGGTCTTGTAGAGGAAGTGCGTGTCGTCCTCGAGCGCAAGGAAGCCGTGCGCGAAACCCTCGGGGATCCAGAGCTGCCGGCGGTTGTCGGCGCTCAGCTCCACCCCCACCCATTGCCCGAAGTGCGGCGAGCCGCGGCGGATGTCGACGGCGACGTCGAAGGCGGCACCCCGCACGACGCGCACGAGCTTGCCCTGCGGGTGCGGCGGCAGCTGGTAGTGCAGGCCGCGCAGCACGCCGGCCTTGCTGCACGAGTGGTTGTCCTGCACGAAGGGGCGGGTCGCGGGCAGGCCGGACTCGCGCAGGGCGGCGTCGAAGCGCGCCTGGTTCCAGCTCTCCATGAACCAGCCGCGCTCGTCGGCGAAGACGGCGGGCTCGACGATGACGACGCCGGGCAGCGCGGTGGGGATGAGCTTCACCGGAACACCTTCTCGGCGAGCACCTGCATCAGGTAGTGGCCGTAGCCGTTCTTGAGCATCGGCTGCGCGAGCTTCTCGACATCGGCGGCGCTGATCCAGCCCGAGCGATAGGCGATCTCCTCGGGGCAGGCGACCTTGAGGCCCTGACGCTTTTCCAGCGTGGCGATGAACTGGCTGGCTTCGAGCAGGCTGTCGTGCGTGCCGGTGTCGAGCCACGCGTAGCCGCGGCCCATGATCTCGACCTCGAGCTGGCCCTGGCGCAGGTATTGCGCGTTGACTTCGGTGATCTCGAGTTCGCCGCGGGCGCTGGGCTTGATGGCCGCGGCGATGTCGCAGACCTGCTCGTCGTAGAAATAAAGGCCGGTGACGGCGTAGTTGCTCTTGGGCTGGCGCGGCTTTTCCTCGATGCTGATGGCGCGGCGCTGGTTGTCGAACTCGACGACGCCGTAGCGCTCGGGGTCGTGCACGTGGTAGGCGAAGACCGAGGCTCCGCTGGTGCGCGCATCGGCACGCTTGAGCAGCGGCTGGAAGTCGTGGCCGTAGAAGATGTTGTCGCCGAGCACGAGGGCGCTGGGTGCACCGCCGATGAATTCGCGCCCGAGGATGAAGGCCTGCGCGAGGCCGTCGGGGCTGGGCTGCACGCAGTAGGAGAGGTTCATGCCCCAGCGGCTGCCGTCGCCCAGCAGCGCTTCGAAACGCGGCGTGTCCTGCGGCGTGCTGATGACGAGCACGTCGCGCATGCCGGCGAGCATCAGCGTCGAGAGCGGGTAGTAGACCATCGGCTTGTCATACACCGGCAGCAGCTGCTTGCTCATCGCGAGTGTGGCCGGGTGCAACCGGGTGCCGGAGCCCCCGGCGAGGATGATGCCTTTGCGGTTCATGGGCGGGGGTCGTCGTGGATCAAAAGTCATCGACCCAGCGCAAGGGCGCCGGGTAGGCCATCAGGGCGCGGTCAGCGGTCACGAGTTGCGCGCCTTCGCATTGCGCCTGCGCGAGCAGCATGCGGTCAAAGGGGTCGGCATGCAGAGCCGGGAGATGGCGCACCCGCGCAGCGTGTTCATGCCGAATGGGCAAGGGGTCGAACTCGGTCTCCAGCGCTGCCTGCGCGACCGTTTCGGGCTCGAAGTCGAAATCGAGCCGTTGCAGTGCGCGCTTGATCGCGATCTCCCAGATGCTGGCCGCCGAAAACAGGACCTGGTTCGCGGGATCCATCAGTGCAAGCTTCAGACTTGGACTCAGGCGCGTGGGCGACATCAGCGCCCAGAGCAGGACATGCGTGTCCAGCAGCAGCGTCATGTCGGTCCGTTGAACGCCGCGATCACCTCCGCGGGCAGCGGCGCGTCCCAGTCGGCGGGCACCGCATGCCGGCCTGCCAGCCGTCCGAGTACGCGCTGCGGCCGGGCATTAGGCAGTGACGTCAGTCTGGCAACCGGCCGCCCGCCCCGCGCAATGACCACCTCTTGTCCGGCCTCCACCTCCTCGAGCAGGCGCGACAGATGCGTCTTGGCTTCATGGACGTTGACGGTCTTCATAGTACTAATCGTATTGACTTAGTCAGACTTAGTCAATTCGAAAAGACTTCGGCCAGCATGCGCTCCACCCCGGCCTGCCACGGCGGCAGCCGCAGCCCGAAGGCGGACTGCAGTCGGGCCGTCGACAGCCGCGAGTTCAGCGGCCGGCGCGCCGGCGTCGGGTAGGCGGACGTGGGGACGGCGTGGATCGCCTCGGGCGCGACCTTGACGGGCTGGCCGTGCGCGCACGCCCATTCGATGACGAAGCGCGCGTAGCCGTGCCAGCTCGTCTCGCCTGCGGCGACGCAGTGGTAGGTGCCGGCAAGCTGCGGGTCGGCGATCGCTGCGCGCAGCGCGTGCGCGGAGACGTCGGCCAGCAGGTCGGCGCCGGTAGGGGCGCCGATCTGGTCGTCGATCACGCGCAGCTCGTCGCGCTCGGCGGCGAGCTTGAGCATGGTGCGCGCGAAGTTGCCGCCGCGCGCGGCGTAGACCCAGCTCGTGCGCAGGATCAGGTGGCGGCAGCCGCTGGCGCGGATCAGCGCCTCGCCTTCGAGCTTGGTTCGGCCGTAGACGCTCAAGGGGCCGGTGGCGGCGTCCTCGTCGCGCGGGCTGTTGCCGCTGCCGTCGAAGACGTAGTCGGTGCTGTAGTGCAGCAGCCAGGCGCCGCGCGCGGCGGCCTCGCGCGCCAGCACGCCCGGGGCGCTGGCGTTGATCGCGCGCGCGAGTTCGGGCTCGCTCTCGGCCTTGTCGACCGCGGTGTGCGCGGCGGCGTTGGCGATCAGGTCGGGTTGCACGCGCTGCACGAGTCCGGCGAGCGACTCGGGATCGCTGAAGTCGGCGCGCTGCGGCGCGGGCGTGTCGAAATCGCAGGCGACCAGTTCACCCAGCGGCGCCAGCGCGCGCTGCAATTCCCAGCCGACCTGGCCCTTGCAGCCGAGCAGCAGGATCTTCATGCCCTCACCCCCGGCCGGCGTAGTTGGTTGCGACCCAGTCGCGGTAGGCGCCGCTCTGCACGGCAGCGACCCAGTCGGCGTGCGCGAGGTACCACTGGACCGTCTTGCGGATGCCGCTCTCGAAGCTCTCGGCCGGGCGCCAGCCGAGCTCGCGCTCGATCTTGCGCGCGTCGATCGCGTAGCGGCGGTCGTGCCCGGGGCGGTCGCTCACGTGCGTGATGAGCCGCGTGCGCGGGCCCGCGGCGTCGGGCCGCAGTTCGTCGAGCAGCGCGCAGATCGCGTGCACGATCTCGCGGTTGGGTTTCTCGTTCCAGCCGCCGATGTTGTAGACCTCGCCGACGCGGCCCTGGGCCAGCACGGCGCGGATCGCGCTGCAGTGGTCGCCGACATAGAGCCAGTCGCGCACCTGCATGCCGTCGCCGTAGATCGGCAGCGGCTTGGCCGCCAGCGCGTTGACGATCATCAGCGGGATCAGCTTCTCGGGGAACTGCAAGGGTCCGTAGTTGTTGCTGCAGTTGGTGGTGAGCACCGGCAGCCCGTAGGTGTGGTGCCAGGCGCGCACCAGGTGGTCGCTCGCGGCCTTGCTCGCCGAGTAGGGGCTGTTGGGCTGGTAGGGGTGCGTCTCGGTGAAGGCCGGCGCGTCCGGGCTCAGGCTCCCGTAGACCTCGTCGGTGCTGACGTGCAGGAAGCGGAATGCCGCCTTCGCCTGGCCTTCGAGCGTGTTCCAGTAGGCGCGTGCCGCTTCGAGCAGCGTGAACGTGCCCTCGACGTTGGTCTTGATGAAGGCGCCGGGCCCGTGGATGCTGCGGTCGACGTGGCTCTCGGCGGCGAAGTGCAGGATCGCGCGCGGGCGATGTTCGGCCAGCAGCCGGTCCAGCAGCGCACGGTCGCCGATGTCGCCGTGCACGAAGACGTGGCGCGCGTCGCCCGCGAGCGCGGTGAGGTTCTGCCGGTTGCCGGCGTAGGTGAGGGCGTCGAGGTTGACGACGGGCTCGGCCGTGGCGTCGGCCAGCCAGTCGAGCACGAAGTTGCTGCCGATGAAGCCGGCGCCGCCGGTGACGAGGATGGTCATGAAGCGTTCAGGCCCGGCCGTAGGTGTCTTCGTAGCGCACGATGTCGTCCTCGCCGAGGTAGGAGCCGGACTGGACCTCGATGATCTCGAGCGGCACCTTGCCCGGGTTGGCAAGCCGATGCACCTGGCCAAGCGGGATGTAGGTGCTCTGATTTTCCGTCAGCAGCATCACTTTCTCGCCGACCGTGACCTCGGCGGTGCCGCTGACGACGATCCAGTGCTCGGCGCGGTGATGGTGCATCTGCAGGCTCAGCGACGCGCCGGGCTTGACGAGGATGCGCTTGACCTGGTGGCGCGGGCCGTGGTCGATGCTGTCGTACCAGCCCCAGGGCCGGTGCACCTTGCGGTGCAACGCGTGCTCGCCGCGCTGCTCGCGGCCGAGCTGGCCGACGATCTTCTTCACGTCCTGGCTGCGCGCACGGTCGGCGACGAGCACCGCGTCCGGCGTCTCGACGACGACCACGTCCTCGAGCCCGACTGCGGCGACCAGCCGGCTGGTCGCGTGCACCAGCGTGTTGCGGCTGTCGGTGACGATGGCGTCGCCGCTCGTGGCGTTGCCCTCGCCGTCGCGCTCGGCGACCTGCCACACCGCTTCCCAGGCGCCGAGGTCGTTCCAGCCGGCGTCCAGCGCCACCATGCGGATGTCGATGCCGCTGCCCGGGCAGCGCTCCATCACCGCGTAGTCGACGGACTCGGCGGGCACGGCCTCGAACTCGGCCTTGCCGGGGCGCACGAAGGCGGCGTCGGTGCTGCGTACGGCCCAGGCCTTTTCGCAGGCGGCGGCGATGTCGGGGCGAAAGCGCTCGAGTGCCGCCATCCAGGTCGAGGCCCGCATCACGAACATGCCGGCGTTCCACGCGTAGTGGCCGTCGGCAAGATAGCGTTCGGCGGTCTCGAGGTCGGGCTTCTCGACGAAGCGCTCGACGATGGCCTCGCCGCCGTCGGCGGCGGCCCGGCTGCGGATGTAGCCGTAGCCGGTCTCGGGCCGGTCCGGCACGACGCCGAGGATGGCGATGCCGCCGCTTGCTGCCACCGCCACCGCGCGGCGCATCGCGGCGGTGAAGGCTTGCGCTTGCGTCACGGTCTGGTCGGCCGGCGTGACGACGAGCACCGGGTCGGCGTCGGCGCCTTCGGCCTCGCGCGCCTGCAGCGCCGCGAGCGTGACGGCCGGCGCGGTGTTGCGGCCCGCGGGCTCGAGGATCACCGCCGCGGGCGGCGCCTTGATCGCGTCGAGCTGGTCGAGCACGAGGAAGCGGTGATCCTCGTTGCCGACGACGAGCGGGCGCTGCACGGCAAGCGTCTCGTCGGCCAGATCCTGCAGCCGCGCAACCGCCTGCTGGAAGAGGCTCTGCGACCCCGAGAGCACGAGAAACTGCTTGGGGTAACCGGCGCGCGAGAGCGGCCACAGCCGCGTGCCCGAGCCGCCGGCCATGATCACCGGCAGCACCGGGGTCTTGTTCTTGCTCATCGTGTCGGTCTCATGGTTCGCGGCGCCGAACGCAGGCCCATGCGGCGCGCGCTCGGGTGCTTGGGGCTTGCCGGGCTCAGGCTTCGAAGCCGTTCGGGTTCATCGACTGCCAGCGCCAGCTGTCGGCGCACATGCGCGGCAGGTCCAGGCGCGCGCGCCAGCCCAGCAGCCGCTGCGCAAGGCTAGGGTCGGCCCAGCAGGCGGCCACGTCGCCCGGGCGGCGCGCGACGATCCGATAGGGTACCGGGCGTCCGCTGGCCTGCGCGTACGCGCGCACGACTTCGAGCACGCTGTAGCCGCGCCCCGTGCCGAGGTTCACGGTCAGCGAGCCGGGGGCGTCGAGCAGCCGACGCAGCGCCGCGACATGGCCTTCGGCGAGGTCGACGACGTGGATGTAGTCGCGCACGCCGGTGCCGTCGGGCGT
>Ga0116142_10002312_pt1 | contig 20898 bp, 24 predicted proteins | sample AD_UKC033_MetaG_FD_89785 | JGI IMG/M metagenome (GOLD analysis project Ga0116142, IMG submission 89785) | Active sludge microbial communities of municipal wastewater-treating anaerobic digesters from USA - AD_UKC033_MetaG | ecosystem: Engineered > Bioreactor > Anaerobic > Digestate | place: USA... | reverse complement strand
GTTTCCAAGTTTGTCAAAAAAAATATTTGAAATTTTCAGGTAATATGCAGGGACTTTTAATCATCATCAGATCTTCTTCTTTTGCGCCGTTCAAATTCAGATAACGCATTGAGATCGCCCGTGAGCGACTGGTTAAATAGTTGCTTGTCGATCCGAAAATCAGCAAGATCGACGCCTCTTTTGTACCATCTGGCGATGTCGGATGTGGGATCGTTGAAATTCTTGATAAAGTCTTCATGATCTACATCATCCGGCAAGATGCTGAGTATCTTTTCTACCGGATACCCGACGATACCCATGTCGGTGATCAGGGCCTGAAGTGCTGTATCGTCGGTCTGCTGTGACTGGTCAGATGTGGGCTGTGCCTCGCGATCCTTGATGTACTTTATGGCTTGCATGGCGATGGCCTGGTTTTCGGAGGAGACCATCTCGATTAGCTTGCGCAGTACAAATGGCTGCGATGTATCCTTTGCCATTGCTTCCATTTCTTTGGATGTAAGATCCAGCAACGATGATGTTGCCGGATCTGGATTTACATTCTTTGCCATTTGTTAGCTCTTTTTTTTCTTTTTACTCTTACTTTTACCTTTCTTTCTTGACGGGCTTCTTTTCTTAGCAGCTGATGGTTCACCTGTGCCTGCTTTGCCACCTTCTTCTTCTGCAGATTTTTCTGACTTTTTACCCATAGTATAAATGATTTTGATAGTTATGTAATGGTGTCCCAGAGGTTATTATACCTCACGGACTTATCAATGGATTTATATTCTTCTATGATTTTCTGCTGATATTCAAAATTGAAATTATATAGATCGCTGTTCACTTCTATACAGATCTGCTCTATATTGCCGGAAGATCTCAAGTTAGCGCTACCGTGAATGACGACTTTGCGCCCGTCGTCGATCTCGAATATCGTCATTTTGCAGTGTGTGGCGGCCACGGATAGCTGAAATCTATTGTCGATATCCAGTTCTTTGTAAGCATATCGGATGAGATTGTTGCGCTCGTGCGAGAAAAAGTAATCAGAAACTATCACATTTAGATGGTCGAGATATCCGCCGTTCATGAGGTTAGCGAGGCTATCGACATTATTTTCTGAGAAAGACAACGTCGAGATGGTCATCTCTTTGATGCCGAGATCATAGGTGACGGCAAGCGCCTCAATGTAATCACCGAAAATGAAGCTGCCATTGATAATGGCAAACATCCTGCTGCCGTCGCTCAGGTCTGTGACCTTTGCGAGATCTTCCGCCCGTGCATACTTTGCATATCGCTCCGGCGGCACGTGATGATACTTTGGCTTGATGTATCGAGTGTCAAAATCAGCGCTGACCTTTGTCTTGAAATCGGTGTCAAAGTGGCCGAGGTTGATCTCAAATGATGTATCGTTATTTTCTTTGAACATTTCTATAATTTTTCCGGATGATGCAAAAATAACCAGTCTCCCATCATCCGCATAAGACGTGCTATATGTGCTACATCTTGTGGCTGATCTTGATACCACTTGACCTTTGATGTATCATTAAATAGGCCTGCCTTCCAAGTCACAAAAAAACCATGCGTCACATCGACGCATCGCCATGTATCACGGCCGGCAGCCTCGACCTGGAACTGTGTATCTGCAGCTTCGGCGGTGTCACCTGTGCTGTATTGCGGTGAGATCCTGAGCGTACGGAGTATCATGAAGAACTTAGTGAGCGTGATATCGCTCTTGCCGGTGAGCCAGGCATTGACCTGTGACTGGCTGATGCCGGATGCGATGGCGAGCTGTCGCTCCGATAGGCCCAGCTCATCCATGCGTGGCCGGATGAGCTGGGTGATGATGATGTTGATAGCTTCATCCATCGGTGCAAATTGAAATTAATAGAGCCTTTAATTGTGCAAGTTTTTTATATCGCTCCCACTTCTCTTTGAGCTCAACGAGAAATTTGCTTTGTTCGTTGATAATGAAGATGGCATTCTTTACGTAGATCGGATCAAACTCCTCGTCACCGTCAAGAACGCGATCCATGAAGATATTCAGCATCTCCTTATTAAAGTGCTGATAGTCGTGTGGATCATTTAGCAAGAAGAAGTCTTCTATGCACTTGTAGAAATCTACAGAGATGATTTTCTCATCCTGTGGTCGTGGTGTAGTGGTGGCCGTATCGGTACCTGTGCCTACATTCTCTTTTGTTGTCATATCAAAAAAGGTTTAATTATGCGAGCGCACCCTTAGGGTTGACAACACATTCGACGGAATGGATTTGTTCGGCCTTTCGGTTACGATACCCGTAGATACGCTCTTATCGTTTAAAAAAAATAAATCGAGGATTGTCCCGTCGATATTGTTGTCGATACAAAGATACACGGTATTTTATATTTTGTATCATTTTTATTATATTTTTTTACTTTTTTTTGAAAGGGCGCACCTGTGCTGGTGCGCCGTGTGTGTGGTTATAGATTTTTCGAAGCATTGATCACTGCGCTATATGCATATCTCTTAGCTTCTTTATGCTTGATTTTATTGCTGTCATCTTCGAGCCAGTCGTAGCACTCACTATTAGTGGTGTGTACTTTGACCTCACGACCTTTATATGTCGCATGTATGACGTACTGCCCATATCCATTACCTCTGCGGATAAATAATTCTGTTTTTCTGAATTTAGCCATTTTTATTAAATTTAGTGTATTAATTAAAGTGATACCTCTACTTCGTATCCTTCGTATGATGAAAATCTTGTACATTCTATCTGTCCTGTCACCTCATTGTATGCGCCGAATGCGTATTTTTTTACCTGCACTTTGCAGAATCTCTTGTCTCCTTTTTTTGTAAGATCGCCCATAGACACGATGTTGTAATTGCTAAGTTCTTCTAATTTTATCGGCATCTCGACTACATCATCATACCATACGCGTGCTGTCTTCCAGTTGTGTGCCTCGCTCTTAAGTACCTGCATGTGAAAGTTGATGGGCGTTGCACCATTTTTCAATACTAAAGTAGTGTAATCGTCAGAAAAGATTCTCTTGATATCCTCAAGGCTTGTTGGCAACGCTTCTATAGGATAATGCTCTTCATTGATCATTCTATCAAAGTTAGTAACAGAGTGGTCAGAAAATCGCATTTTATGTCTGCCATTTTGAATATAAATAGAAGTGCCGAAATCAGTCTTGCTCACACATACAGATGGATAATCAGATACTGAGCAACCTGCTAATGCTGTGTCAACTATTTGTCTTACTTCTTGCGCTGTCATTGTTGTATTATTTACTTCGTTATTGATAATACAAATATCGGCATAATTACCGATATATTGGTAACTTTTTATAAAGTTTTTTTCATTTTTTTCACTTTTTTTTTTGAAATAAATAGCTTATTAAGTTACCCGGTTGCTACCTCTTGCCGGCAAGGCCCGCGAGTGCACCCTATTGCCGTACTTTTGCATGAGGTAGTAGTCCACCGTGTCGCTAAAGTGGGTAGCGTATATCTGATTGAAGGATTTGTTTTTTTCGTCGGCTTTTGACTTCTGAAACTTGTCGTTGACCTCGGCATTGAGCATGGAGATCAACACAGCCTTACAGGTGTCGCGGTTGAACTTGATGCGTGGCAGTAGCGGGTTATTTTCTTCCAGCATCTCATTGATGAGCTCATAGCGTACACTGTGGAGGTCGCTCATCTTAGCAGGCGCCATAATCTCGACGTGCCAACCGTTTTTATTGAATTTTGCCTTGATACGGTCAAATACCGTGCCGCCGAATGTCGTGCGGTCGTGGCCGTGCGGCTCGCCCCATACCAGTACGTGCTTATTCTTTTGATCCAGATAAGAGATGCAGATATCATCTATCAGCTGGTCGATGCTGTCATTTTCTTTCCTATAATAGCTGTCTATACAGTACTCTGTATTATTGCGATCTTGCCACACCGTCGCACACTTGAACCATCCATGAAAGTCAAAGGCCATGTGTAGTGCTGCCGTCCGGATGCGATCTTTCATGCCGGCGACACTGCCGAGGCGGTCGTTTTCTGCATATACATACTGCGGCTCATAGCTGTGGTAGTCGTCATTGAGCGCATGATAAAACCCATGCTTTTTTTTGCCCACAGGCTCATTCATCACTTCCAGTGAAAAGGTGTATGGATCGAGCTCATCTCTAAGGCGCTCCAGATACTCCTGGCCCAGCACGTCGATATTATCCATGACAGTGCCTTCTATATATCCATACTGCTTAGGCATGGATATGGCCTTGTCTTTGTATTCTAGAAGATACTGGCCCTCAGCGAGCCATGGCATGGAAGAGTAGCGGCACAGCTCTTGATGCTGCCAGTGGGTAAATCGATGCCTATTGCCTCTGATCGATGGATATAGCACTTTGTCGATGTGTTCTTTTTTGACGAGTAGCGCCTCGTCGATGTCGCCGCCGTCGTAGCTACCACCTCGCGCCAGGTCTGGGCGATCCATTGACAATAGCTCGATAGTGTAGCCATTCCAGAAGGTGATGATGTTGTCATACTTTCGTGGTGCGGAATATGGGCGCTCCCATTGTGACGGTGGCCGCTTGCCCACGACGTAATGGCCCGGCTCATTAGGCCCTTTGTACTCGCGAAGCCCGAGCGATGCCCACGCCTCCTCGACCGGTGGCAGCGTCTTAGTGAGTAGCTGCGCAAAGGTGGTGCTGGAGAAAAAGAACTTAGCACGTGGCAGCGTGGCCATGCGGCTGTGGTTTTTATTGCCTATGACGCGGCTTTTTCCAAAGCCACGACCGGCGATCAGCGTCTTATCTTTCTGCCGGAGCTGCATAAATTGCTCCTGCTTTTGATTTAGATATATAAATGACTCCGTGCGGCGCGTATCAAAGAAATAAATCGACGTGATCGCACCTGTATCACTGTCGATGGTCTCGATGCGGCCATCACGGCCTTTGAAGCGTATTTTTTGCCCTTTTTTGTACAATTTATAACAAATTAACGATTTTCGGGAAGCGATTTGATCTGATCATCATCCTGATCCTCCTCTTCATCTTCTACTTCTTCTATGATCTCGATATCTTCGCTATCACCATTAAGAAATGCTGTCGATGACGAATAGTTGATATCCGGCAGTTGCAATGTGTCCCAGTCGAAGGTCTCCTCGGTCTCAGGATCAGCAAGCCTGTCCAGTCGCATCAATAGCTCTTCATACTTTGCTATGTCGCTGATATAGCCTTTCGGCTGATCACGGTTTAATTTTGCGATGTAGCTTTTCAGGCGCTCACGCTGTAACCCGCGCTGAAAATCTTTGCTGACCTTTCGGAACTTGCCGAAAAGTTGTTCGACATCATTCATCATCTTAGTGTGATAATGAATTTTGTCAGGGAGCATCTCGCGCATCTTTTTACGAACGCGGCGTTCTTCCATCTCATCGCTCATAATGACGAATACCTTTTTCAAATCATCCAGGTATCGCTCTTCATAATCGGTCAGCTGGTAGTGATATGGATCCAGCATATGATAATAAAGGCGATCTATCTGTGATGACTCCTTATACTCGTCATTACTTATTAATCTTAGAACGTTTTTCTTGCTCAAGGTACATCTTATGTTTTGTGAGACGGTCGATCGTCTCTAATTTTTTACTATACTTTTTAGGGTCTTTATCTTTATCGATCTTCTTTAGTTCTCTTTTGCGGTGCGAAAGCGACGAGCCCACGCTTGATAACATCCGCTGTAGTTCGTACGGGTCTGTCGGAATTTCAAAGGTTTCTTTTGACGGCTTCTGCGGCGGCAGCTCCTTAGTACTAAGGTACATATCTTTTTCATCCATTACGGTTTTGATTTGATTTTGAACTTCCACTACTTGCTCAGCGATGTGAAGATCTTCATCACGGCTGGTGCTCAGATGAAAGCTATTGCTCAGGCGTGCGCGCATGGTAAATAGCTTGCGCAGCTGTGTGTTGTAGCTGCGCAACATCACCGAGTCCGGCTCTATTACATTTTCATGCGTGATGACCTTGCTGATCTTCTTTGATTTTACGGCATTGTCATTTTTTGACAACTTAGCGGGCACGGCCATTTTTGCTGTCGATTCGCTATCTACTTTCTTGATCACCGTCATGAGCAGCTGCGTATTGAAAAAGGTGTACTGCGCACGCAGCTTCGGCAGTAGTGGATGGTCAGGCCTGGCCCGCTCCAGTCGTGTGAGATGCATGTTATATTCCCGCTCCGTCATCATCTGCATTATTTACTGGTTTCTAGCCGTTTTTTTCATCGTCGAGGGTCGTGATCTGAAAATCTTGAAATGTCCATTTGAGATCAGGATACTTTTTATCCCATCCGTTGATCTTCATTACAACATCCATCGTCTTTAGTACCTGCCGACGAGGTCGTGGTACTTTTGTCAGCACGTAGAATAAGAAGGCATTGCGCATTTCAGATCCGCTGCTCAGTTTGCCCTGGCTCTCGATATTGGCCAGTGTCGGGTGTATGCCTTGCGCTGAGATATTGGCCTGGTTTGTTTTTTCGTATAAATCCAGCAGGGCTTTGTCTTTCATATCAAAATCAACAGGCGTGATCGTGACACCTGTATATTCTGATGTGATTTGATTGAGCATGTCTTCAACAAATACAGCCCTGCCTGCATTTTCGCTACCTGAAAGAAGCTCATTGATCTTATCTATGAAGTCCTGCTTAGCAATGCGCTCCTTGTCGAGGCATTCTTGCTGCTTATCCGGGTCGCCGGCGGCTGTGTCATATTCGTATTTATTCAAAAAATAGCCTTCCGGATATTTGACCAAAAAGCGGATATTGTATCCATTTTTCAAATTAGATTCATGGAACACAGGGATCGAATTTGACACCCTGATCCACTCCACGCCGCCCCAGTAGGCAGGAATGCCATAATATCCATCGTGAAATACATTGTCGGCAATATGTAGAATGAATTTTGCTTGTTTTCGCTCCGGATTATACGCAGGAATCCATTCTGATTTTTTGAGCTCCCGCAGTTCCTTTGCGCTGCCCCATTTAGGCGCATATATGTATCCCGGTATCTTGCCGTTGATTTTTTCGACAGCCCGTATATAACGGCAGTTCTTGAGTTGTACGCTGTGCACCGTACCTTTTTTAGTGAGCACAAATTCTGCAAATACATTAGCGTGCATATACCACTGCAAAAATGCTGCATCGAGGTAATTTTCGTAAAATTCGCTTTCACGCAGCCAGTCGGCGATTTCGCCCGGGATCTTTACGTCGATGCGACGGCGCACACCGTCTTCTATGATTTCATGATATGCCTTCATACCATTGCCCAGTGCGATGTTGCGCTTGGTATCGATGAGCTCACCCATGATATTACTATCCATGAGCATGTCTTCGCGATATTCCGGCAGATCATTCTTACTGCCCCATTGTTTGAACCGACGTCCATTCAGCACGTCAGGTGCTAATTGTATAATATTGCCTATGTCTTCGCGGTCGGCTGAGAACATCAGCGTCTTTGCCTTGCCGTCGTCCATGGTAAATGATACAATGCTGGTTTCTTGCTGCATCAATGTTTTATTTTCATGTTATTAAATGAAATCATCAAGCCTATCTTAATAGACATAGGCGCTGATGGCTGCTGTGGATCTGTCAGGGTGATGGTACCTTCACCTGGGATGTCGATCACGGATCGATATAAAAATTGTTTCTTTTTGCGCTGCTTACTTCGTATGGAGAAGTACTCCAGCGTGAATGGTGTGCCGTCATTTTTTTTGATATGAAATAGCACCGATTCAATAGGTATCAAGTCGTTTGACATATATAATTAATTATAATACAAATATCAGTCAATTGACAAAATAAATATAGGACATCACCACAGGCGATGGCCTACGCTAATGGTGTGCGTGCCATTAGTGCTGTAATTGTACCCGCCATACCATTGCCGCCATTGTATCGCTACACCTGGCGCAATGTCAGGTCTCAAGTCCGGCGCTGTAGGCCATGTGCTATGTAGGTTGAGCCATAATGACGGCCACTCCCTTTGTGGCGGCTTCATAGACGAGTCCACACTACTGAGCGGCCTGTGAAGTGTCACCGCGATGGTGTCGAGCCATCCGATCGTTCTGACCATTATGCCGACGTCAGCAATATGGCGCCCATGCCGTTGCGTGGCGGTGGTCGGGCTAATCAACCAGCTATTCATAGAGGTGTCACTGACAGATAGGCTGTATCCTTGCGTGTACTTTTGCACAGGGATGTCAGCGTAAAGCCATGAGGTATCCACCCTGTATTGCCACAACGTATCCGTATATACAGACGTGATGGTATCGAATACAGGGACTAACCTGCGTTGATACCTTACAATCGTGCGCACGGGGGCCTCCATGTATAAGGTATCAATAATGCACACGGTGTGACTGCTGCCGGTGTGCTTAGTAGGTGTGTTTGCATTTGTCCAAATCAATAGACCTATTAATCCTGCGATGAGGATTTCTCTCCAGTATCTTTTTGCCATGATGATAATTTTTCTTTATCGATTTTAAAATAGTTTGTCAACATGCAGTGCTTGCTGCAGAACTTCCTTCTTGAGAATAGACCTGTGACTGGCAGCTCGTCAGCTACCTTGCCGCATCCATAGCACTCTTCTTGTGGTTTGAAAAGTATTTTTTTGCGCTGTGCCATATCAATAACTGCTTAATCTTCTGATTTCTGAAATGTCGCTACCTGCCTGCTCCAGGTCGCTATATACGACATGCGTCTTTAGATTCATATTACTTATGACGGCGGGCATAGCAGACACGGCTTCTGTCATACGATGCGCCATCGCTATCATGACATCGAGGCGAGGATCAGGCAGTGACTGCGGCGCTGTGGGACTTAAGACACGCGGCGACAGTGTAGGCGTGGTATTAGGTAACTGCGGAATCATGCCGCCACCTGCAAAGCCCGGCACGCCCAGTCTCCTAAAAAAGTCAGCACCACCGGCACGGCGTTGTTGATCTTGATTGAGTACGACCTCGCCCGCCTTAGCAGCGATCAGTACATTATCGCCGCCCGGCAGTGTAGGTATATTAGCAGGAGCGTCGATGACAGATCCGCTAACAGACTGTATCTGTCCACCTTGCCAGAACTGCTGCGCTCGTGTCTTTGATAGTGCGGCAGCAGTACGAATGCCTGCTGTGGCCGCCTGTGCGATACCTATCGCCCATCCTATCGGGCCCCATCCGGCAGTACTCTTAAAGATGCCCGCTATCTCAGCGAGGCCGTCCGTCATAATGGATGCGATCTGAAAGGCGCGGATGGCTTCGCCGTGCTTGCGTCGATTGCGTTCGTCAGCGGCGAGGTAATCAGCGGCGGCACTAAGTAGGCCACTGTATGCGGCCATGCCTTCGTTCAAGATTTTGCGCTCCATGTCGATCTGTCGCTGCTGTTGCTCTTCTTTCTTTTTGCTGTATTCAAAATCGGCTTGTAGTTTTAATTTTACAAGCTTTTTATACGCTTCGGTCTCGGTGAGGCCATTTTCTTCCATCATGCGCAGTTGTTCAGCAAAGAAATCGCTCTGAATCTTCAGTCGTGCTTGCTGATATTCTTCTTCTGATATCAGGCGCTTGAGATATTGATTTTCGAGGGCGTCGAGTTGTGTATTTTCAAGGCCTTCGATCTGCTTGATGCGCTGTTCTGTCAGTGCTTTGTCGTTTTCAAGGAGCTCTACTTGCAATTGCTTCATCATGTCGCTCTCCTCGTCGCCCATGCTGCGGAGCAAGTCTATTTTGCGGAGGATGCCTTCTTTAGCTATTCGTAGGCGCTCGATCTCATATTGTTCAGTTTCGATTTTGCCCTCGAGATGTTGTTTTTTGAGCTCTGTCAGCTCGGACTCACCGGCGTCTTGTATGAGCTTTACTTGAAAATCAATAAATTTTTGTCGATCTTCCGGAGCGGTGAGATCGCCCAGTATGATGGGCTCTGCGGCCTTCTCTTTTTTCTCTTTTTTCTTAGATTTTTTAGCTTCTAATTCAGCCTGAAGTTTAGCTTCTGCCTCAGCCTTTTCTTTAGCTAACCGTTCTTCTTCTTCTGCAGATTTTTCTGACTTTTTGGGTTTAGCGTGTGATGGATCATTGTAACCTTCAGAAAATGCTTGCCCGAGCGTGCGTCCTGCCAACTGATACTCTGCGCGCATTTTTTTGAGCTCGGCGATCTCTTGACGCAACTGCGCTTTTTTGTTGCTGTCAAATGTAATGGCCAGTTGTACTTCTTTTCCGAATATCTGTATATTAGCAATGAGCGTCTTTACACCATTGACTGCATTTTCAGCGCCTTGCTTGAGCGCAGCCCATAATCCGCCGACGATGCGCCGTACCGTCTCGCTATTATTGTACAGCGTGATCATCCCGGCTGCCAGTGCGGCTACTAAACCGATTACAAAGCCGATGGGATTTGCTTTAAATGCTTTATTAAGCCCTTTTGTGGCAAATGTGACGATTTTAGTTTTCGCTGCAAGGTAAATGTCTGCGGCGGCTTTTGCTCTTGATGCTATGGCCCCAGCGATAAATGCACTATTCAAGCTCAGTACGGCGACCAGTAGCGATGCGATGGTGTCTTTGTTTTCGCGCACAAATTGCGGAATGGAGCGCAACACCTCTACGAATGTGACTATACCTGCGCCTACAATGGCGATCGCATTGCCGACACCTCTTATGACGTCGGCGGCAGTGTTGATGACGTCAGCAAATTCGCCGGTCGCCTTTTTGCCTTCAAAAAGATTTTGAGTCAATCCTTCAAAAAACTGACCTAAAAAGGCGAGCGCAGGCTTGAGCACAGGTATCATCCTGTCGCCGATGCGCTTGATAAACTCATCGATATTACCACGCAATGTCGAAAAGAGGCCGGACATCGTTTTGCTTTGCGCTTCCAGAGCACCGGCAAACTTGCCGCCATCTTCTGCAGCACGCTTGAATGCTTCTCTGAGCATATCAAAGGTGATGCGCCCTTGTGACTGAAGCTCTTTGATCTCGGCTCCGGACTTGCCCAGCATGTCGCCCAGTATCTGATATACGGGTACGCCTTGATTGATAAATTGAAGCGCATCTTGTCCCATCAGTTTCCCGGCGCCGGCAACCTGACCGAATACTAACGAAAGACCTTTGAGGTCTGCACCGGTAGCGGCGGCGGCATTGCCGAGAATCTCAATATCTGAAAGTACCGTCTCGGCGGATCTTCCATATCCGAGCAACGTCTTTGCCGCTGCTTGCACTTCTGCAGGCTCAAAAGGTGTCGCAGTAGAAAAGGCATTGAGCTCTTTCATCAATGCAACGGCGCGCTCTTGATCGCCGATCAGAATCTTAAATGAAGCGGAAGTAGTCTCAAAGGTAGATGCGAGATTGATGGCGCTGCCGATGGTGCTCTTAAAGATCGACTTAGCACCTTCCCATAGGGCAAAGCCTCCGGCGACACTCAGGATAGATCTGCCCAGTCTTTTGAATGCACTATCTGATTCATTTAAAGAGGCACTGACGGCGCGGGTGCGCTGACTTGCGGTGGTGAGTGCCGCATTGACCTTTTGTAACTCCTTTTCAAAGCCCGCCTCAGCAAATGTGACTTGTGGCAGCATACGCTGTAACTGTATCAGCTGACCGCGTCGATCTTGAAGTTGCTTTGTGCTGAGTTTCATATAGTCAGTGGCCAAGAGCTTCTTGCTGATAGCGGCTTGATCATTGAGCGCTTTATTGAATTCTTCGGTGCCGGCGGTCAGTTTTTTCATCTGTGCCACACCGGCGGCGGTATTGCGCAGCGTGGACTGATAGGCGGCGCTTTCCTTTGCGTCAATGGTTATTATTAATTGCGCTTGATCTACGCGAGGTTGTGACATATTATTGATATTATTAATGCAATAATAAAGGGTATCCTACTATATTTTTATGACAGTTTGAGCTGTGATTTTGCCTCCTCCAGCATCACAGGCATGAGCTCGTCAAGAAGCTCGTAATAGAGTCTATATTGCTGCGATCCTTTCAACTTAACATACCACTGGCGGCGCTTGAGTCTCGATCTCTTTTTGCTGATGCCCCACGCTATATTGTTGATGATTTGCTTTTCCGGCACGAAGCCTTCTTTGTACTTATAGGTTGTCGGCCCTGTATATCCGCTCATCAACTTGCTGAGGTTGCGTCTCACCCAGTCTTTCACACGCTCCATGCCGTGCGGGTCAAAGTCTTTATCTCGTCGCAATGAGCTATTGCGCATGTCAAAGTATCGAAGATAGCTCTGAAACTGCAGCATCACCTGTGCTCTGTCTTGACCTTCTTTTCTTGACGGGATCGAAAATGATCGAGCGCCCGTGCCGGTGTCGGTAGGCAGCCGCCGTGCACTACTCTGCAATGATGCTAAAAATTCAGCAGTCCACCTGTCCAGTACTTGCTCTATGATTTCACTTCTCTTTGACATATTAATATATTTATTATATAACAAAAGGGCACAAGCGTGCCCTTTTGTTGCCTAATATGAAAAACAGTTCTTTTTACTCCTTGACGGGCTTAGCTGCCGGAGCTGCTGCAGTGTCAAAAAAAGCACTCAATCGAGGGTCTTTTTTTAACCAGTCGTCAATCTGATCGGGCGTCCATGACTTAGGATCGATATTCCATCCATATACATTGATGTAGCATCTATCCGGATATTCAGGGCCAATGTACTTATATGTTTTACTCATAATGCTAATTTTTATACGTCTGCGGCGACGGTCAATGATACATTTTCTGCCACTTCATATGGTAGGTGGTTGCTGACCTCCAGTGTAACAGTGACTTCGTATCCATTACTGCCGTCATTGATCATGGGCTTGACGGTGATATAGGCACCATCTACGATATCGCCGATCAACCATCTTTTTTTGTTCTTATCTTGAAATACGACGATATACTCGCAACCCGCTAAAGAAGTGAGAATTTCAGACTTCGCTCCTTCCAGCTTGGGATGGAACCCCGTCAAGGTCACTGTCCAGCCCGGCGAGTCTGCATCGCCGACGGGAGCGACTTCAAGCGTCTTTTTGCTGTTAATAGGTGATAGATCCATCGCATTGAACGAACCTGCCGTCGGAGAAGATGCCATGGTAAATGCACTTGCTCCGGATATCACTCCTGAAGATGCGGCGGTTATTGCTGTGACTTCGTTTTTCTTTGTAAACCAAAGCACATTACTAATACCAGCGGCATTACCGAGACCGCATGTTTTTCTGATATTTTTTCCTGCTGCCATTTTATTTTTTTATATATGTTCTACAAATAGTGACGGGTGATTGTCGTAGATGGACTGCAAAAGCGTCTGATCGGCAGCCACCTCTGCGGCTGTGTATGTCTTGACAACGCCGTCGTCAACGACTTTGAATTTTAGCAATACAAAATCCACCGATTTAGGACTGCCGCCGTCCGTGACAGATACCGGTGACGGGTCTGTCAGTGTCGGCGGTGTCACGCTACGTGGGATAGTGTTTAGATTCGGTATTTCTTTTTTTATACTGACAATATCAGCATCGATACCATTAAGTGCCGATTCTGTCGCTGATTGAAAAGTTTCTAAAGCTTCCAGTCTTGATTCCGTTGACATATTTATTTATTTTGTAAAGCAGGGCGAATTGCATCGCCCTGCTCAGTATTAATTACCATTGGTCATTGACCGCGATGATATTGTCATTTACAATACCGAAGTTGACGCCGATTTTGAAGTCCATCCACATTTTTATAGATCGGTCTTCTTGCTCAAAGTTGAACGTATTAGAATCCCAGTCTGCATCGTATCCATAATGGATATTTTCTTTAGGCGTTATCAAAATGCAATTTTCAGGCACCCCAGGCAAGATGTGTACATTAGCAGTGCCCACTTCCAGCTCTACAGAGCCATCGGGTGCTTCGTAATACTTGCCATACTTGTCTCTGTAGTCCTGAACAAATTTGATACGATCCTTGGGCGACAAGAAGACGTCCACTGATCTGCCGAGATACGCATCGCCCAGTGCGGCATATACACTCTCGACCGCAGCGACGGCGTTAGAACTGGTTAACGCACCTGTGGTGGTTGCCGTCAAGTTTGTCGCTGTGATTTCATCCTGGATGATCACCTGAATACCATCAAAAAGTTTAATCAACTTGTCGGTACTTGCCGGTAAATTCGGGATCTCGGCACGCCAGATGGCATATTCCATTTCGCTTTTGATTTTGTCAAGCGCGGACTTGAGGATATAACCTTCAAAAGGCAAGTCCATCGGGTCTTGTCCTTTCTTTCTATACATCCCCAGGTAAGTGCCTTCAAAATCTTTTGGTATGATTTTTAAGTCCACCTTTGCGTCAGCGACGACCAGGTTTCTTGGTTTGAATTCTAAGGCATCTGCTACAGGTGCAAAAGTGGCAGAATACCTGGTGACCAGGTCATTTGTGACCAGCTGTGTGAGCAGCTTTTTCCCTTTGACGCCTTCATGTGCGGTGAATAATGGCGCTGATTGAAACCCGACAAAGAGCTCGCTGAGCAACTCGTCATAATAGTCTTGTACATAGGCCTGAAATGAGGCCGCATCTGTTAATTTGACTGATAAACTCATGTTTTTATTTTATATTATTTTTTTAAATAAATAAAGGGTGTCGCATCATGAGCGACGTGACAACCATTTCCGATTGATCGGATTCTTTTCGTATGCCTTCAGTTCTTTTTGGGCGGAGACCTCTTCATCACCGACTGCGTGATCTGCGGCGGGGCTATTTTCTACATTTGAGACTCGAGCCGAAAGAGCCTCTACCTGTTCTGTGAGCTTAGCAAGAAGGTCTTGCTGTGCTGACATCATCTTAGTGAACTCTTCGGTAATCTGTGCGCTCATAGCGACCTGCTCAGTAGTGGCAGGCTGAACGACTTCTTTTGATTCATTATTTTCCACGTTTTCTGTTTTTTCTGTTTCAAAATTTTCTTCAGCATTTCCCAGGCCTATGAGCGCCTTCAACTGATCTATTATACTCACTTTTTGAGTGATTTTATTCTTATAAAATGCGTCCAGTACCGGCCATTCTTCTGTGGCGAGGTGCTGCTCTATCTCCGGGCTGCTCAATACCCGTCGTACGGTCTCTTTCCATCTATCCTCTGTGCTGAATAGGCTATCTGTTGCTGCACCTTCATCCACAAGATCGACAGAGATCAACTCGTCAAACTTTAACAATACAGGGCCGTCAGCCTCGACGGGATCAATCCATCGCTGTGATTTTTCGTCCCAGTAGTTTACTTTTTTTTCAGCGCCATCGCTGCTGAGCTGATACTGGTACTTGTATGAAAATCGGATGGACGACATGATCACTTCCGGGTCTTCCTGCGCGAGATTCAGCACGTAAGATCCCAGTCCTGGAAGGCCGGGCGACTCGTCGGCGGACTCATAAATCGACAGATCGGCCCTTATGCTGGTGCCGTCGTCTTTGAAGTTTGAAAACCGGCCGAGACGCTTGCCGAGATTGTTCCAGTTGTGACCAAAGTTTGAAATCACACCATTTTTATGGCGCGACGCTGAACGCATGAGCGCCTTTGCAAAGGCATCATCCAGCATGTACTCGCGGGCATCTTTTATGCGGCCGCGATTCATAATGATCACAGACGTGATGGTACGTGAAGTGATATCAACATTATCAGACGTCGATACTGCTGAGCCGTTAGGTAGCTTAAATTCACATATATTGTTCATTATTGCTGATTTTCGGATTCAAAAATATATATTACTTGAAAATGGCTTTAGGACAGCCTAACATATTACAATTTTTTCTATATTATGGATATACTGTATTTGTTATTTTTTGCACATTAAACACTGCATTCATTAACGTTGCACTTGTGAACGTGCCTGCATTACGAATGGCAAAGAGTTCGATGTAGTCACTGCCTGCAAGGTAATATATAAAGTCCCTTGAAATTGTCACCATATTATCAGAATCATTGATGTAATTACGTGACTTGTTTGTACTCCTATATCCAATAGATGTGCCGTTCTTTTTTACATAGAAGTCCAACCCACCGACATACGCTCCCGACGTGTTGATCTTGTATGTCAATGAATAAGTGATTCGATATTCACCGGTCTCGGTTGACGGTATTGTTATCCTATCCGTTGACGTGTTGACGGTCAGGACGTTGTTCATAGAGGCGTCAAAATCAACTTTAAATTCTGATCCTGAAATTGAACTGTTGGTATAATCAGACGAAGTTCTATACAACTGCCCAAACTTCGCCGCCTCTGCTTCTACTTTTATTACACCTCCATTTGTTGACGTCGTACCCGTTACAACCGTTCCTTTGCCTCCTTCCATCTTGACACCGTTACCTTGTGCCGTGCCGCCCGTATCATAATTTTGAACGTAATAATCAGATCCTGAATTTCTCACTCCGTTGTATGTCGTGCCGCCTGTTGCGTCTATCTTGATGACATTACTTGCAACCCTATTGACCGTTGTGTTAATACCATCTCTTATTATAACATCCGCCCCCGTCGATGATTCAAGATATACGTCTGTACCTGACTTTATAGAGTAGCTCAAATTAGTAGCACCACCCGTCGGTGTCTGCCATGACCATGCCCCTGAACCGTTGGATGTTAACACCTGACCGGCTGATCCGGGGCTGTTGCTACTACTGTAGATTGCGCCTCTGAATCTTGTGTCGCCGTTAACGTCAAATAGCCTTGTCGGTTGGTCTCCTAATCCTACCTTTTTACCTGAATTGAACGTGTTACTCATGCCCCAGTTGGTTAATTCAGACCCCCAATCGAACCACATACCATAAGAAGCTATTGAAGGGTTGCCGCTCACCCCGTCGCCATTAGAGACTGCAATACCATTGCCCGCCGTTATTGTGCGTGTCGCTACCGTGCCTGAACCGGTACGGGCAATAAGGCCGTTGGTGCCTAAGTTGTGAAGCGCTAAGGCTTGACCCGTTAGTCCTATTGTTCCGCTTGTGGTGATCGTTCCACCCGTGATGCCGTTGTTAGTGGCTATGCTTGTTACGGTGCCGCTGCCTATTGGTGGGAATGTCGCAAGCGTTCCGTTGCCTCTAATGTATTGTGCTGCCGTGCCGCCAGGATTGAACTCATGGGTGTGACTTGTTGACGTTACGCTGTTTGTTGATGATAGCGTAATAGCTGAAGGCGTGCCTAATGTCACGCTTCCTGAACCTGTGATTGTTGAAAAGTTCATACCATTGCCGGCTGCTACACTTGTGACCGTGCCTGAACCTCCCGTGCTATTAATTACGTACGGGTTGCCCGTCGTTCCTGTGCCACTGATTGAAATGTTAGTACCGGCGTTTATTTTCGTTTCGCTACCGTCTGCTGTATAGGTATTGTTAATTACATACGGGTTGCCACTTGAGCCGTCACCCGTTACATTGATGTCCGTACCTGCATTTATCTTTGTTTCGCTTCCATCCGCCTGCGTCACTGTATTAATCAATGTGCCGCCCGTTATGCTCAATCCCGTGCCTACAGTAGCCTCAACTACTTTGTTGTTGCTATCAAAGCCTGCTATCTTAGTTGCCGTGCCTGAAATGTCATCTATTGTTGCGTTGCCTCCTACGTGTAAGGTGGTGTTGATGCCTGAAATTGCCTTATTAATCCCCACTCTATTACTGCTAAAGTTACCGCCTATTAACGGAGACGATGTGCCGCTATTATCTATGTATAAGGTATTTGACCCCGTCTCATTATAGCCCGCTTCGTTTCCTATAAAGACATTAGACGTGCCACTCGTGTTATTATACCCTGCATTACTGCCTATTGCCACGTTAAACCCTACGGAATTGTTTTTAAAAAGACTAAACGCCCCTATTGCCACATTATAGCGCCCCGTCTGATTTAAGTTCAAACTACTATAGCCTATAGCCATGTTGTATGTGCCTGTGGTCGTGGTATTTAAAGCACCATATCCGAGTCCGATGTTACTATGTGCTGTGGTTGCATTGTATAGGCTGTTACCTCCTATGCCTATGTTTAAAGACCCCGTTGTCAATGAACTCAAAGTATTAACCCCGAGCCCGACGTTGTGGTAACCTGTGGTTGCATTTGTAAGGCTTCCATCGCCTATTCCCACGTTATTTGATGCCGTTGTTGCATTTTTTAAAGCATCATTGCCGATTGCGAGGTTATACATTCCTGTGGTGTTACTTTTTAAAGCCTCCTTGCCGATTGCGAGGTTATACATTCCTGTGGTGTTACTTTTTAGAGCGTTGTCACCGATCGCAAAATTGTTAATCCCCGTTGCATTTTGTAACGTCTCCTTACCTATGCCTAAGTTCGTGCCCACATTATTAGCACCCCGCCACACTTTAAAGGTGTTCACCGTCAAGCCCTTTGTAATGGTATCCCATACAAGCTGTGGATCATGTCCTAAGCTATCCACCGCCGCCCAGTATGCTACTCGGGTGGGTATGCCAGATCCTTTGATGCCGGCAAGAGAATCTCGCAAGTGTAAGGTGTCAAGTATATAAGGCACAGCGTCACGATACACCTGGGTGTTTTGCTTTCCATTTGTGACAGGGATTTGATTTTTATCTGTGCCTTTTTGGATCTGCTTTAATTGCTGACCATAACTGCCGAAGCTGATGGTCATGAGGAGCGTAAGAAGGTATAATATTTTTTTCATATATATATTATTTTAATGTGTGTTGTTTGAAAATTTATGCGACTTGATATATCTCAACATATTCGCCAGGCTCGAGTGGCCAGTCTTCCGGCAGTATCAATTGATCGCCTTGTATGTCAAATGTATGTATCTCAGTGGGTGGCGGCGCCAGCTCTCTGATGATAGTATTCTGTGTGCGGTTGATGATGACTTTGTCGGGGTCGTAGTCATGGCTGAGCGTATAAGTGTAGCTGCCATCGCCGATGATGCGCTCCCGGAATAGCGATGCCGTCAGCAATATGCTGGTTCCATCTTTGTCGATGAAGTATTTTTCACCGCTGCCTGCGACGGTGACAAATTTATTTAAATTGAGAATATTGCCGGTCGGGAGTGGCGCTTCCGGTATCGGCGTGACCAGGACGGTGACGCAACAGCTTTCAAACATAGGCGTCTCCGGATCTGGAGCCGGTGACAGGTTAGGCTCGTCCGCTGCAGGTGGGACGCCACTCTCACCGGTCATATCTACCTCATCGAGCGATCCGAGAAATCGTTTTTTTCGATCTTTGCCCGTGAATGTCCACACATAACCATTGCTATCACCACCACGGCGGCCTGTGCTCATCTTAGATGAAAAGGTGGCGAAGTGTATCTGATGATCTTGACCATTTTTGTCTGTGGCAAATACGGCGACTTTCCTATCCATCAGCTCCTCGATGATGCGCTCACACACTGCGCGATATCGCGGCACATATACTTCGATGGATTTGACATAATAATCACCGGCGCGTGACAACTGATGTTCGTCTCGGATCTCGCCTGACCAGTTGCGATAGGCCACCTTGTATATGGTGGCAAGCGGATTGAGCACGCCATACTCATTGATATTAGCTGCGTCGGTAAATGACATCGAGCGCACGCCGGGTAGATTTTTAAGCCCGAGCTCACACAGCGATTTTACATCTTCGATATTTTTGATCATACTTTTGATTTTATACATTTATCAATGCGGCGGCAGCTTCTCTCACTATACGTCGCTCCGATATCCATCGCTGTGCCTGTTGTACTGCTCTATATACATTGCTGGCATGAATGCCATATTCTACTGCGAGGTCGTCGATGCGCTCTGATCTCGATCGCATGTACAGCCTCAGATTGCGCACTTGTCCACGTCGCCACATCTGCCTGGAGTCGTAAAGATGATCCGTGATGCGGCTGATGAAGATCTGAAACCGTCGCTCTTGATCTTCCAGCGTAGGCGGTGGCGGATTTTCTTTTGCAAAATTACGGACGGCGGCGAGGTCATCCTCTGACACATCCTGCATGATGCGTCTCTTGTGCCGCTGCCACTGCCGGAAGACAGACTCATAATTAAGATCATCGTCGTCGAGGTCGTATCGCTCAAAGAAAGTGCGTATGCCTTCACTGGCGGTATGGCCGAGGATCACCGCACTTTCTATCCATCGCATGATGCTCATCCTGTGCTCTTGATGCACCATATAACCGATCATGGCGCGGGCAGCGTCGCTGAGCGGCGGCATCTGTGGTGCTGAAATCTTGACACTATCTACCAGTAGCTCATGGGTGCGCAGGTGCTGATACTTATCTCTATACTTCATCCGGAGCTGACGACATAGCAAGGTGTGTGCGCCAGCCTTGATGAGTGCTGTGCGCTCGTCGCATGGGTACTCTGATAGGAGCATTTTTTTTGATAGGCGGCTTACCGGCAAGGTGATGATCATATATCTATTATTTTAACACTGTAAATATATTAATAATATATCATATATGTTATAAAAATGCGGATTATATAATTGTTATGTATTTTATTTTGTGTTTTGATTTGCGTTTTTTAATTGATTTTTCAATATTTTATCAGATTATACCTTTGTGGCAAATGGAATAGTCACCAGATCGCAATCTGCAACGCTCAATCCGCCGGACGTGACCGTTATCTTGATCGACTTTACAAAGTAGTTCATATTGCCGATGCGTACTTTATCAAATTCTTGATGATTCATAAGATCGGCCACCCGTAGGCGCAGCTTTCTTTTTACTATCTTTTTATATTTCATAAATTCGATCCAGTCGCGGGCATATGTGTTGTACATGCCTTTGTCACCGTCGAGGTGTAGTGAGTGATTGTAGGTCTCATCCTCGGTGGCGGGATCGTAGGCATTACTATTAGCGTATGGATACTGGCCCGAACCGCCGACGTAGTCTTTCATACCTCTATATATGGTCAGCCTGATACTGCTCAGCTCTGCATTATGCACAGAAACCTCCTCGTCGGTGGTATCCATATTCAGATCGATATTGAGCGGAATGTCAGCTCGTGGG
>Ga0116142_10002310_pt1 | contig 20903 bp, 19 predicted proteins | sample AD_UKC033_MetaG_FD_89785 | JGI IMG/M metagenome (GOLD analysis project Ga0116142, IMG submission 89785) | Active sludge microbial communities of municipal wastewater-treating anaerobic digesters from USA - AD_UKC033_MetaG | ecosystem: Engineered > Bioreactor > Anaerobic > Digestate | place: USA... | reverse complement strand
TCGGTTCGAATGGACGTTGAAGACGTTCATGAAGACGCTGACTTTGAGCGCCGGGCATGCGCGCCACGGGTCGGTGGTCGCTTCGATCGCGACGATGCGGCCATCAGCCGGGGAAAGGACGGCGCGGGGCGTATCCGGGATGGGGCGCGCCGGGTCACGGAAAAATTGCACGACGAAGAGAAAGAGCGCCCAAAAGGGGAGCGACCCGGCTTCCCACCACGCCGTGGTGACGAGCGCCACCACACCCGTGAGGGCGATGAAGGGCCAACCTTCACGTGCCAGGATGGGGTGAGGATAAGGGTTTTGTGCCATGAGTGAAGGATAGGTCTTGGGAGTAACTTGTGCTATTTTACTCGGAAAGTGTTCGAGAGGAGCGGATGGGATGCGCCTAGGAATTCGCGGATGGATTGCAGTTGGCTTGTTCGCTACGGCTACGTTGGCACAGGCCGCAGGCGGTGCTGCTTGGGGTTACCACGGTAAGCTCGGGCCCGAGCGGTGGGGGAAACTCTCCAAGGAGTATTTGCTTTGCGAGATTGGAAAGAATCAGTCGCCGATCGATATCGACCGCGTTCGGGTGTTGCGCACCGACCTGCGCCCGATCCAGTTCCAGTACGAAGCACCTTTGCCTTTGACGGTGGTCGATGACGGTCATACGATCGTTTTACCGGTGCCAGAAGGCAAATGGACCCTCACCGCAGAGGGTGAGACCTTTTCGTTGATCAACGTTCATTTCCATTCGCCCAGCGAACATGCGGACAACGGCAACCGCTATCCGCTCGAAGCCCACTTCGTGCATCGCAACGCCAAAGGCGCGCTTGCGGTAGTCGGGGTTTGGTTCCAAAGTGGCGACGAGAATCCGGTATTGGCGCAGATCTTGCGGTGGGCGCCAGAGCCGACCGAGGGTGCGCACGATGCGCGGCATGTGCGCCGCAAAGGGCATCAGGAGCGCAAACGGATCAGTAACGAAACGGTTGATCTGCGCGCGTTACTGCCGCGCAGTGAAGGGTTTTTCCGTTACAACGGCTCCTTGACGACGCCGCCGTGCTCCGAAGGGGTGCGGTGGTACGTGATGCAAGAGCCCATCACGGCGAGCGAGCCGCAGTTGCAGCGGCTGCGCGCGCTCCTCAACGAGAACGCGCGCCCGGTGCAACCGCTCAACGCCCGCCGGGTTCTGGAGTGACGCGATACGGGGTCACATCCCTTGGTAGATCGGACCCTCGCCCCCTTGAGGGGTCACCCAGTTGATGTTCTGGGTGGGGTCCTTGATGTCACACGTCTTGCAGTGGACGCAGTTCTGCGCGTTGATCTGTAAGCACGGCTGGCCGTCCGTTTCGACGATTTCATAGACACCCGCGGGGCAGTAACGGGTTTCCGGTGACGCATAGACGTTGAAATTGACGGCGATCGCCTTCTCTGGTTCACGCAGTTGCAAATGGCACGGCTGGTCTTCGTCGTGGTTGGTATTGGAGAGGAAGACCGACGAGAGGCGATCGAAGGTGATCTTGCCGTCGGGTTTGGGATAGGCGATCGGGTGAAACGTGTTTGCCGGTTTGAGCGCTTCGTGGTCGGCTTGTGCGTGGTGTAGGGTCCACGGCGCTTTGCCTCGGAACACCATCTGGTCGATCCCAAAGAGCAGCGACCCAAGGTAAAGACCTTTGTGCATCAGGGGTTTGAAATTGCGGGCGCGATACAGCTCTTCCTTCATCCAGCTGGTTTCGAAAGCGGTTGGGTAGGCGGTGAGTTCGTCGTGCGCGCGCCCAGCTGCGAGCGCGTCGGCGGTGGCTTCGGCTGCGAGCATCCCCGACTTGATCGCGGTGTGGAGCCCTTTGATGCGTGAGGCATTGAGAAAGCCCGCGTCGTCTCCGATAAGCGCGCCGCCTGGGAAGACCAGTTTCGGGAGCGACTGGATTCCGCCTGCGGTCAATGCCCGCGCTCCGTACGCGAGGCGTTCCCCGCCTTCGAGCATCGGTCGAATCGCGGGGTGGGTCTTGAAACGCTGGAACTCTTCGAACGGAGAGAGGTACGGGTTCTGGTAGTCGAGACCGACGACGAAGCCGATCGCGACCAGATCCTCTTCCAGGTGGTAGCAGAACGACCCACCGTAGGTGTGGGGGTCGAGCGGCCAGCCCGCGGTGTGCATCACGAGGCCCGCTTGGTGTTGCTCTTTGGGAATGCGCCAGAGCTCTTTGATCCCGATGCCATATTTCTGCGGGTCTTTCCCATCGCGGAGCCGGTAATGGGCTTCGAGTTGCTTGCCGAGATGCCCGCGGCACCCCTCGGCAAAGAGGGTATAACGGGCCATGATCGCGATTCCCGGTTGGTAGTTGGGCCCTGGGGTTCCGTCTTTCTGGACCCCCATGTCGCCGGTAACCACCCCGATCACACGGTCGTTGTCGTCGAAAAGCATCTCAGCCGCGGCAAAGCCAGGGAAGATCTCGACGCCGAGCGCTTCGGCTTGTTCGCCCAGCCATTTGACCAAAAACCCGGCGCGAACGATGGTGTTGCCGTGGTTTTGAAAGCACACGGGCAGGAGAAAATTGGGGGTTTTGAACGCACGCTGCTCGGTGAGGAACAAGAAGCGATCTTCGGTGACGGGCGTCCCGATGGGGGCGCCGCGTTCGCGGTAATCGGGAATGAGTTCCGCAAGCGCGCGGGCGTCGAATACCGCGCCCGAAAGAGTGTGCGCGCCGACTTCGGCCCCCTTTTCCAGCACGCAGATCGACCAATCCTCGCCGCGTTCGTTCGCGAGCTGCTTCAGCCGGATCGCCGCGGCAAGCCCAGCAGGGCCCGCGCCGACGATGACGACGTCGAACTCCATCGTTTCGCGTTCCATCTTTACGCTCCTTACGCTACAATCTGTTCCATACGCTAGCGTATGTTGGCAAAAAAGCGTTCGAATGACAAGGGGGTAATCGACAATGAGCGAGGTAACTGCGCCCCAAGCGGGGGGTGGCCACAACCCGGAAGCCGCGGTGCGGCGGTTGGCGTGGGTGTCACGCATTCCGGTTCGTTGGGGGGATATGGATGCCTACGGGCATGTCAATAATACGGTCTATTTCCGATTCTACGAGCAGGCGCGTGTCGAATGGCTGGAGCACATCGGTTATCGTGTGCATCCCGAGGCCGAAGGGGCGCCGGTGATCATCAACGCCGAATGCACCTTTTTGCGTCCTGTGACCTACCCGGCGACGGTGGAGGTCAAGCTCTTTTTGGGAGAACCCGGGCGTTCGAGTGTGATGACGTGGTACGAATTGTGTTGTGTGGGTGAGGATCCTCTCTACGCCACGGGGTATGCCAAGATCGTTTGGTTCAATCCCCGCACCGGCCAATCGGTGCCGATTCCCGATGCGTTGCGGGAAAAATTGATTCATCCAGAATAAGATGAGGTAGGTTCGCAGACCAAAGGGGGAAATTCCATGAGCAAGGATGCAACCATGCTTTGGGCGCCAAGCCCGGAACGGGTGCAACACGCGCAGATCACGGCGTTTGCACATCGTGCCGAGCGTCGCTGGGGCGTGAATCTGCCGGACTATCGTGCGCTGCACCAATGGAGCATCAAGCACCCTGAAGCGTTCTGGGCGCAAGTATGGGACGATTGTGGGGTGATCGGCACACGGGGTGACGTGATCTTCGTCGAAGGGACGGAGATCACCGCTGCGCAGTGGTTTCCGGAAGCGCGGCTCAATTTCGCGGAAAATTTGCTGCGCCGCCGCGACGATACCCCCGCCCTCATCTTTTGGGGCGAAGACAAACAGACCCTGCGCTTCACTTGGGCGGAACTCTATCGGGCGGTTGCGCAGTGTGCCGCGGCGTTGGCGAAAGCCGGGGTTGGGCGTGGAGTCCGTGTTGCCGCGTATATGCCCAACCATCCGCATACGGTAGTGGCGATGCTCGCCGCGACGAGCCTGGGTGCGATCTTCACTTCGGCGTCACCCGATTTCGGCGTCCAGGGGGTGCTCGACCGTTTTGGTCAGACCGAACCCAAGGTGCTCTTCACCGTCGACGGCTATTGGTACAACGGTAAAGCGATCGACATCCGTGCCAAAGTGGCCGAGGTCGCCGAGCGGCTTCCCAGTGTCGAACGGGTGGTGGTAACCCCCTACCTGAGCGTCTCCGGGGGGTTGCCAGCGGCAGAATTCGACGGGTCGCTGTCGTCGATTCCCCGTGCCGTTTCGTGGGCGAATTGGTTGACGCCACATGAGGCGGTGCGTGAAATCGCGTTCGTCCGGTTGCCGTTCGACCATCCGCTTTACATTTTGTACTCTTCGGGCACCACAGGTGTGCCCAAATGTATCGTCCATCGCGCCGGGGGGGTATTGCTCCAACACCTGAAGGAGCATCGGTTGCATACCGACGTTCGCTCGGGTGACCGCCTGTTCTACTTCACCACCTGCGGCTGGATGATGTGGAACTGGTTGGTGAGCGGCTTGGCGAGCGAAGCGACGTTGCTCCTTTATGACGGCTCGCCCTTTGCGCGCGAAGGGCGGATTCTCTTCGATCTGGCCGACGCCGAGGGAATGACCCAATTCGGCACGTCGGCGAAATTCTTGGATGCCGCGGCGAAGCAGGGGCTTGCACCGATCGAGACCCATTCGCTTTCGTCGGTGCGTACCGTGTTGTCTACCGGGAGCCCGCTGGCGCCTGAAGGGTTTGATTACGTCTATGAACGCATCAAAACCGATGTCTGTCTGAGTTCGATTTCGGGCGGCACCGATATCTGCTCCTGCTTCGTCCTGGGGAACCCAACGCTTCCGGTCTATCGTGGCGAGATCCAGTGCAAGGGGCTGGGGATGGCGGTCGCGGTCTTCGACGAACAGGGTAATCCGGTGGTCGGAGCGAAAGGGGAGCTGGTATGCACTCGGCCATTTCCAGCAATGCCGCTCGGATTTTGGCACGACCCCGACGGCAAGCGCTACCGCGCGGCTTATTTCGAACGGTTCCCGGGGGTCTGGACCCACGGCGATTATGCCGAAGAGACGCCACGTGGCGGTTTCATCATCTACGGGCGGTCGGACGCCACGCTCAATCCGGGCGGGGTGCGGATCGGTACCGCGGAGATCTACCGTCAAGTCGAAAAGCTTGACGAAGTGGTCGAATCGTTGGTGATCGGCCAGCGGTGGGGCAACGACGAGCGGGTGGTGCTCTTCGTGCGGTTGCGGGACGGCCTAACCCTGGACGACGCCCTTGTCCAGAAAATCAAAGAGACGATCCGTGTGAACACCACGCCGCGACACGTACCGGCGAAAGTGGTTCAGGTTCCCGATATCCCGCGCACCAAAAGCGGCAAGATCGTCGAGATCGCGGTTCGTCAGGTGGTGCATGGCGAAGCGGTGAAGAATGTCGAGGCGCTGGCCAACCCCGAAGCGCTCGAATACTTCCGCAACCGGCCGGAGCTCGCCACCTGAGTTTCGGGTAGAATAGCGCTTTTCGCGAGCGCCTATTCGCTATGACCAAGTATGTGTTCGTCACCGGCGGCGTCGTCTCCTCACTGGGTAAGGGGATCGCCGCCGCTTCACTTGGCGCGATTTTGGAATCGCGCGGGATTCGTGTCACCCATCTCAAACTCGACCCGTACATCAACGTCGACCCTGGCACGATGAGCCCGTTCCAGCACGGCGAGGTCTTTGTCACCGAAGACGGTGCGGAGACCGACCTCGACCTGGGGCACTACGAGCGCTTTACGAGCGCTAAGATGAGCCGGCGGAACAACTTCACTACCGGGCAAATTTATGAGTCGGTGATTCGCAAAGAGCGGCGCGGGGAGTACCTGGGCAAAACCGTTCAGGTGATCCCGCATATTACCGATGAGATCAAGCTCTACATTCGTCGCGGTGCCGAAGGTGCCGACGTCGCGATCGTCGAGGTTGGGGGAACCGTCGGCGACATCGAGTCGCTCCCTTTTCTGGAGGCGATTCGCCAGATGGGGCAAGAGCTCGGGCCGCAAGGGGCGTGCTACATCCATTTGACGCTGCTGCCCTTCATTCCGACGGCGGGTGAGCTCAAAACCAAACCGACGCAACACTCGGTGAAAGAGTTGCGGGAGATCGGTATTCAGCCCGATATTTTGTTGTGCCGTGCGGACCGGGAAATCCCGGAAGCGGAGCGGCGCAAAATCGCGCTCTTTTGCAACGTCCGCCCAGAAGCGGTGATCGAGGCGCGCGACGCCGACACCATCTACCGCATTCCGTTGTTGCTCCACGAGCAGATGCTCGACGAGATCGTCTGCCACAAACTCGGAATTTTGGCGCGGCCTGCCAATCTGCGCATCTGGCAAGAGATCGTCGATGCGCTCAACCATCCGCAGACTGAGATCGATTTGGGGTTCGTGGGAAAATATGTCGATCTCACCGAATCGTACAAATCGCTCATCGAAGCGCTCAACCATGCCGGTTTGAAAGCGCGCTGCCGGATCAACATCCACTATATCGATGCCGAAGATCTCGAAGCACCAGGTGGGGAAGCGATCCTGAAGCAGCTCGACGCGATCCTCGTTCCCGGTGGGTTTGGCCGGCGGGGCACCGAAGGCAAGATTCGCGCCATCCAATTCGCGCGCGAGCAGCAGATTCCGTATCTGGGCATTTGCTTGGGGATGCAGTTGGCGGTGGTCGAGTTTGCGCGCCACGTTGTGGGATGGCAAGACGCCCACTCGACCGAATTCGATCCCGATACGGCGCATCCGGTGGTGGGGTTGATCACCGAATGGCAGGATCGCTCGGGGCAGGTGATCCGCCGCAGTGCGGACGCCGATCTGGGCGGTACGATGCGGCTTGGTGGCCAGCCGTGTCGCGTGGCGCCGGGGACGCTGGCGCACGAGATCTACGGCAAAGATGAGATCGTCGAGCGCCATCGCCACCGCTATGAGGTCAATAACCGACTGTTGCCGGAATTGGAACAGCACGGACTCGTCGTTTCGGGCCGTGCGCCGGGTACGGACCTGTGTGAGATCGTCGAGTTGCCCCGTTCGGTCCACCCGTGGTTTTTGGGGTGCCAATTCCATCCCGAATTCACCTCGAATCCCCGTACCGGACATCCGCTCTTTTCGTCGTTCGTCGCTGCGGCGCTCGCGGCGCGGGAACGGGCAGGACGTCCGGTTTTGCTCCCCAAGGAGGCGTGATGGGTGCGGCCGTGCCGGGAAAAAAAGAGGGGCGATGATGAAACTCTGTGGCTTCGAGGTGGGGCTGGATCGCCCCTTTTTCCTGATTGCCGGGCCGTGCGTGATCGAGTCGCGGCAAATGGCGCTCGAAACCGCTTCGGCGATCAAGGCGATCACCGATCGCCTGGGGGTTCCGTTCATCTATAAATCGAGTTACGACAAGGCGAACCGCACCTCGGTCGCGTCGTTTCGTGGTCTGGGTATGGCCAAAGGGCTCGAGATCCTAGCCGAAGTGCGCGAGACCGTCGGCGTTCCCGTGCTCACCGACGTCCATACGGAGCATGAGGTCGTGCCGGTTGCCGAAGTGGTCGACGTGTTGCAAACGCCCGCATTCCTCTGCCGCCAAACCGACTTCATTCAGGCGGTTGCCGCAAGCGGCAAACCGGTGAACATCAAAAAAGGGCAATTCTTGGCCCCGGAGGATATGCGCCACGTTGTCGCGAAAGCCAAAGCGGCCAATGGCGGTGCCGATACGATCCTGGTCTGTGAGCGCGGCGTTTCGTTCGGATACCACAATTTGGTGGTCGATATGCGCGGCCTCGCGATCATGCGCGAGACCGGTTGCCCAGTGGTGTTCGACGCCACGCATTCGGTCCAACTGCCCGGCGGGGGAGACGGGCGGTCGAGCGGCCGCCGCGAGTTCGTCCCGGTTTTGGCGCGCGCCGCGATCGCTGCGGGGGTGGCCGGGCTCTTCATGGAGTGCCATCCTGACCCCGACAAGGCCCTTTCCGACGGGCCGAACGCTTGGCCCATTCCGCGGCTCGAGGCGTTGCTGTCGACGTTGGTCGAGCTCGATCGAGTGGTGAAGCGCAGCCCCTTCCTCGAAAACGAGTGGTTACTTCGCTGAAAGGAGCCGAACATGGCGAAAGGGTATGTGGTTGTGGTGGCGCGCCGTGCCGACAATGACGCGCTTGCGCGTTATCGCGAACTCTCTGCGCAGGCGGTGGCCGAACATGGAGGGCGTTTCCTCGTGCGGGGTGGCCGCTTCGAGGTGCTGGAGGGCGCCTGGCAGCCGGTGCGCGTCGTCGTCGTCGAATTTCCCTCTTATGACGCGGCGAAAGCGTTTTACGATTCCGAAACCTACCGACAAGCTCGTGCCGCCCGCGAAGGAGTTGCGGAGTACGACATGCTCGTCGTCGAAGGGCTTGCGTAAGGCGCGGTCGGAACGAATACAGAGTAAAGGAGTGAAACCATGGCAGCAATCGTAGATATCGTTGCCCGCGAGGTGCTCGATTCGCGCGGCAACCCCACGGTCGAGGCAGACGTGTTGCTCGAATCGGGCGTCCTCGGGCGGGCAGCGGTTCCTTCCGGGGCGTCGACCGGTTCTCGGGAAGCACTCGAATTGCGGGATGGCGATCCCAACCGCTATTTGGGCAAAGGGGTACTCAAAGCGGTCGAAAACGTCAATACCGAAATTTGCGAAGCCCTGTTGGGGCTCGACGCCGACGACCAGGCGCTCATCGACAAGACGATGATCGAGCTCGACGGCACCGAGGACAAATCGCGCTTGGGTGCGAACGCGATCCTGGCGGTGTCGCTCGCGGTGGCGAAGGCCGCCGCGGAAGAGGCGCGACTGCCGCTCTACCGCTACCTGGGCGGCAGCGGCCTCAAAGCGATGCCGGTACCGATGATGAACGTGATCAACGGCGGTGCGCACGCCAACAACAGCCTCGATATTCAAGAGTGCATGATCATGCCCGTGGGCGCGTCGACCTTCCGTGACGCGTTGCGCTGCGGTGCCGAAGTGTTCCACCACTTGAAGAAAATCATCGACAAACGCGGCATGCCCACGACGGTGGGGGACGAAGGCGGGTTTGCGCCCAACGTGAAAAACACCGAAGAGGCGTTGAACCTGATTCTCGAAGCGGTTGCCGCGGCAGGGTATGAACCCGGACGTGACGTGGTATTGGCGCTCGACTGCGCAAGCTCCGAGTTCTACCGCGACGGTCAATACGTGCTCGAAGGGGAGGGACTCACGCTTACTTCGGAAGCGTTTGCCGACTACCTGGCGACCCTGGTGGACAAATTCCCGATCGTTTCGATCGAGGATGGCATGGCCGAAGGCGATTGGGCCGGGTGGAAGCTCTTGACCGAACGGTTGGGGCAGAAGGTGCAACTGGTTGGCGATGATCTCTTCGTTACCAACACCAAAATCTTGGAAAAAGGAATCCAAGAAGGCATAGCCAATTCGATCCTGATCAAGATCAACCAGATCGGGACGCTTACCGAAACCTTCGCTGCGGTGGAAATGGCGAAACGCGCGGGCTATACCGCGGTGGTTTCGCACCGTTCGGGCGAGACCGAAGACGCGACGATCGCCGATATCGCGGTTGGGTTGTCGACGATGCAGATCAAGACCGGTTCGCTTTCCCGTTCCGACCGACTGGCGAAATACAACCAGCTGCTGCGCATCGAGGAGGATTTGGGCGATACGGCCCACTATCCCGGTATCGCCGCGTTCTATAACCTGCGTCGTGGCTGAGTCTTGTTGCGGCGTCGTCGCACGCGGAGTGTCACGCGATGGTCACGGCGCTGCGGCGGTTGGCGATCCTCCTCCTGGTACTGGGGTTGCAATACCAGCTCTGGTTCGGCGAAGGGGGGATCGTCGCGCGGCAACGTCTGGAAGCGAAAGTGGCCGAGCTGCGTGCGCAGAACGCCGCGCTCGAAGCCCGCAACGAGCGGCTGCGCGAGGTGATTCGGCAATTGGAAACCGGCGGCGAGGCGCTCGAAGAGACCGTTCGCCGCCAATACAACTGGATTCGCAGCGACGAACTCCTTTTCATGGTGCCGGAGCACGCCAGCCGCCCATGAAGAAGGTGCTTACAAGTTAGTCGATGCGGCGCAGGAACCGGCGGTAGCGGCGCGCCGCGTCGATGTAGTGCTGCGCGTTTTGGCGCAACGCGGCAACCTCTTCGTCGCTCAACGTGCGCACCACCCGGCCGGGGGAGCCCACGACCAGGCTGCGGTCGGGGATGACTTTGCGCTCGGGAATGAGCGCATTGGCGCCAATGATGCACTCTTTGCCGATCACCGCGTGGTTGAGGATCACCGCGTTGATCCCGATCAAGGTGCCGTCACCGATCGTGCACCCGTGCAGCATCGCCATGTGGCCGACGGTGACATGGGCTCCGATCGTGAGCGGAACGTCTTCGTCGTTGTGCAGGATCGCGCCGTCTTGGATGTTCGTACCCGCCCCGATCGTGATTGGTTCGTTGTCACCGCGAACCACCGCATTGAACCAGATCGAGACGTCCGGGCCCAGCCGAACGTCACCGATCACTTCGGCGCTCTCGGCAATCCAGACGCCTTCCGATAAAATGGGTCTCTTGTCGTCGAGGGCAAAACAGGCCATTGTCACGCTCTCATTTTTTCTGAAACGCGTTTCATTATCCCATGAAACCGCGTTCGTGTTGAAAGTTGCGCATCCTTATGCTTGCTTATCGTCATGCGTTTCATGCAGGGAATCCCGGTGACCTGCTCAAACATTGGGTGTTGAGCGAAGCGCTCGCGCTGCTCAACCAAAAAGAGAAGCCGTGGTGTGCGTTCGATACCCACGCGGGGGCTGGCGTCTATGCGCTGACGCAGCGCATTGGCGGTCGACTTCCGGAAGAGTGGCGCGACGGGGTCGGTCGCTTTTGGGCGGCGCAGGCAGAGGCCCCTGCGGCGTTTGCCACGTTTCGGTCCATTTTGAATGCATTCAATCCCGATGGCACGATGACGGTTTATCCCGGGTCGCCCGCGATCGCGCGCTTCTTGATGCGCGCCGATCTTCCCGATCGACTCTATTGCTTCGAGCGCCACCCCACCGACGGCGAAGCGTTGCGGCAGCTCTTTGCGCGTGACCCCAGGGTGAGCGTTACGCTTGCCGACGGATGGCAAGCAGCGGTCAAACGGATGCCGCCCCCCGTGCGGCGCGGGATCGTTTTCGTCGACCCTTCGTACGAAGGGGCGAAGGACTATGGTGCCGTCGTGCCGTTCGTTCGTGAGGTGCGGCGTCGGTTTCCGCAAGCAGTGGTGATGGTGTGGTACCCATTGCTCAAGCGGTACGAAGTCCCGATTTTGGTGCGGCGGTTGCGCAATGTGCTGCCGGAAGACCACCTGTGGGTGGAGCTTGCGGTCACGGCGCCACCGAAAAGCGGGTGGGGGATGTATGGAAGTGGGCTGGTGGTCCTGCAACCCCCTTATGGGCTTCATGAGCGACTCCAGGAAGGGCTCACGTGGTTGCACGGGCTCCTGGCGCAACCCAACGCGCCCGAGCCACGGGTTGAGAGCCGAACGCGGTGAAAACGGATCCGTTGAAGCAGAGTAGTCAATGATGGCATCGAAGCAAAATCTGGCACAGCGCGCTTTGGCGCAAGTTGTGATCTGGCTGGGCGGGACGCTCCTTTGGCTGGCGGTCTATTTGGGCATCGATCACGTTTTTGCGGCGTTGGAGCCGAGCTACCAGGTCAAACCCGAAGGGCTGACGATCGCAATCGTAGGCCTCTGGTTCGCACTGACGCTGGCATTGCGTTCCGTGGTTGCCGCCTGGATGGCAGCGCTCTTTTTCGCAGCGGCGCAGTGGGGACAATTTCTGCACTACAGCTATTACGGTGCGCCCATTGCGCCGCACGAGCCGGTGCTGCTTTTCACTGAGTGGCGCGAGATCACGGTGGCGTTTTCTGGGCTGCTCCACCATTTTTGGGCAGCGCTGCTGCTGCCGCTCTTGCCGCTTGCCGTTTTCGCTGCAGTGCGGCGAATGAACCGGCGCTTCGGCGTGCAGGGGCGGTGGTGGCCAGGAATGCTTTTCTTGGCGTTGTGGTTGGTGTTACCGCTCAAAGCGTACCGACACCCCGAAAACACGCAGGCATTCTATCCGCGTCCCTACGGTTATGCGCTCAAAAACGCCTGGTTGGTCACGTCGTACGCGATCGGCGCAACCGCAGCGCATGGCGGGATTTCTGCACTGGCGGCGGCACAGTCAGTGAGTGGCGAGCCGTATCACGTACGCCCGATCGGCGAGGGGGTCGATGGGGTGATCGTCCTTGTGATGGGAGAATCGACCAATCCAAGCGTGATGAGCGCTTTTGGTAACCCGCAACCCACTACGCCGTTTCTGGCATCGTTGCGTACGTGCCCAACGTGCATCGTCACGATCGGGCAGTCCGCTGGGGTGGCAACCAAGGTGACGTTGCCGATGTTTTTCAATCTGCAGCGTGAGCCGTGGCGTAGTGACATTCCGGTTACCGGTAAGAGTAACCTGATCTCGCTGGCGAAGCAACATGGGTATCGTGTCGTGGTCGAGTCGGCTCAGACCAACAACCTGTTTACCTTCACACGGGCGGATTCGGCCGACCATTTCTGCACCGTGGATCGATGCGATCCCAATCGTGCCGAAGCGGGGGTCGATCGCGTCTTACTCGAACGCATCGCCGCGGTACCATTTCGCGACAAAACCTTGTTGATCCTCCACACCCGCGTTGCGCATTCGGCGTACGACCGCTATCTGCCGCCAGGATGGCAACCGTTTCCCGTCGATACCTCGTCGCGCAGCGCTCAGATGCAGACGACCTACCGTAACGCTGTTGCCTGGTTCGACGAATTGGCACGGCAGATCGTTACTGCGGTACGAAGCAAAACGGACAAGCCGATTTGGTTCATCCTTACCGGTGACCACAACGAATTGCTGGGTGAAGGCGGCCGTTGGGGCCACGGGCAGCTTACCGCGCATGCTGGCGAAGTTCCCGTGGTGGTCGCCGCCTGGAATGGCGCCACGATCCCAGAACCTTGGCCATCACGGTTGCGTTGTCGGCCCACGCACTACGAATTGGGGCAGTTCGTCGCAGAGCTTTTGGGGTGGGAGGTGTACTCACCGGAGGAGTCGCCTCGGGTACTCTACACCAACGGTCCCGATCTCGGTGGGAAAGCAGGCTGGATCGAATTGACGCGTCGTATTGCGGAAGATGGCCGCTGCGACGTTGTCGAGCGTCTGGTGCCGCCGGGCCGGCACCCGTGAAAGGGGGAACGAACGGCGCAAATGACGCGGTTCGGGAACGCGCGCAAAAAGGCGTTATTCTTCCAGCACCAAGGGATCGGAGAAGACCAGCGTGCCATCTTTGCGCATCATCAAATTGTCTTGCGCGATGAGATCGGGCAACAGCCGGTACTGCTCGATAAAGCGCGCCAACGCGTCCAAGGCCTCAGTCAGTGTCTTGTCGAAAGGTGGTTGCGTTTGCACCATCTGCTGTAACGCGATTGCGCCCATTTTGCGGCTGAGTTCGCCCCACTGTTTGCACATTTCCCAATAGACGGCGGCAAAACGGCGCGCCAATTGGCCTGCTGGCGACTGTTCCGGCAGTGGGTAGAGTTTTTCCATTTCGAAGAGGTGCATCGGGTAGCCGAGCGACGAACGGCCGATGATACCGTGGTACGCATGGACGATAGGAAAATGAGGCCCTTGCGGGCGATCGTCCGCGGTGTAGTAGAGGTATTCGTCGGGATGGGTGACAATTTTGTACACGCGTTCAGGGCCCGCGTCGAGGACGATGCTGAAGCGACCTCGGCCGATTTCCCGTTTGCCGGAAAGGAGCGGGTGTTCCGGGACGGGGTCGGGGAGCTGCCCCTGTTCATGGCTTGGCGGCGCCAATTGGGGGTCACCGTTTGGGTGCGCCGCTTCCGGTTTTGTCGGTTGTTTCGCTTTCGGCGTCATGGTGCTCATCGCAACGGGAAGCTGTTTCGATCATATCACTTTTGTCGCCGGTTGTGGCGCGCGCGATGCGCAGCGTACGGCTCTCCGGGGTCTCCAGCGTCACTCGGCCCAAGCGGCCGTCCCGGAAATCCTGCAAGAAGACGAGGGCGGCACGCTCCCAGTCGATTACGCCACCTCGGGCGACGCAGCCGCGCCGTTCGGCAATCGCTTCCAAGATCGTCTCTGGGTGGGATGCGGTGATCAGAGTTTCGGGAAGGCCGTATCGTTTCGCAATGCGCTCGGCATAGCCCTCTTCCTGAAGCGTGGTGATGAGCGCGAGCGCCACTTCTTCTTCACGCACCGCATTGCGCCCGATTGCGTGGCATGCCGCGAGCATCCAGCCGTCGTGTTCGATTTCGATCTTCGGCCACATCATGCCCGGCGTATCGAAAATGGTCCGTAAGCCGTCCAGGTGGTAGCGCTGCACCGCCTTGGTCACCGCCGGTTCGTCGCCAACCTTGGCCGCTTTGCGCTTGAGTAATGCATTGAGCAGGGTCGATTTGCCCACGTTGGGAATGCCGACGATCATCATCCGCAATGGCTTGGTGGGATGATTGCGGTGGGGTGCCAACGATTGCGCGGCGGGTATCACCTGGCGCACGTCTGCAGGTTGGTGGGCGCAGAGCGCCAGCGTAGCCACACCGGCTTCTTGCTGCAGCGCCGCACGCCATCTTTCGGTGCGTTCGGGGTCGGCCAAGTCGCTTTTGTTGAGGAGCTTCAAGCACGGCTTTTGCCGACTGCGGCGAAGTGTCTCCAACAGTGGATTCCGGCTTGCTGCCGGAATGCGGGCATCGAGCACTTCGATGACGACGTCGACCTCGGCAAGCGCTTCCTGCAATCGCTTGCGCGTGGCGTGCATGTGTCCAGGAAACCATTGAATCGCCATAATCATCATCCTATCATTTCGTGTATACAGGAGGGCGTAGTATGCGCGTTTTTCTCGACACCGAATTTACTGATTTCACAGATCCGCGTTTGATTTCGGCGGGATTGGTCGCCGAGGATGGGCAGGAATTTTATTGCGAATTGGCAGAGGGTTGGGGAATTGCCGATTGTTCCCATTTCGTTTATCACTTCGTCCTGCCGCTGCTCGAGAATACCCATCGATTGACGCGGACCGAGGCGGGAAAAGCCCTTGTGGCGTGGCTGGTGACGCTTGGTGATTCGCTGACGGTCGTTTTCGACGTCCGAGAAGATTGGCGGCTTTTTATAGACCTGATTGCCCCCTATCGCGCCGCGAATCTGAAGCTCGCTGCGCACTGGCTCAATGATTGGACGACTCCGGTTGGTACGCGCCGGCACGCGATCTTGGAGTCGATCCTGTCGGACGAAGATCGGCGTCACCACGCGCTCGTCGATGCCCGAGCGTTGCGTGAAGCGGTTTTGCGGACGGAATCGGAATTCAAGAAACGCAGCTTTTAGCGCGGTGGTGGGTGCTGGCCAGTCTGATTTTTTGATGCGCCCAGCAGGATTCGAACCTGCAACCAACGGATTATGAGTCCGCTGCTCTAACCGTTGAGCTATGGGCGCACAGGAAGGCCGCCAAGGGCGGCCAGTGCGTGAGCGTAAGGGAGTCAGCTTTCGTTGTCAAGATAAGCGCGCAGGAGCTCAGCCCGCGAGGGGTGGCGCAGTTTCCTGAGCGCTTTGGCTTCGATCTGGCGGATCCGTTCGCGTGTGACGTCGAATTGGCGTCCCACCTCTTCGAGCGTGTAGTCGGTGTTCATTTCGATGCCGAAACGCATCCGCAGCACTTTGGCTTCGCGCGGGTTGAGCTGTTCGAGTACTTCGCGCATCGCTTCACGCAGGTCGGCTTGCAGTGCGGCGTCGATCGGTTGTTGCACCGACGTGTCTTCGATGAAGTCGCCTAAGTGCGAATCCTCGTCGTCGCCGATCGGCGTTTCCATCGAGATCGGGTCGCGGGAGATTTTGAGGATGCGCCGAATCTTCTCTTCTGGCATACCCATTCTCTCCGCAAGCACCTCGGGGGAGGGCTCTTCGCCGGTCTCTTGCAGGATCTGGCGGCTGATGCGGTTCATCTTGTTGATGGTTTCGATCATGTGCACCGGGATGCGGATGGTGCGCGCTTGATCGGCGATCGAGCGGGTGATTGCCTGGCGGATCCACCAGGTGGCGTAGGTGGAGAATTTGTAGCCACGGCGGTATTCGAACTTGTCTACCGCTTTCATCAAGCCAATGTTGCCCTCTTGTATCAGGTCGAGGAATTGTAGCCCGCGGTTGGTGTATTTCTTCGCGATCGAGATGACGAGCCGCAGGTTGGCTTCGACCATTTCGCGCTTTGCTGCGCGCATCTTCGCTTCCCCTTGCGACATCCGTTTGAAGATGTCTTTGAGTTCGTCGAGCGGGACGCGCGCGCGCTCGACGATTTCGATGATCCGCTGCTGTTCGTCGAGCACGCTGGGGAAGACCCGCACCAGCGATTCGGACCACGGGTGGCCGGCTTCGATCTCGTTCTTGATCCAGTCGAGGTTGGTTTCGTTCGGAGGGAAGGTTTTGAGGAAGTGATCCCGCGGCATCGTGCCGATTTGCGTGCAGAGGATTTGGATCTGCCGCTCGTGCTGCCGCACCTGCTCGATGAAGCCGCGCACGATGTCGCAGACTTGCTCGATATAGCGCGCGGTAAAGCGGATGTGCAGCAGTTCGTGCGCGATGAGATCGCGCAGTTTCTGGTATTCGGGGTTTTGGGTTCCGCCTTGGGTGAGCGCAGCATCCAGCGCTTGGTACCATTCGCGGATTTTGGCGAAATGGGCGAGCGTCCCCTTTTTGAGGGTGGCTAGGTTCTCGGCCTGGATACGTGCTGCGCGCTCTTCTTTTGTCTCTTCTTCCTCTTCTTTCTCTTCGTCTTCGTCGCTGACGTCGTCGAAGGTGTCGTCGCTGTCGTCGGTTGCGTCGTCGTCGGACTCGTCCAGCGCTTCGTCGATGTCGTCGTCAAGGGATTCTGCGTCGTCTTCTTCGTCCGTGGTAGGCGGGACGATGTCGTCGAGGTTGTCGATGAGACCATCGACCACTTCGTCGACGCGCAGTTTGTCGTTTTCGATTTTTTCGACCGTTTCCAACATGAACGCGATGGTTGGCGGGCACGCGGCGATCGCCTGTACCATGCTCCGCAGGCCATCTTCGATCCGTTTGGCGATCTCGATTTCGCCTTCCCGGGTCAGCAGTTCAGAGTGTCCCATTTCGCGCATGTACATCCGCACGGGGTCGGTGGTGCGGCCGAATTCGCTGTCAACCGTGGAGAGCGCCTGTTCGGCTTGTTCGTCGAGATCGTCGTCGTGCGCGATCGCCGGCGCGGTATCGGAGATCAGCAATTCTTCCGGCGACGGGGCTTCCTCGAAGACTTTGATGCCCAGGTTGTTGAAGGTGGTGACGATCGCTTCGATCTGGTCGGCGTCGGTAATGTCGTCCGGCAGGTGGTCGTTGATCTCGGCGTAGGTGACGTACCCGCGCTCTTTGCCCATCGCCAGGAGCGCTTTGATTTGGTTGCGCCGTTTTTCGGCGTCTTCCGGGCTTTGGCTTGCGGCGACCGACTCGATCAGCGCCCGTTCGGTTGCACGTGCCGTTGTGGTACGTCGCGTGGATTTGCGTTTTTGGCCATTTTTGTTGGTTTGCGTCATAGCGCTTTTACCTCGAAAAGGGCGAAGGAGTGGTACCGGGATAACCAACCATTATAGCATGGAGTCGGACTAAATGCCTCGCGATTGCGTTTCAGTTGCCGCGCCGGTCATTTTGTGGGCGCTTGGCCTCGCGAATCAAAGTGTTGAGTCGCTGGCGTTCTTCGGCAGTGAGCATTTGGACACGGGCTTTTGCCATGAGTTCAGCGATTTCGCGTTGCAGGGTCTGGGCAGCGAGGGCATCGAGGAGATCGGCAAGCTCGCTTTCCGGGTCAGTGTCGTCGGGTGCGGATTCTTCGACGAGCGCCGCGGCATGAGATTCAAGCCGGGCGCGCAGGGATTCGTCCGATTGGAAATGGGAGAGGATCGCAGCCAACGGTTGCTCCGGCGCGATTTCGCCGTGTTCGATCGCATCGACAAGCCGTTGTGCCGCTTGGAGGTCGGGATCTTCCGAGGCGTCGAGCCAGTTGACGGGAACGCGCGCGGCAAGCCGCGGGTGGGCAAGGAGCAGTCGTAGAAGACGCGTTCCCAACGTTGCAACGGTTTTGCGCGGTGTGGCGTGCCAATGCGGTTGCGTGCGTGTCCGTGTCCGCCGCGGTGCGACACGAGGCGTTGGCGCGGCCGCCCAGTCATCGAGTGGGATACGGGCGCGCTCGGCGATCTCCTGTTCGATCTGGCGCTTGAGCTCTGGGGCGGCGATGCGGGCAATGAGCGGTTGCGCGCGGTGGATAAGGCGCGCGCGTCCTTCGGGGGTGTCGAGTGACTCATTTTCCGTGAGCGTCTCGATCAGGTATTGGCTGAGCGTGCGGCTGCGCTGTAGTTGTTCACGAAATGCGTCAGGTCCGGCGCTGCGCACGAAAGAATCGGGATCTTCGCCTTGCGGCAAGAAGGCAAAGCGCAGCGTCACGCCGTCTTTGAGTGCTTCCAGGCTCTGTTCGAGCGCGCGCCATGCGGCACGGCGCCCCGCGTCGTCGCCGTCGAAACAAAAGAGGATCTCGTCGGTGAGGGTGACGAGCGTCCGGACGTGGTGCGGCGTGGCGGCAGTACCCAACACCGCAACCGCGTTGTCGATGCCGTGCTGCCAAAGCGAGACGACATCCATGTACCCTTCGGTTACGATCACGTGTCCGCGCGTGCGAATTGCGTCTCGTGCAAGCGCTAGCGCATAGAGTTCGTGGCTTTTGCTGAAGAGTGGGGTTTCAGGCGAGTTGAGGTATTTCGGTTCGCTTTGGTCGAGTACGCGGCCGCCGAAAGCGACCACCTGTCCGCGGCGGTTGTGGATCGGAAAGAGGATGCGGTGGCGAAAGCGGTCGTAGCGGCGTCCGTTGTCCTGTGCGATCACCAGGCCCGCTTTTTCCAAGAGGGGATCGTTGTAATGGGGAAAGATCGCTGCGAGCGCTTGCCAGTCGTCCGGCGCATATCCCAAGCCGAAGTGGTGGATCGCGTCGCGCCCGATGCCACGGCGTTCCAGGTATCGGAGCGCTTCGGGGTGGCGTGCCAGTTGCTGCTGATAGAAGTGGGCGGCTTTTTCGAGGAGATGCAACAACTGTTCGCGTTCGTTGCGGGCCGTTTCCGCGGCTTTTGGGTCACCCGTTCGGGTTTTGGGAACGACTAAGCCGGCTTCTTGGGCGAGCGCTTCGACGGCATCGGGAAAGGAGATCCCCTCGTATTCCATCAAGAAGGTGATCGCAGTGCCGTGGGCGCCACAGCCGAAGCAGTGGTAGAACTGTTTGCTGGGTGAAACGGAAAATGAGGGGGTTTTTTCGCCGTGGAATGGGCAACAGGCAAAATAGTTCACGCCCGATTTTTTGAGTTTGATCCGCTTGCCGATGACTTCGACGATGTCGGTGCGCGCAAGAAGGGTTTCGACGAACTCAGGCGGGATCATTGCAGCGCAAAGCAAATCGCCACACTGAAGTCAGCGGCTCCTTCAGTGTGGCGCGCAAAAGAAAAAGCGATTGATCAGAACATCTTCGGGGGAAGCATCTGCATCCGCAGTTTTTTCTGGTAGCGTTTGATCGCGGCAGCGCGCTTGCGTTTGCGCTCTTCCGAAGGTTTTTCATAGAACTCGCGTTTGCGCAGTTCCGTCAAAATCCCCGCTTTTTCCACCAGACGCTTGAAGCGGCGGATCGCCACGTCGGCGGGTTCGTTTTCTTTGACACGCACGTAGGGCATGAATGTTTCCTCGAATCTGGTACCGGAAAGCATGCGATTATACCTGAGTGCGGCAACTGGGGGCAAGGCTTTTCACGGTGGGATTCGGTACAATCGCGGCATGAAACGGATTTTGGCGATCGAAACGTCGTGTGACGAGACCGGGGTGGCGCTTTGGGATGACGCTTCCGGGCTGGTTGCGCACGAACTGTTTTCTCAAGTGGCGTTGCACGCCCATTATGGCGGAGTGGTGCCAGAGTTGGCGTCGCGCGACCATGTGCGGCGGTTGCCGCTGCTCGTCGCGCGTGCGCTCACGCAGGCGCGCTGGACGCCGGCGGATGTGGATCTGGTCGCGTACACGGCGGGGCCCGGTTTGGCAGGCGCGCTTTTGGTGGGCGCAGCGTTTGCCGAGAGTTGGGCGTTTGCCCGCGGGGTTCCGACGATGCCGATCCACCATTTGGAAGGACATCTGCTTTCGCCGTTGATGGCTGCGCCCGATTTGGCGTTTCCGTTCGTGGCGCTCCTTGTTTCGGGCGGTCATACGCAGCTTTTGTGGGTCGAAGGCGTGGGGCGCTATCGGTTGTTGGGCGAGACGATCGATGATGCAGCGGGTGAAGCGTTCGACAAAACCGCCAAAATCCTGGGGTTGGGCTATCCGGGCGGCCCACAGTTGGCAAAACTGGCCGAGCAGGGGGATGCAACGCGCTATGCACTGCCGCGCCCGCTTATGCAGTCGTCGGAGATCGCGTTCAGTTTCAGTGGATTGAAGACCGCGGTGGCGCTTGCTGCCGAAACGATTGGCGACGACCCTCAGGCGAAGGCGGATCTGGCGGCGTCGTTTCAAGCGGCGGTGATCGACGTGTTGGTGGCTAAAACCGTGCGTTCGGTCGAGATGACGGGTGCCCGCCGTCTGGTTGCGGCGGGCGGAGTCACCGCGAATGCGCAGTTGCGCGCGCGTTTGGCGGCTGAGTTGGAGGCGCTAGGCTGTTCGGTCGTCTTTCCCCCGCCGCAGTGGTGCACCGACAATGGAGCGATGATTGCGCACGCTGCGGCGCAACGCGTCAGGTTGGGTTTTCCGGTGAAGCGGGATTACCGGGTGACGATCCATCCGCGCTGGCCGTTGCCGCTTTAGCGCCGATCTTCGATTCGGTCCCTTGCAAAAGATTGCGAATGTTTTGATGGTGGCGCGCGATGAGGATCACTGCGAGCACGGTGACGAGAGCCACTTCGGCTGGGGTGC
>Ga0116142_10002303_pt1 | contig 20944 bp, 3 predicted proteins | sample AD_UKC033_MetaG_FD_89785 | JGI IMG/M metagenome (GOLD analysis project Ga0116142, IMG submission 89785) | Active sludge microbial communities of municipal wastewater-treating anaerobic digesters from USA - AD_UKC033_MetaG | ecosystem: Engineered > Bioreactor > Anaerobic > Digestate | place: USA... | reverse complement strand
TGCACACTGCCCTGCAGCTGGTGTAAATGTATAAGTTGTCATACCATTACTTGCTGTCGAAACTGTTGCAGGTGACCATGTTCCTGTAATAGCAGGGCTGTTGGCTGAGGAGCCGGGCAATGCTTCAGGCGTTTCTCCTACACAATATGGACCCAGTGCATTAAAAGTTGGGGTAACATTTGCATCTACAGTTATATCCATAGTTGTGCTCGTCGCACACTGTCCTGCAGCCGGTGTAAATGTATAAGTTGTCATACCATTACTTGCTGTCGAAATTGTTGCAGGTGACCATGTTCCTGTTATTGCTGGACTATTGGTTGAGGAGCCGGGCAATGCATCGGGCGTTTCTCCTACACAATATGGCCCGAGTACATTAAAAGTTGGGGTAACATTTGCATCTACAGTTATATCCATAGTTGTGCTCGTCGCACACTGTCCTGCAGCTGGTGTAAATGTATAAGTTGTCATACCATTACTTGCTGTCGAAATTGTCGCAGGTGACCATGTTCCTGTTATTGCAGGACTGTTTGTTGAGGAGCCAGGCAATGCATCAGGCGTTTCTCCTACACAATATGGACCGAGTGCATTAAAAGTAGGAGTAACAATTGCATCTACTGTTATATCCATAGTTGTGCTCGTTGCACACTGTCCTGCAGCCGGTGTAAATGTATAAGTTGATGTACCATTACTTGCTGTCGAAATTGTCGCAGGTGACCATGTTCCTGTTATTGCAGGGCTATTTGTTGAAGAACCAGGCAATGCATCGGGAACTTCTCCTACACAATATGGACCGAGTGCATTAAAAGTTGGGGTAACATTTGCATCTACAGTCACTGAAACTGTGACGCATGATGTTGGACCACAATCACCAGCATATCTAACATAATAAGTTGTTGATGACGATAATGTCTGGGAAACAGTCAAAGGATTACCAGTACCCACAAAAGTACCTCCACAAGAACCCGTGTACCATTGGGCAACTGCACCAGTACCCAATGTGCCTCCGGTAGCTGTTAAGGTAATATCTGTGGTTGTATTTTGGCAAACATTGGATGGATTTACTGATGCAGATGTTGGAGGAGTTGATGGCAGGATTGAGAATCGTGTAATTAATCCTGATCTATTTCCTGTAGTCATCCAAGAAACATCTTGGTATGAAGAAGGAATAGGTTTAACCCAAGGCGGGTCTGCCGCTGATGCATTATACTTCTCCCAATTCGTGGTCATGTATAATTCGTAACCGCAACTATTTGATGAAAGTGCACAATCTCCTAATGTATGTCTATCAGTGGTTCCTGCATAATATGTTGACCAAGCTATACTCAAATTGCTGGCAAATTCTGCAATGTAAACCCCCATATAAACAGATAATGTGGCGTTATAATCTCCTACTCGAGGAACTAATGGATAAGATCCTCCGACACCGCCTCCATCGCTTGAAACTAGTATTAGGTTATCACTCTCACTTACTCCCAAATAATGGCTAAAATTCATGCCAAAACCAAGTCCATAAGTACCAAAATATGTTGACCATTGTAACACTCCCCCAGGGTTAAACTTTGCAATAAATGGGTTAAAGCCAGATCCACTTGCATTAAATACATTATCAAAATATGCTCCACCTCCAGGGTTCACACATGGTAAGTTTGTACTTCTAGTTTCACCAAAAATATAAATATTATTGGAATTATCTGTTGTCATACAACCTTGCTGCATATTTTCTGCTAGAGTTCCACTAAACGCAGTCCCCCAAACAAGAGCCCCAGTAGTATTAAAACGATATATTAAAGCATCATCCCTATCTGTAGACGATCCACCAGTACCAATTCCTAAAGTATTATCGTAATGCGCACCGCCACCTGGATTATATGTCACAATACCAGTTCCATAATAATTGTCTCCATATCCAAGAATATTCAAGTAGTTATCTGAACTACATTTTACATCTTGTACAAACTCGTCACTTGAGCCTCCAAGATTAGTTGCCCAAACTCTTGAGCTTGAGGCATTAAATTTTATAATGAAAATATCGTCAGAATTAGAGCCTCCGGCATCATGTGCTACTAATGCCTGGTTATATGCCCCTGCTAATGCGAGCACAGGCGGATCATTATATTCTGATCGTCCAACTACATAAATATTATTATTATTATCCACTTCAATCATTGGATACTGAACATAATCATAATGTGTTCCCCAAGTCCTGACTCCTGATGAATTAAATCTTAGAATCATAGTTCCCCCGCCATAAGTACCGGCGTCATAGGTGCCATCATAATAACCACCTGCATTCTGACAAGGTATGTTCGTACTTTCTGTATGGCCGGCAACGTATATGTTAGTGTTATAGTCAATAACAACATCTGGGCTGTGATCGTAGCCAGTGCCACCATAATATGTGGCCCAAATTCTAACACCATCATTATCAAATTTTAGAATACGATAATCACCGCTACCTGCTGTCAAGTTTTGATAATACGCACTTCCCCCTGGATCAAGGATCGGAAAAAAATCGCTAAACCCATAAGATACAACTACAACTTGGTTTCCCTTTGCATCAATTGAACTACCAGATCCATTCCAAAAACAATCATCATAATAAGTTGTCCATGAAATTTGTGGATCAATAATAAGTGTATTCGATAATTTATCTAGAGTCTTAAACTTAACAATATTTCCAATTAATTCATATGTAATTTCAGTATCAGTTTCATTTTCTTGATCATCGATATAATAACTCCTTGGTAAGGATTCTATTATATCTCCTACTGGAGACTGTATTAATATTTCATTCCCTTTCAAAAAAATATTGCTTCCAGAATTAAACTCTAATTCAATATTATTTATTTCTGCATCTGGTTCTATAATTATATCATACTTAAATTGATCATTTGAAAAATAAAATTCAAAATCAACTCCATTATACACATTTGTATATTTGATTTTATTAAATGAACTTACATTTATGATACCATCAGGACAATGTGGTAGATAAAAATTCGAATAGCTATCGGATTTAAAATTCCCTTCAATAACAATATTATCATTCGCATTTTTAAAGTCAACATCAAGTCTGTAGTAGAGTGTCTTTTTATTAAAAAAAGAATCCATTATTTTTGCTGTTTCTTCTTTAGTTAATCCAATAGTATTTGGAATAGAGTCCCCGCTCTTAAAGATATAGGTAATCCCGTTATTTCTAAAATAAATATCAAGTTTGTCTGATTTTGTATAATAAAGAAACTCATTTCTTAACGTATTGTCAAAGTCGGCTACTTGGCCTTTATTTTCTGTAAATTTAAATTTTTTATCAATTAAAGAATCATCAACACTTAATGCATAAGTATTTAGAATAAAACTATATAGAATAAATAATATTGAAATAAAAATTTTTACATTCATAATATATCTATCACTTATTTCGATTAAAAAAAAATCATGTAATTATAAGTAAAAATACTTATTCATGCAATAAATAACAAACAATTTATAAAATAAATTGTAAACTATATACTCCTTAACCACTTTCAAATTTTTAACAAAATTATTTGATCTACATCTTAAATTGTAAACTGCAGGGAGTAAATATCCTAGGTAAAAACTAATGTTAAATGTATCGTTTTCGGATACAATTTTGTTAACTAAAAATTAGTTTTTTTAATACAAGTTTTATCTTATAAGTGTTACTGTTCCTTTGTAAGTATCTTCATGATTTAATTCAAGAATATAAACATAGGTTCCGAAAGGCAGTTCTTTTCCTTTCCAAGTACCATCCCACTGATTTTGCCTTTCAGCGTATTCATCTCCGGTTCCGACAAATTGAAACACTTCATCTCCCCAACGGGTAAATATGTAAATCACAACATCGTCAAAAGCCTGAATTCCCTGAATACGCCAGGTATCATTATAGTTATCATCATTTGCAGTCACTACATCTGGAATTAGCAAATCCTCTATCTGTTCGGGACTAACAACAATAATAATAGTATCGGCATCGCCACAAATCTGTTCTATTGTGTAAATAATCTGATGATTGCCAATACCGGCATTTTCTGGATTAAATTCACCTGAATAAGAATCTATTCCATTGCCTGACCATTCACCTCCCTGATCTGTAGCTGTCAATGTAATCGCAGGATCTGTTATAAATAGCGAATCCACCGGATCTACAATAGTTGCATTAGCATTAGGATAAACAGTAATCATGATAGTATCAGCATCACCACATGTGCCACCAATTGAATAAATTATCTGATGTGCGCCCGTTCCGGCATCAACCGGATCAAAAATTCCAGTGAGCGGATCAACACCATCACCTGTCCAAGTACCTCCTGTATTGGCTGCTATCAGTGCAACCATATCATCATCAGAACAAAAATCTCCTGAGTCAACAATGCTTGCATCGGCATTATCATAAACCTGAATATCTATGTAAGCTAAACCTGTACAACCTGATTCGCTTAACTCGTAGATAATAGTATTAGTCCCTATATTAGCTTCTGACGGATCAAAAATGCCGGCTGAAGCATCTGTTATACCAGTACCACTCCATATACCTCCGATTGGAATAGCTTCCAAATTAACAGGATTGTCAATAAAACAAAAGCTTCCGGGATCTGAAATGGATGGACTTACTGTAATTACTTGAATGGTAACATCTTCTGTTGCAGTACAACCGTTAATGTCCGTAACTGTCACAAAATAAACACCCTCATTTGATTCCGTGGAAGCACTTATTGTGGGGTTTTGATCAGTAGAACTAAATAAGTCCGGGCCTGACCATATCCATGAATCTGCATCGCCTCCAGTTTCTACCAGATCAATATCTTCGCCCACACAAACCGGAGAGTTACTTCCTATTATAACACCGGGTAACGGATGTACTGTCAAGGTAAATACTTCCACTGCAGGGGTGCATGGAGCACCTGAAGGATTATCAGTAGTAACTGTAATGATAACGACATTACCTTCATCAAGTGCATCCGGAGTATATGTAAATTCGAAAGGAGAAGTAGTAAAATTGCTCACATCCAGATTCCCGTTTCCATCATGCTCCACATTAACTTCCGATGCACTGCCTCCAAAAATATTTCCACTTATGGTAATGGAATTTAGACCACAAGTTGCTGATGATGAAGAACTCAAAGTAAGCGTTGGAGGATTAACACAATCGCCACAATTAAGATTAATTGGAGCACTTTCTGAAGTGCAATCAGTAGTTGTGTTCATAACAGTAACTGTATATGTACCATCTGTTAGCGGGCCAAAGCTGGTAGATGCCTGATATGTAACATCAATAGTGTATTCGTAATCAACACCTATAGGTGCTGTTACTTCAATAATTCCATTATCTTCTCCACCCGAACAATCTGCACTAAGAGTAGGTATGGGAGGATTGTCATTAACAGTTACAACAACATCATCGGTATTTGAACAGCCATTGGCATCTGTAATTTCTACTGTATATGTTCCATTAGCAGATGTAGAAATGGCCACAAGGCTGGGATTTTGATCACTGGAAGAAAATCCGTCAGGTCCTGTCCAAGACCAGGAGGTTGCTTCGCCTCCTGTTTCAGTCATACTTAAGTCTTCTCCTTCACACACTGGAGAATCACTGCCTGCGGAAACATCCGGCAGATCATGTATTGTAAGCAAAAATGTTTCCTCTGCAGGTACACACGGAGCGCCCTCAGGATTATCAGTAGTTATTGTTATAGTTATTGTGTTCCCTACATCTTCCACAGCAGTGATATAATTAAACCCGAAAGGTGTTGTACTAAAATGTGTCTCATCCAGGCTACCTTGTCCATCATGGACTAAATTTACTTCTGTGGCACTTCCCCCAAAAATAATATTCCCGACAGCAATCGGAACAGAACCACACACTTCTGCTGTATTAGAACTGAGGGTAAGTGTTGGAGGATTAGTACAACCACAATAAAGATTTATTGGAGCACTTTCGGCAGTGCAGCCAGTAGTTGTGTTCATAACAGTAACTGTATATGTACCATCTGTAAGCGGACCAAAACTGGTAGATGCCTGATATATAACATCAATAGTGTATTCATAATCAACACCTATAGGTGCTATTACTTCAATAATTCCATTATCTTCTCCACCCGAACAATCTGCACTAAGAGTTGGTATAGGAGGAGCGTCATTAACAATTACAACAACATCATCTGTATTTATACATCCATTGGCATCTGTAATTTCTACTGTATATGTACCATCAGCAGATGTAGTAATGTTCACAAGGCTAGGATTTTGATCACTGGAAGAAAATCCGTCAGTTCCTGTCCAAGACCAAGAAGTTGCTTCGCCTCCTGTTTCAGTCAGATTAATGTCTTCTCCTTCGCAAACCGGGGAATTAGCACCTGCAACTACTACCGGCAAAAGATTGACTAAAACATCAACAACATTGTCCGCTGTACAGCCATATATATCTGTTATAGTAACCGAATAAAGCCCATCGGCTGCTGTAGTTACACCTGCAATAGTCGGATCCTGATCAGAAGAAATAAACCCATCCGGACCTAGCCACGACCATGTATCTGCATCTGTACCTGTTTCTGTCAACAGTAAATCATCACCTACACACAATGGTGAATTACTGCCTGCTACAGCAGTTGGTGGTTTTGGGATAATAACATCTGTGTCAGAAGAATTGGTACAACCATTAGCATCTGTTATTGTAACTTCATAGATTCCATTATGAATTCCAAATTCCACAGGACTGATTGTGGGCTCATGATCTGTGCTGGTAAAATCATCGGGACCTGACCATGACCATAGAACTGCATCACCACCGACCTCAGTAAGGCTTAGGGTTTGTCCGTCACATACCGGTGAGTTGCTACCTGCAATTACTGATGGAATTGGATTTACTGTAAGAGAATAAGTCTCTTGTGAAAATGTGCAGGGAGCACCAAGCGGATTATCTGTTGTTACAACAATGCTTACGATGTTACCGACATCTGCTGCAACCGGAGTATATATAAAACTAAATGGTGATGTATTAAAATTAGTTGCATCTAATGTGCCACTCCCATTATGCGATAAATTCACTTCAGTAGCACTACCTCCAAAGGTATTACTGCTGACAGTTTCCGATTCAACACCACAAGTGCTGCCAGATGCAGCCCCAAGTGTAAGAGAAGGAGGATTAGCACAGCCACAATCCATATCTATTGTATTACTTGCTGCTGTGCAAGCTGTCGTTGTATTTGATACCGTAACTACATAACTACCATTATCTAAAGAACCAAAAATAGGGCTTACCTGATAACCGCTGCCAATATTATATTCGTATTCGGCTCCGGTCGGGCTTGTGATTGTTATTATTCCATTTCCAGCACCTCCGGAACAATCTATAGCGGCAATAGGTGTTGCAGGCAAATCATTAACTGTTACATTGATATTATCAGAACTTGTACAACCATTAGCATCTGTAATTGTAAGCTCATAGGTTCCGTCATGAAGTCCCAATACCACAGAACTGATTGTTGGCTCATGATCTGTGGATGAAAAGCTATCAGGTCCTGACCATAACCATGAAGTTGCTTCGCCACCGGATTCAGTGAGTAATAAATCTTCACCTTCACAAACAGGTGAGTTACTACCCGCAATTGCTGTTGGAATCGCATTGATGGTGACAGTAACTGTAGCGCATGTCGTTGTATTACAATCTCCCGAATATCTTACATAATAAGTAGTTGATGACGATAATGTTTGAGAAACATCCAAAGGATTACCTTCACCAACAAAAGTGCCTCCGCAAGAGCCTGTGTACCATTGAACAACAGCTCCCGTACCTAAAGTCCCTCCTGAAGCTGTTAGTGTTATATCTGTAGGAGTCCCCGAACACACACTTGCCGGATTTGCAGAAGCGCTTGTTGGTGCAACGGATTCTCCTGAAACGGTTGTTTCATGGAATAGCATTATAACCGGTGCTGTAGTGTTTGTTATTGAACCTTGAAATACAGCTCCTCCTCCGGGATTTAGAGTTGGAAAATCAACACTCTTTGTTCCACCAAAAACTATAATTTCAGATTCCGTTTCACAAGGATCAAAATATACGTTGATTCCACTTCTACCGGAAAGTCCTCCGCCTTCATAATCACTTCCTCCGTAGTAAGTCGCCCATTGTCTGCTTCCCAGATTATCAAATTTTAAAAAAACATAATCTGTAGAGCCTCCATTATATGATGCATCATTATAAGAACCTGTTTCATTACAAATATCAAAAGTTAGTGCTGAAGTTCTACCGGTTACATATAATAAATCATTGCTCCCTACTTCAACCCCATCGAAATAAGTACTATCTGAATAAGTTGTCGCCCAATTTATTTGATTATCATCTGAAAATCGAACAATATATGGATTAATAATGTTTGAATTGTTAGCTGTTGATGCTTTAAAATATGCTCCAGAGCCTGGATCATAAGTAGTAAAGTCGGAACTATAAGTATAACCAACAAAACAAACTCTTCCTTGCAAATCAGATGTTACATTTTGAAAGTCATCAGTACTTCCTCCTCCATAATAGGACGACCATACCGGTTGCAAACTGGAATCAAATTTAGTGAAAATAATATCTGAACTGCCCAAAGGAGAAGATTGCATAAATGCTCCACCAGGATCTAATATCAAATGACCCAATGAGGCTCCTGCTGATGTTGATGTTTGTCCAAATACCCACAAATTGTCTTCTGAATCCATTTGAACATCATAGGGCTGTCCATTATATGTGGTATTACCAGTATTACCGGAATGAAAATAAGTACACCACTCCAAAACTCCCGTATTTGAAAACTGACCAACGAAAGGACACACTGCTCCTATTTCATCAGTATCATAATATGCCCCGGATAAATTTCTTAAAGGTATTTTGTTTGTATTAGATTGTCCAGCAATACCGGTAATAAATATTTTATTGTTTTTTGAAGATATTCCCCAGACATCATAATCCTGATCATCTGTATTTGCACTTTCATGGCTTAATACTGTTGCCCACATTCGCACACCGTTTTCATCAAGTTGAACAATAGCACTATTATAAAAATCATATAACTTTGTTTCATCCTGATAAAAAGCTCCTCCTCCCGGGTCATAGGTTGGGAAAATCCCTCCAGCACTTACAGTTTTGATTAACACATACAAATTATCATCATCATCCATCGCTAATGCACGACCTGGCCATGATAAATTGTCTGACTTTGTTGATCCATAATAAGTTGACCACTGAATTGCATTGGAAGAATTAAGTTTAAATACTACAACTTCATATGTACCGCCTACAGTATTATCGAAATATTGTCCGCCTCCTGCATCAATCAATGGAAATCCTAATGTTTGGACTCTACCGGCATTATAGATATTTCCCTGACTATCGAATACAGGTCTTCCAAAATTAGCATTAGTACTTGTTCCGTAATCAAAATAAGTACTCCAATACTGGGATGGATCAATTAACAATGTTCTTCCTTTATCTCGATTAGGTATATTAAAACTTACTATGTTGTGATGCAATTCAAAACTACAATTTTCATTTTCGTGATTATCAGCATAAAAAACCTCCGGGATAGTTTCATACAAGTCAGCTATAGGAGTTTTAATCAGTAATTCATCTAATGACAATTGCTGTATTTCCTCTGCACCATCAAACAACAATCTTATATCCTTATAATCAGCCTCAGGACTTATTGCAATATCATACTTTAATTTACCATTACTCGTACTAAAAACAAAATCAATTCCATTATACACATTGTGATAACGAATCTCATCATAGGATTTTACATTAAGTATGCCTTCAGGACAGCCTGGTAAATAGTAATTTGAATAACTGTTACTTTCCCCTGAAGATGTTATGATTATATTATCACTAATATCTCCTGAAAATATCATGTCCATTCTGTAATAATACGTTCTCGTCTCCGGGGGAGCAAACATAGCATTTAACCTGTCAACTTCCGAATTAAATTTTGAGGTATCTACTGCCTGTTCTTCATTTATGTAAAAATAGTAAGACAGCCCCTTGTCAGTAAAATATATATTAACCCCGTCAGCTTGCAAAAAATACAAAACCTCAGGGTGTGCGTTGCCCTTAAAATCTGATATCTGTCCTTCATTTTTGACAAACCCCTGACTACTTAATTTATCAATATTAGAGTTTACACTTTTATTTTTACCTGAGTCATGCTCAACGGCTGAAACATTTGATGCTATAAAAAAGAGCAAAAAAAACGAAAGGATATCGTATCCCTTCCTGCTCATTATTAGAATAGGGCTTCTACTATTTTTCATTTAAATAAAATTTATTGATAAAAAACGGTTTTACTATTTTAATGCATATTAGACAAACTTAACAAATTTATATATACATTACAAATAAATTTATAAAATTTTCTTATCAAGTAAATAATACTATTACAATCAGTTTACTCTTTCACAAGTTTTATATTTCTTACATAATTAGACGATCGGCACCTTAAATTATAAACTGCAGGAGGCAGATTTCCGGGGTAAAAACTTGCAGTAAAAGTTTCACTTTCAGACACAAATATCTGCGAATATACAAGTGTTCCTAAATGATCAAATATTTCAATTGTAATTTCCCCTTTTAGATTTTCAATTAAAATATTGAATTCACTTGTCCTGACTTCGACTTTGGGACACCCAATTAATTCGCCACAATAATTTTTAAAGTCAAGTCCATTTTTTTATATCTTTTCATTTTTGTCATTGCCACAAAAACGAAACAAAAAAGGCTAGGAAAAACAATGCTCCCCTCGCGCTCCGTCCAAGCTTAAGAACAGTATAGCCACCTGGTAAAATCAAAGCCCCAACTCTAAAGGCCACTTGATGCTTTAATTTTAAACGACATGTCGGCTGGCTACTGTTCTAAAAGCTTGTCCGTTCACAAGGCCGGAGCGGGCCCGCTGTTTTTCCATGGCACTCGCGCGGCGCAACGACGAAAACTTTGTCCGTTAATTTGAAAAATTCTTTTCAAACTTCTTTCGCAATTGCTTTTAATCACTTTTTGCAAAATAAAAAAGAATATTTCTTTAGGTGACTTAGTTCGCTTTGCAATTAAAGTACAAGTGATTAATATTTCAAACAAATTAAATTTACACAAATTTGAATTTTCCGAACAAAGAATAGTCAAATTAAGCTATAAACAATATTCAATGCTCCGTGCGTAGGCCTTGGTAAAACAGCGGGAAGCTCAAGCAGTGAGGCAAAACAATTAGAACCGAAGCTCGGCGAAGCCAATTGTGTCGAGCCGACATGTGAAGTGCCGATGATAAATTTATTTAGTATAATCGAGCAATTTGATGTGGAAATAATACTATTTCAAATTATCTACTCCTTAACCAGTTTCAAATTTTGGATAAAATTATCTGAACGGCATCTTATATTGTAAACTGCAGGAGGCAAATCATCGGGGTAAAAACTGGCTATAAAAGTTTCACTTTCAGACACAAATATCTGCGAATATACAAGTGTTCCTAAATGATCAAATATTTCAATTGTAATTTCCCCTTTTAGATTTTCAATTAAAATATTAAACTCATTTGTAAAAGGATTAGGATACCCAACTAATACAGGTTCGACAATATCTACAGGTTCGTCACATGTTAACACAATAGCACCGAAACTCGTAACATGTCCGTTAAAATCAACTTGTTTCAGACGATAATAGTTATTTCCATCAGATAGATCGGAGTCAATATAAGAATATTCTCTTATCTGATTTGAATTACCAAAAGCGATAATTCTGTCAATTTCAACGAATTCAAACATTTCATCAGCACGTTCCAGTATAAAATAGTCGGAATTAGCCTCACTGGCAGTAATCCATTCGATAACCGCAAAACCATTATCACACTGTGCTGTAAATGATTTTAACTCTACTGTTAAAACCGGGTCCTCGGTTTTTGCTCCAATTAAATTGAAGTGAGAAAATGATGTAAGTCCCTTAAGGCTTGTACCTGTTGGACACATTATAAAGCCAATATCTTCAAAATATGGAAGCGACTGACCTGCAACAACGCCTTCATTTCCCGGCTCTCCATTTTTCATCAGATATCTTAACGTGTCGCCATTTGCAGTAATTGTAGGATCAAGATATTGCTCTCCGGTTGCATAAACAGTAATATTGTATAGATTTACACCTCCTCCGGGATTAGAAATTTCCCACTGTAATTCAGATTCCAGATTAAAAGAGACTCTGTCATTTGTCCCATCATACCCCTGATTTCCTGTTCCTGCTTCGACACCATTTGACTCTGGATCGGATTCAAGATCGCAATAAGCATAATCGTATAAAGGGGGTGTTGAATTGGGCTCAAGAAAACCGAGGATTTGTGACCCTGCAACACCTTCCGGCTCAATGTCAAAGCCTAATGCTCCGTAAGTATCATAACCAATAGGAAATCTGTAACCGGTTAATCCATCAATAGTTCTGATTAAACGACCTAAAATAAATTTATCATTTCCAACTATATTTCCTCCAACAATAGCATCTGCAGCGCTGCTTAATATAGTAACCGTATTTAATCCCGAATTTAAAATACCGCTTGAGAAAAATAATTTATTTGTAATGTTGACATTCTGAAATGATGTCAGCAAAGTTGCAGGACTTTTTGAAATTAATAAATCATAAAATAATTCACCTTCCGACACAACAGTATTTATTGTTTGTTCTGAGGTACCACAAAAATTAACAGCTCCGTCACCGGCGTTAAAAGCTCCCTGATTGTCCCAATTTCCTGCAATATTTAAGGTGCTGCCCGATATAGATAATATTTTATTTTCCATTATCTTTAAGTTATTGCAATGAGAAGTTACAGACACAATAACATCATTGTTATTACAAAAATCAACTATATATACATTTGTTGAAGTCTCGGGAAAAGACACTGCAAAATCATAACCGCTACCTGTTTTTACATACCAGTTTGATTCGTTTGCATTCCAATCTGTATCTTGCAAACCTGCCCACACATAATCACCAGGAGCAATACCTTCGATAAAGGATAAACCGGCAACTGAATAATTTAGTTCGCCATCAGCTCCGCAACCAAAATCATCATAAACTGTAAAATAACCTGTATATGAACCGGTTTCGAGTCCGGGGTTGGGTGTAAGATTGTAGTATAAAGTTTCTGTTCCTCCCCCTGATATGTATTCTGCAACTGCATCAGAACCTAAATCCCATGTAAGGTAATCGATTTGAGTCTGATATGACCATGATTCTGGTATCAGAGATGGATCAAGAGACAATTCCCATTCAAAAATCCATCCGTTATCAAGAGCCCAGTTATCACAAACTTTTACTGTCCATTCTCCGTTTAGAGGACAGCCAATCAAATTTGAAAAATCCTGAAACGGATGATAGAAATTTGTTTCATTTTCGGCATCTGAAGGATTTACTCTTAACATGCTATACTCAGATTCTTCGGGTTGATAAGGCTGTACATTTGCATCTTCATAAATGAATGAATTCGGGCTTGGAGCATAAGAATATGATAAGTTATTTGACCAACAATAATCCCAACCTGTTCCAGGAGAATTATACAACTGATTTTCATCGCAGGGAAGACTATTTCCTGTAAAATCACCAACATTTGGTACGCCAAAAGCAATATTAGCCACATCTGCAGAATAAACAACTCCTGTTGTATAAGGTGCCTCACAAGTAAAAGCGATACTATACGCAGGATTTGTTGCAGCATTTTCAGCCTCCGCTTCTGTATAAAAAATTGTAGCATTCTCTTTACCCCCCACAGTCCATTCGTCATTCTCCAAAATTCCATAACCTGCAAAATTATAATAATAACTTGCTCCTTGCTTCCTGTAACAATACCAAAGAACAATATGCCAGGGCCAACTGTAAGTGTAATTATCATATCCTCCGCTAGCAACAGTTAATTGGTCTTGAAGAATAATAACCGAACCACAATTATCAGGTCCCACCAATGAAATCTGCAAATCACCAACAAATGTATGCTCTGTATTAATTCTTAAAAATCTTATGTCATCAGCAGATTCTACAGTTGCCCCGGGAGCAAAATCCGTAAAAGTTACACTCGACTCATAACATTGTTCGGTACAACTAGGTCCGTCGGGAATAAATGTGGTTTCGCCAACACCAAGACTAGCCGAGACCTCTCCTGCATAAGGATCTACTTCGATATTGTTTCCTTCTCCACCAATGCTAATTTGTATTTCCGCTCCTGCACAACCAGAAATAGATGATGAAATATATTCAATTGCAGGTCCTGAAGATGATCTTATTCTAAAATTATAACTGCTTTGACAATTATTTCCTTCAACAATCAGTTTAACGTCATAACCTGAAGCATTTGATACGATATAACTCTGAGGATTTGATGTATATTCTGTTTCTCCGTTTCCATCATAGGCGTTAATAATCCATTTATAATTCGTTGTTCCACAATCTGTACAGGTAATATCAGCAAACATAGTCAATTCATCATCTTGACATAAGTCAAAATAATAATATCCATTGTCGAGATAAGGTTCGGGACTAGAACCCGAAAAATCTGCATTTGTAATTGTACATGGAACAGGTAATGTGACAAATTCGACGACTGCAGACCAAACCGAAACATCCCCTGAACCACAATTGGACCTAATCCAAAAATAATATTGTGTGTCTTCATTAAGATCATTCAAATCAATTGATGTAAATCCGGCCGAAACAGTACCGGTAGGCGTTGTAAAACCATTGGGAGGATTTGAATTCTCAGTCAAATAATATTCATATCCATTATCAGGAGCAGGCAAAGGTTCTGACCATGAAACACTTGCACTTGTTGACTGAATATCTGAGACAGAAAGTGATCCGGGCAGAGGGCAGGAAATAGTTTCGTATACCCTTATATTATCTATGTAAAGTACATATTTATCAGCAGCCGAATAACAATTAAATGCAAAATAGTAAGTACCTGAAACAGTTGGAATATAATCTATCGTAATTCGGTTGGTATAAGAAGTATTTGTAAGTGAAGGCAAATCCAATAGTGTTGTAGTTTGCGATACAACAGTTTGTGCATTTCCAACTGTGACTTTCATTTTTTCAGGATAAGTTGCAGATCTTACTCTTTGATAAAACTCAACTCTATAAGTATTCCCAGCAGTCATACTTATTCCCTGCATAAATGCCCAGGTATTTGCCGCATAAGAAATATTATAACTATATTGCATACAATATGCTCCATTATAGGCATAAGTTGTAGCAGAATATAAAGTCCAATTATTTCCCGATCCGGCATTTGTTATTTGCCATCCGGTTGGCGGAAATGTTGATGTAAAGTCCTGAGTGTAAATTAAAGTCTGAGAATAAGCTTTATAAATAAAACTCTTTTTAAAAACACATAGTGATACCATCAGCAAAATTACAATGCAAATAATCTTATGCACTCTTTTAGAAAAAATGCCTCCCAATTTTTCCCCTATATTGCTTATATGTCTCATATAATATAGGTATCATTATATAATTTTACGGATTTAGCATCTATTAGTTACGAAATCTAGGTAGTGTTTAAAAAAGTGTGTAATTGGGATTAACTAATTCAAAGTTTAACTAATACAACGTTATAATTGTTTAGATAAGCTATAAAATAAAGAAATATTTGAAATACTCAGAAAAACTGTTACATTTTAACAATTTTTCTCGTGTAATACTTTTTATCAGTTTGAATAACTAAATTATATACTCCGGGCAGCAGCTTGTCAATATCAACAATATCATACACCTGAGTACGTTCGGGAATAACATCCTGCAGAACCATTTTTCCTAAAGCATCTGTAATTTTTAATTCGTATTTCTGCTCTGTTGGCTCAACAAAACTTACAATCAAATCATATCTAAAAGGATTTGGAGAAACATAAAACTCTGATATTTCATTTGTACAGTATGTAAAAATCACTTCTGACCAGCTCGAAGAACCATCAAAATCAGTTTGCAATAGTCTATAATAGGTATATTCATCCACAACATTTTCATCCAAATAAAAGTATTCATACTTACCTGAACTGTTACCCTGTCCTGCAACTTTCACTATTGGATTATAATTCTTACCATCATTACTTCTAAACAGAGTAAAATAGTTATTATTATATTCACTCATTGTAGTCCATGAAATACCAGCACGTCCGTTTTTACAAAACTCAACTTTAAAATCAGTCAATTTCACAGGCAAAGAGCCACAATCTTCAACTGTAACAGTCATAAAGGCTGTATTACCACATTCGCCGACACCAGGAGTAAAGGTATATTGAGTTGTAAGCATATTATTAATAGCAGGTGACCATGTACCATGTATGCCATTATTTGAAAGCGTTGGTAAATCAGGTATTACAGCTCCCTCACAATACGTTTCGAACTGATCAAAGCTTGGGTCAAGTATCGGATTTATTACTACCACAGTTGTTACTGTATCACTAACTTCAGTTCCAACTGTAATAACTAACGAATATGTTCCGGCATTTGCCAGAGTAACATCATTTATTACCGGATTCATAGAAGTTGACTCAAAGCTATCAGGACCTGTCCAGCTAACTGTTCCAGTTGTCGGGTAAGTTAAGCCCAACTCAAGATCATCGCCAACACATAATGGACCATTCTGTGTTATCGGAGGAGCAACAATTTCACAATTTGCAGCTCCTGTACCGGAAGTTTGTGAAAACTCAATATCTGTTACACTGTTTTTAAAATTAGTTATCAATAAAACATAAATCTCTCCAACCTGAGCATTAAAAATGCTTACAGTTTCATAAGCGGCAGGGTCATAACTACAATCCACTATACTACCATAAGGATAAAAATCTGGATTGTAAGTATTATTAGGACACTCTGAACAACTTGATAATGGAATGCCGATACAAGCAGTTTCTAAAGAAGAATATGGTCCCCAGGCAATAAAATCAACATCATAATTGCTGGTAATATCAATTATTATATCACCAGAAGTTCCTATTTCCATATAATACCACGCAGGATTCGGAGTTGTATGTAGGCATCCGAAATAACCATTGTCAGGAACATTAACAGATGCCGGAAATATAAAGTTCTCACCTGAACAAAATGCTATTGATTCCATACAAACAGGGTTTGGATCAGGAGGCTCAACTGCAATAATATCAAGGTCAAAATCAGAAATACATGAATTATAACTACTGTTTGAGGAAACGCTAAAGTAATAAGTAACACCTGATTGTAGATAAAAAGGTCCCCCACTGGCCACTCCGCCAGTACTTGTAGCTGTTCCCACGCATAAGCCGGTATCAGGACAGCCTTTAGTAATTATTACACCAACATAAGTTTCAGACGTTGTCAACTCAACTTCAATAAAAATATCTTCGGTGGGTGTGTACTTAAACATATATTCTTCACCGTTCAGATAAGACGATCCACATGCATTATCACTGCTATACAAACTGCAGGCTCCACAAGTAGTACCATCAGTATAGTAAAACGGAAGACTGCTGATTACTTCTGCATTTCCACAATATGAACATGAATTTATATCAAACTCATCAATTGTAAGTTTATAATCAGTACAATATGGAGAATCGTAATCACTAGCAACAACAATATAGTAAGTAATTCCACCTGTTAAAACAAATGGGCCTCCACTTTCAGAATAGCTCCAACCTGTGGTAACCGAACCAACACAAGAGCCTACATCCGGGCAACCCTGGGAAATAAATACTCCGGTATAGTATTCATCAGATTCAATATCAACCGTAATAGCCATATCGGTTAAAGGAGTAAACTTATACAAGTAATCTTCTCCATATAAATAGGAACTGTGACAGGCATCACTCGGTGAATAATTACTACATGCCCCACAAGTACTTCCATTGTTGTCAACAAAAGGAAAACTCGTTGCAGAAGGAATAAGCTCAGCATTGGAACAATCAATACAAGAAGGTGGAGATACACATGAAATTGTTATTTTAAAACCCGAATAAACAGTATAAGAATCGGAAGTAAATCTAAGTGTAATATAAGGACCATTTGACACAATTGTTCCCGGGCTTGTAGAACCACTATAATAACTACCTATAACTTCAGGGGCTGATATATCCGCACCGTTATAAATATAAAGCCTGTCATCATAACTTTCGGTATTAAAAGAGTTAAAAACAAGACGAACCGATTGTGAAGATCCTGAATAAATAGTCATAATATAATCCTCATTGTTGGAATAATTACCTGACTCTCCCCCGGAATCTAAAATGATACCTGAACAAGTAGTAATAATTTCGTTGTCATGTTCTGAAATGAGATAAAACTCTTTTATCTGACGTCTGCCTGAAGGATTTGTAACACTTGGGGTTTTGTCTAATCCTGCAACAGTAAACTCCATGCATCTTGCATCAACATAATTATTTATTGTAGCAGTAGGAGTAATATCATAAGTAAGCCAAAAATAATTTGTTCCTGCTGATAATTGTTTTGAAACATTGATAATAAATTCACCATTGGGATTATCAAAAGAACCCAACAAATTAGTAGTAGCAAATGTAGAACTTGTGCCTGTTGACCATAGTTTAGCTGTAGATATATCATCTGCCGGGTCTGTTGAGCCAGAAGTATTAAAAGTAAAAGATGTTACAGACAATGGATTATTTGAATTCATTGTAACAATCTGAACACCAATAATTTCCTGATTTGTTGTAGAAATCCCGACATCATTTGTATTTGTTTGTGTTGTTGTACCTGACACATATACCATATCCGGAGCCACTTTAACTTCTATATCATCCACTGCTGCGGGAGGATCTGTACCGCCGGAGCCATCATTTTTCCACGTAAAAACAAGTCTCTTGACCTGCCCCGCGTATGTACCGGGTAAATCAAAACTTGCCTGAAGCCATGATGACTGTTCGTTTAAAGTTCCTGTCAAAGCAGAAGCTGAAATCATTGTTCCTGCAACCGGAGTAATAGATGGGTCAACTATATATGCACGCATATAATCCACATCACCATACCAATACTCTCCTTGCCCTTTCCAATAAAATGACATTGTAAATGCCTCCTCATCTTCAGGAAAATATATATCTCTGTAAATGTGACATACAGATGCTGAACTCATTGTATAATCATTATTATTTCCTCCATCATCAGAAACATAACAGGAATTTGAACCGGAACGTTTTGTATCATTATCAACTTCCCATTTGTTTGTTTGGGTACCATTAACAAAAGACCAACCACTTCCACCAGATTCAAATCCTTCGTTAAAAGGTAAAGTAGCCGGGATCTGAGTTGTTGTAAACTCATAAGGTCCCATCCATACACTATAATCACCTCCACCGCAATCAGCACGAACATAATACTGATAAGTTGTCGAAGGAGACAGTCCTGTATATGTATAAGGATTTGATGTAACATCATTTGCAGTCGGAGTACCGGTAGGACTAAATCCTGTAGGGCCTAATTCAATATCCCAGGTTGTTGCAGAGCCATTTTCAGTCCAACCCAATGCTGCCTGAGTCCCTTGAACACTAGTAGCATTTAAGGCTGTAGGTGCCGGACAGGTAAGAACAATAATTGATACATTATCAACTGCAGTAGGCGGTTGAGTACCTGAATAGCCATCGTTACGCCATGTAAATACTAATCTCCATGTAGTTCCTGAATAAGTTTCACCATCGAGTTCGACATTTTCTGCTTGCCATGTTGATTGAGAATAATGTTTCAAACCCAACTGCCAATCGGTAGAGACTAATGTACCTGCATTAGGATTAACCGTGGTAGGCACTAAATATGCTTTCAAATAATCAGCAGACTCGCCAACACCCTTCCAATAAAACTGCATATTAAATGCATCTGCAACAGGAAAAGTAATATCTCTGTACATATGTACTACTGAATTACTTGAATTCGTATATGCATTTGATGTTCCTGAATTATTCGAAATATAAGCAGATTTACTGCCGGCATATTTAGTTGCTGAACCAACTTCCCACTTGTTTGTCTGAGATCCATTAACAACTGTCCAACCGTCCGGCCAGGTTTCAAATGTTTCGCTATATGGTAAAGTCCCTGGTATTTGTGTAGTAGTAAACTCAATTGGTCCTATCCACGCACTGCAGTCACTGGCTCCACAATCAGCACGAACATAATACTGATATGTTGTTGTTGGAGATAAGCCTGTATATGTGTAAGGTTTTGTAATATCATTTTTAGTTGGTGTTCCAGTTGGTGAAAACCCTGTAACACCCAACTCGATATCCCAAATTGTTGCTGAGCCGTTTTCTGTCCAATTCAAAACCGCTTGTGTTGATCCGACATTAGAAACATTTAAAGCTGATGGGGCGGAGCAAGTGAGGACTGTGATGGATATATTGTCAACCGCTGCAGGTGGTTGAGTCCCTGTTGAACCATCATTTCGCCAGGAAAAAACCACTCTCCAAGTTGCTCCTCCGTAGGTCGCTCCGGATAGTTCGAGATTTTCAGACTGCCAGCCCGATTGAGAATTATATATTGCTCCAATCTGACCAGAGGATAATGAAGTGCCTGCAACAGGGTTAACTGATGTAGGAACAATATACACTTTAAGATAATCACAACAAGATTCCCCAGCTGCCTTCCAATAAAACTGCATATTAAATGCATCTGCAACAGGAAAAGTTATATCTCTGTACATATGTGTACATTAGAAGTGCTCGAAGTTGAATATGCATTCGAAGTTCCACTATTATTCGAAATGTAAGCTGATTTACTGCCAGCATATTTAGTAGCAGTACCAACTTCCCATTTATTTGTTTGAGAACCATTAACAACTGTCCAACCATCAGGCCAGGTTTCAAATGTTTCGCTATATGGTATGGTTCCCGGAACCTGAGTCGTAGTAAAAGAATAAGGTCCTGTCCAAGTACTATAATCTCCGCCTCCACAATC
>Ga0116142_10002295_pt1 | contig 20989 bp, 10 predicted proteins | sample AD_UKC033_MetaG_FD_89785 | JGI IMG/M metagenome (GOLD analysis project Ga0116142, IMG submission 89785) | Active sludge microbial communities of municipal wastewater-treating anaerobic digesters from USA - AD_UKC033_MetaG | ecosystem: Engineered > Bioreactor > Anaerobic > Digestate | place: USA... | reverse complement strand
GCAGATTCGTACGAGCGAAGAATACAAATTTGTGAAAGGGCATATAAGATCTTGACCGAACAGCTAAGCTTTCCTCCTCAGGATATAATTTTTGACCCTAATATATTTCCTGTTGCAACAGGGATGAGTGAGCACAGGAAGAATGCAATAGATTATTTTGAAGCAACACGATGGATCAAGAAGAATCTCCCTCATGCAAAAGTGAGCGGTGGTGTAAGTAATGTTTCCTTTTCTTTTCGTGGAAACGATATTGTGCGGGAAGCAATACACTCAGCCTTCCTGTACCATGGCATCAAGGCAGGAATGGATATGGGAATTGTCAACCCCGGTCAATTGCAGGTTTATGATGAGATTCCTCCTGAACTTTTAGAACTGGTTGAAGATGTTTTACTGGATAGAAAGGATGATGCAACAGACCGGCTTTTGCAGCATGCTGAATCTCTCAAAGGTATAGTGAGAACGAAGAGTGATGTGGATGCTGAATGGAGGAGTGAACCTGTTGAGAAACGATTGGCGCATGCATTGGTTAAGGGCATTACAGATTTTATTGAATTAGATCTTGAAGAGGCTCGGCCGAAATATCCGCAAACACTCCAGTTGATTGAAGGACCATTAATGGATGGAATGAATATTGTCGGAGATCTTTTTGGTTCCGGAAAAATGTTCTTGCCCCAGGTAGTCAAGAGCGCCAGAGTCATGAAAAAAGCTGTTGCTTACCTGGAGCCTTATCTTAATGAAGAAAAATTACGTAATGCTGCTGCAGGAAACAGTACAGTTCGACAAACTGCCGGGAAGGTTTTGCTGGCAACAGTGAAAGGCGATGTTCATGATATTGGAAAGAATATAGTAGCTGTTGTGTTGGCATGTAATAACTATGAAATTATCGATCTGGGAGTTATGGTACCTGCAGATAAAATATTGGCTGCAGCCAGGGAGCATGATGTTGATATTATTGGCGTGAGTGGCTTGATCACACCTTCACTTGATGAAATGGTTCATGTAGCTAAGGAAATGGAAAGAGAGAAATTTACTATTCCTTTGCTCATTGGTGGTGCAACAACTTCAAAAGTGCATACGGCCGTAAAAATAGAGCCCCATTATTCACAACCGGTATTGCACGTAAACGATGCCTCACGTTGCGTTACCGTAGTAAGTAATTTGTTGTCTTCCGAAAACAAAGAGGATACAGTTTTAAAAAATAAAAGGGAGAATGAAAGAATACGTGCCCAGCATGCCAATGCAAAAGCATCAAACAAGTTTATTCCCTTAGAGCTGGCTCAGCGTTCAAAATTTAGAATCGATTGGAATTTGACCCAAATAGAAAAGCCGGTTCATTTGGGAAACAAGGTTTTTACAGATTTTCCGTTGGAAGAGATTGCAAAGTACATTGACTGGACACCGTTTTTTCATAGCTGGGAACTAAAAGGTTCTTATCCTAAAATATTTGATGATCCTGACAGAGGTGCAGAAGCCAAAAAATTGTTTGATGAAGCTCAACAAATGCTGAAGAAGATCATAAATGAGAAATGGCTTCAGGCAAATGCAGTTGTTGGGATTTATCCTGCTCTTTCGAATGGAGATGATATTGAAGTTTACAATGTGCCTGAGAATGGATCAGACTATTTAACGCAGATATGTACATTTCATTCATTACGTCAACAAACCCAAAAGCCGGAAGGTGATAATAATATTGCTCTTGCAGATTTTATCAGACCTAAAACTACGGTGAACAGTAAATTGTTTGACAGGGTTGCAGTAAAGTCTGTAGAAGCAGCTCAGGCCTCCGGATCTGATTACATAAATTCAGTTTTGCCTTCCGGGCCGGGTAGAGACATACCTGTGAATATGACTGATTACATAGGTGCTTTTGCTCTAACAACCGGAATTGGAATTGATAAGTGGATAATGAAGTTTGAAAAAGAACATGATGATTATTCGGCAATTCTTTTAAAAGCCATAGCGGATAGATTGGCAGAAGCCTTTGCAGAACTTCTGCATGAAAAAGTACGTAAAGAAATTTGGGGCTATGGAAAAAACGAAAATCTAAGTCCTGAGCAATTGATCAAAGAAGAATATCATGGCATCAGACCTGCTCCAGGTTATCCTGCCCAACCTGATCATACTGAAAAGCGTACAATATGGAACTTGTTAGACGTGGAAAAAACAACCGGCATCCAACTGACCGAAAGTCTTGCCATGTTCCCTACTGCGGCAGTCAGCGGGCTTTATTTCGCACATCCTCAGTCAAGATATTTCGGACTCGGAAAGATACAACGCGACCAGATAAGTGATTATGCGGGAAGAAAGGGTATGAGCATAGAGGAGGTTGAAAGATGGCTTTCCCCTGTATTAGCATATTAAAAAACGCAAAAATTATCTTATCAAACTAACTCTACCGGTATATCTATACTGTCGATCATCCATGTCTTTTGCAAGAATAATGTATAGATACACATCCATTTGACAAGGTTTTTCAGAGCCGTCTTTCTTGCCATTCCATGCCTGGATTTCATCGGATGAATGAAAGATCTCTAATCCCCATCGATCCAGAATTGTCATTTCAATTTCTTTTGCACTAATTGTAAGTGGAAAGAATGATTCATTTATTCCGTCACCGTTAGGTGTAAATGCATTAGGAATGAAAATTGCAAATTCACCCTTGACTCGCACCGGCTTATAAGTTGTATCCACACAGCCATGTATGCTCTCCGAGATAAGACGAACGATGTAGGTGCCTGTGTCTTTATATGTGTGCTGAGGGTCTTTGAGATAGGATTCCGGACTTTCATCTCCGAAGTCCCAGACATATTTTACAGTTTCGCTACTTGCATCGCTAAATGAAATATTAGGTTCTTGTAAAGAAGCAACATCCGGATTAGTGTAAAAATCGGCTACAGGTAAACTATATACTCTTACGGCCTGTGGAAACACCACAGATGAACTGCAATTTCTTGAATCAGTGACATGGTGACTTACCGTGTAATCGCCGGGTTTGAAGTAGGTGTGTTGTGGTTTTGATTCAAGTGAAGTATTTCCATCACCAAAATTCCATTGATGTGATACTATGCTTTGATTGGACATGCTCATTGAGAATGGAACCGTTAATGGAACACATCCACTCACCGGAACAGGAATAAATAATGGATCCGGATTAGGATTGACAACTACAGCATGAATTGCATGTTGTGGCGGGGTACCACAGTTATCATTAACTGTCACAGTATAGTTACTGGTTACTTCAGGCTGCACAGAGATTATTGACTGTGTTTCTCCTGTAGACCATATATAATTATACGGCTCGCCGTTTCCACCGACTGCATTGGCAGATAATGTCGCGGTCCCACCTTCGCATATTGAATCTGTACCGGTAAGGATAGCGATCAATGCAGGTTTAACCAACACATATATGGAATCAGACTTGCTGCTGCATCCTCTGTCATCTGTTACTCTTACAATATAGTATGCACTTTGCATCGGATTGACATATTGCGTTTGTGAGTACACTCCATTGCTCCAGTGATAAGTATATGGAGCAATACCACCGGCACCTTGTGCAGATATTTGAGTACTTTGACCTATACATATTGTTGGATCAGGTGAAATCTGTAAGCGTAGTGGTGAGGGTTCTCTGATGAATACTGAGTTGCTTTTCATGCAACCATTTTGATCACTGATAGAAACTGTATATAGTCCGGCTCCTACCTGATTAATAGTTGCGCCTGAGTGTCCATCATTCCAAGTATATGAGTACGGAGGAATTCCACCTGTACAGATTACATTTGCACTTCCATCACTGCCGCCGAAACAACTCACATCGGTACTGTTTATGATAGTTTCAATTTCTGTTGGTTGGTTTATTTGAATCGTATGTTGCTTACTGCATCCACGTAGATCCCTAATCTCTACAACATAGCTTCCTGCAGATAAATTTGCGGCAGTTGAATCAATTCCACCTGTCACCGGCCAACTGTAACCATATGGTGCGGTTCCACCGGATACATTTATAGTTGCGTATCCATTATTACCACCATAACATGAAACATCTTGTTCGGTGGCAGTGATTGATAGATCGAGGGGTTCGCTTATGCTCGTAAGGTTCGTTTCTGAACATCCGTGAGCATCAGTAACTATTACGGAATAGTTTCCTGCACTTAATCCGTTTGCCTGATTAGATGTTGAACCGTTGGACCAATTATATGTATAGCCCGGCGTACCTCCTGAACACTGTGCAATACCCTGTCCGTCAGTTCCATTATAACAACTTACAGGAGTAGAAATTGTTCGAAGTATTAATGCATTGGGCTGTGTTATTGTTACTGATGAAGTAGTGATACAGCCATTATAGTCAGTTATAGTTGAAGAATAAGTTCCACTAAGTAGTTGAGTGAGGTTTTGTCCGGTCTGTCCGTTCGACCATTGGTATGAATACGGTGCAGTACCACCGCTGATGTTCAAACTTGCCGTTCCGTCATTTTTTCCATAGCAAGTGGCAGGCGAAGAAGTACTATGCGCTATGAGTGCCGGAGGTTCGTTGACTGTAAAAGAAAGGGCTGTAACGCAATTATTGGAATCTCTGATCGTGACAGAATAATTTCCTGCCGATAAATTTGAAACTCCGGCTCCTGAAGATCCTGAAGATGACCATTGGTATGTGAATGGAGGTACACCATTGCTGACCGCTACCGTTGCCTGACCATCATTTCCTCCTTTGCAACTGACAGGATCAAGTGAGCTGATGTTTGCATTTGGACCACTTGTATTTGATACGGCTACTGAAGATGATATTGTGCAATTTTTTGCATCTGTAACAATAACCTGATATGATCCTGAGCTGATATTATTCAAGGTTGCTGAACCTGAAGCACCGGTGCTCCAAACATAGTCTAAAGGACGTGTTCCACCGGAGACATTCACTGTTGCAGATCCATTTGAAAGACCGCAACCAGCAGGTGTACTTGTATTGCTTATTCCAAGAGGCGGTGGTTGTGAAATATTCACAGATAAAGTTTCTTCACAGTTATTAGCGTCGTGTATCGTAATAGTGTAGATTCCTGTATCCAGGTTATGTGCAGAATCTCCGCTTCCTCCATATGGTGACCAGGAGTAGTGATAAGGGCTAATTCCCCCTGCAACAGATATTTTTGCTGTCCCGTCGTTTCCTCCATAACAACTAACCATTGAGGAACTTAAAATACTTCCAAGTAATGCTGCTGGACTACCTACAGTATAATTAGTGTTAGAAGTACAAGAGTTTGCATCGGTGACTATGAGATTGTATGATCCTGCAGCTAAGTTGCTGACGTGACTGCTGCCGGGGCCGGTGCCTGTCCAGTTATAGGCGTATGGTGGTGTTCCTCCTGAAGTGACTACAGATATTTGTCCATCACTTCCTCCAAAGCAACTGACCGGTGTGCCGAATCCCAATACCGATAAAGCAGGAGCTTGTGTGATATTTATATTTAAAGTCACTTCGCAATTATTGGCATCCCTCACAAGAACAGTATAGTTGCCTGCAGAGAGTCCTGATACTGTTGGAGCATTAATGGAATTATGTGACCAGATATATGTGATTGGTGCTGTACCCCCTGAACTTGTGACTGTAGCAGAACCATCGCTCCCCCCAAAACAAGAAACGTTACGTACGCTTGAGATACTCGCTGAAGGACCTGAAGCATTTGAAACTATAATGGTATCTGTCAATGAGCAATTGTTTGCATCATAAACAGATACTCTGTAGACACCCGAAGGTATGTTCGATAGGTTTGATATTGATACTCCACCAGGATTCCATGAATAGGTATATGGTGTTGTTCCTCCACTGACTGTTACTGATGCCATTCCATTCGATAAACTACATGTGGAAGGAACTGAAGATGGAGTTAAGTTCAGTGCAGATGGCTGATTAATTATGACCGAACATGTACCGATACATCCGTTTGCATCTGTGATTTGAACTGAATATGATCCTGCCGACAAACCCGTTGCCGTTGACGAGTTAATGCCAATAGATGTCCAAAGATAAGTATAAGGAGATGTGCCTCCGCTGGCTGTTATTGTTGCACTCCCATCACTGCCTCCGTAGCAACTTACGTCTGATGAACTAAGCACTGTGCCAATAATTGATGCAGGTGACGAGATTGTGCCTGAAGAAAGGGAAGTACAACCATGCTGATCTGTGACAAGAACGGAATAGGTGCCATCTGCCAATCCTGACATAATGGAATTTGTCGAAACACCTGCTTGCCAATTATAAATATAAGGTGCCGTGCCGCCACTGACGTTTGCAGATACCTGACCACTGTTACCGCCTGAGCAAAGATTATTTATAGAAGAAATTTGTAAGTTTAATGCTGTTGGTTGGAGGACGCTTAGTTGTAAACCGGTAGCACAATTGTTCGCATCTGTAATTGTTACAGAGTAATTTCCTGCTAGTAGATTTGATGCTGTCGCTGAGCTTCCGGAAGTATGTGACCATTGATATGTGAACGGAGCTGTTCCGCCACTCACATTTACTGCAGCAGAACCATTGTTTCCGCCATTGCAAAGAACATGACTGATAGAGGATACTGCAGCCGAGGGTCCGCTACTATTTGAAACCGCAACGGAAGAATTGATCAAACAATTATTCGCGTCACGAACACTTACCTGGTATGATCCTGCGGAAATATTTGATAATGTAGATGTCGTAGATGTTCCTGAAGACCATGAGTAAGTGTATGGAGATACTCCTCCCGAAACATTAACACTTGCAGACCCATTGCTGAGTCCGCAACCGGCAGGCTGTGTACTATAACCAAGTGTTAATTCCGTTGGTTGATTTATATTTATATTTAGTACTTGATTGCAATTATTTGCATCACGAATTGTGACTTGATAAAGCCCTGTATCCAGACTTGTAGCAGTTGAATTTGTTCCACCATAAGGTTGCCATAGATATGTATAAGGCGGCGTTCCGCCGGAAACAGATACGGATGCTGTTCCATCATTCCCATTATGACATTTTACTGCTGTTGTACTGAAGATACTTGCACTCAATGCACTTGCTGATGCAACTGCATTTGTACATAATGTGCTACAGCCATACTGATCCGTAACTCGTGCGGTATATGTTCCGGAACTAATCCCATTTATTGTTGCTGTGGTCGCTCCGCCCGGAAGCCAGGTATATGTATAAGGCGGAGTCCCGCCGCTGGCAAATACACTTGTCTGACCATCATTTCCACCGAAGCAGCTAATAGGCATTGAAGAACCGGAACTTGTCAGAGGTTGCGGCTGAGTAATCGTGAATGGTGAACTGTGGATACAGTTGTTTGCATCACGAATTTGGACGGAATAATTTCCTGCACTTAAATTATTTATTGTAGATGTTGTTGAGCCTGCGTTTGACCACAAATATGTGAAAGGAGCTGTGCCATTGTTAACAGTTATTGTAGCCGAACCATTGGATCCACCATAACAAGTGACATGATTGATTGAACTCAGCGTAGAAGTCGGACCGTTTATATTGCTGACAAGCACTTGAGCATTCGCAACACAGTTTTGTGCATCCAGGATATTAACCTGATATGTCCCTGCAGAGATGTTACTTATTGTGGAACCGGTTGCTCCACCAGGATTCCAGGAGTATCTATAGGGTTCTGTTCCGCCGCTAACACTAATGCTTGCAGAACCATTACTGTTGCCACATGTTGAAGATGTTGCTGTGGTGAGCGGATTTATTGGAGGAGGTTCTGCTATGTTCAGGTTGATCGTTTGTGTACAATTTCTGGAATCTCTTACGGTAACCATGTATCCACCTGCAGAGAGACCTGTGGCTGTTGCAAGAGTTCCACCGGATGGGCTCCAAGTATATGTATAAGGGGCAGTTCCACCGGATGCACCAACAGTTGCAGACCCACTGCTACCACCATTGCACCTGACATCAGTAGTGCTGAGGATGGTTCCACTGACTGATGTTGGTGATCCAACCGTGCTACCGGATGTAACTGTACAGCCATACAGGTCTGTGACTCTTACACTGTAACTACCCGACATGATCCCTGTTATCGAAGATGTTGTTTGATTTCCCGGTGTCCACAAATATTGATATGGTCCGGTACCGTTGGCAACTACACTGGCACTTCCGCTTGCTGATCCTGCGCATTGAACCGGCATAGAGCTTGCAGTAGCAGATAAGGGCGGGACAATAATACTGTAGGAGTAAGTTTGTGATCCATAACTAGGACAGTTGTCATCAATCACGGTTACTGTAAATGTATATGGAGTACTTCGTGCCTCAGCCAATGTAGGAGTCCAGTTAAATGTGCCGACCGGTCTGGAACCGCCGGTTGTGTTCAATGTAGCTCCTGCAATTCCCCAGTTCCAGTCCATACTAACATTTTGATTGCTGTTTCCATCAGCTGAAAAAATATTAAAGCTGAGAGGTACTCCCGGGCAAGCTGCTATGGTATAATTGTTTGTTCCGTTTATTCCTGAAGCCGTTGGTAGCAAATTGGAACAGGCTTGTGTGTATACCTGCATATCCCGGACGACAGAACCTATGAGCACTCCATTACGGTACTCACGAACCAGGATGGCCATCACACCTACTTCAATACTTGTTGGATTAAGAACGATGTCTCCAGTCGGGGAAAGAGTTAGTGGAGGAGAAGAGCTGATCGGATTGGTTGCAGAATACGGTGGTGTAAATACAACATTTGTACCGGCTGCAGATCTCGGAGGAATGAATGAATAGACTATTGAATCACCATCAATATCGAAGGCTCCGTGATTATAATGAAAAGGTTGTCCGATGCAAAAAAATGCAACCGGAAGGTTGGAGAATAGAGGCGAGGAATTTCTTGGTGCATTCAGATTATTCAACGTCGCCTCGATATATGTTGCAGGTGCGCCCGAACAATTGGGAGGGCTAAAGGTGAGTGTTGTAATCGCACAGTTTCTGCAACAAATGGCATAACCGAAGACCCAATCAGTACATTGGGCTGGGAGTGTAACGTTTCCAATGTATTCATACTTTTGTATACCCGGACTGGTACCGCCGGTACAGGTGGTGGCAGAAGAATTGCAAGGTTGAGTTATTTCTTGTCCGGTTCCCGGTTTTTTATCTAAGGTCACATTCAAATTGTAACCACAGTTTACGGATCTGTAATTTATTGAAACATTGTTCGGGGCTGTGATACCGGAACAGTCTCTGTATAGGGTGAGTTCCAGTTCAAAGGTATTTCCACTTATCCAGGTATAGGTCAGGTCAGCTCCACTAATATGAGTTGCATAAAGTTGTTTCGGTGAAGCAGCAAATAGTATTACAATTCCAAGAACAAAAATGGTTCTTTGAGCTAAGGATCTTAGATTTGTGGAAGAGAATTTCATAATATAAAATGCCTTGAAAATCAGCTTTTTCACAAATGGACAGGCTTGATCCCCAGGCTACTCTTTCAGACGAAATTGATTTCATCGAGTTGAATGAATTTCAAGTTCTTTCTTACAAAGGATTCAAGAATGTAGAATTGTATTAAAAGTGGCCGTTTCGGGAATTCTTGACCGTGATCTGTTCAGTAATTGTTTAAAAGTTGGATTCTTCAGCTTGAAATTCAAGTAATTTGGCAGAATCCGGATGTTCATTACATCTGTATTCTGATGGAAAAGCGTCAACTTATTAACCGGCTATTTTAATTCAATGAATTCTATTTCTAAAAAAAAATTAAGCTATAGGATCAAGGAAGAACTGTTCATTTACCTTGATGATTTTGGGCGTGTAGAAACATTGCCATTTCGTTATCAGGATTTGCTGCGATTTAACTTCAGCATTCCTCTGTTAGATAAAACAGGAAAAGATACTTTGTGGGAAACAGTTTTTTACCTGCCTGCGGAGACAGAAGAGTTGAACCAGCGTTTGGTACAAACTTATGCATTGATGAAAGTGGAAGGCGACATGCGACTGATGGAACACTTATATGTCGACAGAATAGATTTTTGTCCTTTTGGAAATTCAAAGCCATTCCGCATTAGGATTAAAAACCAATTTAATGATAATTACGATTATTACTATGTGAAGCTTGCTGACGCTTCACGGGTATATGGTTTGGAATTTGAGGATTTGCTTTCTCCTAACCGGATCAATTTTTTGGTAGATGCGGATACTTTGGTCGAAGAACATATCATCGGTATCCCTGGTGATCAGTTTGTGAAAAATAATTTGAATGAAGCAGGAATTAACGAAACCCGTTTGGCAAAGGAATTTATAAAGTTCAATGAGCGTTGTTTTGTAAGGCTTTTAGGTGATATGAGATCCTATAACTTTGTCATTGACATGACACTGGATTTTGATGATACGCAATTTCGTTTTCGTGCCATAGATTTTGATCAGCAAAGTTATGAGGGCAGAAAGGCTTTATATCTCCCACAATATTTTAAAGAGAATAATCCTTATGTCGACTTATGTGTGAAATACATAAATAAGGAAACGGCTAATCAGTACCAATTGGAAGAACGCTCCCTGATGGCTCGGAGACTTAAAATTGCACATTTCCGGATTGCTTCGCTTTTAGAAGTCATGGTGAAGGATACAGTATCCTTGATCGATAAAACCGACCAATTAAGGAATGAATTGGCAGATCACTATAAAAGGGATACATTTTTAAAGTGCCGTAACATGGGGGAGATCATGCGACTCAGTCTAAATTTGCTTTTGGAACATTCCGCATAAAGATCAACGGAGGCTTGTTATTCAATTGATATTGGAAGAATATGTATCAAATCCCTTATTTAAACTTGATTAAACCACCATTGAATTCATAAATTTGAAGTAATTTGCGCGGAATATAAATTTTATGAAAGTTAAGGCACTGGTATTTTTAGCTTCAATCTGCTTGCTGATCCCGGTTTTGGGATTTGCTCAGGAGCAATGGGATCTTCAGCGATGTATTGATCATGCCCTTGAGAATAATATTCAGATTCGTCAGACCGAACTGACGACAGAATTGAATCAGCATTATAAATCTCAAAGTATTGCAAACCTTTTTCCAAGCTTAAATGGTTCTGCGTCGCAGAATTATTACTATGGAAGAAGTATTGATCCATTCACCAATTCTTTCACAACAAGTCAGGTTAGATCAAATAATTTTGCAATAAGTAGTAGTATTTCCCTCTTCGAAGGATTCCAATTGCAGAATGCCTTGCGTCAAAGCCAGCTTAATTTTTTAAGTAGTCAGTTCGATCTTCAAAAGGTTCGAAATGATATTTCTTTAAATGTCGTGACGTACTACCTTCAGGTGTTGTATAATAAAGAATTACTTAAGAACACAAAAGCCCAGGTTGAAGCGACCCGTGTACAAAGAGATAAGATCAGCAGAATGTTCGAACTTGGATCTCTTTCAAAAGGAAATCTATTGGATATGGAAGCACAGCTTGCATCAGATGAACTTCGTGAGGTACAAGCACAAAGCTCTTATGACCAATCATTACTTAACCTCAAGCAATTGTTGGAATTGAACCTTGACAACGAATTCGATATAAAAGAACCGGTGTTAAGTGACCCTGCTCTTCCGGCTGACCAGATGAATGTAAATGTTATTTATGCTGCTGCACTGACAACTCAACCTGACATCAGAAGCTATGAGCTAAGAGTGAAAAGTGCAGAAAAAGGATTGGCAATATCAAGGGGTGCCCGTTATCCGAGGCTGCAGTTATCTGGAAGCATTGGTACTAACTTCAGTACTTCCAGTCAGGATATAGTGGGTTACGAAATAAATCCTCCAACTACAATATTTTCAGGCTTTACAGGCACCGGTGATTCAGTCTTTACTTTTATAAATAATACTGACCCAAAGTTTGAACAAACACCTTTTAGAGATCAGCTGGATAATAACCTTGGAAAATCTGTCGGATTTAGTTTGCAGGTTCCTTTATTTAACGGTTGGGCTGCAAAAACAAATGTAGCAAGGTCAAAAATTAATCTAGAACAATCCCGGTTAAACCTCGATCAGACAAAAAAGAATATGATGAAAAGTGTACAGCAAGCCGTTTCGGATGCTTACTCTGCTTTTAAACGATTCGAAGCCGGAGAAAAAAGTCAGAGAGCACTTAGTGAGTCGTTTGCTTTCAATCAGCAAAGGTATGATCTTGGACTTATCAGTTCATACGACTACCTTCTTGTAAAAAATAATCTGGCAAATGCAGAAGCGGACTTGTTACAAGCCAAATACGATTTTATCTTTCGATTGAAAATATTAGATTTCTATCAGGGTAAACCTCTAAAATTCTAAGGTAATTTAGAGACTAAGCACTTATAATACACAGAATCAATTCTATCAACACAAGAATTATGGCAAAGAAAAATAAACCGATGAAATGGCTGATTATTGCAGTTGTCGTTTTTATCATTTTCGCAATTATCGGAAAGAAAGCCGGTTGGATAGGTGGTGATGAAGCCAGGAAAGTCACTGTTGAAAAAGTAATACTTAGAGATATTGTCGAGACAGTTTCTGCAAGTGGAAAGATCCAACCAGAAGTGGCCATTAAAATTAGTCCGGATGTGTCCGGTGAAATTGTGGAGCTTCCGGTAAAAGAAGGAGATCGTGTCAGCAAAGGACAATTGCTTGCCAGAATTCTACCTGACATCTATCAAAGTTATGTTGATCGCTCTGTTGCTGCTTTGAACTCGAGTAAGGCAAATGTTGCTAATGCAAAATCCAGACTGACACAAGTTCAGTCACAGTTTGAGAAGGCAAAAATGGCTTATGAAAGAAATCAAAAGTTGTTCAATGAAAAACTAATTTCTGCAAGTGAATGGGAGGGTATTAAATCTGCATTTGAAGTGGCTAAAGCAGAAGTGTCCGCAGGAGAACAAAGTGTTGCTGCTGCAGATTTTGGAGTTCGCAGTGCAGAAGCCTCAGTAAAAGAAGCTCAGGATAATCTACGTAAGACATCTATTTTTTCACCTGTTGATGCGACTATTTCCAAACTTAATGTAGAAAAAGGAGAGAGAGTAGTTGGAACGTCCCAGTTTGCAGGAACGGAGATCATGACACTGGCAAATTTGAATGAAATGGAAGTAAATGTTGATGTTAATGAGAATGATATTGTCCGTGTTAATGTCGGTGATACTTCTACTGTAGAAGTGGATGCTTATCTTGGAAAAAAGTTCAAAGGAATTGTGACTGAAGTTGCAAATTCAGCGAACACAATTGGAGTGAGTGTAGATCAGGTCACCAATTTCACTGTGAAGATCCGGATCTTAAGAGAATCATACGAAGAAATCAGGGATCCGGAGCGACCTAACAGGGCTGTGTTTAATCCGGGAATGTCTGCAACCGTTGATATCATGACTAAAAGAGCAACTAATGTCACTTCGATTCCTATACAAAGTGTAACTACACGAGATACAACAAAAGGGAAAAATTCAGTAAAGAAGGATTCGGAGAAAATGCAGTTAGAGGATGAAGACAAAGTCAAAGTTGTTGAGAATGTGCGTGAAAACGACAAGCTGGAAGATAAACTATCTGAATGTGTATTCGTGGTCGTTGATGGAGCAGTCAAATTAAGACCTGTAGAAATTGGAATCCAGGATAATAATTATATTGAAATTATTAAAGGACTAAAAGAAGGAGAAGTTGTCGTGACGGGACCATATAGTTCTATATCAAAGATATTAAAGGATAATGATAAGGTAGAAGTTGTGAAGAAAGAAGAGCTTTATAATAAAGAAAAGTAGGATACACCTTGTTTGACATTATCTGTTTTCAGCAATTCTTGATCAGCTCTCCAATTAATTCATGGCTACAATAATTTGTATTGAGACTTCTACCAAAGTATGTTCTGTTGCACTTTCAATAGGTGGAAGTTTACAAGCCTTACGCGAGATTGGTGATGAATATGTTCATGCAGAGAAACTACTGCCATTTATTTCTGAATTGATCTCAGAAGCAGGTATTTCTAAAAGTGATATCAATGCCATAGCAGTCAGTAGCGGACCGGGATCTTATACCGGACTTCGGATAGGTGTGAGTGCTGCGAAAGGATTATGTTATGCCCTTGACATCCCTCTAATTTCTATTTCAAGTTTAGAATCATTAGCACAACAGGCAAAAGACGATTTAGCAAAAGTTGACAATCCTGTACATCCAATATTGTTTTGTCCAATGATCGATGCCAGAAGGATGGAAGTATACATGGCATTGTATGATGTAAATTTGAAGAGAATTAATGAAGTAGCATCAATTGTTTTGAATCCCAATAGTCTGTCAGATTATTTAGCAGGACATACGATATATTTTACCGGTGATGGCGCAGAGAAAAGCAAAGTGATTTTTTCTCCTCAAAAGAATGCTAATTATACTCTGATTGCTAATGCAAGTGCAGGGCCTATGTGTACAATCGCAGAAAGAAAATATGTTTCAAATCAATTTGAAAATTTGGCATTGTTTGAACCTTTTTATTTGAAAGAATACAAGGCGGCTCTATCAACTTCTAATACGAAGAACTGAATTAAGTTCAAGTTTATTTTCACAAACTCTGAGTAGTTCGAAAAAATTATTGCATTCAAAACGACGATACAGGTCTCCAAATATTTTATCAATAGTTTTTTTACTCAGAAAGAGAATATCAGCAATTTCTTTTGAAGTCTTTCCTGAATAGCGTAGTTCAATTACCTTTTTTTCCCTGAGGTCTAATGAATGGTTTAAGTTTTCACTTCGATTGCTAAGAATTTTGTTTCGTAAGCAAACATGATGTAATGCTTTATTAACAATTTCATTATAGTATATTCCTTTATCCAAAACCTCTTCAACAGCACGAAGAATTTCATGCAAATCTTGTTTGGAGCTGACTATAGCGTTGGCACCATAGTTCAACAGATCAATTATATCCTCATCATTTAAATAATTTCCACTCCACCAGATGATTTTGTGATGAGATGTTGTCATTTTATTTAACTCTTTTAGATTTGAAAATTCGTTTTTGCTTTGAATTTGTTGTAGAATAATTATTTGCCTGAATGGACCGGACTCATCTAAAGTTCTATGCATTTCATTCCACAAACAGCAAGGAACTTTCTGTTCAAGATTTAACTTTTCCTGAAGCCATTGTCCAAATAGGTTGTGAAAGTCTTTTAGCAGAATCATATTGATTTATATTAATTAATAACACCACTAAGTAATGCTCAATTCAATTGTTGAACATTTACTTTATGATGTTTAATGATGTGTGTATCAACAAGCAATTGGCAGTGAATGTGGATAAATCGTTTCTTAAATGCGGAGAATCTTTTTTGAATATTTAGTACATGTTCCCCTCCGAATTAGTATTGCTCCCATTGTTTCTGCTCTTGTCCGGTTCTACGTTTGTGGCGATCAAAGACCATCAGCCATATGTTGAGCTATATTGTTCCTAACACAACAAAGTTATTTCTGAGGTGGAGAAAGTACCGCTTTCGATTTAGGTGGAAGAGCGAATAAATCAATTCATAAACTATTAGTTCATTTAAAAATAAAATTTATCACACCATGAAAAAGTATTACAAAGTTGTTATCATTCTGATGCTGGGCTTTATGACTTTTGAGCCGATGATTCAGTCCTGCAAAGCAGAAACTGCCGGCACAAAAATTACTCTGATTTTTGATATTGAATGGGGGAGAAGGTCACGCGATTGCAGAGGATTCGGAATTTGCAGGTTCCATGTTGACGGGCAAATAGAGTTGGAGCGTCCGGTAAAAGTTTCTTTGGAGAATAATATTATGGAGTTGGAAGTTCCTTTAGATATTGCGAAGAAGAATCCAAATCAATTTGATAATGACATGTTTATTATGGAAGAAGATTTTGAGGTAGATAGAGAAATTTCTAAAGAATTCGGATCCCAGAAATCTTTGATCCTTCCTGCAGGAAAGTACCGAATGAAGCGTTTGGAAGATGCTGTGTACATCAGGATTCCGGTTAAATAAATTGGTGGGGTTGTGCCTGGTCACAACCCCGTTTTTTAAATTATAAATCATTAGACATGAAAATTTACGTAAATTCATTCAGACTAATATTGATTTTATTGTTGACTCAGCTATTCTTATCCTCAGATTCTTTTGCTCGCGGTAAAAGATTTGTTGGAGTAAAATATGGAGTCGAGAAGTATAACTGCGTAGGCTTTGGACTTTGTTTAATATTTGAGCAAAAATTTGGTGAGGCAGGGGAGTTCTCAAGCATGAACCTGGAAGGTGATATTTTATTGTTAGAAATTCCCTATGCAAAAGCTGCTGAGCAGCCTGATGCATTCGCAGGCAAGAGTTTTCTTATGAGTGAACCCTATGAGATCCCGATGGAATTATGCAGGGATTTAGGAACTGAGAACAGAATAGTTTTGGCAAAAGGGGAGCATCCAATGATTCGGAAAGATCATGGATACGAGATAAGCTTTAAAATACCAAAGTAGTTGTTCGCATAAATTAAACTTTTTATCGATTTATGGACACTTGCCTTTTGATGTTTAAAATTAAATTTGATATTGTACCTGTTCAGGCTTATTAAAGTCTGAAGATTACCGCTTGAATATTTATTCTATGGAAGTTATAAATAAAAAATATCAGATGAATCGAATATATTTATTACCTCTGGTGGTCATCTTGTTCTTTAGCCTTAATTCATGCCATCCCTTGACCAGATTGATTTATGGTGTGCGTCAACCTAAGTTGGTAAAAGCTTCAACTGTTTCAAAATACATGAAGAAGTTGGATATGGATAATGAAATTATTCTGACCCCAAGGGATATAAATTCTTACTTAAAAATTTTAAAAATTGTGGATGGCATTCCTAACCTTCTTGTATTTAATCAGCAAGGGATTGCCCTTAAAGACACAGGAACGAACAGTTGTAATGCTCCTCTATTTGATCAAACTCAAAATGTATGCAGTCTACAGATTCTTTTGAATAGATCTGTTGGCAAATTGGATGAATTTCTTGCCATGCTAAAGCCATTAACGCAAGAGGATTCGCTAAGGTTTGAAGAGGCGAGGAGGAAAGATATAAACTTTACGGCATTTGTATCTTCAGCTCGATACGCAGGTTATTTGAATAAAGATCATGTAAAACCCTGGGTCGATAATTTAAGTGCAATCAATGAATGTAAGCTTAACACTTATATTATAAATATGGATCTGCTTGATGGTGTTTGGACTGAGGAGATGATCAATAAAATAAAATATAAGTAATACTCTTATTGGACGAATTTTAATGCAAAGCCAATTCTTAGATTAGAAGGGATTTGTAGGATCAATGAAAGGAAGAATTATTCTACTTCAATTACTAGGTCATCAGACTCAACCATAGAAGCCTCTTCCAGAATCACTTTTTTTACAATCAGATCTTTTGATGCAGTTATTGTTGTTTCCATTTTCATCGCTTCAATGGTAAACAATGGTGAATTCTTAGATAGCTTTTCTCCGGGCTTTACAAATATCTTTGAGAGTCGCCCTTGAAGAGGCGTTCCGATTTGCTTATCTCCGGAAGCCTTTAAGTTCATGGATTTTTTGATCTTGGCCTTGCGATCCTTGATTTCAATTGCACGGGTTTGACCGTTAAGTCTGAAAAACACTGCACGGTTGCCCATTTCATCTGAATGTTCGCTCACGAACAGCAAACGGATCAATACAGTTTTGCCCGGTCCGATTGTTACCATGATCTCCTCATTCGATTTCATTCCGAAGAAAAATGTCGGTGTAGGTAGTGTGTAGACTTCACCGAATTGCTTTTTAAAATCGTAGTAATCTTCAAAAACTTTAGGATAAAATTTCCAACTTAGAAAATCTAAAAAGCTTAAATATCTGTCAAATTTATTTTGAAAGATTTCAAACTCTGCATCGAAATCAACAGGTTTTAAATGTGCATTTGGCAGATCAGTATAAGGCTTTTCATCCTTAAGTATTATTCTTTGGAGATCTTTCGGCCAACCGCCATGAGGTTGTCCAAGGTCTCCTCTGAACATACTTTTCACGCTTTCCGGAAAGGACAGATCGTTTCCACGACTAAAAATGTCTTCCTTGCTCAACTTACTCGTCACCATAAACATAGCAAGGTCACCAACTACTTTCGATGAAGGAGTGACTTTCACTATATCACCAAACATTTCATTTACTTCTTCATAGCTCTTCTTGATGTCATCCATTCTATCAGCGAGACCCATAGAAATGGCTTGTGGTTTTAAGTTGCTGTACTGTCCCCCCGGAATCTCATGATTATAGACTTCTGCCGTACCTGCCTGAAGCCCTGATTCGAAGGGATAGTAGTATTCTCGTACAGCTTCCCAATAATTGGAGAAATCATTTAGGGACCGAATATTGAAATCTAGTTCATGTGGAGTGTTTTTTAATGCTTCCACCAACACATTAAAGTTTGGTTGTGAGGTAAGACCTGACATTGATGCGAGAGCAACGTCTACAACATCTATTCCGGCCTCAATTGCTTTTATGTATGTAGCATTTTGAATCGAAGAAGTATCATGCGTATGAAGGTGAATTGGGATGTCAATTGATTTTTTCAATTCATTCACTAATACTTCGGCAGAATATGGCTTAAGCAATCCTGCCATATCCTTGATGGCAAGAATATGTGCACCTTCATCTTCCAAGCGCTTTGCCAGATCTAAATAATATTGCAGGGAATATTTCTGTCTCTTCGGATCGAGAATGTCACCTGTGTAACAAATACAGGCCTCTGCAAGACCGGTTGTGCGCTCCCTCACAGCCTTAATGCTCACTTTCATGCTATCGAGCCAATTAAGGGAGTCGAAGATTCTGAAAATGTCCACACCATTCTCCCAGCTTTTCTCGATAAACTTTTCTACAAGATTATCAGGATATGATGTATAACCAACCGCATTTGAACCTCGGATCAACATCTGAAGTAGAATATTCGGAACCGCTGATCTTAAAGCTTGTAAACGTTGCCATGGACATTCATGTAAAAATCTGAGTGCAACATCAAAAGTGGCTCCGCCCCAAACTTCCATGCTGAATGTTTGCGGATGAAGGTGAGCATAACTTTCAGCAGCACGTAGCAAGTCTATTGTCCTGAATCTCGTTGCCAGTAAACTTTGATGGGCATCCCTGAATGTAGTATCTGTGATACCGACCTTTTTCTGGTTCTTCAACCAGGCTGAAAACTTTTCGGGACCAAGATCTTCCAATAATTGTTTTGTACCTGATTTTATTTTTTTTGATCTGTCGTAAACCGGAATTTGCGGTGTCTGAAAAATTTTTGACTGATCAATTTTATTTACATCAGGATTGCCGTTAACCTGAACATCTGCTATATATCTTAATAGTTTCGTACCACGATCTTGCCGTGTGCGTATTTGGAATAGTGCAGGGTACTTCTCTATGAATTTTACAGTTGCAGAACCCTTTTCAAATTCAGGATGAAGAATGACATTTTCAAGAAAGAGAATGTTGGTTTTTACGCCACGTATCCTGAATTCCATCAAAGCGCGATGCATACGCTGTCTGGCTCCTTTTAAAGTTCTTCCTTTTGCCGTAATTTTTACAAGCATGGAATCGAAGAAAGGAGAAACCTTCACTCCTTGATATGAACTACCTTCATCTAAACGAATTCCGTAACCACCTGCATGCCGGTATGCGATTATTGTTCCATAGTCAGGCTTAAAGTCGTTTTGTGGATCTTCAGTAGTGATTCGACATTGTATGGCAAAGCCATTGCACTTAATATTTTCCTGCTTTGGAATATTTATGCGATCCGCATGCAGACTTAAACCATCAGCTATTAAAATTTGACTTCGAACCAGATCAATACCGGTTATTTCTTCTGTAACGGTATGTTCTACCTGAATTCGCGGATTTACTTCAATAAAATAAATTTCTTCGGCAGCATCAACAAGAAACTCAACAGTACCGGCATTATTATAGCCTACATGTTTAGCAAGACTTAATGCATAATTATATAATTTATCTTTTGTCTCCGGTTTGAGGCTTGGCGCCGGCGCGATCTCAACAACTTTTTGAAAGCGTCGCTGAACACTACAATCTCTTTCAAAAAGGTGAACAATATTGCCATGTGAGTCACCCAGGATTTGTACTTCAATGTGCTTAGGATCTTCTATAAATTTTTCAATAAAGATTGTATCATCTCCAAAAGCGTTTCCTGCTTCACGTTTGGCTTCCATGAAAGCTTTCTCAAGTTCTTCTTCCTTTCTTATCACCCGCATTCCACGTCCACCACCACCGGCACTTGCTTTAAAAATAATCGGGAGCCCAATTCGCTTAGCTTCAGCAAGAGCTATAGAAGCGGATTCCAGTTTTACCTGATTATCTTCTATCACCGGTACACCACAAGCCCGGGCAACCTCTTTAGATCTCACCTTATCTCCCAGTTGCTCCATGACATCAGCATCGGGACCAACGAAAATGATATTTTCTTCCTTACATCGTCTTACAAAATTGACATTTTCACTCAGGAACCCATAGCCCGGGTGAATAGCCTGAATTTTATTCGCCTTGGCAATTCTTATTATCTCTTCAATGTCCAGGTAGGGTTTCAGTGGTTCATTTTCCGGACCAATTTGGTATGCCTCATCTGCTTTGAAGCGATGAAGTGAGTATCTGTCTTCATAAGTAAAAACGGCAAAGGTGCGGATACCTAGTTCGGATGCTGCCCTGAGCACTCGAATGGCTATTTCACCTCTGTTAGCTACAAGTAATTTTTCTATTTTTTCCATGGGATAAAAGCACTGAGATTGAGCTTCCATCCAAAGGAAATTAATTCCTGCAGTTAAAAATGATCCGGATCAATTTTCTTTGAACATTTTTCTGTTGGTTAGTAAATTTGAAGTCCATATTTGTTTAAGGGATAATTCAAATCGGCAGAGAAAGACAAAAAAATCCCTCCAACTATAATGAATTGTTAAAGGGCTTTAGGGGGGCAATTAAATATTCTTCTTACTTAAAAATTTTATAGAGCTGAATATAAGTTCATCATTCATTCTGTGATCTATTTTAAT
>Ga0116142_10002292_pt1 | contig 21006 bp, 19 predicted proteins | sample AD_UKC033_MetaG_FD_89785 | JGI IMG/M metagenome (GOLD analysis project Ga0116142, IMG submission 89785) | Active sludge microbial communities of municipal wastewater-treating anaerobic digesters from USA - AD_UKC033_MetaG | ecosystem: Engineered > Bioreactor > Anaerobic > Digestate | place: USA... | reverse complement strand
TCCTTTATTCCAAGAAATTAGACAGGTATTATATTGGATATACCGGTGATTTCTTGGAAGAGAGATTACGAAGGCACAATTGTGAGCATAAAGGCTTTACGGGTTCTGCGAATGATTGGAAAACTGTTTGGAATTTATAATTATAATTTTTACCTTTGGTAATATTATTAACCATGATATTTTAAGATAGTTACAATTACAAATATCATTTTAAAATACAATTATATGAAAACAAAAATCACTCTTGCTATTATCCTGCTGTTTTTAATTACATTTAATCAATTTAAATTAATAGCTCAAAACATCTGGCAGCAAATAACTCCCACCGGCGACCTACCCGCCGAGAGGCAGGGACACAGTATGGTTACAATTGACACACTCGTTTACATGTTTGGAGGGATGAATAACAGCAAGCCAATTTTTAACCATGTTACCGTTTATGACACCCAACAACGCTGGTCAGATATAGATGATGAAAATGAGACAATACCACCCCCGAGATACCAACATAAAGCCATATCCAGTAATGGGAAAATGCTGGTGTTTTTTGGCAAAGGCACATTAGGTACATTGGATGATATATGGCAATACGACCCTCAAACAAATCAATGGCAGCAGTTGGTGCCGGGATCAACTACTAACCCGGTGGCACGTTGCGAACATACGGCTACACTTATAGGCAATAAGGTATGGGTTTTTGGCGGCAGAGATAACAGCAACAACTTGCTCAACGACCTCTGGGCATACGATATTTCAACAAATCAGTGGACATCATATCCTTCGCTTACACAAACAGGACTTGCAGGGCATGTGGCTGTGCACGATGGCACCAATCTTTATCTCTTTCTTGGTTACGATAACATTTTTATGAATACTGAAATATACAAGTTTGACCCCATCGCAGGCGCATGGACACAAGTAAGCTCCGAGGGCAGTATGCCCTATCCTGTGGCATATAGTACTTGTGTGCAGGTTGATGACCTTACGGCATATATTTTTGGCGGTTCTACAGGAGCCACTAGCTTAGGTAACTGCTATAAATGGGACATCAGCACACATACATTTACGCAGATTGCATCAGGTCCCGAAGTTTCCGAAGGAGGCGGCGCTCTTATAAACGTGCCTGGAGGAGCAAAGTCGGCTTACAAAGAAATTGTTTTCTTCGGAGGCGAATTTGAAGGCACTATATACGATGATACATGGGTTTATACAACCGATTTAGATGCCTTGGCTGGAATAGAAGATAGCCATGTTGCACAATTACTAGTTTATCCCAACCCTGCAACAGACCACATTTATATCAATCTGAACGATGAAATTGTCAAAACAGCATCTTGCTCATATCAATTGTTTGGCATCATGGGCAGGAAAGTAAACGCTGGCAATATTTCAAAAGAAAATCAGATACTTGATATCTCATCAATTCCTGAAGGTGTGTATTTTCTGCAGGTATTCGCTGGTAAAGAACTTGTAAACATTCAAAAAATTGTAAAACAATAAAAAACAAATATTATGAAAAAGACATGTACTTTAATAGCGCTAACATTATTTTGTTTGAGTACATTTGCCCAGAACACCTGGGAGCAAATTACTCCGATAGGAGATTTACCTTCAGCCAGACATGGTCATAGCATGGTGACTATTGACAGTTTGGTATATCTTTTTGGAGGTACTGATGATAGCAAAAATTTAACATCCAACCTGAAGGATATATTGCTGTAGCTGATAATACTAAGCTTGTGACTACAAAAACTCCGATAAAAGGACTTTTTGATACTATTCACACATTCGATCCATCTATAAGTAAATGGTATGAAGAAGCACCATCCAACACACCTCCTGCTCCCCGGCACGGTCACAAAGCCATAGCAAAGAACGGGAAAATGTACGTGTTTTTCGGTAAACAATACTCCTGTGCATTTGACGACATCTGGCAATATGATCCCCAAACCAAAGAATGGGCACAGATAACACCTATTTCAACCAATAATCCTGTTGCCAGATATGATCACACAGCAACGCTCGTAGGCGATATGGTCTGGATTATGGGCGGGATAGACAATGGCGAAAACCCTTTGAATGATATTTGGGCATACAATTTCACCAGCAATATGTGGGAGTCATACCCTTCACTGTCACAAACAGAATTGAACGGACATATAGCTGCAACCTATGATGGTAAACTATATTTCTTCGGTGGTTTTGGGGGTGCATACATGAACAGTAGCGTTTATGAGTTTTCACCGGGCAGTGGTACATGGAATGAATACAGTACACAGGGAGAATATCCTGGCCCTTTTGCTTACGGGAGTTGCGTTCAGTATGGACCAAACACTGCATTTGTTTTCTCGGGTAAAGTGGGAACGAATATAAGCATTCAAAGTTGTTACAAATGGGACCTTACTAATCATACATTTACACAAATAGCTGACGGGCCTGATGTGGCTCATGCTGCCGCTGCTCTTTGCCCAAATGGTTTCTATGAAAAAAGCAATTATGAAAAATTTATTGTTTTTGGCGGTTTGTCCGATGGAACGCTAACCGAAAGCACATGGGTTTACACTTCGGATATTGAAATACCTACAGGCATTACGGGAATTCAAAACACAAACATTCAGGTGTATCCTAATCCGGCACAAGAATATATCAAAATTGAGTTAAGAGAGGAAGACATGCAATTACAAGATATTAATTACGAATTGAGTGATATTACAGGCAGGGTTATTAGCTCACATATAATATCATCTTCAAAAGAAATTATTGATGTTTCAGAAGAATCTGAGGGCTTGTATTTTGTGAAAATTTATGCAGATAGCAAGCTGCTAAAGGTTCAAAAAATTGTGAAGCAATAAACAATAAATATTTAGTGCCTTTGTGTCTTCGTGGCGTCATCAAAACATTTGATAAGCCTCTCCGCCATATAGTGGGAGGCATTTTTATTTCTTCTGGAAAATCAGCAGTCCTGTAAAGGTAATTATTCCGTTAAGCAGGAGTAGTTCATATCCCATTTTGTATCCTGCGTAATTTTTAAGAAACCAGCTAAGAGCGAAGCATATAAGTGGGCTTAATATTGCAATAAACGGAACAGCTTTATCCCGTACTTTTAATTTTGTAAATAATCCGAATGCATAAAGTCCTAATAATGGTCCGTAAGTATAACCGGCTATGGCATAGATAGCATCTATTATACTTTTTTCGTTTAACATCTCGAACAAAATTATTAGTATCGCCATCAGCAACGAAAATCCAATATGAACTTTTGTTCTTATCTTTTTTATTTGTGATTCGTCTTTGTTTTTAATGCCAATAATATCAACAGTAAACGATGTTGTAAGTGCCGTTAAAGCAGAATCAGCACTCGAATATGCCGATGCCATTAAGCCAATAAGAAACAGTATAAGAATTCCTGGTCCCAGTAAATTTGTTGCAATATATGGATACAAATTATCTCCTTTTATAAGTTCGGGATCAATTCCGGATTGGGTTGCAAAAATTGTTAGCAACACTCCCAAAGATAAAAACAAAAGATTTGCCGGCAAAAAAGCGAAACCATAAGTTATAACATTTCTTTTGGCATCTTTAATGTTTTTGCAACTCAGATTCTTTTGCATCATATCCTGATCAAGACCTGTCATTACAATTGTAATTAAAGCTCCACTAATAAATTGCTTTAGAAAATGCTGTGAGGAATGCCAGTCTTTAAACTCAAATATTTTCGACATCGGATTCGAAAAAATAGTATTGATACTATCAGACAAGCCAAGATTCATTTCTTTAATTACAATTACAATTGTTGCAATTAAGGCTGTAAATAAAAATATTGTTTGTAAAGTATCAGTCCAGATAATGGTTTTAATTCCTCCTTTGAAAGTATAAATCCAAATGAGAATTATTGTTATTATTACCGTTCCCCAAAAAGGGACTCCCATTTGATTGAATATTGTAACTTGTAAAACATTAGCAACAACAAATAATCTTGCCGCCGAACCTATTGTGCGTGAGAGGAGGAAAAATGACGCACCGGTTTTGTATGATGAGTTGCCAAATCTTTCGTCAAGATAAGTATAAATTGATGGTAACTTTAATTTATAGTAAATTGGCAATAAAACATGGGCAATTACAAAATACCCGAGAAAAAATCCCAGAACCATTTGCATGTACGTCATTTGGGTTGTTTGTACCCAGCCCGGAACTGAAATAAATGTAACTCCCGATATTGAAGATCCCAACATTCCAATTGCTACAATATACCATTTGGACTTGCGATTGCCAAGAAAAAAACCTTCATTATTTGTGTTTTTCCCTGTAAAAAGCGATATCACAATCAGGATAGAGAAATATCCAAGGACAATTGCAAATATCAATAGAGGGTTCATATGAAATTTTTTGTAATGTTCTTAAGATTTGGATTTTTATGCAATAATAATTGTTGAAAGTTTTCATCTGTTATATGTTAAAATGTTTTAAGGAAAGATTATTTTTACAACTTTAATATCAGAAATATGAAAAGCAGAATTGTAATACTCGTGTTTGGTTTTATAGCAATATTTATGAGTTGTACGGCAAAAAACGGAGGGGGCTCATTTTGGCTGTCAGACGATTTAGATACTACCACTTATTATTATTCCAAAATAAATGATACCACTTATTATTTGAAATTTGAGAAATTGTGTGACACAAAAGCAGAAGGGTATTTTTTTGTATTTTCTGACGATGTTTATGTCAATAAGGAAAACTTTGTAATTGAATCAAAAGGTAAGAATCATATTGTAAAATATCGTAATAATACAGTTAAAACAAGAATACAATGTTTTGTGCGGGAAAACGGACTTGTGGTGCAATATGCAACTTTTGGCAAGGTATTGGGTATTTTTAATAAATTGACATGGTCAGAGGAGATTAATTTTAAAAAGTATCGAAAACCCACATTTGTTAAATATCCGGCAAGGTACAAAGAAAAAGTATTTGATAAAATTGAGGTAAAACATGATGTCGTTTATGGTAGTGCAGAAGGATATTGGGATTCATATCCTACAGAAACTGAAACTTATATTGAAATATTAACAAAAGGAGTACTTTCAACGGTAAGTAAGAAAAATCTTGATCTCAAAATGGACATTTACTACCCGGTTGGAGATAGTCTTGAGAAAAGACCATTTATTATGTTTATACATGGAGGCGGTTTTTATATTGGTGACAAAAAGTCTGAGGCTATGGTAGAATATTGCAAATATTTTGCACACATGGGATATGTTACCGCTTCTGTAAATTACAGATTGGGATTTAAGCCTATGGGGCCATCTGTAGAGCGTGCTGGTTACAGAGCTTTGCAGGACATACATGCTGCCATGAGATTTATTGTTAAAAACGCTTCTGTTTACGGTATAGACACAGATTATTTGTTTGCAGGAGGCAGTAGTGCAGGTGGGGTGACCTCACTAAATCTGGCTTTTATGCGAAATAAAAATCGCCCTGAAAGTACGACAAAGGGTTTGCTATATGATGATTTAGGAAATATTGAATCTTCCACAAATAGTATTAAAGCAGAATTTAGTCTGAAAGCTGTAATTAATATGTGGGGAGCAGTTAACGATCTTGAAATTCTTAAAAATTCGCAAACTTCTGTTATCTCTTTCCATGGTGATGCAGATAAAATTGTCCCGATTGATTATGATTATCCTTTTCAGGATATGAAATCACAAATTAATACATTAATACTTTTTAAAATGTATGGCTCATTGCCGATACATATTAAACTTAAAGAACTTGGAAGGCGTGAAGAATTACATATATTCGAAAATGCAGGACATAGTCTTAATGTTGATGAGGACAATCATCTTAACGAAAATTTTAAATTTATCTGCTATAAAAGCAGAGATTTTTTATACGGTGAAATATTTCCGGAAAGTTATAAAATCAAGTCTATTCCGATGACTTTGTTTCATAGAGCAATGCCTCTATATGAAACAAATTGCAAAGATTATGTGAAGATGTTTTGGGATATTGAAGGAGGGGTAATTGTTGGGATGAAAGACAATCAGGTTAGAGTTGTGTGGTTCGAAAATGCTCATAAACACAAACTCAAACTTTCAATTTTAACAGATACCGGTGCAGGTTTTTATGATGAATATGAGTTTTAAAAAACAATAAACAAATAAACGAATAAACAAATAAACAAATAAACAAATAAACAAAAATACGAGTGACTAGAACAGACATATTAATAAGAAAGACTGAGTGAATAATGAATTTTGAAGGGAAATCGGGGAAACATTTGGAGAATGCAATTATGCAATTTGCATCTTTGCCGGGGATAGGAAAAAAAACTGCTCTTAGATTTGCATTACATCTTTTAAGAAAACAGGAAAATGAAGTAGAAGCTTTTGCCTCAGCAGTTTTAAGTTTAAAAAAAGACACAAAGTTTTGCAGTATTTGTCATAATATTTCAGATGAAGATATTTGTAATATATGCAAAGATTTTACACGTGACAAATCGAAAATTTGTGTTGTCGAAGCGATACATGATGTGATGGCAATAGAATCAACAGCTCAGTATAAGGGGTTATACCATATTTTGGGTGGGATAATTTCGCCAATGGAAGGTATTAGCCCTGCTGATTTAAATATAAATTCACTGATTGAAAGACTTAAATCAGGGGAGGTTGCGGAACTTATTCTGGCATTACCAACAACAATGGAAGGAGACACTACAAATTATTATATCAGTCGAAAAATATCGGATTTGAAAATAGAAATTACAACTCTGGCACGTGGAGTCGCTGTTGGAGATGAGTTGCAATATACCGATGAAATAACTCTTGGCCAGTCAATTCTTAACAGAAAACCATTTGTACAGAAATAATCAAAGCAATTATTTGTTAATTATTATTTCATAAACATTTTGTAAAACACATTATTTATATACAATTCACAATTATTTTTTCTTACTTTTGGAATGAATATAAAACAATAATTATGTCCGAAAAATTAGAAAAAAGATTGTCAGTTAATATGGCAGGTGCAAAAAAGTCTGCTATAAGAGAAATTTTAAAATTAACTCAAAACCCTGAAATTATTTCATTTGCAGGAGGACTACCTGCCGAAGCATCATTCCCTGTTGCAGATATTAAAATTTGTATGAACGAAATTTTGGATGAAGTCGGTACTAAAGCTTTGCAATATGGTACTACAGAAGGTTTTGACGTACTTCGTGAAGAGTTGGTTAAGCATTATAAATCGCAAGGAGTTGATATAAGTATTGAAAATATTATGATTACAACAGCATCACAGCAGGGTTTGGATCTGGCAGGAAAAATATTTATAAATCCGGGTGATAATGTAATAGTTGGATTACCTTCCTATTTGGGTGGATTATCAGCATTTAGATCGTATGGAGGTCAGATGGTTGGTATAAGGTTCGATGAAAATGGTATGGATCCGGTTGCTCTTGAAAAAAAGTTACATGAATTGTCGGCTTTAGATAAATTGCCTAAATTTATTTATCTTATTCCTGATTTTCAAAATCCTGCAGGTATAACATATCCTGAAAGCAGAAGAATAGAATTATTAAAAATCGCCGAAAAATACGATTTGCTCGTTATAGAAGATAGTCCATATAGAGAACTTCGATTCGATGGGAAAGAACAGAAAATGTTATATCAACTCGACAATAGTGGAAGGGTAATTATTCTTGGAACATTTTCTAAAATTCTTGCTCCGGGATTTAGAATGGGTTGGGTAATTGCCGATAAGGAAATAATTGACAAATTTGTTACAGCCAAACAAGCTACAGATCTTTGTACTCCTGCAATTTTGCAAATGGCTGTAGCAAGATACATGCAGAAAGGATTTTTGCTGAAAAATCTTTCAAATACAATTGATATGTATAGAGAGAAAAGAGACTTAATGTTGAATTGCTTTAGAGAATTTATGCCTGAAGGTATTACCTGGACTGAACCAGAAGGAGGATTGTTCTTGTTTCTAAATTTGCCAGAATACATGAATGCTGAAGAATTGTTCCATGTTGCCATTAAAAATAAGGTTGCTTTTGTTATTGGTCAGGTTTTCCATTGTGATGGGAGTGGTACTAATACAATGAGACTAAATTTCTCATTTCCTACTCATGAACAAATAAGAGAAGGTGTTAAAAGACTTGCCGATTCAATAAAATCGATGTTATAGCAGTTGAATAATTTTAATATTTATAAAACCGAATACTAAATTTTAGTTGTTCGGTTTTTTGTTTGAAGAAAATTAAATTCTCTTATTAACCATATAAATTACATTTTTTTTAAATTTGCTTAAAATTAATTCTTATGGATTTACTTAACATTATTTGGAACCCTGATCCCGTTATGTTTTATCTTGGCGAAAGAGGTATAAGATGGTATGGGTTTTTGTTGGCTTTAGGATTTTTGATGGGATATCTCATTCTATCGAGAGTGATGAAAAAAGAAGGTAATAAACAAGAATTGATAGATAAACTTGCAATATATGTTATTGTAGGAGTTGTTGTTGGGTTGCGCTTAGGTCATTGTTTCTTTTATAACCCGGGTTACTACTTTTCTCATCCTCTTGAAATTTTATATGTCTGGGAAGGTGGTCTGGCAAGTCATGGAGGAGCAGCCGGAATTTTAATTGCAGTCGGTATTTTTGCTTACAGAAAAAAAATATCATACCTTGGTTTACTTGACAGAATAGTCCTTATTGTTCCTCTTGCAGGTGGGATGGTTCGTATTGGAAATCTGATGAATTCGGAAATATTGGGTGTCCCGACAAATTTTCCTCTGGCTTTCAAATTTTTGCGAAATCATGAGGATTTGCTACCAGCAATAAATGCTTCCGGAGGGAATTGTCAGGTCACAGATCTTAATTGTCTTGCAGATTACTGGGTTGCCAGACATCCAACTCAATTATACGAAGCAATATTCTATTTTATAATGTTCTTTGCTTTTTTCATTATTTATAAGAAATATATCTCTAAATGGGAGCCTGGAACTTTTTTGGGTTGGTTCGTAACCGTATTGTTTGTATTCCGGTATTTGATTGAGTTTACAAAAGTTGATCAGGTCGAGTTCGATGGCTGGACAGACGCTATTAGAATGGGACAGCTGCTAAGTATCCCGTTCATATTAATAGGCCTTTTATTACTTGACTGGGGACATGGATTACTGATATTTAGAAAATACAGGCAGACTAAAAATGCTGAAAAAATGCAAAAAAATAAATCGGATGATTTTGAAACTGTGAAAAAGAAAAAATAAATTCAAGAATCCAATTGTTATTTTGTAATACATTTACTATATGAAGAATTTTGAATTTGTAAACCCTGTCAAGATTTATTTCGGTAAGGATCAAATCAGTAAACTTGCAGGAGAACTTATTCCTTATCAAAAAATTATGCTTGTTTATGGAAAAGGAAGTATAAAAACAAACGGGGTTTACAAACAGATAAAGACTGCTTTACATGATAAAGATATTATCGAATTTCAAGGAGTTGAACCAAATCCTGTGTATGAAACTCTGATGAAAGCAGTTGAGGTGGCCCGCCGCGAAAAAGTTGATTTTTTACTTGCTGCAGGAGGCGGTTCGGTAATTGATGGAACCAAATTTATTGCTGCTGCAATAAAATATGAAGTAGGAGACCCTTGGAATATTGTAGTAAAAAACGAAAAGATTTCTAATGCAGTAAAATTCGGAACGGTGTTGACATTGCCGGCAACCGGTTCAGAAATGAATAGTGGTGCTGTTATTACCAGGAAATCCTGTAATGAAAAGTTAGCTTTTGGTAGTCCATTACTGTTCCCAGTTTTTTCAATTCTCGATCCAGAAACAATGTACTCTTTGCCCGATAGCCAAATTGCAAATGGAATAGTTGACGCTTTTATTCATGTAACTGAGCAATATCTTACTTTTAATATGAATGCAGCGGTTCAGGATGCCTGGGCAGTTTCTTTGTTGAAGGTGCTTAAGACAGAAGGACCAAAAGTTCTGAAAAATCGCAATGATTATGATTCAAATGCAAATCTTATGTGGGCTGCTAGTATGGCACTTAACGGATTATTAACAGCCGGCGTTTTTACTGATTGGAGTACTCACATGATTGGTCACGAAATTACCGCTTTATTTGGAATTGATCACGCAAAGACACTTGCTATTGTTTTACCCGGAGTTTTGACGGTCATGCAGGATGATAAGAAAGAAAAACTGATTCATTATGCAAATAATGTCTGGGAAATTTACGGGGAAGATGAAGATCAGCTTATTTCTGAAGTTATAGACAAAACAGAAGATTTTTTTAAATCATTAGGAATAGGAGTCAGACTAAGCGATTACAATATCCCTGAAACTGCGATTGATATTATTTGTAATAAACTTGAAGAAAAAAACTATATCAAATTAGGTGAAAAAAGAAACATAAATCCTGAAATTGTAAAACAGATATTAGCTTTAAGAAAATAATAATAAAAAATTGAATAATTATTAAAACTTATTTTTAAATTTGAAGTGTCAGAAATTAAACTATTTATTATGAAAAAATCATTTACAATTATTGCATTATTGATTAGTGTATGCATTTATGCACAAAATCATGTTACAAGAACTTTGTCTTGGGATGGAGTACAAAGACAATATCTTGAATATGTTCCTACGATTTATAATCCTGAAAACCCTGCACCGGTGATTTTTTGTTTGCATGGTCTTGGTGATAATATGACAAATTTTTCAGGTGTTGGTTTCGATAATGTTGCTGATCAAAAGGGTTGGATTGTGATTACTCCCCAAGCTTTGGATGCTACAGTTCCAATTGTTGGAAACATTGGTGCAGCATGGAATTCGGGAGCGGCTGCTGAATTTCCATATATTGGTTACACAATTGTAAACGAAGGTGTTGATGATTCAGGATTTTTGATGGCTGTATTGGATTCTCTTGAAAATCATTACAATATTAATACAGATAGCGTGTTTTTTATGGGCTTTTCGTTGGGTGGTTTTATGACCAATAGAATGGCAATTGAACATGGCGACAGAATAAATGGCGTTGTCTCGGTAAGTGGAACTATCGGAACAGAAATGATAGCAATAACCCCTGTGACGAATGTAAATACAATGCATATACATGGGACGGCTGATGCCACCATTGCATATGCAGATGCAGGTCTTGACACAGGGATGGGAGTTTACTCAATAGGATTAGGTGCAGAGCAAACAACTGATTTTTGGCGCAATTTTAACGTTTGTAATGTGGATCCTATTATTACAAATTTCCCGGACACTCATGCTGATGGTAAAACTTTTGAAAGATATCTTTACGAAGGTGGAAATAACGAATCAAGGTCAGCACTTATTAAAGTTTACGAAGGGGATCACGAATGGTATTATTTACCTCAGAATGACATAGATTATACTACTGAGATTTTCAAATTCTTAACAAATACAATGGATTTTCCTTCAGGTTTATGTAATAACATGTTTATTTCAGATTTTAATATATATCCAAATCCGGCAGATAATGTGATTACTGTTAAAGTTGAGAATTTTATAGATTGCGAATTGGTTGTGATGGATATCACAGGTAAAATATTATTAAAGAGCGAGCTGAGTAATCAGGAAACAAATTTTGATATTTCCGCTTTTTCTGAAGGTATGTACATTGTCAGAATTAACGAAAACGGTAAAAGCTACGAAAGTAAGCTTATAATAACCAGATAATATTTCTTTTAATAATGAAGTGCGGAGGTAATGATAATTATCTCCGTTTTTTATTTTAGAAAATTTTCAACAATTTTTTCTGCTTTGGCTAAAGCATTGTCAAGGTTGTCGTTAACTATAACGTAATCAAACCGGTCAGCAAAAGTGATTTCGCTTTTGGCTTTTTCAACTCTTATTCTTATCGCCTCGGGATTATCTGTACTACGAGATAAAAGCCTTTTTTCCAATTCTTCTATTGATGGAGGCATTACAAAAACTGACAAAGCATTTTCTCCGTAATGTGTTTTTATGTTAAGACCTCCTTTTACATCAACGTCAAAAACAACATTCTTACCTTCTGCGTTTAATCTTTCAACTTCAGATTTAAGACTACCGTAAAAACTACCCTCATACACTTGTTCCCATTCCAAAAACTCGTTATTGTCAATTTTGGCTTTAAATTCATCAACACTTAAAAAATAATAGTCTTTTCCATTAATTTCATTTTTTCTCTTTGGTCTTGAACATGCCGAAACCGAGAAGCTTAGATTAAAGTCTTTAATGCCAAGCAAATGTTGTACTATTGTAGTTTTGCCCGCACCACTCGGAGCCGAAAATATGAGCACTTTACCATTCATTTAATTACAGCACATTTAAAAGTTGTTCTTTAATTTTTTCAAGTTCATCTTTCATCCTAACAACCAGTTTTTGAATTTCTACATGATGAGCTTTTGAACCTAAGGTATTGATTTCGCGACCTATTTCCTGAGTAATAAAACCAAGTTTTTTGCCTGCAAAATCATCAGCATTTACTGTTTCTATAAAGTATTCGCAGTGTTTTTTTAGTCTTACTTTTTCTTCGTTTACATCAAGCTTTTCGAGATAAAATATTACCTCCTGCTCATATCTGTTAGAATCTGTGGTGTTATTCCCGGCAATTTCTTGTAAACTTTGACTCAGCCGTTCTCTTATTGTATCAATTCTTTCTTTTTCATATTGCGGAACTTCTGAAAGCATATCAAGAATAGAGTTCAAATTTTTCATTATATCATTTTCTGCAACAGCACCTTCGGTTTTTCTGAATTCTATACAGTCTGATATGGCTCTTGAAATTGTTTGTAATACAATTTGCCATTCTTCATCTTCCAGGTCATCCGAATTGTTTTTCAAGACATCAGGAAGCCTTATAATATTTGATAGTGTTTCTTGTCCAAGGGGGATGTTGTTTTTTGTACAAATTTCCTTGAGCTGATTATAATAATTAGTAATCAAATCGGCATTGAATTGGTTGGGATTATCTGTACCGTTTAATTCAACGTACATACAAAAGTCTATTTTTCCCCTTTGTAACTCCTGAGATAATATTCGTCTAATCTCCAGTTCTTTCTCTTTGTAATAACCCGGTATTCTTGTATTGATATCAGTAGTCTTCGAATTTAATGATTTTACATCAATACTAATCTTTTTGTTTTTGTATTCTGTTACGGCACGTCCAAAGCCGGTCATTGAAACAAGCATAATTTTATTTTTAAATTTCTGCAAATATGCGATTTTTTAGATTAAACAGAAAATTTAAAACCGGTAAAGTAAAAAACAGATATTAAAATATGTTGCAGGGAGTAATCTTAAAAGAATTATCGGACAAAAATGATTAAAATATCAGGTTCTCGAAATTGTAATTAAGTGAAAGACCAAAACTCGGATTGATTTCTCCAGTTTTGTACAGCCACATTGCTCCTATGTTTGGTGTAATGCTAAACTTTTCTGTTGGTTTAAAATGTAAGTTAATACCAAAGGAACAAGACAGTAATAGCGGGTAATTTTCATTGAAATTAATTTCGGCACCAAGTGGGTTTATGTATGGGGCTATTTCTACTTTTTCGTTTGGATAAGCATGATAACTAATGCCTTCAGGGATCATAAATATATAAGGTGCTAATTCGTATAAATACCAAACCGATAGTGCAACACCAATTGAAGCAACATTAATGTGCCCCATGACCTCACGGTTGGCATTAATTCCCATACTGTAATTGTAATTCAGGCTGATGCTTTTATTTAAGAACAATTCGCCGGAAACACCAAATTGTGGTAGATTATATTTGCCCGTATTGTACGTCTGTTGATATAATCCTATTCTTAAATCACCTTTGTTTTGGGGATAAACAAAAACGGAGATTAATAAGACGGCTGATAAAATTAATAATGACTTTTTCACAATTTAGTTAATTGAATTTAACGGACATTTTTTATCAATAATTGAGCCTGAAATTGTTTTTTTAAAAAATATTTTATCTAAAATTGAAATAATTAATTCAAACTAAATCATTTAATCTTTTTCTATCGGAATTTCAATTATAAATTCAGTTCCTATACCTTCTTCAGTATTAAAATGTATAGTTGCATTATTGCTTATAAGCATACTTTTTACCATACTTAGTCCAAGTCCCATTCCGGCAGATTTGGTTGTGAAATTCGGTTGGAAAATCTTTGGTTTCATATATTCAGGTATTCCGCATCCATTGTCAACTATTTTAACAATGTAACTCTTTTCAAGTTCATTCAAAATTATATCAATATTTCCTTTTCTATCTTCAGGAATAGCTTGGATACTATTTTTGATAAGGTTGTTAAAAACTCTTAGCATTTGCTCTTTATCAGCATTTATATTACCCATAGATTTAATATCTATGATTACATTGAAGTCAATATTTTCGGTATTTTCGAAAAGTTGAACAGAGGTATTAATGATTTCCGGTAAATTAATAATCTCTTTTTTCGAAGTTGGCATTTTTGCAAAATTAGAAAACTCGGATGCTATACCCGATAAAATATCTATCTGCTCTATTAGCGTTTTAGACACTTTACGATATGTCTGTTCCCAATTTTCATCCTTCATGTCGTATGTGCGTTCCAAATACTGTACGCTCAATTTCATTGGAGTAAGCGGATTTTTTATTTCGTGGGCAATTTGTTTTGCCATTTCACGCCAAGCCATTTCACGTTCCGATTGTGCAAGTTTGTTAGCTGATTCGCTTAGTTCATCCACTTTTCTGTTGTATTCACGAATTAATCCACCCAATTCATCATTTTTGATGTAGGATATTTTTTCAGCCTTTTTCTTTATATCCATCGATTTTATTTTTTCCTGTATTATTACCAAAGGACGAGTCAGTTGACGTGAAATGAAAACTGAAATTATAACCGACAATATTATTAGTAATAGAAATATATTAGAAAATGCAATTATAAAGTTGGAAATTTCTTCTGTAAATTCCGACTGACGAGCGAAGTAAGGTAGATTTAGGTAGGCAATAATTTCATTATCATAATTTCTGAATGGTATGTAGGCAGATAAGTAATTAATATTGTCAATATTTTCGTTTATTATAACAGTTCCTGCATTATTTATTAACAGCTGACGATAAGCTTCAGGTTCCATATATCTGCCCTTTAGCCCTTTGTCGTAGAGTTCAATACGCGAAGAAGACAGTAGCAATCCATTCAAATCATAAAGGTTTATGTCGGTATAGAAAACGTTTGAAAATTTAACTAATAGCGTGTTAAGATACTGCGAATCCTCATAGTTTAGTTTGTCCAAATCACCAACTTTATGTTCGAGTTCAATTATTACCGAATGAGTTTTGTCAAGTACCGCCTCTCTTTGTTTTTGCTTGTATCCCTGAATAATAAAATATATTGATAATGTACCTGTCAGCAATAATGATATTACCGAAATTGCTACAAAAGATGTTTGTATTTTTACTTTTAAACTGGCTCCTTTTTTAAAGCTGGATTTAAAATTTTTAAAAAGCCATAAAATATTAAAAATTAAGAAAACGAAAACGAAAATATAAGTAAATGAGACTAATTCTTTCGAGAATTGAGTGTCTGGTTTGCTCAAAATAATAATATTATCTGGATCGGGACGATATTTAAAATGTATATAACCATCACTTGTGTAAATGGAATATTCGGCACTATCGTTTATTTCAGGTTTTAAAGTGAATTGATACTTGTAATCCCCCTTACTCGAAATCAACCTTCCCTTGTTGTATTTTGCGTAATTATACTTTTTAGCAGTTTTCTTTACTATCAACTTCTTATCCAGCAACATTTCCGGATATCCAAGCCCTTCACTAAAAATTTTAGAATTTAATTCAACATAAATGTTAATGTATAGTGAATCTTTTAATTTCGTGCTTATTTCACCTAAATATGAAATTCTACCATTATGATTATCAAGGAAATAAAAATTTGTACCGGGTATTATTATGCCATAAGTGTCAATCTGATTTCTGAAAAAATCAAAACAATCAACCGATACCATATCCGGTTCAATAAGCAGACTGTCTTTACAAAGGCAAATGGTTGTCTGTGTTTCATATTTATTGAAATACCTCTTTGATTGAAGTATGTTATTGATCCTATTGGTAATCCCTTTGAAATCCTGATTTATTATGTATTCTGCTAAATCTACATCAACTTTAATCTCATTATAGGTTTTCATTAAGAAGAATTCTGCTGCAACATCTCTTTCGGCAGCTAAATTATATGTAATAACTTTGTAGGCATCAATTTCTTTCTGGTTGGAGAACCTCGAAAAATGTTCCGATGTTATTAATGAGATAGTTATTACAAAAATAAATGAGAATAAATAATTAATGTCCTTTTTTAAACATATTAGACCTAAACTTAACCATAGAATTAAAAATAGTCCTGTGCAGATTAGATTGGTTTCGGTAGTTATAATTCCTGATTTGTTAAAAATAATTGATATCACATGAAAAACTAATAGAGATATTGACAGTAGTATCGGAGATATATAGTTTTTCAATATTTTTATAAGCCTGTAAAAAATAAATACAAAGCTTAATATTATTGTGAAAACTATTGTAACGCCAATAAAACTATAAACGTCCAAGCTTAATGGATTTTCAAATGAAAAAGAAATTGATGAGTTCCAAACCAATCCATAAAATAAGTCAGAAATAAAGCTGCCCGATAAAAACATCAATAACGCAATTGATATGCTGAAAACAGTACGAATAAATAAATTAGATAAAACATTAAAGCGAGGTTTGTAGTATATTAAAAATGTCAAAGAAAAAATAAAAAAAGCAAAGACATTCAAAATGTATTCCCCTAGAGACGGTAGCCAAAATGATTCGGCGAAGAGTTCGGGACTAAATAGTTTAAAGTCGCTTAAGCTTTGAGTATATTCGGTTTTCAGCATTAGATACCTTATCAACGAAAAGATAATTAGAATGATTACGGGTGAAATCGCAGCAAATAAATTATTTTTATTTGATATGTAAACACATAATAGAACTAACAAAAGAATAAAAGTAACAAAGGCAAATAATTTGAATACTTCAGCAAGGTTAAGTCTTGCTTCTGTACCTATCTTTTCAGTATCTGAAATTAAAAATATGCATGAGTTTTTATTGTTAAAACATACTTTTTCAGATCCCTTTACAGGTTCTATGCTGATTGCTGTGCTTTCGTCTATCTTCAACGATTTGCTGAAAGAATTTTTAATAATATCATTTTCGTAATTATATTCTTTTTTTATTTGGTATAACCCAACAATATGGAAATCTTCCTTTTGAACAGAATAGCACATATACCAACCATTGTTCAGGTTTATTATTGTTGTGTCAAAGAAACCATAGGTCGTACTTGTGGGAACAGGGATGCTATTTGTTGTCCAATATTTAAGATTGTTGTTGCTATAAAGAAATAAGCCTGTTTCTGATTCTTCAAATAAGTCTTTACATTCAGAATAAAAGTAATCCTCTTCATTAAAATCTTCAGTATTTATGTTTTCACTAATATATTCTGTTTCTGCTTTTAAATTTGAAAACTTTTCATCGAGAATTTTTTCAGTTTTTTCTATATCAATAATTTCTTTAGTTGCCGAATTTTTATCAGCTTTAAATAAAAAGGCAATCGAAACAGAAATTATTAAAAATACTGTTAGAATAATAATGTGTCGTAGCTTAATATTATTGAGTGTAGTATTATTCATGGTGATATGGTTCTTTGTTGATGATGCTGAAAGCTCGGTATAGTTGTTCAGCAAAAATAAGTCTTATAAGTTGGTGTGAAAAAGTCATTTGAGATAACGATATTTTGTAATCAGCTCTTTTATATACATCGTCTGAAAAACCATATGCACCTCCAATTATAAAAACCAGACTTTTTATTGAACTATTCATTTTTTTTTGGATAAAACCTGCAAAATCTAAGCTGTTCATCTGCTTTCCCTTTTCATCAAGCAAAATAACAACATCATTAGTGGTTAAAGATTCAAGAATTTTTACTCCCTCTAATTCTTTTTGTTGAATAGTATCGAGGCTTTTAGAATTTTTGATGTCTTTGATTACTTTGAAATCAAAATTTATATAACGTTTTATTCGTTTATAATACTCTTCTGTGCCTGTAATTACAAAGCTGAAATTTGTTTTTCCTACTGCATAAAGACAGATGTTCATAATTAAAATAAATTTTGACCATAAAGATACTTTAAAGATTTAAATTAATTGTATCTTGCGACTTAAATTATTTGGTTTGGTTTTTGTATAGCGTTCAAGAAATTATTAACTAATTAATTGTAAAATAGAAATAATGAAAAAGTTTAAAAATCTATTATTTTTTGCGATTTTGGTGCTAAGTTTTTCAGGAGTTTCAGCATTCCCGATATTTGATATACCACCAAAAATTTTTGATGCAATGAAGGTGGGAAATGCAACAGAATTGGCAAAGTTCTTTAATTCATCTGTTGAACTTGTAATTCTTGATAAAGATGATGTTTATAGTAAACAACAAGCTGAACAGATTTTAAAGAGTTTTTTCGAAAAAAATAAAACTAAATCATTTACTTTACTACATCAGGGAGGAAAAGAAGGGGCTCAATATGCAATAGGAAATCTCGAAACTATTGCCGGTAAAATATACAGAGTGTACTTTTTGGTTAAAGAAGAGGGGGGAAAACCACTTATTCATCAAATGCGGATAGAAGAAGAATGATTCCCGAAAGCTATTTATTATCTTTAATAGAGAAAGCTTATAAAGAGGATGTTGGTAACGGAGATCATTCCTCTTTATGTTGTATTAATGAAGCAGTACAAGGGAAAGCTAATTTACTGGTAAAAGAAAATGGAATAATTGCAGGAGTAGAGGTTGCAAAAGTCGTTTGCAAATATTATTCTGATAAATTAAGCATGAAAATTCATATTCATGATGGCTTAACTGTCAATTCAGGGGATATAGTTTTCACTCTCGAAGGACCACAACTTGATATTCTTTGTGCCGAAAGAACATTGCTGAATTTCATGCAGAGGATGAGTGGAATTGCTACCGAAACTGCAAAATATGTTACAAAACTAAAGGGGTATAAAACGAAAATTTTAGATACTCGTAAAACAACACCTGGGTTAAGACTAATTGAAAAAGAAGCTGTGAAGATAGGTGGGGGAATGAATCATCGAATTGGTTTGTTCGATATGATAATGCTTAAAGATAATCATATTGATTTTGCCGGTGGAATTGAAAATGCTATTATCAAGGCAAACCAATACTTGAAAAAGAAACAGCTTGATTTGAAAATTGAAATAGAAACCCGAACATTGGAAGATGTAAAAGAAGTCTTGCGCATCGGCAATGTTGACAGAATAATGCTTGATAATTTTAATGTCGAAAATACGCGGAAAGCTGTACAATTAATAAAAGATAGGTTTGAAACAGAATCAAGCGGAGGGATAACATTTGAAAACATAACTGACTATGCTGAATGCGGAGTTGATTTTATTTCAGTAGGGGCATTGACACACCAAATAAAAAGTCTTGATTTAAGCCTAAAAGCTGTTTAATGAAAAAAAAGATAAAAAATCTTATTCATAAGGCTGATTTATTAATCAAATCTATTACAGACAAAATTATTTTGCCAGGCTTTAAGGGCTTTTCATTATATTACATTGGTTCTTTTTTTTTCAAAGGGATAATGAAAGGTGCTGTGTCTATGCGGGCATCATCTGTAGCATTTAATTTGTTTATCTCATTGTTTCCGGCACTAATTTTTCTGTTTAGTTTAATACCATTTATTCCCGTAGAGAATTTTCAATACGAATTGTTTAGTGTTCTTGCTGAAGTGCTGCCGGATAATGCTTACTCGTTGATGTATGAAACCATATCCGACACTATAATGAATCAGCGAAGCAGTATTTTGTCAATAGGTTTTTTGTTGATGTTGTTTTTCTCATCAAATGGTGTTATGGCAATGATAGAAGCTTTTAATACGACTTATCATCAATTCGAAACAAGAAGTGATATCAGCATTAGGCTAATTTCATTGTTTTTAGTGTTAATATTAAGTTTTTTGCTCGTGATTGCTATCTCATTGATAATAATTGGTAATAACGTATTTGTTGGCTTTATTAGCAATCACCCGGCGATGAATGAAAGTGATTTTTTGTTTTTTGTTGTTGGACTACTTAAATGGATTTTGATCGTTGGGCTTTATTTTTTAGCTATATCATTTTTATACTATTTAGCACCTGCGAAAAGAAGTCGCTTTCGTTTTATTACTCCGGGAGCCATATTCGCAACTTTCCTTCAAATTATCACAGTAATTGGATTTTCATATTACGTAAATAATTTTGCACAATATAATAAACTTTATGGTTCTATTGGAACTGTAATTGTCGTAATGATGCTTTTCTATATTTCTTCTCTGGCTCTTATTTTGGGGTTCGAACTTAATGTAAGTATTTTTAGCAGAGAAAATAAAATCTTAAAAAAATAGACTAATCGCAGATTTATATTATTATTTTACTTATTTTTGGATAAATTCTATTAATAATATTAATTAAGAATTATGAAAAAATTATTCCTGAGTATTTTTATTCTTTTAACTTCGGTTGTTACTTTTGCACAGCCTACTGTAGCTGAAGATTTTACTGTTACTGACATTGATGGTGTTCAACACAACTTGTTTACATATCTGGATCAGGGAAAATACGTGTATATTGAGTTTTTGCTGAAGGGTTGAGGCACATGTGAGGCGTCTATCCCGACGTTAAATAACATTTACGAAGCTTTTGGTTGCAATAACTTTGAAATGATTGTTTTGGGCTTGTATAATAGTTCGACAAACGATGCGATGGTGGAAATCCTTCGAGACGAACTGGGAATTATTGTTCCCAGTTCGTCTCGAAGGATTTCCACCATCGCATCGTTTGTCGAACTATTATACAAGCCCAAAACAATCATTTCAAAGTTATTGCAACCAAAAGCTTCGTAAATGATTGTTTT
>Ga0116142_10002291_pt1 | contig 21018 bp, 17 predicted proteins | sample AD_UKC033_MetaG_FD_89785 | JGI IMG/M metagenome (GOLD analysis project Ga0116142, IMG submission 89785) | Active sludge microbial communities of municipal wastewater-treating anaerobic digesters from USA - AD_UKC033_MetaG | ecosystem: Engineered > Bioreactor > Anaerobic > Digestate | place: USA... | reverse complement strand
GATCTTCTCGACCAGCACGAAGATGCCCGCGCCGACGACGCCGCCCACCACCAACGCTACCGCGCCCGGCAGCGTGATGCTCCGTTCGAGACTCGGAAGTTGTTTGCCCGCGCTGGATGATTCCATGCCCGCGCCCTCGGAAATCCGCCCGCTTCCCGGATAGCCGGCGCGGCGGCAGAGGGATTGTATGCGAGCCGGCGGAACTATACAAGGCGGCGAAACTTCGTGCAAAGGAACGTTGTTGACGCGTCAGCCTTTTGTGCCGGTAAGGGCGATGCCTTCGACGAAGTACTTCTGGGCCATGAAGAAGATGATGACGATGGGGATGATCGCCACGATGCTTGCGGCCATGATGTAGTGCGGGTTTGTAAGTTGCGCGTCGCTGAACATCTTCATGCCGAGCGAGATCGGATATTTCATGTGGTCGCTCAGGTAGATCAACGGCCCCATGAAGTCGTTCCACCAATGGACGAACCCGAGGACGGCGATGGTCAACACCGCGGGCTTGGCGAGGGGCAGCATGATCATCGTCAGGATGCGCAGATGGCCCGCGCCGTCGATGACCGCCGCCTCTTCGAGCGAAAACGGAATCGTCTTGAAGAACTGCCGCATGAGAAAGACGTTGAATACGTTGACGCCGAAATAGGCGGGCACGATGATGGGCAGCCACGTATTCACCCAGCCCAGCGCATTGAATAACAGGAAGATGGGGATCATCGTCACCTGTCCCGGCAGCATCAACGTGCTCAAAAGGATCACGAAGCAGAAATCGCGGAACGGCCAGCGCAACCGCGCGAAGCTGTAGCCCACAAGGCACGCGCTCGTTACTTGTCCGAAAAGCGCCAGCCCGGTGATCATGAAGGTGTTCTTGAAAAAAGTGAAAAACGGCAGCACCAGGAATATCTCGGCGTAATTCGAGAACTTCGGCGGCCACGGAATCCAGATGCGCGGCTGTCTGAAGACCTGCGCGAAGGTCTTCAGACTGTCGCTCAGGGTAATAAAAAACGGGATCAGAAACAGGCAACTCAAGCCGATCAGCAACACCCACACGACGACCCGCCGCAGTCGCGCGCCCCACACCCGGCGTCCGCGCTCCGTAGGCGTCGCGCCGTTCATTGCCGTTCTCCTTCGTAATATACCCAGAGCGCGCTCGATCGGATGATAAGCAGCGTAAACGCGAGAATGATCGCGAAGAGAATCCAGGCGAGCGCCGCGGCATAGCCGAACTCGTAGTCGATAAACGCCTTTCGGTACAGGTACAGCACGAAGAACAGGAGTTGGTTGTCGAATCCGCCGTCTTGGCCCACGAGCACGAACGCCTGCATGAACACCTGAAGTGCGCCGATTATCCCCATAATGAGATTGAAGAAGATCGTCGGCGTCAGCATGGGCAGCGTCACGTTCAGAAACTGACGCCAGCGGCCCGCGCCATCGAGTTCCGCAGCCTCGTACAGATGCTGCGGAATGCCTTGGAGCCCGGCAAGGAAGATGATCATCGCGCCGCCGCCAGTGGCCCATAGCATCATGATGATCAGCGACGGTATCGCCCAGTCCGGGTCGTTGAACCAGTTCGGCTCGGGGAGGTTGAGGGCCGCCAGCGGCGTGGCGTCGATCCAGACATTGAGCCTGCGCAGCACGCTGTTGACGGGGCCGAACACGGGATTGAAAATGAACAGCCACATGATCGCCGTGGCGACGCCGCCCACGACGTTCGGGATGTAGAAGATGGTGCGGAACGCGCGGATGCCGCGCACTTTCTGATTGAGGAGCATCGCCAGCGCGAGCGCGCCGCCAAGATTCACGGGCACCGCGATAGCGGCATAGGTGAACGTTTTCCGCAACGCAAACCACACGTAATGATCGTCCGTAAGCGCGCGCATGTAGTTGTCCAGACCGATGAATACGCGGTGCTCGACGGGATCATAGGGGTCCCAGGCGCTGAAACTCAGCACAAGACTGAAGACGATCGGGAATGCGAGAAACAGGCAGAAACCCATCATCCACGGCGACGCGAACAGAATGCCCCAAAGCGCCTCGATGCGTCGCATGCGGCTGTGCTTCATGGCGCGCAGGTCGGCCAGCGGCGACGAGGTCTTCCCGCCAAGCCAGACCAAAGCGCCAACCACCACTAGTAGCGCAACCCCGCCGAGAATGCGATAAGGCGTCGGCGACTTGGGCTGCATATGCTCGCGGTCCACGCCGAAAGCTTCGAGTTCCTTGGCCAGTTCAGTTTGGACGCCCCGGTCAACGGCGGCAACCACCTGCTCGGGCTTCCAGCGTTGTCCCGGGTCCTCCCGTTCAAGCCGGCTCCACGCGCTGTCAATCTCCCGGCGCAACCCCATGAATCGGGCCGTGATCGGCGTCAGCCGCCCGTATTCCTCCATCGCATCGAGGGCCACCTGCTTGCTCTCGCGGAAGTTGGCCACTTTGAAATCCGCGAACGTCTCGGCGTTCAGAAAGTGCTTCTCCGCGTATGCCTGCCGGACCGGGATACCGCGTCCGGAATGCGCCACGTATGCCTGCGATTCTTCGGACAACAAGTGCTTGATGAAGAGCCACGCCGATGCCTTCTTCTCGGGAGATATCGCCCGATTGATGCTGATTCCGTCGAACGTGACGCGCGTGTATCGATCGGCGCGCGGCCCCTTCGGCATGTGACAGACGCCCCAGCGCACGTCCGCGTCGGTCTCGCTCAGCACGAGGGCCGCAAACCAGCCCGACGTGCTCATCCCCAGCCGCCCTGTCAGAATCTGGACCTCCTTGTTCAGCCCCTGTTGATCGCCGTACCACACCACGCAACGGTCCGTGAACTTGAGGTCCTGCATGAAGTGCGCGGCTTCAATCGCGTATTCGTTATCAAGGATTGCCGGCCGCGCGGCGTCGGGAGAAAGGAACCGCGCGCCGAAACTCCAGACAATCGGCTCTATGTCCAGCCAACCGAACCCGAGCAGCGCGCCAAACTGGTCCGCGCGGCCGTCGCCGTCTCGGTCGCGCGTCAACCGCACCGCGATGCGTCGGAAATCCTCCCACGTCCAGTCTTTCTCCGGATAGGGAATCCCCGCTTCGTCGAACAAGTCCTTGTTGTAATACATGAGCACGGCGCTGCCGTCCCACGGCAGCCCGCCGATAATTTCCCGTGTGTCTCCGGATTCCGTGGCCCAATAGGTGAACGCGCTCAGCGCATGAGGCAGAAAATCATCGGCCCGCACCGCCGCGGCGTCGCGCTCGATGTATGGGCGCAGGTCCTCGAGATACCCGCGGACCGCGTACGCCGGATACGCATCGTCGTCCATCAGGATAACGTCCGCGGCGGAGTTGCTGATAAGCTGGAGTTGCAGCTTCTCGCCGTAGTCGATCGGCGTGAACTGGGGTCTGATGGCGATTTCCGGGTGCGCCGCCTCGAAACGGTCGATGATCTCGCGCCAGAATTCGAGGTCCTTGTAGCTGCCCCAGAAGCTGAAGGTCAGCGTCTGCCGAGACGGCGTGCCGGACTCGCGACATCCGGCGCCCCCGAAGGCAAACACGGACAGCAAGACCCAGGCCAATACCACGCGACGCGACATGACGACTCCCGGTTCCCCATTTCCTGTTGACGGAGGCAGTATACCGGCGAAACGGTGCGCACGCCAGCGCCGGACGCAGCCCCCGTACCGAGCGGCCCTTGGTGGAAAGGCGGTCTATTGTTCCGTTGCCGGCCCTCTGCTAGAGTTGTGCCGACAAACGCATCGCCGTATGGCCGTTGGTTCCCTGTCTTGCCTCGGGTGCTCTCAGGTGGGTTCTTGAGCACGCCAAACCGTCGCAAGGACCGAGACGACCGCAGCTTGATCGCTTGCTCGTCATTCTTGTCGCGGCAGACGTCCGGCGGGTGCGTCAAGACGAAGAAACAACGAAAGAAGACCTCACGGATATGAGAATTGCCATACTCAGCCGCGCCGGACGCAGCTACAGCACCCGGCGCCTGCGCGAGGCCGCGCTGGCGCGGGGCTTCGAAGTCCAGGTAATGGACACCCTGAAGTTCTCGATCCTGATCGAGCGCGATAGCCCCGCGCTCTTCTATCGCCACCGGCGGCTGCGCGAATTCGACGCGGTGATCCCGCGGATCGGCGCGTCGATCACGTTCTACGGCCTCGCGGTCGTGCGGCAGTTCGAACAGATGGGTGTCTATGTCCTGAACGACTCGATGGCCATTGCCCGGTCGCGCGACAAGCTGCGCGCGGTGCAGATGTTCAGCCGCCACGACATCGGCCTGCCGCCCACGGCGTTCGTGCGCGACCGGGACGACGTGCTGCACGCGGTTCGGCGAGTCGGCGGCGTGCCGGTAATTATCAAGCTGCTCGAGGGTACCCAGGGCGTGGGCGTTATCCTGGCGGAAACCGAAAAGGTGGCGGAGGCGATCATCCAGACGCTGCACAGCGCGCGGCAGAACGTGCTCATCCAGAAGTTCGTGAAGGAGAGCCAGGGGCAGGACATCCGGGCGCTGGTCGTGGGCGATCACGTGGTCGCCGCGATGAAGCGCATGGCGCAGCCGGGCGAGTTTCGCAGCAACGTGCACCGCGGCGGCTCGACCGAGGCCGTCACGCTCGATGCGGAATACGAGCGGACGGCGGTGCGCGCGGCGCAAGTCATGGGACTGCGCGTCGCGGGCGTGGACATGCTGGTCTCCGAGAGCGGCCCGCAGGTCCTCGAGGTGAATTCGTCGCCGGGCTTCGAGGGTATCGAGAAGGCGACAGGCATCGACGTGGCCGGCACCATTATCCGGCATCTCGAACAACAGGTACTGTCCCCTGAGGTAGACCTCCGGCAGCGCTTGGCCCTCGCGGGCGGCTACGGCATCGCCGAATTCACGGTTCACGGCATGCCGCACCTCGAGAACAAGGCGCTGCGCGACACGGCCCTGTCGGCGCACAACATCCACGTGATGCTTATCACGCGGCACGATCACGTCATCGCGAACCCAAAGGCCGACGACGTGATCCGTCAGGGAGACGCGCTGCTCTGCTTCGGCGAACTGTCCGAATTGCGCTTGATGATGCCCGAGCGCAAACGCCGCGGCCGCCGGAGAAGGGAGTAGGCCGCGTCATGCCTCGCAAACACTCCGAAAGACGAACCGCCGCGACGCCTCGCCAACGAAGCCGCGGCTTGGTCATCGCGGGGGAGCGCATCCGGCCCGGCGAGACGCGCGAACTCCACTTGCGCTTCGGGGCCACGTACCTCGGGTCGCCCGTATCGATTCCGGTCTACGTCATGCGCGCGCGAAAAGACGGCCCGCGGGTCTTTATCATGGGCGTCATTCATGGCGACGAATTGAACGGCATCGGCATCGTCCGCGAACTCCTGTACGACAAGCCGCCGAAGCTGCTCAAAGGCGCGCTCATCATTATTCCCGTCGCGAATATTCAAGGGCTCGAACGGCACTCGCGCTACATGCCGGACCGGCGTGACCTGAATCGGTCTTTTCCCGGGTCGCCAAACGGAAGCCTGACCCGGCGCCTGGCCCACGAAATATTCACCGAGGTGGTCGCCCAATGCGACTATGGCATCGACTTCCACAGCGCCGCGGTCCGCCGGACCAACTACCCGAATGTGCGCGCCAGCATGCGTGACCCGGGCGCGAAGCGCCTGGCAAAGGCCTTCGGTTGCGAACTCATCGTGAGCTCAAGAGGCCCCCGCGGCTCACTGCGACGCGCGGCGGTCGAGGCGGGCGTACCGACGATCATCCTCGAAGCAGGCGAGGTCTGGAAGATCGAGCCGGGCGTGGTCGAGATCGGCGTCCGCGGTTGCCTGAACGTGCTGCAATCGCTCGGGATGATCGCGGGCGACCCGGAACCGCCCTCGTTCCAACTCTCGATATCCAAAACGATCTGGGTGCGGTCGGAACTCGGGGGACTGCTCGGCTTTCACGCGCGACCCGGGCAACTGGTCCACAAGAACCAGGGGCTCGCCACCATTTACAACATCTTCGGGCGCGAGCAGACCTCGTTGATCTCGCCGGCCGACGGTATCGTGCTCGGCATGACCACAATGCCGATGGTGAATCCCGGCGGGATCGTGTACCACATCGCGGCGCTCTCGCAACGGACCTTCGAGGAAACCCAACGCAAGATGGCTGCCCGCTCGGATTCGAGCCCCTACGCGCGGATACAGGACGACCTCGCCACGAACATCACCCTGCGCTGAGAGACTACCCCGCGGGCAGCGTGACCGCGACCCGCGCCGCGCAACCCAAGGCTGAACGCCGCGCGGGTTTTCAAGGATAATGGCGGCATGCCGGAAGAACTGCAAGGCGTGGTCCGGGTCGGCCCGGCGGGCTGGTCCTACGAAGACTGGAAGGGAGTCGTGTATCCGACCGACGTGCCCCGGCGCATCCATGCGCTCGCGTTCCTGTCCCGCTTCTTCGATGCAGTCGAGGTGAACGCCACCTTCTATCGCCCGCCCGACGCGCGGCTCGCCGCCGCGTGGGTGCGCCACGTGGCGGACAACCCCCGCTTCCGCTTTTCCGTGAAGCTCTGGCGGCGTTACACGCACGACCGCGAAGACCCGCCGACGGAGAGGGAGACCCGGCAGTTTCTCGAAGGCATTCAGCCGCTCGTTGCCGAGGAAAGACTGGGCGCGCTGCTCATTCAGTTCCCGTGGAACTTCCAGCGTACCGTCGCGAACCGCGAATGGCTCGCGCGCCTTGCCGAGCGGTTCGCCTCGTATCCGCTCGCGATCGAATTGCGCCACGCCTCGTGGGACCAGCCCACCCTGTACAAGGGGCTGGCCGAACGCGGCGCCGCCTTCTGTAACATCGATCAGCCGCTCTTCGACCACTCGATCGCACCGTCCGCGCACACGACCGCGCCCATGGGCTACGTGCGGTTCCATGGTCGCAATGCGGCGGACTGGTTCCGTGAAGGCGCCGGGCGGAACGAGCGCTACAATTACCTCTACGGCGAGGACGAATTGAAACCTTGGATCCAGAAGATCACGCAAATGCGCGAGCGGCTCAACGAACTGTACGTGATTACCAACAACCACTATCGCGGTCAGGCGGTCGTCAACGCGCTCGAAATTCAGGCCGCGGTTCAACGCGGCCGCGTGCGGGCGCCCGCGCCGCTGCTCGAAGCCTACCCCCGCTTGGCGGAGGTCGCCGACCCCGATACGCGGACATGAACTCGGGGATAGGATCGCACCACCTTCGTGAGGTTTGACATTTCAGGAATCGCTTGGGCTAGTATCGATGGTGCACGCGGCGGGACCGCGAGGTTGATCTCGCCTGCCCGCGCCTCTACCATGCTGAACGGTCAATCCCTCCACCGGGAAAGTGCGCCGACCGACGGAATCTTGCCTTGGGATGCGCCGCGCGCCCGGGTGTCGCGCGGGCAGGGTTTCCAATGGCGATTATCGCCTCGAGGCGTCCGCCGGCGTCAGGATGCTTGTGGGAGTGAAAAGAACGACATGCTCGATCTTGGGAAGCTAAAGAATCTCAGCGCGTGGCCCCAAATGCGCGGCGATATCGAGAGCGCCCTGCTCGCGGTGCTCGGCGATTTGCCGAAGGAGCGCGTCGAGCCGCAAGCGAAGACGGTGGACGAGACCGAGCACGCGGGCTACGTGCGCAAGCGGGTCAACTACTTCGTGGATGGCTGGGAGCGCGTGTCGGCATGGCTCTTCGTTCCCGACGGCAAGGAGGAAGCGCCGGCCATCGTCTGCTGCCACCGGGAAACGCCCGCCGGCAAAGATGAGGCCGCCGGCATCGAGGGCGACATGCGCCTCGCCTTCGCACAGCACTACGCGGAACTGGGCTACGTGACTTTGGCGCCGGATTGCCTCACCGCGGGCGAGCGCCGCGTCAGCAGCGCGAAACCCTTCGATACCAAGCAATACTATAAGAGCAACACGAAGCTGTCGTTCGCCGGACGCATGCTGGTCGATCACATGTACGCGCTGGACCTGCTCGAGGAGCAGAAGCGCGTGGATGCCGCGCGTATCGGCGTTATCGGCCACGGTCTCGGCGCGTTTAACGCGCTCCTGCTCGCGGCGTTTGACGACCGCGTGCGCGCGTGCGTGGCCAGTTGCGGGTTCACCCGCTTCGCTACCGACAAGGACCCGCAACGGTGGGCGCGCGCCGAGGGCATGTGCCTCCTGCCGGAGTTGCGCAAGCGACTCGACAGCGGCGATTTCGCCTTTGATTGGGAACATATTCTGGCCCTGGCCGCGCCGAGCCCCACGCTCATCATTACCTCCACCTCGGACACCCCCTTCGCCAACCCGAAGAGTTGCGAGAAGGCGGTTACGCTGGCGGGGCGCGTCTATAAGCTGCTGGGCGCTCGCACCGCCATCGATCATCAGGAGCATCAGCAGGGATTCAACAATTTCACCCGCGAGACGCTCGAAATCGCCGATGAGTGGTTCGAACGTTGGCTCTAACGGGCCGTTTCCCCATACAACGCTCTCTCCCGACATGGGGCGCATGCCGCGCGAATGCCGCGCGGGGGCCGGGTGTTCTCTATCAAGGGCTGCAACCGCGCCCCTTCGGTTCGGAGTAACAAGCACTGGAGTCGTACATGGACAACACCGCCGCGGAACGCATTCAGCGTCTGATCCAGAACATCGAGCGCGTTGTATTCGGCAAGCACGACGTCGTCAAGCTCTGCGTCACGGGCCTTCTCGCCCGCGGGCATATCCTCATCGAGGACGTGCCCGGCATCGGCAAGACCACGATCGCCCAGGCCATCGCCCGCTCGATGCAGTGCACCTTCAGCCGCATCCAGTTCACGAGCGACATGCTGCCGTCCGATATTCTCGGGGTGTCGGTCCTTGACCCCCGCACGAACGAATTCACCTTCCGCAAGGGCGCTATCTTCGCGAACGTCGTGCTCGCCGACGAGATCAACCGCACCCCGCCGAAGACGCAGAGCGCGCTCCTCGAAGCGATGGGAGAATACCAGGTCTCCGTGGACGGGCTTCCCTTCGACCTGCCGCGGCCCTTCATCGTCATGGCCACGCAAAACCCCGTCGAGTACGAAGGCACCTACACGCTACCCGAGTCGCAGCTCGACCGGTTCATGATCCGCGTCACGATGGGGTATCCCCCTCCGGGCGACGAACTGCGGATCATGCGGCGACGCGACCCGAAAAAGGAACTCGAAAACCTGCACCCCGTCCTTACCGGCGACGAGTTGATCGCGTTACAGGATAGGGTGGGCGGCGTGCGCGTGGACGAGAGCGTCGCCCGTTACATCCTCGACATCATCCAAGGCACGCGCGACCACGATCAAGTCATGCTCGGGGCGAGTCCGCGCGGCTCCCTGACCTTTTACGAGGCATGCCAGGCGCGGGCGGTCGTCGAGGGACGCGATTTTGTGACGCCCGGAGACGTCAAGGCGTTGGCCGTGCCGCTCTTGGCGCACCGCGTCCTCGTGAAATCGCGCGGCGCGGACCTCGTCGCGGCGGCGGACGAACGCGCCCGGGTCATTCAGGACGTGGTGCGGCGCGTGCCCGTGCCTGTGTGAATCTCATGTGGAAGAGGCGAACAGAACGTCGACAGGGGCTGCGCTTGCGGCCCGCGGGGTGGGCGTTTGCCCTGATGATGCTGCTCGGCCTGCCGATGGCGTGGAACACGGGCAACCAGCTCCTGTACCTGCTCTTCGCGGGTGTGTGCGCCTTTCACGCGGTCTCGCTGGTCTGGGCGGCATGTTTCTCCTCGCGGGGCATCGTGCTTACCCGCGCCGCGCCCTATGCCGTGCAGCGCGGAGAATTTTTCTGGGTCCGCGTCAGGATCGAGAACCGGCGACGGCTTATACCGGCGTTTTCGTTGTGCATTGGCCGCGAGCAGCCCAGCCGCCACGTCCTGGCCCACGTAGCCTGCCTACCGGCGGGCCGCGCCGTCGAGGTGAACATCCCGCACAGCCTGGCCCGGCGCGGACCGCATCGGCTTCCGCCGTACACGCTCTTCACATCGTTTCCGTTCGGACTCATCGAACGGCGGCGGCATTTCCCCGATGCTGTCGAGGTGTTGGTGTACCCGCGCGCGCACGCCGTGCGCGCCAATGTGCTGGACCGGTTCCGCGTCGGGCGGCAGGTCCCGCATGGAGTCGCGGGAGACGGCGACGAGTTCTTCACCTTGCGGGAATACGTGATCGGCGACGACCCGCGCCGTATCGCGTGGCGCGTGAGCGCGCGCCTCGGAAGGTGGATTGTGCGCGAGATGTCCCGCGAGCGGTCCCGTTACATTGTGTTCGTGCTGGATACGCGACGCCGCGACGACAGCGGCGATCACGATGAAAATTTCGAAGAGGCCGTCGAGATGCTCGCGTCGCTCGCGGTCACCCTGCTGCGCCGCCATTATAACGTGGCTGTCTACGCGCCCGGCTTCGCGGTCGAGGGCGGTGAGGGAGCAACGCAGGAGCGACACGTGCTCGACCTGTTGGCGCGGGTCATGCCTACGGCCCCGGATGACCCGCGGTGGGCGGACGCCGTGCGCCGCGGCAAGGAGAGCGCGTGGTCCACGGTGATCCTCGTGTCGTCCGACCCCCGCGCCTGGGGCGCGGTCGCGCCGGGCGTGGGCGCGCGGGTGCTGGACCCGCGGGAGATAGTCTATGCGTAAGCCCGCCGGGATCGGCTTGCGCACCGCCTCCTTGCTGTTGGCGCTTTCGGGGTTTCTTGCGCTTGCGTCCGTGCGCATCTACGGCGGGATAGTGCTGGCGCCGGCGCTTGTGTTGCTGGCCCTGTCCCCGATTGCGGAACGGCTGGATGCGCGGTTCTCCGTGTACCGGACCGTTACGTGGCCGTTGACGCTCGCCTATTTCTGTTTCGTGCCGTTTACCGTGCTAACCTTCGGCCTGCTCGACGCCGTGGTCCTCCTGGTCATCTTCATTCAGGCCTATCTTCTCCTGCACACGAAGGATGTGCGTCAATACCACCATCTCGCGCTGATGGCGCTCTTCATGGTTCTGGCGGCGCTCGTGCAAGGTCCCGAACCCGCCATCGGGCTTGTGCTCGTACTCTACCTCCTCTGCACGGTGTGGACCTTCATCGCGCTGCGGTTGCACGCCGATGCGGCGGCGTGCGTCGCGCCACCGCACGTATCGCAATCCCCCGACGCCGAACCGCGCCGTGGTCTGCATTGGCGGGTTGGCGTCAGCGTGGTCATGATCAGTGCGGGCGTCTTCGCGTTCACCGCGGCGTTCTTCATTCTCACACCGCGCACGGAAGCGGGCCTTTTCGGTCGGGAGATACAATTCGATCGGCCGCGCACGGGCTTTACCGAGCGGGTGGACCTTGCCGGCGGCGGCGCCGTCGAGCAGGACACGACGGCGGTTATGCATGTCGAGTTTCCCGACTTGCCCGACGGGCGCTACCCCGGCCCGATGTATTGGCGCACGACGACACTCAACCAATATGCCGATTCCGAGTGGTCGCGCCGCGGTCTCACGGACAACCTCGAATCGCAGGGCATAGCCTTCGTCGGGCGGCGGCGCACCGGGTTCCCGTTCGGCGGCGGCGGCGAGCACGTGTCCCGTTTTCACAACCAGAGCAAGCATCGCGTCCGACAGCTCATCTACATGGACGATGTGCCCGAACGGGGCGTTCCCTGTCTTGATCTCGTGCACGAGGTGACGCTCGTGGCCGCGCCGCGCGGCGCGCGGCTCTACTGGGACGGATCGCTGGACTTCACCGTTGGCTTCGAAACGGTCGGCGCGCGCCGCATGACCTACGAGGTCTGGTCCGAGGTCGGCGAATCCGACCCGTCCGAGTTGCGGGCCGCTTCCGCCGATTACGAGGCCGTACTCGCGCCCCGGGATTTCCAGTTGCTTACCTCGCATGAATTGCTCCCGGAAACCGAGGCGCTGGCCCGGCGCGTGACCGCCGACGCCGCGTCCGTGTTTGACCAGGCCCTCAGGCTCCAGCAATGGCTCAGCGGCCCGGCCTTCACGTACACGCTCGACTTGCCCCTGCTGCCGCGCGAGTACGCCATTGACGTCTTCATCAATCAAACGCGCCGCGGCCACTGCGAACTGTTCGCGAGCGCGCTGGCCCTCATGCTGCGCAGCTTGGGCGTGCCGACGCGGGTCGTGAGCGGCTTTCGCGGCGGCGAATACATCGAGGGGAACCAGTCGTATACGGTGCGGGCCTCGGACGCGCACCTGTGGGTCGAGATGCTGATCCTCGGTCACGGTTGGGTGATTTTCGACCCCTCGCCGCGCGTCGAACCGGACGCTCTCGGGCAAATCGAGCGGTTCTCCCGCAGTTTCTCCCGGTTCACCCTCGAAATGAAGATGTTCTGGTACCAGGAGATCATCGGATTTGACCGCGCGATGCAACTCGAACAAATCCGCGGGTTCACCGCGCGTCTCGCCGGATTCGTGCCCGGCATCGGTCGGTGGGTCGAGCCGAAAAGCGTTTCCCGGGGCGCGTTCCTGTCCGTAAGGGTCCTGCTCTTCGGTGGGTTTGTGGCCGCGCTGGTCTTCTGGATAGCCACGGCATCCCGGCCGAAACGCCCGCGTTACGCGTTCACGCGGGACCAGGCCCGCGCCGGCCGGCTGTATCGCCGCGTCCTGCGGCGCATGCGCTGGCACGGACTTGCCGCGACCGGATCGACGGCGGAGGAACTGCTCGAATCGTGGAAGAACCGCCGGGGCGGCGATCCGGGGCCCCTGCGCGAGGTGCTCGACGCTTATAATGCGGCGCGTTTTGGCGGCAGGCCGTTGACCAGAAAACACTATGTCGCACTGCTGCGCCGGTTGCGGACCCTGCGCGATTGACCTTCACCGGGCCAGCAGCAGGGTCACGGTATCGGGCTCCCACGTGGCGACGGCCAAGTCTATCTTGCCGTCGCGATTGAAGTCGCCCGTGCATAGCGCCCGAGGGCGGCCTTCTTTCAACGTATACACCTCGCGTCGAAACTCCTGCGCGCGCGCGGTGCTCGTGGATTGATTGATCATCACGATGACCGACCGGGATTCGTAGCAGGCTGCCGCCAGGTCGGGCCGCATGTCCCCCGTCAGATCCTCGACGACGAGGTCCTCGATCTGATGCTCGAGGAGGGCGCGGTCCTTGCCGAGCGTCAACTCCTGGGACACACTGAACTGGAAACCGCCGTCGCCGTGGAATACGACGATGCTGTCGTCCGTGTGCCCGTGCGAGACCGCCAGGTCCGCGACGCCATCCTGGTTTATGTCCGCAACGCGAATCCTGTTGGGAAGCCGCCCGCGCGTCAGGAATCGACTTATCGGATCAAAAGCCCCTTGGCCGTCACCGCGCCATAATCCGATTTCGCCCGTGGTGTGGAATACGACGGCCAAGTCGAGGTTGCCGTCGCAGTCGAAATCCGCGATTTGCACGTCCCGTGGCCCGCCCGGAGCCGGAAGGTACTGCGGCGCTCCAAAATACAATTGCGGGTCGCCTGGGAACAGCACGAGCGCGTCGCTCGACCACGCCGTCGCGATCAGGTCGCGGTAGCCGTCCCGGTTCACGTCGGCGATGGCAAGAGCGGTCAAGCCGGGCTTGGTAAAGATGGGTGCGCCGTCCCCGTCCAGATGCCGATAGTAGGAAAGCCCTTCGTCGGGCGCGCGGAAATCAATCGTCTCGAAAAGATTATCCGGCAGATTACGGAACAGCGTTACATCGCGATGCCGCACCGCGAGGAAACTGACCACCACGATGTCCGGCATGCGCAACGCGTCGATGTTCGCGATCGCGATCGCGTACGGCGCGAACCCGGTCTTCAGCGACGGATGATGCTTGACGTATTTCAAATCGCCTTCGGCGATCAGCAGCGATAATTCATCGTTCGCGGGTCGTTCCTCGCGCAGGTCTCCCAGCGGCCCTGTATCCGCCGTAATGATCTCGGGCCACCCGTCGCCGTTCAAATCCGGGGCGACTATGGCCCGAGGGTTGGGGCCGACGCGGAATGCCCGGCTGATCTCGAAAGTCTGGCCATGCGCCGCTGCCGCCGCTAGCAGACACAGCACGAAGGCGATCAGGATTTCCCCGCGCCAAGACGGGGCGGGACGCCCTACTTCTGTTGCGCGCGCAACAATCGTGGCGCGGAATAGCGCGGTTCTCATCGTTCTCCCTGCGCGTGCGGGCCGCGGCGTCGCGTCAGCAGGGCCGCCAAGGTGACCGCCGCGCACAGACTATGCTCACGCGCGCTGCCGCGCCCGGCGATGTCGAAGGCTGTGCCGTGATCGACCGACGTGCGCACTATCGGGATGCCCAGCGTCACGTTGACGCCTTCATCCATCGCGATGAGCTTCACCGGAATATGCCCCTGATCGTGGTACATGGCGATCACCATATCGAACGCCCCATCCCGCATCCGCCGGAACACGGTGTCTGGTGGATACGGCCCCGAACAGGGGATGCCTGCCTTGCGGCACGCTGCCACGGCGGGCGCAATCTCTTTCTGTTCTTCGTTGCCGAAGGCGCCGGCTTCGCCCGCGTGCGGATTCAGGCCCGCCACCGCGATCCGCGGCTTGTCGATGCCGAGACGCAGCAGCGCCTCGTGGCCGAGGCGGATCGAGGTCTCGATGCGTTCTCGCTTTACGGCGCGCACGGCGTCGCGCAGCGACAGGTGCGAGGTGATGTGTACCACGCGCAACGGCCCCGCGAAAAGGCACATCCGGTAGTCCGAACTCCCCGTCATTTCCGCGAGCAGCTCCGTGTGGCCCGCATACGGATACCCCGCGCGCCGCACGCCCTCCTTACTTATCGGGCAGGTCACGATGCCGTCTAACGCCCCCTCCAGCGCCGCTGTTACCGCGCTCTTGACCCACTCCACGGCGCAACCGCTTGCGGCGGCGTCGAGCTCGCCCGGGTGCTGCGGCGGCGCCTCGAACCCGCCGTCCACCACCGCCACATAGCCCGGCGGCGTGGCCTGAATCTCCGGAACACCCAGCGGCTCGGCGCATCCTGGCGCGAAGCGTCGCGCGCGCTCGAGCGCCGCGGCGTCGCCGAAGACCACGGGGACGCACGCCGCCGCCACGTCAGGCCGCGCAAGCGCCTTCGCCAGGATTTCCGGCCCCACGCCGTTCACGTCGCCCATAGTGATGCCGAGAACAGGCTTTGTATTCATGACGCCTTTCGTTGTAGTCCGTCCGGCGGCGCCCGTCTCATTTCCACGAGACCGGGGACCGCGCCGCTGCCTCAATTCCCGTTATGCCCGGTCTCCAACTTGCCCGCCACAGGCGGAACCGCGCCGCCGCTTGGATGGCCGACACGAGTGCTTCCGCCCTGGGCCGAAAGCCGCCAGGCATCGTCAGCACCGGACTTGCTACTGCCTCGTGCCCCTTATGATACGCTATACGTGGAAACGACGCCAAGCCCGGGACTGTCGCGTTCCACGTCCAGCGCAACGCGGTCCCCGGCGCACCAACGAGAAAAGAAAGGCGCGACAGTGCACCAACCCCATGATTCCAACCCAGACGCGCTCGAGGACTCGTGGCGAATTCAGAGCGCCGCGGCGCGAGTCGGATTTGACTGGCCGGATGTCACCGGAGTGATCGCGAAGGTGCGCGAAGAGACCCGCGAGATCGAGGACGCGTTGGCCGCGGGCGATCGCGAACACGCCGCGCGCGAACTGGGCGACCTGCTGTTTGCCGCGGTGAACCTGGGCCGTTTTCTCGATACACACCCCGCCAAGGCCCTGGCGGACGCCAATCAGCGCTTCCGGAAACGCTTCGAATTGCTGCGTCGCGAGGTCGAAAAAACCGGGCGTGACATCGAAACGTGCGCGCTCGACGAGCTAAACGCGGTCTGGGAACGTGTGAAAGTCGTTGCGGCGCAACAATCTAATCAAGGGGGTTGACAAGGGGCGGGATCATGGTGCAGACTCAGGATTCAGGTGTGCGAAAACGCCTGATTTTACGGGCTGAAATGGATCTGTGGACAGGTTGTGAAGAACCTGTGGAGAAGTCGGAAGGGACGTCATTGGCGCGGCGTGGCGCACACGGGCTCGGGGTTGTAACCGCCCGAAATGGGAGCGCTGACCAAGGGGCGCCGGCCGCGCGGCGGGGCGTGCGGAGAAGCGCGACGGAGGAAGGCGCCTTTCCTTGAGGGTGATTAGTTTGCTAGTCTAGCGTGCATCAAAGTCAAGCCCGCGGTGACGCGCAGGGGAGGGCGGCTTGCTTTTCGCGGCGGCCGCACGACGAAGGATAAGGACGAGAAACGCTATGCCGGTAAAGGAAACGAGCAATCCGTGGGCCTTGGCGCAAGAGCATTTACGCGCGCTGGTCGATGAACACAGCTTCAAGAACTGGTTCTCCCAGACGGACTTCGCCTCCTACGAGGCGTGCTGCCTCGTCTTGAGCGTGCCAAGCCGCTTCTTCGCCGAATGGCTGCGCGATCACTACATGGACGCCATCCTCGAAGCCGTCCGACGGGTATTGCCCGACGTCGAGCGCGTCTCCTTTCGTCATGGCGCGCCGCCCCCGCGCGAGGCCGCGCCTGAGAATGCGCGCCGGCCCCTGCCGGAACCCGCGCGCAAGCGGGCGGCCGCCGTGCAGCATGCATACAACGGCTTCAACCCGAGATACACCTTCGAGCATTTTGTCGTCGGCTCGGGGAACCGCTTCGCCAACGCCGCGGCACGCGCCGTCGCCGAATCGCCGGGGCGCGCGTACAATCCCTTGTTCCTTTACGGCGGCACCGGCCTCGGCAAGACGCACCTCATGCAGGCTATCGGCCAGGAACTGCTGCGGCGCGACCCCGGGGCGAACGTGGTGTTCATCTCGACGGAGCAATTCACCAACCAACTGATCGACAGCATCGCGAAAAAAGCCACGCAGCGCTTTCGCGAGAAATACCGCAAGGTGGACGTCATCCTGATCGACGACGTGCACTTCCTCGCGGGCAAGGAAGCCACACAGGAGGAATTCTTCCACACCTTCAACGAGTTGTACGACGCGCGCAAGCAGATTGTGCTTTCAAGTGATCGGGGGCCCAAGGAAATCGAGCGCATGGAGGAGCGTCTTGTCACCCGTTTCGAGTGGGGCCTCGTCACGGATATTACCCCGCCCGATCAGGAGACGCGCGAGGCGATCCTGCAGAACAAGGCGCGGGAGGACGGCGTGAGCGTGCCCATCGACGTGATCCGCTATATCGCCACACACGTGACCAGCAACATCCGCGAACTCGAGGGCGCGTTCATCACCGCCTTGGCGTATTGCCGGCTCACCGAACAGGCCGTCTCCCTGCCCCTCGTCCAGGAGGTCCTGCGCGACCTCATCGGCAGCGACAAGATACGGCCCGTTACCATCGAACTCGTCATGCGCGTCGTGGCCGAGCAGTTCGACGTGCGCATCGCCGACCTGCGCGGGCGCAGCCGGCAGCGTCACGTGGCCTATCCGCGTCAATTGGCGATGTACCTGTGCAAGGCGCTTATCCCAAGCCTTTCGCTCAAGGACGTCGGCGAGGCGTTCGGCGGAAAAGACCATACTACCGTGCTTTACGCCTGCGACAAGTTGGCCTCCGCGAATCGAAATGACCCCGCCGCCCGCCAAACCCTCGAACAACTCACCAAGAAAATCAGAAGCGCATGACGGCGGGTGATGGCGCGGGCCGCTGTCGCAAACCCGCGCGGAATAAGGAGTAACGGGCGGCGTGTTAGGTCGGGTGCGGGGACATGGGAGTGTGGCCTTTCTTGGTCGATATGGTAGTATCTCCCGAGAGGAACCAGAAACTATGGCTTTGCGCGACATTGTCTTGTACCCGGATGACCCGCTCACGGAAAAAGCAGCGCCGATCGACACGTTCGGGCCGGAACTCGCCAAACTCGCCGAGGACATGCTCGAAACGATGGACGCATACGACGGCGTCGGTCTTGCCGGGCCGCAAGTGGGCGTATCGCGGCGTATCCTGGTCTGCCGCGAGCCGGACGCCGAGCCGCGGTGCCTGGTAAACCCGGAGATCATCGCGCGCGACGGCAAAGAAACGGCGGAGGAGGGGTGCCTGAGCCTGCCCGCGCTGTATGCGCCGGTCGCGCGCGCGACGAAAATCAAGGTGCGCGCATGCGACCCCATGGGGCGGTCACTCGAATTCGAGGCGACCAACCTGCTTGCCCGGATAATTCAACACGAGTGCGACCATCTTGACGGCATCGTGTTCCTGGACCGGCTGGACGTGTTGACCCGCCAGGCAAAGCTCCAGGAATGGGAAGAAATCCGCCAGCAATTAAGCGCGGCGGCGGAAACCGCGTAGAGGAGGCGCGGGGGAAGCCATGTTCAATCAGGCGCCGCCCGTCGAGCGTCTCGTCGAGGCGTTCCGGCGCTTGCCGGGCATCGGGAAACGTACCGCCGAACGACTCGCCCTCCATCTCCTGAGCGCGCCGGCGGAAGAGGCGCGCGCCCTGAGCGCCGCGGTCCGCGAGGCGCGCGACCGGATCACCACGTGCGGCGTCTGCTGCAACCTCACCGATGTGGACCCCTGCGCCATTTGCGCCGACGAACGCCGCGACCATTCCACCCTCTGCGTCGTCGAGCGCCCCGCGGGCGCGCTGGCCATCGAGAAAGGCGGCACCTATCGCGGGCTCTACCACGTGCTCCACGGCGCGCTTAGCCCCATGGAGGGCGTGGGACCGTCCGAACTACGCATTGACCGCCTGCTGCGCCGCATCGAAGAAGGGTCCATACGCGAGGTCATCGTCGCCACCAACGCCACCTCCGAAGGCGAAGCCACCGCGCTCTACCTCTCCCGAGAGATCGGCGCGCGCGGCGTCGCCGTAACCCGCATCGCCCACGGCGTGCCCATGGGCGGCGGTCTCGAATTCGCCGACGACGCCACGCTCGCCCACGCGCTCCAAGGCCGCACCCGCCTGTAGACCGGTATCTTCAGCCCCCTATCGACCGACTTCCTGATCATGACGGGGGCGAGGCGCGCCTCGCCCCCGCGGATGGACGCCGCGCGCGTTACTTCCCGTAGACTTCCACTTCCACGTAGTGGTTCAGTTCGTTGGCCGTGTTCCCGTTGCTGTACAGGCGCACGTAGCGCCCCTTCACGGCGTCCACCTTGATCAGCCGTCCTTGGTAATTCTCGACGTATTCCTTGTCCTCGCCGACGCCCAGACCCGCCGAATTGTTGTGGTCGTTATTGTAAACCGTCGTGACGCCTTCCTTGAACTCGGGATCGTTCGCGACCTGCACCACGATGTCGAAATAGACGCGTTTGCCCTCGTGGAAATGCCACACGAGGATGGCGTACAGCTCAATTTCCTTTTCGAGGTCGATCTGGACCCACTGGACGCCCGAGGCGAGTTCGACCAGGCTGCTCTTGGCGTAATTCTTGTCGCCGTCCGTGATTTGCTCGAGTTCGCCGACCATCGGATCCTCGAAACTGCTCGTCACCTTCTTCTCGATCGCCACGTTCGTCACGCCCGGCGGCGCGTAGAAGGGATCGCGGTCCTTGTAGCTTTCGGGTTCGAGGTTCGGCCCCCAGTAGTCGATCGGCGTACCGCCGAAGAACGGCTCCGGCAACTCGATGTCGATGGCTTCCCAGCCCTCCGGCGGCGCCGCGTCCTCCGCGAGGACCGTCCACGCGCCGACAAGGCCCAAGACAAGGGTGGCCGTGATCACTTTCACTCGTTTCGCGCTCATGCTGACTCCTTTCTGTCCCGCGTCCGGGCCGCCGTATTCGCGACGCGCCGCCGACGCTGCTTCCTTATGCTTTTCTTACCGTCGCGCTTCCTCGCGGGCAATCGCCTCGACCTCCCGCGCGTATTCCACGACGTTTGTACGCAACCATTCCATGTAATGCCGCGCCAACCGCGACGGCGTCTCACCGACAATGCGCTGCTTCATCGCCGCGAGACGGCCTTCCTTCCATCCGTAGACGCCCACTGCGGGCACGCCGCTGGCCCCCACCAACACGACGCAGAGCAGCGGATGAAATCCGAAGACCATCCATGCCGCCACCGCCGCCGCTGTCCACACGGCAAGCAGCAGTGCCGCCGCCGTCGTCGGTCGTAGCCCGATACGTCGCGGCGCCGCCGTCTCCGGCGGGGCCGGGCTGAGAAAGGGCCGTCCCGCTCGTTCGAGCCGCTCCCGCGCCGTCTCCAGCGGTACGCCCGCCGCCAGCAGGGCGTCCGTCGCCGCCAGCCGCAACGAGGCCTCGGCAGCGTCGAGCCCCGTCCGCGCGGCCGCGGCCAGCTTCTCGTGGATAAGCAGGGCGAGGAAGCGGACCGACTCGTTTGATCGCGCTTCGTGCGCGCTTTGGATTCTCGGATCCTCCATAAGTTCGAGCCGCGCCGTCTTCAGACGGTGCTCGAGTACATGGACGACATCCGGGGCATTCCAATTCATACCCGCTCCGCATCGCGCTCCGCGGTTTGCCGAATGATCTCCGCCGCCCGCTCCCGCACCTCATCGAGCAGCGCCGCTTTCGGACGCAGCCGGGCGAGAATGGCGTCGCATTCGCGGCGGATTTCCTCTTCGCGGGCGAGGAGGTCGTCGCACTCGCGCTGTACCTGCGAGATCGCGTTGTCCACCTCGGACTGGACCGCCTTGTAGAACTCATTCGCCCGGCGGTTGAGGTAATCGATGACGATTTCCATGATTGGCGTGGTGCGGCCGCCGTCGGCGTCCTTGCCGCCGTGCACCAGCATGTTCATCACGTTCTCGCGCACCACGGGCATGATCTTGCGCCGCCACTTCTCGTCGCCCCAGGCCAGCCGCGTCAGAAAACCGCCCACCACACCCGCCAGCGCGCCCAGCCCCGCGCCGATAGCCGTGCCGATCCCGGGAAACACCGACCCGATCGTCGCGCCCGCGGCCGCGCCCACCAACGCGCCGCTCGCGCTGAAGGCCGCGTAGCTCGAGGTCATGCTCGCTTCTATCCCGTGAATGTGAATGCCCGCCGGACTCGCCATGTGCATACGGATGCCCCGCACCTGCATCAACTGTTCGGCAATTGCCTGTCGCGCCATGCTCTCTGCCTGCTCGATGCTCGCGTTCATCTCCGCCATGATCCGCGAGACGAATTCGTCGACCTGGTGCTCGACCTGAAGCGAAAGCGTCGCGAAATTGCTCTGCCGCGCCGCGCGCAGGT
>Ga0116142_10002288_pt1 | contig 21030 bp, 18 predicted proteins | sample AD_UKC033_MetaG_FD_89785 | JGI IMG/M metagenome (GOLD analysis project Ga0116142, IMG submission 89785) | Active sludge microbial communities of municipal wastewater-treating anaerobic digesters from USA - AD_UKC033_MetaG | ecosystem: Engineered > Bioreactor > Anaerobic > Digestate | place: USA... | reverse complement strand
TGAAGTTCGAGACCGAGAATTTTTTTGTGGTTGCCAGCGAAAGCCGTTTTCTTGCGGCCCGCGACGGTTTTGTCGCATATTCCGGCTCCATGGAAGATATCAAAATCAATTATGCGGCTTCCAGATTAAAGAAAACGAACCTTTCCAGTTATGCGGTCTCTGACATTCAGACGGCAAATCTGGTCGGAAAGAAGGTTATGAGTGATTTGAACCGCGTGGAAATACCCGGTCAGATTCTCAGTAAAATCGAGCTGGTGGTTGAATCCCTTTTACAGAGATCGTTCATCGAGATTACCCATTCGATTATCGACAATATCGGAAGCATCAATCAGTGGGGGTTTGGTTACCTTAAAGATCTGACCTATTTCAGATTTCTTTCGGTTAACGGGCGCGAGTTTACCGATTATCTGACCATGGTTTTCTGGAGACCGCATATCATTCAGAGGGCCTTTCTCAGAAAGGCCCTGCCTCTTGCTAACAGAAATTCAGACGGTTTTAAACTGCTGGCTTTCGATCGGCTGAAGGCGAGATTTGTCGACAGGCCATCTGGTTATGATGACTCTCTGGCTGAATTCGCCCGTCGGGTTGGGCAAAAGCCGACTGATGAGATCGAAATTATCAGGCTGAACGGCGAAGACTATCTGATTGTCGGTTTTGGCGGTCGTTATCTCGAATTTTACCAGCTTATCGGGCTTTACCCCATGCGCAGTATCGATCGTATTATCAGCGTTCAGAAGACCGATCTGCTGTTGTTCGGGTTGTTCAGCATTCTTCTGGCAGCCGGCCTGGCACAGTTATTGGCCCGGGCTTTTGTCGAACCACTTGGCATACTGCGTGAAGGTGCCCTGGCGATTGAAAACCGCAATTTCAGCCATCGTATCAGAAACGCCGGTCGTGATGAATTTGGTGAAGTTGCCGGCATTTTTAATCACATCATGGTCGGTTTCGAAGAGCTTGAGGTTGCCAAGATTGTTCAGGAAAGCCTTTTTCCGAAGCCAGATTTTGAAATGAACCGGTTTCGCCTTTTTGGGCGAAGCGTTTCGATGGGTGAGCTGGGCGGTGATTATCTCGATTTTTTCAAAATCGATGAAAGCGGTTTTGTTGTTCTGATGGGCGATGTTGCCGGGCATGGGGTAGGTGCGGCTCTGATAATGGCCATGGCTAAAGCCGGCATTCTCAGCAGCGGTGAACAGCTGGCCTCGCCAAAAACAATTCTGACCGGGCTGCACCAGATGGTGCTCGCTTCAAAGAGCAGTCGGCAGAAGAAGGTAATGACTTTTCAGTATCTTTATATGGACAGTGTTACAGGTGTCGGCCTGTATGCAAATGCCGGCGCCTGTTCGCCGCTGCTTTATCGTCGTTCTGCCGGCACGGTTGAAGAGCTTAAACTGGCCGGCGGTGCGCTTGGGGCATTCAAAAAGGCTGTTTTCAATGAGATGCCGCTGCAGCTTGCCTCCGGTGACGCGATGATTTTTTATACTGACGGTATCGTTGAATCGCGGGACCGCAGTGGTAAAGAGATCGGCTATGAAGGGCTGCAACAGATTCTTGTCGAAAGCTACGACACCGATCCGGCAGTCTATTACCAGAATATTTTTGCCCGTTATACCAGTCACATCGGTGGCCAGGAAGCCCAGGACGACCTGACTTTTATCATTATGTTGTATTTGTGAAATTTTCGCTTGACGTTCGCTTTTTATTCGCCTATATTTAAGGTGTGAAAAGTTCGAACGGAGGCGAAACATGACCCCTGATCCATTAACCCCGAAGCAACGTACTGTGCTTGATTTCATTCGCCGTTTTTTTGCAGAGTGGGGTTATGCCCCGACAATAGCCGAGATATGTGATGGTCTTGGCCTGGCTTCGACGGCCACAGTTCACAAGCACTTAAAAACTCTCGTCGAGAAGGGGCATATTGATTCGCTCCCGGGGCGTTCCCGCGGTCTGTCTGTTAAACCGCATACCATTGTGGCAGCCCGTAGTGTTGACGTGCCTCTTCTTGGCAGGGTGACAGCCGGGCAGCCGATCCAGATAAATGAGGTGCCTGAGACCATCAGTCTGCCCGAATCGATGATTGGCCGCGGCGAGACTTTTGTGCTCGAAGTTCGTGGCGAATCGATGATCGACGAAGCAATCAAAGACGGCGATCTTGTTATTGTCGAAAAGCGCAGCAGCGCCAACAATGGCGATATGGTCATCGCCTGCATAGAGAATGAAGAAGTGACGCTGAAGCGTATCTATCGAGAAGGCGGCCGGGTGCGCCTGCAGCCATCGAACCCGGTTATGCCGCCGATCATTGTCGAAAACTGCGATGTGACGATCAAGGGTATTGTGATTGGCGTCATGCGCAAATACCGGCGCTTCTGATAAAGATTAGCGCTGATGAACACGGGTCACGGACGAACACGGATAGACACTGATAAAAACTGAGTGCAACGGGTCGAAAATACCGGGCAAAATCTATACATGTTTAAGGCAGATCGCAACATTGATTGACACAATTAGACAAAACCTCAATCTGATGGTGATCGAAGCGGCCGAGCTCAACAGGCATCTTCTGCTCTGGCAGATCGGCAGGCTCGAAGACGAGTTGCTTCCCTGTGAACAGCAGCTCGAAGAATGTCTTCAGACGATCAGTCGTGGTGGTCGGATTGCCGACCGGGCCGTGATAGAACGGGCGGCGCAGACTGCCGCGCGCCTGCGCCGTCTGCAGAATGAACTGCAGGCAACCGAACAGTTGATGCAGATTGCCACAGAGGTAAATTGACAGCAGGTTTTTTATCGCCTGCAGTTTTTGTTTATAATCTTTTGGCTGAGGGCTGCAAAATTGCGGTAAATCCGGTATACTTACCACACTGCATGAAACGGCTGAATTGTTTTTATCTGGCTGGCTCCGGCGAGAAGAGATTCAAAGATCATAGCTGCCGGTAAGCATGTCTTTGCTCAATCAGAAGAGACAGTTCAGGGGCTTCTGCAGCCGAGTTTATTCAGCAACCCTCAGGAAATCGCCATGAAAATTGTAATCTCTGACAGGAGCGGGCAGATTCTTTATGAAGGCAGCCCAAGCCTGAACGGAAACGGTGTAATAATCGGCAGTGGCAATGATTGTGATATTCAGCTCAACAAGATGGGCATTGCCCACAATCAGATTCAGCTGCGCTACAATGCGGACGGCCTTCTTACCCTGCAAGACCTTCAGAGTCCCTTTGGCACAATTGTCAATGGCAGCAAGGTGCAGCCGGGTTTTATTGCAATTATTAAGCCTGGTGCTTTTATCGAACTTTCTGATGATGTTTTTGTCAGACTGCAGCTTGAAGGTGGCGATGTTCCGATTGCCAACGCAGAAGAAAAACTGTTTCCCTTTTTTCTCAACAGCAACGAAACCTTTGTACGCAAATGCTTCAGTCAGATAAAAAGCAAGATTCCCAGGCAATACTACAACGCCATTTCAGCCGCCGAAGGCGAAATGGTGACCAGAATAAAAGAACTGTCGGCAGTTCTTGAAGTTACCTATGCTCTGAACTCGATTGGCAGTTTTCCGAGATTGCTGGAGTTCACTCTCGAAATGGCGATCGCGGTAACCGGCGGTGAGCGCGCCCTTCTTATGCTCTACAATGAAGAGTTGAGCCGACTCGAAACAGTTTCAATGCAGAATTTTGCACCCGGCGAAATCAACGATGACCTGCAGGCAACCGCTGGTCTGGTAAGCCGCTGCTTTGAAACCGGTGAAACAATGATTGGCCCGTCACATCGCTTTAAACAGCCGGGTCGCCGTGGTCGCAACCCTGAAGATGCAGGTATTGTCTCGGTTGCTCTTGTGCCGCTCAAAGAGATGGCCACCAATATCGGAGTTTTATACATAGATACCAAACACAGCGGCAATATGATGACAGCCCGCACTGATCAGATGTTGCGAATCTTTGCCGCGCAGGCAGCGGTTGCCATAAGCCGCACACGCATGTTCCATTCGGCGACTACCGATGCAATTACCGGTATTGCCAATCAGAACCTGTTTATGCGCCGCCTTGGCGAAGAATTCTGTCGGGCGCAGCGTCATCAGAAAGATATTTCTCTGATTCTGATGGATCTCGACCATTTCAAGGCTCTCAACGATACCCACGGCGAAGCCAACGGCAACCGGGTTCTTAAGGAAGTGGGCCGGATTTTCAGGAGTGCAACCCGTATTCATGATCTGGTAGCACGCTTTGGTGCCGATACATTTGCAATGCTGTTGCCAGAAACGCCTTTTGCCGGGGCAAAGACGGTTGCAACCAAGCTGAAGACCAATCTTTCAGACACCAAAATCAGGGCTGGCACAAGGTCGATTCAGGTAACCGGCAGTTTTGGCATTGCCAGCAGTTCTAAGGCGACTTCGAAACCGGCAGATCTTCTCAGAATGGCAGAAAAAGCTCTAAAAATGGCAAAAAAACGTGGCGGCAATCAGATTGCATAAAATTCAGAGGAACAGCAGATGATCAATCCCCTCGATGACCTTAATTTTTCGCGCAACCAGAAGAGTATAGAAGAGCTCGAGAAGCTGGCTGGCTTTTCCCCTAACCGGAGTGGAAGCAATAAGTTTATTGCTGTCGCCGAAAACCTGGTAAAGAAGCCTGAACGGTTGTCAGAGCGTGGCGGTGAATCTGATAGCGATAAATACTGGGGTTTTCACAAAACCTTTGTTAGCCTTTATGAACGTGCCGGCCGTTCGTTTGCCCTTTTTATTGGCGATCTTCTCGATATCATTCTAGGCGGGCCGGTTCAGACGCGTCTTGTCAACGACATGATCGAAGAGAAAATCAACCGTATGCGCAAGGCCAGAGAAGCTGCCGCCGAGCCTTCGACCCAGAAGCACAAGGTGCAGGCCCGTCGCAACTCAAAATATGACGTGGTCATTGGTGGCGAAAAGCGGGTGTTCTCGCGGCACTTTCTCAAGCGCAAGGGTTTTCTCGCTGCCCTGTTTCTTGACAGCGACGAATACCCATCGTTCAAAAAATTGATCCGCCAGATCGAGATTGTCTGTCGTGAAAGCCTCCAGGAAGGCGCGGTGCCGGATTCAGAAGAAGCCCGCCTCGCCGAACTGAAGAAAATAATCGAAAATCTGCGCTATGAGATTTCGCAGGCCGAGGTGGTTCACGCCTGGGCCTTGCTTGAAGCCGATGGGTTCAAACATCTTGAATGGGCATACAACGAGACTCGCAGTCTTAATCTGGTGCGACCCAATTTTTATGAGGACCTCGACAAGGCATACCGTGATGGCAAGAAGCTTATCAAGCTGCTTATCGAAGATATTCAGAGCGAATTTCCGCCAACCGAAGACAAACAGGATGCTTACGAAGATTACCTCAGCAACATTCTCGAAATTTATACACATCACCATTTTGTTTTAAAATATTTCAATCAGACGCGGCCAAGCATTTCACTCAAAGATTTTGAGATGACGCGCGAAGAGTTGCACGAAAAGATTCAGGATCTGCGAGAAGAAAGCGATGAACTGCGTCGCCGTATTAACCAGGTAAATATCGAAAAAGATCAGGCCCTGTCTGAAGCCCGCGCTTTGCGCACTCAGAATGAAGAACTCAGGCAGAAGCTCGCCAGGCTGGATCCGGCTGAAGTCCAGAAGCAACTGCAGGCAGCTGAGGCAAAAGTGCGTGCCAGTCGTAAGGAACTCGAAGAAACGATCAAAGAAGAAGAAGAACTGCGCGAAGATATGCTCAAACTAGACCAGGAAAATCAGGACCTGACCCGTAAACTGCAGGCTCTGCATGCTATTCCTGACGAAGATGCTTACTCGGTGGCTGGTCTGCTTGAAGGCAAACGTGTAGTGATTTTTGGTGGTGTTGGCCGTGACCATTACCTGCCAATTCTCAAAGAGGCTGGCGTTGCCAATGAGGATTATGAATGGTATGAAGGCTACCACACCATCAGCCAGGCAAGAACCGCCGAGATTGTCGGACGCTGCGATCTTGCCGTTGTTGTTACCAGTTATGCCGGACACCTGCTGCTTTACCAGGTTCGCCCTTGTATCAAGGAACATCAGCATTTTTTCAAGATCCATAACAGCGGCGCCGGTTCATTGCGCAAAGAAATTCTTAAAACTTTCAAAAAATAGCTAAATCTGTTCTGATAGGTCGGCGTTTGCAATTATGGAAAACATGAAACCCGAAGAGTTGTGGCAAAAAGCGCTTGCAGGCGATCAACAGTCCTGGCAGCGGCTTTATGAACAGTTCGGAACCCGTGTTTATCAGTTCTTTCTCAGAAACACCCGTAATGCCGAGCTGGCTGCTGACAAAGTGCAGGAAGTATTCCTGAGAATATTCAGAAACCGGGAGAACTTCAAATACGGTTCACTGAAGACCTGGATCTTCAGGATTGCCCGAAATCTTTTGATAGATGAGTGGAGGCGCGCCGGTCAGCGTGAGATTCCAAGCGAAATACTACCTGATGTCATCGATGCCGGGGTGCAGGTTGAAGAGAGTGTGATAGAGGCTATAGAGCACCAGCAGCTGGTCGGTTATATCGACGAGTGTCTCGATCGACTCGAAGAGCACGACCGCATGGCGGTGTGTCTGGTTTATATTGCCGGGCTCAGCATTCCAGAGTTCGCCGAAGTTATGGAAGTTCCGCTCGGAACAGCCAAAACCCGGGTACGCCACGCCAGACTCAGGCTTGATCAAATGTTGAGTGAAAAGATTCAGTTGAAAAGGTTTGAAAAAAGCATATGAACTGCGAAGAGAGCAAAAACTTAATTGTTGAGATGACTGAAGCTGACGAAATCGGCAGTAATGCTGAACTTTCGGCTCATCTCGCCGCTTGCTCGACCTGTCGTAAGTTCCTGAAATACGAGTTGAAAATGCGTGACGGTTTTGAAGAAATAGCTTCAGAACCTTTGCCTGCCGAAGTTACGCGAAAAATACTGGCAGTGCCGAGAATTGTCGCGGCAGAAAATGCTGCGGCTGCCCCAGACTGGGTTAAAAAACTGAGCGCTTTTGTCAATTCCATGACTTTTAAAATCGCTCTTGCTTCCGGAATTACCGGGTTTGCCGTTGCTGTAATTTTTCTTCGCGGTTTCGCGCCGGGTTTTGACAGGCATTCGCAACAGACAGAAGATGAATTTAAACAGGTTAAAAGGCTTGAACGCCCGCTGTTCATGAGAGGCAGAGAGTCTTCACAGCCGGTTTCGTCAAACACTGTCGCGGCTGCCGGCGCTGCTGTCACAGTGCATCCAGAACTTAAAAAGAGTCTGGAGACCAGTTCGAAGCTCACCGGCGATCTGCTGGCCTTCAAAGCAGAAAAGAATGTCGGTGTGATTGCTGAAAGAAAAACAGCAACTTCGCAGCAGATACCAGGTGCGGTGAGCTTTGCGCTTGAAGAAAATGCTGATACTTCAGGTCGATTTGCCATGGCCCCTGCTGCGCCACCTCTTGAAACCATCGAGGTTGCTTTTGACGAGGCTGAACCGTTGAGCATTGAAGCCGAAGAAACTGCGCAGGATACCATGCAGATGGCCTCAGCGCCGAAGCTTAAAGAAGTCTTGCGCAGCCTGCCCACCTCTTCGAAATCTATCGGTATGGCAAAGAGCGAAACCGTCGATTCTTTTGCCGAACCAGAAACTGAAACCAGAAGCGATCCGCGTGCCGCCGCTATCTATAATTTTCTTGAGAGCAATGGCCTTGCCTCTGAGGAAGGTTTTGTAGACCTCGATGATCTCTTCATGAAAGGTTACATTGATAACTCTCAGCTGCGTGAGTGGCGGGCGCCAGATGGCAATGGCTGGTATTTAAGCCGCGCTGGCAATCGTCCGGGCCTGATTCTCAGACGTAAGCCCTGAAGAAATAAATTATTTTTTCCCTTTTTCTTTTTTCATTTGATTTACCTGCAGAACGAAAATTCTGGAGGTAAAGCATGCGTAATTTTCTGGCTGTTTTTGTGTTTTTGTCTGTGGCTTTGTCTTTAACTGACATTTTTGCCGAAAAACAGTTTTCTTTGTCGGCAGAAATGGTGCAAAAATCTCGCGCTGAGCTGGTTGAGCAGATTTTTTTGCTTGATCTGCCTCGTCTCCACATGAATGAAGAATATCTCAATGATCTTGGTGCCGGTTATGACAGGGATAACCGACAGTATTTTCTTGAGAGGCCGGCACGGCCTGATGGTTTTTTAGACAACACTTTCCTTATCATCATTGGATTTTCTGACGCCAGCTGTCCGCTTATAACTGTTTTTGCTCCTCAGGATGCCTGTTATCAGTGGTTGCAGATTCGCATTCGCAGTTGCAATGGCCGGTTGTTTGGCCGGCCGGTGTTTCAACCCGATGGTTATTGCGGAAATCTGCTTGATTTCGGTTATGTCAATTCTGAACAGTCATTTTTTCAGGCTCGTCTGATTGCTGATAATTGATGCTGTTACAGTTGTATTTATGGCGGGTTGGGTGTATTCTTTTCGGGGTACGATAGCACCAACTGAAAGGGGATAATATGGCACTCGAACTTAACAGCAAAAACTTCAAATCAGAAGTTACTGAATTTCAGGGAGGCGTTCTTGTAGATTTCTGGGCTCCCTGGTGTGGTCCCTGCCGCATGATGGGTCCGATTATCGACAGTCTGGCCGGAAAATTTGCAGGCAAGGTTAAGATCGCCAAGCTGAATGTTGATGATGCCGCTGATATCGCTGCTTCGTTCAATGTTTCCACGATTCCGACCCTGATTTTTTTCAAAAATGGCAAAGCCGTGCACACTTTGGTTGGTGTAACTCCTGAACCAGAACTCGAAAATCAGATCAACAGCAAGCTTCTCTGACGACTATTCCAACCCCAGAACAGGAGTTTTAAATGAATCAGATCATCAACAGTAGCGCAATTCAGGCTATTGTAAGAACCGATCATCACGACCCGTTTCAGATTCTTGGCGCCCATGTTGCCGAATTCAAAGGCAAAAAGTGCGTAGCAGTCAGAGCCTTTCTGCCCGATGCTGAAAGAGTTGAAGTAATCGATATCGCCAATGGCATGCCTTTTAAAATGAACCGGCTCGATGACGCCGGTTTTTTTGAGGCGGTAATTCTTGATCGCACCAGTGTTTTTGCTTATCGCCTAAAAAGTTACTACGCCAACGGCGCCAGCGCCGAATTTTATGATTCTTATGCCTTCATGCCAACTCTTGGCGAGACAGACCAGTATCTGTTCAACGAAGGCAATCACCATGAGCTTTATGAAAAGCTTGGTGCCCATATTCGTTATATGGATTATTACCAGGACAAACTTGGTGGTATTTCATTTGCTGTATGGGGCCCTAATGCCAAGCGTGTCAGTGTCGTCGGCGACTTTAACTGTTGGGATGGTCGCCGTCATGTGATGCGTTCTCTCGGTAATTCAGGCATATGGGAGATCTTTATTCCAGGTTTGCAGGCCGGCCAGAATTACAAATTCGAAGTAAAAACACAGCAGGGCCATCTTCTCGAAAAGATCGATCCGTTTGCTTTTTATGCCGAAGTTCGACCGAAAACCGCCAGCAAGATTTACGATATCAGCGGTTACGACTGGAAAGACAGCGACTGGATGAAATCGCGTTCACACAAAGACTGGAAACGCGAGCCGGTATCAATTTTCGAATGTCACCTGGGTTCATTTATGCGCAACCTTGAAGAAGGCAACCGCTTTATGACCTACCGTGAACTGGCGCCGCTGATTGCTGATTATGCAAAAAAACTTGGTTATACACATATAGAACTGCTGCCAATCACTGAACACCCTCTTGATATGTCATGGGGTTATCAGGTAACCGGTTATTTTGCTCCCACCAGCCGTTTTGGCAGCCCAAAAGATTTTATGTATTTCGTCGACTATCTGCACCAGGAAGGCCTTGGTGTATTGCTTGACTGGGTTCCGGCGCATTTTCCCAAAGATGCCCACGGGCTTGCCCGGTTTGACGGCACCGCTCTCTATGAGCATGCTGACCCAAGACAGGGTGAACACAAAGACTGGTCTACGCTGATTTTTAACTTTGGCCGCAATGAAGTTAAAAATTTCCTGATCAGCAGCGCGCTGTTCTGGATGGACAAATACCATATCGATGGTCTGCGTGTTGATGCGGTTGCTTCAATGCTGTATCTCGATTACTCGCGCAAGGCCGGTGAATGGATTCCGAACCAGCATGGCGGTCGAGAAAATCTTGAAGCCATCGAGTTTCTTAAATACCTGAACAGTATCTGCCAGGAAAAGCACCCCGGCATCATGAACATTGCAGAAGAGTCGACCGCCTGGCCCGGGGTTTCTAAACCCTGCAGCGAAGGTGGGCTTGGTTTTACATTCAAGTGGAACATGGGCTGGATGAACGATACGCTTTCGTATTTCCAGAAAGACCCCATCTATCGGCGCTATCATCACAATAATCTGACTTTCCCGCTGATCTACGCCTTTCATGAATATTTCATCTACGTGCTTTCACACGATGAAGTCGTGCATGGTAAGGGCAATATCATCAACAAAATGCCCGGTGATTTCTGGCAAAAATTTGCTAACGTCAGGCTGCTGTTCAGCATGATGTGGACAATGCCCGGTAAAAAACTCCTGTTTCAGGGTACCGACTTCGGTCAGTGGAACGAATGGAACAGCAATCAGAGTCTTGACTGGCATCTGCTCGAATATGATTCGCACAAGGGTCTGCAGAGACTGGTCAGCCACCTCAATCACCTTTATCGCAGTGAAGGCGCTCTTCATCTTAAAGATTGTGACTCAAGCGGTTTTGAATGGATTAACTTTGATGATGCTGACAGCAGCATGATCAGCTGGGTTCGCAAGGGCGACAATCATGATGATCTTATGGTTTTTGTTGCCAACTTTACGCCGGTGCCGAGAGCCGGTTATCGACTGGGTGTTCCGCGTGAAGGTTATTATCGCGAGATACTCAACTCAGACAGCGAAATGTATTTCGGTTCGAATGTCGGCAATTTCGGTGGCCGCTGGAGCGAAAAACATGGCTGGCATTACCGCGACCAGTCGATTGTCATCGATGTTCCGCCCCTGGCTCTGGTCGGTTTCAAACTTTCAGTGTAAACATTTAATTAAAAAAGCGGGCTGTCTTAACTTGAGACGGCCCGTTTTTTTACAGTTTTTTGAGCTTTTCCGCGAACGGGCTGGGGCTGATTTGAGTTATACGGTTTCTAACGCGAAGAATGGGGGGAACCTGCAATTTCTCGGACATAATGCCGGCGATAAAGTGCGGGTATGAGAATTTTGACGTTATTACGGGCGGTGCCGGGTTTTCAGCCAACTGGTAATACGTTCTTTAATGCCTTCTGCATCGATTTTCAACATATGGCGAAGCTCTTCCTGGCTGCCGTGTGGCACAAACTCGTCAGGAAGGCCGATACGCAGAATTCCGGCAGTATGACCGAGTTCCATGGCATGTTCGGCTACCAGGCTGCCAAAACCGCCTGGCAGTGCGTTTTCTTCGACGGTGACGATCGGTAGATTGCGTCTGACCGAATCAGCGAGAAGTTCTGTGTCGAAAGGTCGAATGAATCTCGGATTAACCAGTCTGGCGCTGATGCCCTGGTTGTCAAGTTCTTCAACTGCCCTGGCGGCTGCCCCAAGGGTATGCCCAAGCGCCCACACAGAAATCTGAGAGCCTTCTTTGACCACTTCTGCTTTGCCGGTCTGCAGTATCGGATGACGTAGACCTGATTCAAGGCTGCAGGCACTGGTGCCGCGCGGGTATCTGATGGCTACCGGTCCGGTTGCAGCAGCAGCGTAATGCAGCATATTTTTCAACTCTGCTTCATCTGCCGGAGCAAGAAGCTGCAGGTTGGGTATTGCTCTTAAAAAAGAGATATCGAAGGCACCGTGGTGGGTGGGGCCGTCTTCGCCCACCAGACCGGCACGGTCAAGGCAGAAAACAACCGGTAGATTCATCAGGGCGACATCATGAATTACCTGGTCAAAGGCCCTCTGCATGAAGGTTGAATAAATTGCAACGAAAGGTTTCAGGCCGCCCCTTGCCATGCCAGCTGCCATGGTAACCGCGTGCTGCTCGGCAATGCCTACGTCAAAAAAGCGTGAGGGATGCTCGCTGGCAAAGCGGTTGAGTCCGGTGCCTTCTTTCATGGCGGCAGTGATTGCCACGATTTTACGGTTGGTCTCTCCGAGTTCGCATAGGGTTTCGCCAAACACTTCGGTAAATGTAGGCCTGGCTTCACCAGATTTTTTAACTTTGCCGGTTTCAATTTCGAAAGGCCCGATACCATGAAACTTGGGGCGCTGTTCCTGGGCAGGCTGATAGCCGCGGCCCTTTTCGGTCAGAACGTGAACAAGAACCGGCCCTTTGCGATCTCTGGCCCTTATCAGCGCCCTTTCCAGCGTTTCAAAATCATAACCATCAACTGGCCCGAAATATTTAAACCCGAATTCTTCAAAAAGCATGCCTGGGGTCAGCAGGTATTTAAGACTGCCTTCAAGGCGGCTGATAACATTGTAGAGTCTCGAACCGAACCCCGGTATCTGCTTGAGGATGTGAGCAAGATAATCTTTTGGGGTGGTGTAGGCCGGTTCGAGCCTGAGCCGGTGCAGATACATCGAAAGGGCGCCAACATTTGGCGAAATCGACATTTCGTTGTCATTGAGAATAACGACCACATCGTTTTTTTCGTGACCGGTAAAATTAAGGGCCTCGAAGGCCATGCCGGCAGTCAAAGCGCCGTCACCAATTATAGCAATGGTTTTACCGCCCATCTGCAGCTGCTCTTTGGCAATTGCGAGACCCTGGGCAGCAGAAATTGATGTCGAACTATGACCGGTATTAAAGACGTCATGCCGACTTTCGCAGATTTTAGGAAACCCGCTCAGACCGCCGAAGGTTCTCAGAGTCGCGAATTGTTCGGCCCGGCCTGTGATGATTTTGTGGGTATAAGACTGATGCCCGACATCCCAGACGATCTGGTCCTGGGGGGAATGAAAAACGCGATGAATAGCTAATGTCAGTTCGACAATGCCTAAGTTGCTCGCCAGATGCCCACCGTTCTGACTGACGACGTTAATTATGCGCTCACGGATTTCGCCACTGAGCTGCTTCAGTTCATCGATTGAAAGGCTTTCCAGGTCTCTGGGTTCGCGAATTCGGTTTAAAATCATCGGGTTGATCGTGGCAACAGATTTGCAGAAGTATAGCACAGTTTGCAGACTATTCCAAACCAGAATTGACACCGAAAAGTAATTGTCATAACGCAGTCTGGGTCAGTGATAAACCTTACATCCGGAGGCTTGCAGCTACTGATGACTTAATCTTCTTTCTTTAGTGCCAGAAGAAGTGCCTCAAGATCAACTTCATGCGCTTTGGCCGCACCTTCGAGTGTCTCACCGGCTGCAACCGCGCAACCGATACAGTGCATGCCGAACTGCTGCAGAATTCTTGCTGCGTCTGGTCTGGCTTTAAGTATTTCGGCGATTGTCATCTTTTCGTTAATTGCCATTGCTTTCTCCTGGCTGGCCTTCTTCGGGGGGCGGCTTCATTTTGTCGAGTTCGTGGTGCTGGTCCTGCAGAGCCTTATTTGATTTGAAAAGCAGCACCCAGACGGTCTGGAAGATGATTTTGATGTCGAGAATAAAACTGTAATTGTCGAGATAGTAATAATCATAGGTTACCTTATCGACAAGCCTGAGGTAGTAGCGGGAATTCACAGCTGCCAGCCCGGTGACACCAGGTTTGACAGCCAGTCGGCGCCCTTGAAATTCGTAGTAATCTTTGACAAAAAATGGCCTTTCAGGCCTGGGCCCTACTACCGACATTTCGCCGGTCAGAACGAGAAAAAACTGTGGCAGTTCATCAATGCCGAAACGGCGCAGAAACTTGCCGAGCGGTGACACACGCGGGTCGTCAGCGGTTGAAACTGTGGGCCCTGATTTCGCTTCTGAACCAACCCGCATCGACCTGAACTTGAGTACATCGAATTCTTTGCCGAAGCGGCCAACTCTTTTCTGCTTGTAAAAGATCGGGCCCGGCGAATCTAACCTGACAAGAACTGCAGTGGTGATCATCACCGGCATACTTATGAGCAGAGCGAAAACCGAAAAGAAGATGTCAAAAGTTCTTTTTACAAAGCGTTCCAGTGAGGTCAGAGGTTTCGAGGTAATTGTTATCAGAGGAAAATCTTCAAGGCTTTGCAGTCCCACCGTGCCAGCAGCCTTGCGCGGGTCGATCGAGATGCGCACTCTGAATTCGTGTGGCTCTTCTTTGCGGTTGTAGTAAATCTGCGCCCAGAAACTATCAAGATTCAAATTCGGATCGGTGACAAATATTTCGTGAGCATGACGAAAAACCACTTCAGAAGCCAGGTCAGACAGCTGGTCAGAGGTCATGGTGTGAACGATTTTGAATCTGACGCCGCCACGACGATGAAAGTGCTTGATAATTCGCCGGCCTTCTGATTGATCGCCGATAATAACAGACCGAAGCAATCTTGGGTGAGGTTTGAATAAAGATGTAATGAATACTCGCAGAATAAAGGCTGTGAAGATGCTTAAGCCGGTTGCCAGCAGAAAAATCGGCCTTGGAAAAGTATAGGCATAATAAGCCACGGCGCGCGAAAAGAACGCAAGCAGATTGAAGCCGATAAACGAAGCGATCAGGGCACTTGAAGTGTGCGAAAAAATGTCTGACGCCGCTGTCAGCTTTCTGATATTGAAAATGCCTGACAACAGACCAAAGCTGACATAAAGCGCAAACAGTATCCAGCGCACGTGCAGGTATGAATCGAGATAAATCTGGATTTGCGGGTCTGAACGCAACCACAGGGTAAATGTAAGAGAGAACACCTGATTGAGCAACAGAGCATCAAACAGTAGCAGAAAAAGCGAAACCAGGATTTCTGCTCCCTGAGGCAGCCTCAGGCCCTGCCATCTTTTGCGGCTTCTGGTTCCGGCCATGACTTATTTTATATTGCCGAGCAGTGTGTAGAGTCTGGCGATGTGGATCTTTTCCTGACGGATCAATTCTTCAACCAGCCCTTTGTTCGGGTCAGAGGGGCCAAGAATACTGAGAATCTCCTGGAAAAACAGAACGGTATCTTTTTCGAAACCGATTGCGTGATAAATCGCCTGTTCATCAGTGTTGATTTCATTCGCAATCTCAGCGTGTGAGCGCAGATTGGGAAAAACCCGGCCATCGAACAGGGCGTTGAGATAGCCGAACATTTCAGGGGTATTATATTCATCGGCGATTTCAAATTCATTCTCAGCCTGGCTTTTGGCAAGCCTTTCGCGAATTTTAACAAAATTTTCGAGATGGCTCTGTTCTTCTCGGCCAAGATACTCAAAAACCTGCTTAACTTCAGGGTTGTGAGATTTTTCGGTCATCAGGCCATAGTACTCTTTGCCGTTTTTTTCGATCTGAATTGCCATTTCCATGAGTTCGTCAGTATTGAAAGTCACAAGAATTCTCCTGAATGTTCTTAAAGTTTCACTGAAAGCTCGATTTCGCGGGCAATCTCTTCGAGATTGAGAATGCGAACGGCGGCTTCCTGTTCGAGGGCGGCTCTCGGCATGCCATAGACAACAGAAGAGTTGCGGTCCTGAGCGATAGTAAGCCCACCCATAAGCTTGATGTTCTTCATGCCGCGCACTCCGTCTTCGCCCATGCCGGTAAGGATAACGCCAATGCATTTATGGGCAAATTCTTTAGCGGCAGAAAAAAACAGGGTGTTGATACAGGGAGCGAATCTGTCCTGTTCTACTGAATTTGGTGTGACAGAAAAACAGCAGCGCCCGTCGAGGGAACGGCTTACCCTTGTCTGGTGGTCACCCGGGCAGATGTAGGCTATCGAGTTCTGCAGCGTTTCGCCGTCGCAGGCCTCTTTAACTCTTATTCCACAGAGCATGTTGAGTCTTGAGGCAAATGCGGCGGTAAAAGCCTTGGGCATGTGCTGGGCAATGATAATTGGCGCCGGAAGAGCCGGGTCGATCAGAGTCAGAATTTTCTGAATGGCCGGTGGCCCGCCAGTCGATGAACCGATAAAGATGGCGCGATTGATGACTTCATCAGTGCTGGTGGTGTTTTTCTTGGGGCCGCGACGTGCCTGTGAATATTCAAGCTTGATGGCCTGCGGTTTGCAGCCGGCCGCCGCGTGGATTTTATGCAGCAGATCGTCTTTAAGGGTAAGAATGGTCGCAGAGAGTGTCGAACCCGGTTTGGGAACGTAATCGACAGCGCCGAGATCGAAGGCGTCGAGAGTAACCTTGGCTCCTTCTTTGGTGAGAGAACTTACCATGAGAACCGGGGTCGGGCAGATGCGCATGATCTCTTTCAGAGCCTGCAGACCATCCATGATCGGCATTTCAACGTCCATGGTCACGACATCAGGCTTAAGCCTCGTGACTTTTTCGACGGCTTCGCGGCCGTTGGCAGCTGAGCCGGCAATCTCGATGCCGGGGTCGGTTTGAAGCATGCGCTCAATTGCGGTGCGCATGAAGGCTGAGTCATCAACAATCAGAACCTTGATTTTGCGTGTTTCGGTCATGTCTTCTGCTTTGATAATAGAGGTTTCCGGTAGGCATAGCTGTTTTTATGGTTAACCATCGTAAAGCCGCCGATTCCGGCTGGCATGCATTCAGTTTCGCCCAGAAAAACCACGCCTCCAGGGTTAAGATACTTGAAAAACTCTTCGAAAAGACGATTTCTCAGATTCTCATCAAAATAAATCAGAACATTTCTGCAGAAAATGATATCTGACCCGGTCAGGCATTGCAAGCTCTGTAGATTTTTTAAATTCAGCCGCTGAAATTCTACCATATTCCTGATTTCATCAGAGACCTTGCAGTTTCCATCTGAATCAGGCTTTCCAAGTTTCATGCCAAAACGACTCTCGAATTCCGGCAGCTTATCGCGCAGCGAACGACTGTTGAAAAAGCCTTCCCTTGCCATCTGCAGGTTTCTTGAATTAATGTCGCCGGCATTTATCGAGAATCTGGCTTCTGGAAACCTGTTTTGAAAGTATCTGGCAAGCATCGCCACCGAATAGGCCTCTTCGCCACGTGAACAGCCGGCGCTCCAGATACGGAATGGAAACTGATACCCGTGCAGAGTGAAAAACTCCGGCAGCAGTACTTCAAGCATGAAATCAAACTGGGCCGGGTTACGAAAAAAGAAACTTTCGCTCACCGTCAGGTCGGCAATCAGGTCGTCCATGGCCAGAGGGTTATGGCTGCAGGTTTCCAGGATGCGTATGTAGTCGTCGATCGAGTTGACCTTGTAGCGCGTCATCTGATCGAGAATCTTTTTTTCAGCCTGTCTGGCCGTAACTCTTTCAACCATAATGCCTGAATATTCATGCACCAGGTGGCTGATTTTCGCAATTTTTCTTTGTTCGATGCTGGTCATGCTTTGTGGTAAGGCTCTCCGAACATGATTGAAACCGCACGATAAAGCTGTTCGGCTATTACCAGAAGTGCGAGCTGATGATTGAGGGTCAGCGGTGAAAGAGAGATAAATTCAGTTGCGGCAGCTCTTACCCGCGGATCATGCCCTTCTGCCGCGCCAAGGCAGAAAGTCATGCGGTTTACTCCCGAATTGATCTTTGTTTCAAGCCACTGACAGAAACCGTTGGTATCGTGGCATTTCGCATGCTCATCAAGTGCGACAATGCACTCGCGACCAGCCAGACGACGCAGCAGTTCTTCTTCATTGCGGCAGTTGACTATTTCAACCGGTAATCTTCTTGAACAACGCTCAAGATAAAGCTCTATCAGTTTCTGATATGGCTTGTCAGCGATTTTGCCCGGCATGAGAATTTCAACCTTCATCTGGCGGCAGTTCTTTCATTTTCTGCGGTCGGCTCAAATCTTTTGATCAGGTGCTTTTTGAGGCTTGCCGGCAAAGGCGAGCCTACGGTAAGTCTTTCACCCGGTTCATCCTGGGTGGCTATGCTCAGGTGCGCACTTCTGAACTTTGCCCCTGAATTTGAAAAAAAAGTCTCGAGAGCCTCTCTGGCAAGTTCTGGCGTATTGGATTCCTGGCTGATGTGCATAAGTACAAGAACTTCAGGAACCTTATTCATGCGTGAAAGAATGCCCCTTACCCCTTCATTGGGAAGGTGTCCCATTGGGCTTCTGATGCGGCGCTTCAGCCATGCCGGGTAGGAACTGGTGCGCAGCATGTCTTCGTCGTAATTACTTTCGACACAAACCAGATCAGCATCTTTCATGTGTTCAAGAACTTCAGGTGTAACATGACCGAGATCAGTTGCCAGAGTCATGATCTTGTTCGAGCTTTCAAATCTTAGCCCGACCGGTTCGGTTGCGTCATGTGGCACCTTGAATGGCAGACAGCGGCAGCCGTTCAGTTCAAGCTGGCGCCCGTATAGAAGTTCGACATGATTTTTTACTTCGAGCCCTTTCGAGGCTAGGGCGCACAAAGTGCCCCGGGTTGTGTAGACCGGAATATCGCCGGTGCGGCTCAAAACAACGCGCAGACCCTTGATGTGGTCATCATGCTCGTGCGTGACGAAAATGCCTGAGATATCAGAAAAATCAAGCTGCCGCTGGTCGAGAAAATCTTTGATTTTTTTACATGACAGCCCTGCGTCGAGCAGATAATTGCGCCCTTCAAGTTCAAGCAGTGCTGTGTTGCCTTTGCTCCCCGAACCGATAAATGTAATTCCTATCAAGTGTTATACCTGCTTTATGGGTTTGTTTGCTGTGTTAATTATGCACTGTGCCCCGAAAAAATTCCATAGTTTTCTGGTATTTTCATCGCAAAATCTGATCAACGTGACTCGGTGATGTTTTCGCCACGCAGACTTCGAAATGCTTTCGGAATAAATGATGCAACCTCAGAAATCGACATGGAATCTGCCCCGAGCTCAGACCGTGTCAGGTCAGCGGCTTCGGCAAGCAGAAAAACACCGGCAATTGCTGCGTGCAGTTCAGGAATTCCGGTTGCGGCCAGACCGGCAATAATACCCGAAAGCAGGTCTCCCGATCCGCCACGGGCCAGGCCGCTGTTTGGCCTGCTGCAGATGTAAGTTACCCCGCGATGGTCGGCAATTACAGTAATTGCCGATTTCAGCACCACAGTTACACGGTTTTTGCCGGCGAATTTGCGGGCGATTTCGACCTGATTTTCAGCAACGTCGGCAACCGTTGTCTGACAAAGCCTGGCCATTTCGGCAAGATGCGGGGTAATGATGATGCGGGCCTGAGATTTTGCCAGAAGGTCGGTATCGGCAATCATGTTAAGGGCGTCAGCATCGAGTACCATTACACCATTCCAGCTTTCAAGAAGATTGGCGAGGCTGGTCGCGCGGGTGGCGCCGCGCCCCCAGCCGGGGCCGGCGAGAATGGTTCTGAAGCGCCCGGCAAGTTCTGAGCATTTTTCTGCCGAAAGCGACAGGCCGCCTTCAAATGATGGCAGATACTGCAGAATTGTTTCGGGCAGAACCTGACAGCTGAGTCTGCCCTGTAGACAATCAGGCATAGCCAGGGTGACGATGCCGGTGCCAGCGCGGTGAGCGCCAAATGAAGCCATGACTCCAGCTCCCTGGTATTCTTCAGAGCCGGCCATAATCAGCAGTTTGCCGGCATCGCCCTTGTGAATGCAATCATCGCGCTGTGGCAGCAGAGCCGATACCAGACCCGAAGTAACGAGAAAATGTGTCGAGCCCGGACTTGCCGCCGAAATTGCCGGCAGGCCGATATCGGCGATCCAGATTTCGCCGGCGTACCGTTTGCCCGGCAGCACAAACAGCCCGACCTTCGGAACCCCGAGGGTAACGGTGTAATTGGCGTTGAAACATGGGTTCGACAGTCTCCCGGTGGTTGCGCACAGGCCAGATGGCAGGTCGATGCTGATGCGGGTAGCGCGGGTGTCGTTCATCGCCCTGATCACATCAGCGTGAAACCCCTGAATGTCGCCTTTGATACCGGTGCCGTAAAGACAGTCGATAAGACATTCAGAGAATTCCATCGCGATTCTAAGGCGATCGATATCCTGCGGTTCTTTGAGCAAAACCGGCGTAACCCCGGTTTTGAGAAGAATTTCGCAATTGAGGCGGGCGTCGGGCGTCATCTCTTCAGGGGTGGCGGTGATGAAAACGTGGGCGGGAATATCATTGTTGAAAAGATGCCGGGCGATTACCAGACCGTCACCGCCGTTATTGCCGCGGCCACAGACTATGGTAAACCTCTTGCCCTTGAGACCGCCGAGAATTTTTTCGATAGTCAGCAGCGACTTGATGCCGGCATTTTCCATCAGAACTGTGCCCGGAATGCCTACTTTTTCAATGGCATGCCGGTCGGCGGCACGCATTTCCTCTGCGGTAAAAAGCCTCATCTTGCCATCCTCCTGTCAGGAATGGCAAATTATATCAGGATTCAGACGCTGGCCGCAAATTTTAGAAATTGGCACCCAGACCGACGATAAGTGGCCGGTAATCGTAGAATTGGTCGTAACTGCTGGGACTGTGAACTGCGATATCTAACCAGAAACCGCGATGAGAGCTGTAACGCCAGCCGGCAGAAACCACGTCGCCATTATAATCGAGAAGATACTGGCTTTTATAACCGCGTTCACCAGGTTTACGACCGGGAAATTCAGCGCCAATAAGCAGGCAAAGTGATTCTGGTTCTTTTTTGCCGCGGTTGTAGCGACCAAAATTGGCCATGCCGCTGCCGGGATTCCCCCCGAAGTTCCAGCCAAGGCCAAAACCGCCAATCGAAAAATACATTGTATGATAGTTGTTGGGGTTGGTGTCAAAAACGGCCCCAAAGGCGACCTCAGAGAACTCACCTTCGCCGATTGACGGCAGCCTTACCTTGAAATTCAACGTCGGGTCGGGGTCCAGCGCGCTGTTTCTTGAATCAACGGCCTTCTGCAGACCCAGTTCCAGGTCGCGAAATGGCGAAAAAGCGAATGCCATGTGGGTCAGATAGCCTTCGGTATTGGTTCCGGGCACCTGATACAGACGGTTATGCATCGCCAGTTCGATGCCTTTGGCGTCGACAGTTTTATGCGAAGGAACCTGAATAAAACCTGATGGCCCCTGCAAAGACAGGCC